>Ga0307515_10025530_pt1 | contig 10215 bp, 10 predicted proteins | sample 17_EM_MG_FD_194513 | JGI IMG/M metagenome (GOLD analysis project Ga0307515, IMG submission 194513) | Populus trichocarpa ectomycorrhiza microbial communities from riparian zone in the Pacific Northwest, United States - 17_EM | ecosystem: Host-associated > Plants > Roots > Unclassified | place...
TTGCGCAGCCCGCCTTCAGCCGCCACATCCGCATGCTGGAGGAATGGGCCGGCATCGAGCTGGTCGACCGCGCGCAGCACCCGGCCGTGACCACGCCCGCCGGCGAAGTGCTGGCCGCCGCTGCGCGCGACGTGGTGCTCAAGCTGTCGCAGGCGCGCGCGCAGGCCCACGAGGTGCAGGAGCAGGCCGACCGCAGCCTGCGCTTTGCTGCGACGCACGTGCTGTCGCTGTCGTTCTTTCCGCCGTGGCTGCAGCAGCTGGAGCAGCGCTTGGAGCTGGGCCCGATCCACATGGTGTCGGACAGCTTTGCGCGCTGTGAACAGCTGATGCTGCAGCGGCGTGCGCAATTCCTGCTGTGCTATGGGCATGCGGACGTGCAGACGCAACTGCAGGCGCCCGAGTTCAGCTTCATTCGCGTGAGCGAGGATGAGATGGTGCCGGTGTGTGCGGCCGACGCGAAGGGCCGGCCGCAATATTCGCTGGATGCGAAGGCCAAGGCGGGTGTGCCGATGCCGGTGCTCCACTACAGCCAGGAGTCGGGCCTGGGGCAGATCATCCGTGCGCGATTACCCGAGACCTTCGATGTTGCGCGCTTCAAGCCGGTGATCACGTCGCACCATGCGACGCTGCTCAAGACCATGGCCATGGAAGGGCGCGGCGTGGCTTGGCTACCGCGCAGCCTGGTGGCCAACGAACTGGCCGAGGGTCGCGTGATGCTGGCGAGCACGGCGATGAGTGTGCCGATTGAGATCCGGTTGATACGGGCGACGGCGCCGTTGTCGGCGGCAGCGGAGGCGGTCTGGGCGGCATTGCAGGTACCAGCCGCCACGACAACCCGACCGCAGCGACCTGCTACGCAAAGCCGATAAAACTTTACCGCCGCTTTGCGCGACGGTCTGAAGGCGCTTGCGGGCCGTCGGCAAGATGTGTCTCGCTCCTCTCCCGCCACCCAGCTGCAAGCCTCGCACCATGCACGACAGCCTCTTCCTTGAACTCGGCTTCTGGCTGCTCGTGGCCGGCTCGGTACTGGCCCCGGCCACCGTCTTCGGAGTGATGCTTTACAAGCGCGCGATCTCGCGGCCCACGGTGTTGCTGTTCGGCGTGATCCTGATCCTGCTGGCGGGGCTGGATGTCGGGCTTCTGCAGTGGCTCAGTGCCTGGTCGCGTGCGACGCCTTCCACGCTGGACAACCGCATCTTCGCGTCGGAAGTGTCGACTGCGCTGTACCTGCTACCGGCGGTGCTGGCCGGAATCGGAGTCAACGTGGTGTCGCACGTGGTGATCCATCACCTGAACGTGGCAGAGCGCAGGTTTGATTCGGGGCGAGACGCGAAAGGATGACCCCGCTGCCGCTCAGGTTTTCGGTGCTCCAAAGCGAGCACGCGCGCTCGCAGACACGCATGCTTGTATCAGGCATTGCCTCGTCGATACGCCCCAGGCGCGCTGCCGGTCCAGGCCTTGAACGCACGCTGAAACGCGGCACTGTCGGCAAACCCAAGCTCATACGCCAGCGCTCCCAGTGCCACCGAACTCGTGTTGAGCCGCACGATCGCCAGATCGCGGCGCAGCTCATCCTTCAACGCCTGAAACGAAGTGCCCTCCGCCGCCAGCCTGCGCTGCACCGATGATGACGACATGTGCAATGCGTTCGCAACGGTCGCCAGATCTGGCCAGGCCGGCAAGGTGAGCTGCAGGTTGTCGCGCACCCGGTTGCTCATCAGGTCGTCGACCCGCTTGGGCACGATCACCTGGCGCTGCGCATCGGCGAAGAAGGATCGCAGCGCCGCCTCGTCGCGCCGCACCGGATCGTTCAGGCGCGCAGCGTCGAACCAGATCGCCGAATGCCGGCAGGCAAAGTCCAGCGGCGCCGGAAACACCTTGCCGTAGTTGCTCGCATGCGCAGGCATTGCGAACGCGAAGTCGAAGCGCACTGCGGGCAGCGTCCCGCCGACGAGCCAGGCCAGCAGGCGCCACAGCACCCGCAGCAGCAGCTCGTGCAGGAACACGGGGTACACGCGCGATGGATCGACGAACTGCAGCGAGAGCCCGGCAAGCTCGCCATCGGTCACCGTCACCAGCCGCACATCGTCCTGCAGGAGCCGAAACGTGCGGCCGATGCGGCGCATGGCCACGGCAAGTGTCTGGGAGCCCAGTGCCGAGCGTGTCATCAAAGCGAGGCTTCCGCGCCTGAGCGGGCGCGACATCAGCGCAAGGCACTCATCGTCCAGCTCGTCCACCAACGTGCGAAACAGCGCGACGTACTGGTCTGCCGTGACGCGGGCGCTGGACTCCTGCAACAGCTCCGGGGCGATGTCGGCGGCCGCAAGGTAGCTGGCGCACGACGCCCCGCGCGCCTGCAAGCCAGACAGCATGCCTTGCACGAAAGCGATAGGAACCGTAACAGGGGGGCGCAGCATCGTTTGGTGTGACTGAAGTGTTTTGCCATGCTTTCGACGCATTGCGCAATCGTCAGCAGGCCGACCGGTTTCTACCATGGCGCTCAACGAGAAGAGACCGGGCTTTCCCGCGTTCCACCTGGAGACAGACACCATGTACATGACCCAAGGTTTGCACCGCGCGGTGCAACAGCACCCCGGCCGCATCGCAGTCCGCTTCGGAGATCGCCAGCGGACCTTTGCCGAGTTCGCCGACCGCGTGGCGCGCCTGGCCGGAGCCTTGCAGCAGCTCGGCATGCAGGCCGGCGACCGCGTTGCAATGCTGGCGCTCAACTCCGACCGCTACCTCGAATACCAGATGGGCGTACCCTGGGCTGGCGGAGTGCTGAACCCCTGCAACATCCGCTGGTCCGCAGCCGAAATCCTGTTCTCGCTGAACGATTCAGGTTCGACGATCCTGCTGGTGGACGAGGCTTTCCGTCCGCTGGCCGCCAAGTTCATCGGCGACGCCAAGAGCCTGCGGCACGTGGTCTATTGCGGCGATGGCGACGTGCCCGACGGCATGCTGGGCTATGAAGCTCTTCTCAACGAGGCCAGGCCCGTGCCCGATGCCCTGCGGCGCGGCGAAGACCTCGCCGGCATCTTCTACACCGGCGGCACCACGGGCTTCCCCAAGGGCGTGATGCTGAGCCACAACAACATCTGCAGCTCGGCCATCTCGCTGCGCGCGGAGGGCATGGCCACGCCGGGCGGCGTCTACCTGCATGCGGCCCCGATGTTCCACATGGCCGACATGGGCATCGCCGGCGCGCACTGGCTCGAAGGCAACTGCCATTCGATCGTGCCGTCGTTCCAGCCCGAGGCGGTACTGGACGTGCTGGCGCGCGACCGCGTGACGCACCTGCTGCTGGTGCCTACGATGATCCAGATGATGGTCGATCACCCGGCCATGCGGCAGCCGCGCGACCTGAGCGCGCTGCGGGCCATCATCTATGGCGCATCACCCATCCCTCTGGCTGTCCTCAAGCGCGCCATGGCAGCATTGCCCGACGTGGAGTTTGCGCAAGCCTATGGCATGACGGAGCTGTCGCCCGTCGCAACCCTGAACCCGCCCCGCTACCACCGCGCGGACATGCACGACAACGCCAAGCTGCGTTCGGCCGGCCGTGCGACCTTCAATACCGAAGTGAAGATCGTCGACCCGCATGGCGAGGAAGTGCCGCGCGGCACCGTGGGCGAAGTCGTGGTGCGCGGGCAGAACGTGATGCAGGGCTACTGGAACCAGCCGGCGCTGACTGCTGCCGCCGTGCGCGACGGCTGGATGCACACCGGAGATGGTGCCTATATGGACGACGACGGCTTCATCTACATCGCCGACCGGCTGAAGGACATGATCGTCACGGGGGGTGAGAACGTGTACTCGGTCGAGGTCGAGAACGCGATGGCCCAGCACCCAGCGGTCGCGGCTTGCGCGGTGATTGGCGTGCCCAGCGAAGCCTGGGGCGAATCGGTGCACGCGGTGGTCGTGTGCAAGCCGGGCGAGCCACCTACCGTCGACGCACTCATCGCGCACTGCAAGACCTTGATCGCCGGCTACAAGTGCCCGCGCAGCGTGGCGCTGGTCGATGCGCTGCCACTGTCCGGTGCCGGCAAGGTGCTCAAGACCAGGCTGCGCGAGCCGTTCTGGCAAGGGCAGGAACGGGCTGTCGCCTGAGCTTGCGCAAAGAGGGAGCCTCGGGCGGGTGGCAACGGCCGGTTGCGTCGCGCGAGGCTGCCTGAAAGCGGGGCTACTTCCGCGCCTGGATCATCTTCCAGCCGTTGCCCGATGGATCGCGGAACCCGGCATCGACCGTGCCGTAGCGCTCGGTCGGCTCCTGCGTGAACTCCACGCCCCGGCTGCTCAGCCGGTCATGCGCAGCGCGGCAATCGTCCACGCTAAGCACCAGCGAGGGCATCGCACCTTTGGCCACCAACGCGTTCAACGCCTGCGCAGTCGCCGCATCGTGCACCGGTGGGCCGGGCACGAGTAGACCCAACTGGAACGACGGCTGCTCGGGATGCTGCACCGTCAACCAACGATAGTCACCATTGCGCACGTCCGTGTGGACGCGAAACCCGAGCTTCTCGACATAGAACGCGAGCGCCTCATCCTGGTCTCGCACGTACAACCCGACTACCTGAACACCTTGACTCATGGGACCTCCTTGTTTGTCAGGCCTCATTTGTACCGCCGGCCTCCTGCCGCCGCTTCTCCGAAACTGCTGTCTTGAGGTCTGGGCGGTGCGCGGCACTCAGGATGCAGGCGGGCACCCGAGCGGGATCATGCAGCGCAGCGCTCGTGCCGGAACGGATCGCACTCGGGCTCGTCCCCGTGATGTCGCGAAACGTGCGCCCGAAAGTGCCCAGGCTTTCCCAACCGGTCTGGAAAGCAATCTCGGTGATGGGCAGCGTGGTCTCGCGCAGCAGCGTGGTCGCCCGCTCGATGCGGCGTGTGAGAAGGTAGCGGTGCGGCGGCACGCCGAAGGCCTGCTTGAACGAGCGCGCGAAATGCGCTTCAGACACCCCACTCACAGAAGCCAGCCGCTCGACCGGCCAGGCCTCGTGCGAGGCCGCGTCCATGCGGTCCTTCGCGCGCAGCAGGCGACGCAGGAGCTTGGGGTCCTGGTCTGCTGCAGGGCTGGCTTCGGAGTTCTTCATCGCCGGGATCATTCCATCCGATTGCCGCTGGTCGTGTTTCACACGCCCATGCCACCGTCCACCGGCAAGCCCGCGCCGGTGATGAAACGCGCCGCGTCGGAGCACAGGAACACGACCGCATCCGCCATGTCGGCCACTTCGCCCAGGCGTCCCGATGGCGTCCGCTCGACGATCGCGCCCACCGCGGCTTCGGGCGACGCAAACAGGCCGGCTGCCACCACATCGCCCGCCAGCTTCATGCCCATGTCCGTGGGTACCAGGCCCGGATAGATGCAATTCACACGCACACCGTACCCGAGCTTGCCCGCCTCCATGGCGCCCACGCGCGTGAGCCGGTCGACAGCGGACTTGGTGGCCGAGTACCCCGCGATCGCCGGGAATGCGATGGTTGCGGCGACCGACGAGATGTTGACGACGGCGCCGCCCTTACCGGCAGCGCCGCCCGGGCGCATGGCGCGAAATGCGTGCTTCATGCCCAGCGCCGTCCCAACGATGTTCACGTCGAGCATGCGGCGCAAGTCGCCCGCCTCGATGTCCGCCACGAGCGCGGTGATCTCGATGCCGGCATTGTTGATGAGGATGTCGAAGCCGCCCAGCGTGCGCACGGTAGCGTCGACAGCGTCTTGCCACTGCCCTTCGTCGGTCACGTCGAGCTGAACGAAGCCGACCTTGGCGCCGCCCGCCGAAAGCCTGGCCGCAGTCTCTTGGCCCAGCGACGCGAGCACGTCACCGATCATGACCGACGCGCCAGCTGCCGCGAGTGCCTGTGCCATGCCTTCCCCAAGGCCGCGTGCGCCACCCGTCACCAGGGCCTTGCGGCCCGTCAAATCGAACTTCTGCATGTCTGTTGCCTGTGCTGTTTTTGGATGATCGTCAAGGACCTGGATGAGTGCCGAGAGATTGTCGCAAATGGGTTTGATGAACTTGTGCATGGTTCGCAGCCGGGCTGGTTGGAGACCATTCACAAGAAAACGATCATGCACAGACTCTGGTGTGCCTTGCGCGCACTTCCTGTTCGCAATTGGCGCCGCCGCAGCGACGACCCTGCCGGCCGACAGACCGCAAGCGCATGTGCTGATGGATCAATTGAACACCGAGCGTGTGGGTTTGATTCGGTGTGCAAGCCGGAGTAAGCTTCTGCAACTCCTGAAGGCATTCCTTGGCAATCCAGTCCAGTCTGCCTCACACCGCATGTACTGCTGTCCCACTTGCCAGAAGGCCGGAATCACTGAGTTGCAGAAGCGTTGGGCGTCACGCGCCGACCCCGCGACATGCAGATTCTGCGGGCGCCTGAGCTACACGCTGGCAAGCCAGACAAGCGCCATCGTCTGGTGGGGCATTCTGCTGCTGGTCATCGGTGGCATGGCCTCGGCTGCACTTGGCTCGTACGAGCCGCTGCTGGCGAGCGCCTGCGTTGCCATCGCTTACAACGTCTGGGCCTGGCGACGAGCCGAACTGTTTCCCATCTCCGCGGAAAGTGCCAAGGCTGCGGCAACCGTGGAAACCGGCTTGGCCGTTGGCGTGCTGGCGTACTTCCTGTCAGTATTCAATTGAAGCGCTGCCCTCTTGATGCCAGCAAGGTGGCGCTGTATGAGGATGCTGTCAACGGCTCAACCGATCTCCAGATCAAGGGCCGCCTTTGAACGGGCCTGCAAACCCGGCACCGCATGCCGCAGTGCAGTTGTGGGCAGAACACGCGCCCGAAGCGGGTTATCCGCCCAAGGTGCTGCCCGTGCCCCGGCCGATCAAGGGCACCTCGTTCTTTCCGGGCGGGTTCGGACTCTGGAACCCCGAGGCCAGCGAGTTTCTTCCCGATTTCCCTTACGGCGGGACCATGATCCTGGGCCACGACTTTCATTCGGAGACGGGCTATCAAGACTCGCTCCGGCGCGGCCATGAAAGTCTCACACAGCCCACGTGGCGCAACCTGCTCGTACTGCTGGATAGCGCAGGCATCGCGCCGACAACCTGCTTCTTCACAAACGTGTTCATGGGCCTGCGTGAAGGCAATGCGACCACGGGCAAGTTTCCCGGGGCAACCGACCTGGCCTTCGTCGCCCATTGCAGGCGTTTTCTTGTGCGGCAGATCGGCCTGCAACGCCCATCATTGATCGTGACCTTGGGCATCCACGCGCCGAAGATACTTGCGCCGTTGTCACCCGGCCTTGCGCCATGGGCAACAGGCTCCGGCATCAAGCATCTGGACGGCGTCGGTCCGCTTCGCTCCCGCATCGAGGTCACGGGCATCACCGACTATCGGACGACCGCGGTTGCACTGATCCACCCCAGCCTGCGCCACGCCAGCGTCAGGCATCGTCGGTACGGCGACCTGATCGGAAACGAGGCTGAGCTCAAGATGCTGAGGGACGCGCGGGGACGCGCCAGCCAGATGGTTCGCGAATGATCAGGCATCTGTCCGCAGACCCACAGGCGGCGCATGCCGATACGTCGCCGGCGTGCGGCTCAGCTTGATCGGCGAAGCCACTCCGCGATAGCCGTCGCCGATCTCCACCACCATCTCCCGATGCGCCGTATGCGGATGCTGCAGCGCCTGGTCGACCGAGAAGATCGGTGCACAGGGCACGCCGATGTCCATCAGTGCCTGTGCCAGCGCGGCACCGTCCTGCGACGCAAGCGCCGCCAGCATCAGCTCACGCAATTCGGCGCGATGGACCGAGCGCTCGCGGCCCTTGGTGAAGCGCGCATCCTCGTGCCACGCCGTGCCGAGGTGCCCGCACATCAGCGCGAACTGCCGGTCGTTGCCCACGGCGACAAAGATCGGCACGGTGCCCGTCGCAAATGAATCGTAGGGATAGATGTTGGGATGCGCATTGCCGGTGAGCGTGGGCTTGCGGCCGTCCATGAAGAAGTTGGCTGCGTGCGGATGCAAGAGCGATAGCGCCGAGTCGAACAGAGCCGCCTCGATGAACTGGCCGCGGCCGCTGCTGGCGCGCTCGTGTAGCGCCATCACCACGCCCAGCGCGGCGTTCAGGCCCGTGACCATGTCGACGATGGGCAGGCCCACGCGCATGGGCTCGCCGCCGGCCTCGCCGTTCACGCTCATGATGCCGCACATGGCCTGCAGCGCAGCGTCGTAGCCGGCCAGGCCGCCGAGCGGTCCGTCGGCGCCGAAGCCGCTGACACGGCAGTGGATCAGCCGAGGAAAGCGTGCTGACAACTGCGCGTAACCCAGGCCCCATTTCTCCATGGTGCCGGTCTTGAAGTTCTCGATCAGCACGTCCGCGCCTTCGAGGAAGCCCAGGAGTGCTGCGCGGCCTTGCTCAGACGCCAGGTCGAGCTGCGTGCCGATCTTGTTGCGGTTCAGACCCATGTAGTAGGAGGCCACACCATCGCGAAAAGGCGGGCCCCAGGTGCGCGTGTCGTCGCCCTGCGGTGGCTCGACCTTCAGCACGTCCGCGCCATGGTCACCCAGGATCTGCCCGCAGTACGGGCCGCCCAGGATGCGCGACAGGTCGATCACGCGGATGCCGGCCAGCGCGCCGGGCGTGGCGGACTGTGCGGTCGTATGCGTTTCGGTGATGGTCATGGCGATGCCCTCAGTCGACCTTGGCGCCCGAGACCTTCACCACGTCGTGCCACTTGGCCGTCTCTTGCCGGATGAAGCCGGCCAGCTGCGTCGGCGTGGTAGCGGGCGGCGGCTCCAGGCCTTGCGCTGCGAGGGTCTGCTTCACGTCGGGCTGCTGCAGCACGGTGACGAAAGCGCTGTTGAGTTTGGCGACCACATCGGCCGGCGTACCCGCGGGAGCCACGATGCCGAAGAACACGCTCACGTCGAAATCCTTCAGGCCCTGCTCTTCCAGCGTCGGTACTTCGGGGATGGCACTGGAGCGCTTGGCCGTGGTCACACCCAGCACGCGCAGCTTGCCGGCCTTGATGTGCGGCAGCGCTGTCAGCACATCGGTGAACGACATCGCGACCTGCCCGCCCAGCAGATCGTTCAGCGCCGGACCGGTACCCTTGTAGGGAATGTGCTGGATGTCGGTGCCGGCACGCATGTTGAACAGCACGCCCGCCAGGTGCGACGAGGCGCCGTTGCCCGAAGACGCATAGCTCAGCTTGCCCGGGCTGGCCTTCGCATAGGCGACCAGTTCCTTGAGGTTCGCGGCCGGCACGCCGGGATGCACCACCAGCACATTGGGCAGGTGGCCGACCTGGATGATGGGCGCGAAGCTCTTGCTCGGGTCGTAGTTGACCTTGTTGTACAGGCTCACGTTGATGGCCAGCGGGCCCGATGTGCCGAACAGCAGCGTGTGGCCGTCAGCCGGCGCGCGCGCGACGATCTCGGCACCGATGTTGCCGCCAGCGCCGGGCTTGTTGTCGACCAGCATCGTCTGGCCGATGACGGGCTTGATCGCGTTGGCCAGCGTGCGTGCCATCGCGTCGGTGGGTCCACCGGAGGCGAAGGGGACGACGAGGGTGAGGGGCTTGGAGGGGAAGCTGCCTTGGGCAAAGGTGGCTGTGCCGGCGATGAGGCTGCCGGTGCCGGCGAGCCAGTGTCTGCGGGTGATCATGGTGTCTCCTGTGGATAGGGTGAGTGTTTTGTCGTCAAGACTGGAGAAAGGCGGCTTCGACCTCGGTGCTTCCCACCTCATCCGCTCGCAATGGATCCTGCGGCAGCAGCCGATGCTGCAGCACCAGCTGCGCCAGCAGCAGCCGATCCGGCTTGCCGATGCGCGCAGCCTCCCAGGCCATCGCGCACGCCGCCGTCAAGTGGTACAGGGCCGACGCCGCGCGCCGCGCAATCGCATCACTGCCCTCCTCTGCCGCAGCGCGCGTCAACGCATGAACGCGCTCGGCCACGTCGTCGAAAGTCTTGCGTTGCGCAAGTGCAAGTCCGGCATCATCCAGCAGCGTGACCCAGTGCGCGGCCAGCGCATCAAGCGAGCCCTCTCGTCGCACGGCGCGAATCACATCCAGTGCCACGATATTGCTCGTACCTTCCCAGATCGATCCCAGGTGCGCATCACGCACCAGGCGCGGATCGGCCCACTCTTCGATGTAGCCACAGCCGCCGCGCACTTCCATCGCATCGCCGGTCACACGGCGCGCATCGCGGCAGGCGCGAAACTTGATGAGCGGGGTCATGATGCGCGCCAGGCGA
>Ga0307515_10025531_pt1 | contig 10215 bp, 9 predicted proteins | sample 17_EM_MG_FD_194513 | JGI IMG/M metagenome (GOLD analysis project Ga0307515, IMG submission 194513) | Populus trichocarpa ectomycorrhiza microbial communities from riparian zone in the Pacific Northwest, United States - 17_EM | ecosystem: Host-associated > Plants > Roots > Unclassified | place...
GTCTTCCAGAACCGGGCGGGCCGGGAAGTAGGCGATGTTCGACATCGAAACGCGACTCGTGGCGAGGCCAGATGACGCCCCGTCATGATTTCAGCCTCATTCCGCCGCCAGAGGCAAGGATTGCGACGCCCGCGCGAGTACGGGCAGGGCGCCACCCGCCGCCCTGGCGCGCTTCTCGCCCGCCGCGATCTCCTTCTTGAGGTCGGCGCAATAGACCCCGAAGTCGACCTGGATGGTGTGGCGGGCCGAGGCGTAATACTGGCCGGTGTGGCGCTCTTCGTCCTTGGCGGTGATCTTCTCCATCTCCGCGACCGAGGGCAGGGCGTAGCGACCGGTCAGATAGCCGGCCACCAGCTTGGACTGCTGCTCGGCGAAATTGACCAGGGTCGGCAGGGCCTGGGCCAGGCCCATATAGAAGAGGTTGGGCGTCCCCGGCTTGATCATCCGCTTGAACAGCGGCAGGCGGTGGTCGGCGTCGGGGACCAGGGCCGGCTCGTCCAGGAACGGGAAGCTGATCCTGTAGCCGGTGGCGAAGACGATCACGTCCACCGGCTCGACGCTGTCGTCGGCGAAGCGCACCTGCCGGCCCTCCAGCGCCTTGATCGCCGGCTTGAAGGTGATGTCGCCGCAGCCGGCCCGCGTCAGGAACTCGCCGCTGACCGACGGGTGGGCCTCCAGCGGCTCGTGGTCGGGCTTGGGCAGGCCGTAGTCTTCCATCTTGCCGACATGCTTGCGGATCAGCGAGCGGACGATGGCCAGGCCCAGTTTGCGCGGCATCCACGGCGGCATGGCCGACTTGTCCGACGGCTTGCCGTTCAGATATTTCGGAAACACCCAGACCCCGCGCCGGGCCGAGACGATCAGCTTGCCGGCGATCGGCCGCTGGGCCAGCTCGCTGGCGATATCCATGGCCGAATTGCCCATGCCGACCACGACGACCGTCTTGCCGCGCATGTCGACCGGGTCGAACGGGTCGCTATAGGCGTGGGCGTGGAAGGCGGGGCCGTCGAACGTGCCCGGATACTCCGGAACGCGCGGATCCCAGTGGTGGCCGTTGGCGACGATCAGCGCGTCGTACAGCCGGGTCTCGCCGGTCGACAGGGTCACCGACCATAGGCCGTCGTCGGTGCGCGTCGCCTTCAGGACCTTGGTGTTGAAGGTGATGGTCTCGCGCAGGCCGAACTGGGCGACATAGTCCTTGAAGTACTGAAGCACCTGGCTGTGGTGGGGGAAGTCGGGCCAGTCGGCCGGGACCGGGAAGTCCTCGAAGGCCAGCCGCCATTTGGAGGTGTCGATGTGCAGGCTCTCGTAGCAGGCCGACAGTCCGTTGGGGTTCTTGAAGTACCAGTTGCCGCCGATGTCGTCGGAGGCCTCGAAACAGTCATAGGGGACGCCGGCGTCCTTCAGCCGCTTGGCGGTGGTGAAGCCGCTGCAGCCCGCGCCGATGATGCAGACTTTCGGTAGCTTGCCGGCGGCGAACTGGGCGCTCATGGCGCGCCTCCCTGACTTATCGTTGTTCAGGTAAGCGTATCAGCGTTATGCGAGCCGTCAAACTGCCGTTGCGGCAGGTTCAGTTCCCCAGGGCGCGCGGCGTGTAGGTGGCCGTGCAGCGGGTCTTGCACTGCATCCAGCTGGTCGGGCAGCTGTCGTCGTCGCTGTTGGCCCGGCAGAAGAAATAGGTGCGGCTGCAGGACGCCCGGCACTGGTCCGGATCGCGGGCCTGGGCGACGCCGGTCAAGGGCGTCAGCGGTCGCGGCAGGGCCGGGGTCACCGGTTGCACGGGCGCGTCGGTCGTCGGCGCGACGACCACGCGCGTCGGCTTGGCCGTCTGGGCGACGGCCGAGCCGGACACGGCGGCGAGGATCAGCAGACAGGCGAGGGCGCGGCGCATGGAAGGGTTCTAGCACCCCGCCATTGAGGTTCGGTTAACCACGTTTTGCGGTCGTGGGGCACGCCACGCGGGTCGCCGCGTAGTGGGCGAAGTCCTGCGCCTTGTCGCCCTGGCGCGCGGTGATCCGCCAATCCAGCTTGTCGCCCGCGAGAGTCCAGCGGTTCAGAAAGCTGGAGGGCGGGTAGCTGTAGGAGAGCTCGAAGCCGTCCTCGCGCACCGCCCCCGCGCCGGTGGCGGCGTAGTCGCCGCCGAAGCTATCGGCCCAGTAGCCCGTCAGGGTCGCCGGAATTGTCCCTTTGGGCGCGAGGGCCCCGATCACCAGATGGGCCGCATAGCGATCGGCCGGGTCGGCCTTGGCCCGGCTTTCGGTTTCGATCACGAACATCGCGCCCAGGGCGATCGGCTTGGCCGAAAGCGTCAGGGTCACAGGCTTGCCCATGACCTCGCCGTCGCCGCGCCAGCAGCCTTCCAGGGCCTTGACCTGGGCAGGAACGGAGACCGGCGGCGCGTCCTGCGCCAAGGCCGATCCGCTCACCAGCGACAGCAACACGACCAGCGCGCTCGAAACCTTCATGTCATCCCCTCAACGCTTTACACGAGCCAGCCTATGGCTCGGTCCGGCCTTTGCCGTCCAGCCTCGCAAAGCTCAAGGCTGCGAGGTCGCCAGGAACGCGCCCAGCCCCTCGGCCAGATGGTCGAACATCGCGCGCATCCGCGGCGTCGCGCGCAGGTCCTCGTGCATGACCAGCCAGAGGGGCAGGTCGAAACCGATCTGGCCGGGACAGACCGGGACCAGGTCGGGATCGCGGCGTGCGACGCCGTGCTGGATGAAACCGATCCCGAAGCCGGCGCGCACCGCGGCCAGCTGGGCCAGGTCGCTGTCGGCGCGGAAGGCGAAACCCTGCGGCGGCAACGGCACGCGCTGGACCAGGCTCCGCAGGAACGGCGTGCCCTTGTCGAAGCCGACCACGGCATGGCCCCGCAGGTCGTCCAGGGTGACGGGCGCGCCGTGCGCCTCGACATAGCGGCGGTGGGCGTAGAGGCCCAGATGGGTGTCGGCCAGGCGGCGGGCGACCAGGGCGTCCTGGGTGGGGCGGACCATGCGCACGGCGATGTCGGCCGCGCCGCGCAGCAGGTCCTGCTGCTGGTTGTCCAGCGACAACTCGACCACCACGCCGGGATGCAGCGGACGGAAGGCGGCCAGGATCGCCGGCAGCACCTCGGCCCCGATGATCTCGCTGGCGGTGATGCGGACGATCCCACGCGCGGTGTTTCCCGCGCCGGACGCCGCACGGGCCATGGCGCTGGCGGCGCCGGCCATGGCCTGGGCGTGGGGCGCCAGGTCCAGGGCCGCGTCGGTGGGTTTCAGACCCTGGGGCGAGCGGGTGAACAAGGCCACGCCCAGGGCGTGCTCCAGCTCGGCGACCTGCCGGCCCAGGGTCGGCTGGGTCAGGCCCTGGGCGCGGGCGGCCGCCGACAGGCTGCCCTCGGTCAGCACGGCCAGGAACGCGCGGTAGAGGCTCCAATCGGGTTCGATCATGCATTCATGCATGGCAGATCAAGAAGGTTCGTCAATTCTCGTTTGGTCTTCCAAGGCCGATCTTCCGGTCATCGAACACGGGAGACCCAGACATGACCTCTTCTCATCAGACTCGCACCGCCCTGGTGATCGGCGCGACCGGCGGCATCGGCGGCGAGGTGGCCGCCGCCCTGGCTCGCCACGGCTGGACCGTCCGGGGCCTGACCCGTCGCGCCCAGCCGGCCCGGAACGGCGTCTCCTGGGTCGAAGGCGACGCCATGGTCGCCGCCGACGTGGCGCGCGCCGCCCAGGGCGTCCAACTGATCGTCCACGCCGCCAACCCGCCCGGCTACAAGGACTGGGACAAGCTGGTGCTGCCGATGCTGGACAACACCATCGCGGCGGCGCGTACGAACGGCGCGCGGATCCTGCTGCCGGGCACGGTCTACAACTTCGGGCTCGACGCCTTCCCGCTGATCGATGAGACGGCCTCTCAGACCCCCGCCACCCGCAAGGGTCGGATCCGGGTCGAGATGGAGCGGCGCTTGCGAGTCGCCTCGGCGGAGGGGGCGCCGGTGCTGATCGTCCGGGCCGGCGACTTCTTCGGGCCGCACGCCGGCAACACCTGGTTCGGCCAGGCGGTGGTCAAGCCGGGCGGCCCGCTGACGTCGGTGACCGAGCCCTCGGCCAAGGGCCTGCCCCATGCCTGGGCCTATCTGCCGGACCTGGCCGAGACCATGGCCCGGCTGCTGGACCAGGAAGACCGCCTGGGCGCCTTCGAGCTGTTCCATTTCGGCGGCCATCTGGTGGGGTGGGGCGAGATGGCGGCCTCGGTGCGGCGGGCGACCGGCCGGCCGAAATTGCCGGTGATGAGCTTCCCGTGGTGGCTGGTGACGGCCCTGTCGCCGGTGGTGCGGATCTTCGGCGAGATGGCCGAGATGCGCTACCTGTGGCGCGAGCCGCTGGTGCTGGATGACCGCAAGCTGCGGGCGTTCCTGGGAGACGTGCCGCACACGCCGCTGGACGCGGCGGTGACGGCGAGTTTGCGGGCGCTGGGGTGTCTGGAGGGTTCGCCCAACGAAAACCCTCTCCCGGCGGGAGAGGGAGGGGCCCGCCGCGTAGCGGTGGGAGGGTGAGGGATTACGCTCTCACCGTTTTCTCACGAACGCCCTGCCGGCACGCCGGTTGACGTCTAAACCCCTCACCCTCCCAGGCTTCGCCTGGGCCCCTCCCTCTCCCTCTGGGAGAGGGTTTAGGTGGCGCCGCCTACTTCAGCTTCTCGATCAGGGCGATCGCCGCCGCCGGGTTCCTCACCTTGGCGCCGGCGATGAAGTAGGCGAACACATCGCCGCGTTCGGCCCATTTGCGCGTCTGGGCCACGATGCCGTCCAGCTCCTCGGAGCTCATGCCGGTGGGCTCGCTCTCCTTGCTGGACATCAGGCGGGCATAGGTGAAGTCGGCGGTCGCCTCGTCGATGCAGGGCCAGGTCGGCTCCTCGTCGTCGACGGCATAGACGATGGCCGCCCCGTACTTCGCGGCCAGGTCGTAGAACTGCTGGTCGGCGAAGGTCGGGCTGCGGACCTCGAGCGCGTGGCGGGCCGGACGGCCGCCGATCTCCTTGGGCAGCAGCTTCAGGAAACCCTCGAAGTCGACGGGATCGAACTTCTTGGTGGCCATGAACTGCCAGTTGATGGCGCCGAGCTTCGGCCCCAGCTCCTCCAGCCCCTGGCCCAGGAATTTCTCCAGCGAGTCGTTGTTCTCCGACAGCACGCGGCGGTTGGTGCAGAACCGGCTGGCCTTGACCGAGAACACGAAGTCGTCGGGCGTCTCGTCGCGCCACTTCTGCCAGCTGTTGGGCTTGAAGGTGGAATAGTAGGTGCCGTTGATCTCGATGCTGGTCAGCTTGGACGACGCGTATTTCAGCTCGTCCTTCTGCTTGAGCGTATCGGGATAGAAGGGCCCGCCCCGCCAAGGCTCGAACGTCCAGCCGCCGATGCCCGCGCGAATGGTTCCGGTCATGGGTGTTCCCTTCCTGTTCTCGCCGCGCAAGGTATGGGGGCATGCTTGCTTTCGCAAGTCCTCACAAGCCACTTGCCCCCACCTGGCGGCTTCGCCGCCTGTCCGCCCCCATAGGGGGCGGAGCCTTCGCGCTCAGGCTCTTCCCCCTCTGGGGGAAGACGATCGCGAAGCGATCCGTAGGGGGCAAGTGATCAACACTCCACCCGGTTCACCGACAGCCCCACCGCCAATCCCCCCAGCGACGTCTCCTTGTAGATCTCGTTCATGTCCTCGCCGGTGCGCTTCATCGTGGCGATCACCTTGTCCAGCGACACCGAATGCTGGCCGTCCCCCAACAGCGCCAGCCGCGCGGCGTCGATGGCCTTGATCGCCCCCATGGCGTTGCGTTCGATGCAGGGGATCTGGACCAGGCCGCCGATCGGGTCGCAGGTCAGGCCGAGGTTGTGCTCCATGCCGATCTCGGCGGCGTTCTCGATCTGGTCGTTGGACGCCCCCAGCGCGGCGGCCAGCCCGGCCGCCGCCATCGAGCAGGCCACGCCCACCTCGCCCTGGCAGCCGACCTCGGCCCCGCTGATCGAGGCGTTGCGCTTGTAGAGCGCGCCGATCGCCGCCGCCGTCAGCAGGAACATTCGCACCCCCTGCGGCGTGCCCTGGTGGAAGCGATGGTAGAAGCGCAGCACCGCCGGGATCAGGCCCGCCGCGCCATTGGTCGGGGCGGTGACCACCCGGCCGCCGGCCGCGTTCTCCTCGTTGACCGCCATGGCCCACAGGTTGACATAGTCCATGGCCGCCAGGGGGTCGCTGATCTGGCGCTCCATGCGGCCCTGGATGGTCTGGTGGATCTGGCGGGCGCGGCGCTTGACGTTCAGGCCGCCGGGCAGGACGCCGCTCTCGCGCATGCCCCGGTCGATGCAGGCTTCCATGGCGTCGAAGATGCGGTCCAGCCCCGCCTCGAGCTCGGCCTGGTCCATCCGCGCCAGCTCGTTGGCGGCCATGACCCCGGCGATCGACACGCCCGCGTCGGCGGCCCGTTGCAGCAGGTCGGCGCCGCTTTCGAACGGATGGGGTATGTTCGGTCCGGCCTCGGGCGGGGTGTTGCGGCCCATTTCGCTCTCGTCGCGCACGAAGCCGCCGCCGATCGAGAAATAGGTGCGCTCGGCCAGCACGACGCCGGCGGCGTCGAAGGCGGTGAAGGTCAGCCCGTTGGGGTGCTGGGGCAGGCGCTCATGGCCGGCCCAGACGATGTCGGTGGCCGCGTCGAACCTGATCCCGACCTCGCCGCCCAGCTGGATCCACTGGCTGGCGGCGGCCTGCGCCAAGGCCGCTTCGCCGGCGTCGGGATCGAGCGTGGCGGGCACGAAGCCCATCAGCCCCAGGATCACCGCCCGATCGGTGGCGTGGCCGCGTCCGGTCAGGGCCAGGGAGGCGTAGAGCCGCGTCTCGACCCGGGCGACGGTCGCCAGCTTGCCGGCCTCGCGCAGGCGACCGACGAACAGCACCGCGGCCGTCATCGGCCCCATGGTGTGGCTGCTCGACGGGCCGACGCCGAGTTTGAACAGGTCGAAGACGGAGGCTGTCATGCTGGTGATCCGCCCTCGTCCTTCGACAAGCTCAGGATGAGGGCTACTCTTAACGCGAGGAGGCTGCTGAATCGGCGGTCGAAACCCTCATCCTGAGCCTGTCGAAGGACGAGGGTTTCGTGTCGCGGTCTACTTCCGGTCGGCTTTCGTCGCATCGCGCAACGCCTTGAACTCCGAGCCCGCCTGCCATTCCGGCCAAACCTTCGAATTGGCGAGGTCGGCGCCCAGTTCATAGAACAGGCCGATATCCTGCGCCTGGCCGCTCAGGTCCCAGTCGGCGCGCCATTCGTCGGCGGGCTGGTGATAGCGATTGGCGGTGTAGTCGGCCTCGGCCTTTTCGCCGGCTTCCTTGCCGCCCACGACCAGGTCCTCGCCCGAGCCGACCGAGATGGCCGGCACGCCGCGCTTGGCGAACGGGAAGTGGTCCGAGCGATAGAAGTGGCCGGCCTGGGGCGAGGGATCGGGCGTGAAGTAGCGGCCATGGGCCTTGGCCTTGGCGACCAGCAGGTCCTGCAGGTCGACCTTGCCGTCGCCCGAGGTGGTGATGTCCTTGGCCGGACCGGCGGCCGACAGGGCGTCGATGTTCAGGTCGCCCACGGTCTTGGACAGCGGATAGAGCGGGTTGGCGCCGTAATATTCCGAGCCCAGCAGGCCGCGCTCCTCGGCGGTGACGGCCAGGAACAGGATCGAGCGTTGCGGGGCCGGCTGGCTTTTGAAGGCCCGGGCCAGTTCCAGGATGGCGGCGATCCCGTCGGCGTTGTCGATCGCGCCGTTATAGATCTTGTCGCCCTTGGCGTCCGGCTGGCCGACGCCCAGGTGGTCCCAGTGGGCGCTGTAGATCACCGTCTCGTCGGGACGGGCCGAGCCCTTGATCCGGCCGGCGATGTTCTTGGACACGATCACCGAATGATCGACGGCGTACGCGACCGAGAACGTCGCGCCGGTCAGTTCCACGGGCTTGAAGTCGCGGCTCTGGGCCTGCGTCTTCAGGGCGTCGAAGTCGAGGCCCGAGGCCTTGAACAGGTTCACCGCCGTGTCGCGCTGGATCCAGGCCTCGAGGTTCGGGTGAACCTTGGAAGGGTCCTTGCGGACGATGTCGAACATCGTGTTGGTGTTGGAGTTCTTGACCGTGGCCCAGCCGTAGGAGGCGGGCGCGGTCTCGTGGACGATCAGCACGCCCGCCGCGCCCTGGCGCGCGGCCTCTTCGAACTTGTAGGTCCAGCGGCCGTAATAGGTCATGGCCTTGCCGCCGAAATCTCCGGAACCTGTCTCGAAGTCGGGGTCGTTGATCAGCACGACCAGGATCTTGCCCTTCACGTCCAGGCCCTTGAAGTCATCCCACTGGCGTTCGGGAGCCTTGACGCCGTAGCCGACGAAGACGATCGGCGCGTCCTTGATCGACACGCTGTCGACATTGGTCATGGCGGCGCGGATGGCGATCTCGTCGCCCTGCATCAGGTGCGCGTGCTCGCCGTTGATCATGAAGTGGGCGTGAATGTCGCCCTTGATGTCGAACTTGCCCAGCGGCACGTCCTGGGTCCAGGCGCGGGTTCCGTCCTTCCGGGGATCACCGGCCGGCTCCAGGCCGATGGCCTTCATCTGGTCGACGATATAGCCGACCGCCTTGGTCTCGCCGGCCGTGGCCGGGCCGCGTCCCTCGAAGGCGTCGGACGACAGCACCTTGATGTGGGCCGACAGCTTGGCGGGGTCGATCTTGGGCGTGTCGGCCGCCCCTTGCGCAAAACAGGGGTGCGCCAGCATGGGCGCGGCAAGAAGGGCGGTCGCGAGCAGCAGGCGTTTCATCAGGTCTCTCTTTTGGAGCAGATCTTGGTCGTTGGGGCGGACCCTAGCTTGTCTTCTCCTCACCCGCAAAGCGGGGGAGGAGAACTAGATCTCTCCGGCCAGCACCCGCGCGAAGAGCGCCGGATCGACGTTCCCGCCCGAGCAGACGATCGCCGCGCTCGTGCCTTTCAGGTCCACCTTCCCGGTCAGCGCCGCCGTCAGGGCCACGCAGCCGCCTGGCTCGATCACCAGCTTCAGCACCGAGAAGGCGTAGCGCATGGCCTCGGCGACCTCGGCGTCGGTGACGGCGACGATCCCCGCGAGGTTCCGCTGGTTGATCGGCCAGGTCAGCTCGCCGGGGATCGGGGTCAGCAGGGCGTCGCAGATCGAGCGGGCGCCGTCATCGATGGTCTCGCGCCGGCAGGACGCCAGAGAGCGGCGGGTCTCGTCGAAGCCGGCCGGTTCGGCGCCCCAGACCTCGGTCGTGGGCGACAGCGCCTTCACGGCCGTGGAGACGCCGGCGATCAGGCCGCCGCCGCCGACGGGGCTGAGCACCTTGTCCAGTTCGAGGCCCAGCGCGCGAGCCTGCTCGACGAGCTCCAGACCGGCCGTGCCTTGCCCCGCGATGATGTGCGGGTCGTCGTAGGACGGCACGACCACGCAGCCCCGCTCGGCGGCGATCTCGGCCGCGATGGCGACGCGGTCCTCGGTGAAGCGGTCGTAGAAGCGGATCTGCGCCCCGAAGCCGCGCGTGCCCTCGACCTTCACGGCTGGCGAGTCGGACGGCATGACGATCAGGGCCGGGCAGCCCAGGAGTTGGGCCGCCAGGGCCACGCCCTGGGCGTGGTTGCCCGACGAGAAGGCCACCACCCCCCGCTTGCGCTCGTCGGCGCTCAGCTGGGACAGGCGGTTATAGGCGCCGCGGAACTTGAAGGCCCCCGCCCGCTGCAGGGTTTCGGGCTTGATCAGCACACGCCCGCCCAGGCGCTCGTTGAGCGCGGGGCTCTCGATCAGCGGGGTGCGCACCGCCTGGCCGGCCAGGCGCGCGGCGGCGGATTGGATGTCTGAAAAGGCGATCGCGAGGGCGTTGGTCATGCTCAGACCTCTAACGCCATGCCCGCGTGACCGAAACCCTTTGCCAGCTGGACCGTTCACGCCATAAGAGGACACACGATCCTGCTGGGGAGCATTCCGTGAAGAAAGCCCTGTTCGCCGCCGCGGCCTGCGCCGCCGTGGCCTTTGCCGCGCCCGCCTTTGCCGGCGAGGTCTTCGTCGGCGCCTACAAGCACGACGTCACCTTCCTGGGCAACGCCGTCGGCCTGGGCGCCGCCGGCCGCGAGGACGGCGTCGACATCCACCTGGGCTATCGCACCGAACGCATCGAGAGCCTGCGCTGGCTGGGCAAGCCCCAGGCCCACGCCTTC
>Ga0307515_10025532_pt1 | contig 10214 bp, 5 predicted proteins | sample 17_EM_MG_FD_194513 | JGI IMG/M metagenome (GOLD analysis project Ga0307515, IMG submission 194513) | Populus trichocarpa ectomycorrhiza microbial communities from riparian zone in the Pacific Northwest, United States - 17_EM | ecosystem: Host-associated > Plants > Roots > Unclassified | place...
GGAAATAAGACCTGCTATATTATAATACGTTAATATATTATATGTAATACGTTAAAGGGAGTTTTTAGGAAGCCTTCCTAAAAACGTCTATATATAACCTACTAGGAAATAAGATAAATAATATATTCTTATTACTAGTATTACTTTTATAATTAGTTTAATTAATTTAATTAATTTAAATTTAAATTATATAATGAATTGCTTAGGTAATCTGCTATATATAAATTTATCTTCTTTAATTAAAAACCTAAACTTCTAAATCCTCGTCCTTAAGTGGAACCTAAATTCTAAAATTTTGCCTAAATCTAACTCGTACTGTATCCCTTCTCGTGACAATATGCCATAGATATTGCTTAAGGCCCTACTTGTATAAAGGCCCGACCCGGTATTCCTTAACCTCCTTAAACAATGACGCAATAAAGCGATCTTAAAGGTGACCCCTAATTTTAATATGTGCGTGACCTGTTTACTAAGGGTATTTAAAGCCTTCTAAGTCTACAGAGTCCCTAATTGGTGCATGTTTATCGGCCCGGATGACTATAAGTACTTTGATCTTGATTTTACCGAAACCACTTAATTATGCTGTAAATGCCTTAAGGACCTAAGCAAATGCTTCTAGGTATAATATCCCCATATTATATGCCCCTAATACATACTAATATATATAGTTACCTGAATTGCTAATACCTATGATAAAGAGTGTTATAAGTTAATTCCTAATTAACGGAGTGCTTCTTAAATCGTAGAGCTAAATGCTAAAGGAACTTGCTGAGGATAAGGAATGGGCTAATAAAGTTGGAGAGCTGTAGAAGCGGCTAATTCCTTTGTTGGTAAACCGTTATGATAGAATAATAGTATACTAACTAATACAGAGTTGAAAAGGGCATGTATTAAACGCCCTTTGATGTTCCACGCTATATAGGGCAGGAAGTATTTGTTGGGGTTTGTTATAAGCAATCCTAAGCTATTCTTACGCGCGCTAAATTGCAGTAAATGACTAAGAAGAACTAATATTACAAAGGTATGCCGTCTGCGCAGTTAGATCTGCTATTGGTAATTAGTAAAGGAGTCTAGACGGTACTGGCTAATTAGGGCTTTAATGAGGCGATAGCTAACAGCAAGAGCATTAATAAGGCATTGGCGAAAATTAGAGGTGGTAAGTAGAGGCAGATTTTGACTATAGGTCATAATGGGTTAGGTAGCATGGTGTACGTTAATATGACCTATATGGGATAATATATGTGAAAAGTTTAATATAACGGAGCATTTAACGGTAAGAGAGTTTTTAGAAAGCCTTTTAATAAATACCCCCTACCATAGCGAGTATAATAACTGGGACGGTACACTGGATATATTGCTGTAATATATTAAATCGCTATACTAAAATATCGGCATGCCAAATTACTTGTTAGATTAGTTAATTCTTGGTGATGGTAATAATATATAACCGCGAATTAAATTAGAGATAAATAATTAAAGGCTGAAATTGTATTTTAAATATTGGGTAATAGCCTAACTTTTGTATTGCTATCTACTTAGCTATTTTAAGGGCTGTGTGTGTATGTACTAAGACTAAGTGGTATAGCACTGATTAGTAGGTGTTTAGTTAGCTGTGGTTAATGAGTTGTATTAAGCAGTGTCCGGATCCTAAAGGCGCTTATACTGGATAATTAAAACTAAGAAAAAAACTAAGAAAGAAGGAAAAGTAAAATGTGGAATTGGTTAAAGAAAGTGTATGGAAGTATACGTTTGAAACGTGATACGGAAAAAGATAATTACTGGGAATTGGATGCTACGGTTAGGATAAAGGCTAAAAACCGGCTAAAAATATACGGGCGGCAGGCCCGTGTAAAAATGATCTTAAGGCTGGCGGGTATAGATTACCAAATAGGGGTAAATTTTGTAAGGCTTCTAAAAAATGCCGTTGGTATTTAAACCCCGAAGACTAATGGTGCAGGGATAGGCGCCATAAGAGAAAATCTAAATGCTAACGCTGTGGAGTAGCACTGGCTAGGGGAATCTAAATGGGCTAAAGGAGGAATAAGAGAGATACTATAGCTTAAGATGGTTGGAACGAACTCGCTCTAGAATAGTAGGTAGGTTTATTGCGTCTAATACGGTATACGGTAGATATGAAATGAGAAAAAGGGTAAAGGGTAAGATACTAGAAAGGGACTTATCTTAAAAAGCTTCCTAATAATAGCCTTATTATAAGGCGGTGGAGAAGGCTAAATATGCTAAGTAAAGTCCGGGCTGGGTCTAGGGGGAAGCATTCTGCTAATATTACGATTAACTTCCGTACGCGCTTTACGCTTAGTTTTAGGTTTCGCGTTAGCTGCTTTTGCGCCGGCTGTGGGGCTTATAGCTTTAGTTTTAGCGTCCTTCGCCCGCTTTTTTGGCGGTGCTGCACGGGTTACGGTAGCACGAGTTGTCCTGCTTGACGCTGCAGTAGCGGTTAGGGTCGCTTTAGGTTTGGGTTTTGGCTTTAACGCCTTACGCGTGTTCTCCGGCTTAGAAGGTTTATTAGTGTTCGTATTATTTAGTTTATTATCGCCACTATTATTACGCTTCCGTTTTTTAGAACTGCGCTTAGAAGTGCTGCGCTCGGGCGTAAGCGATGGCGGGTTAATATGCATTTCTTGAAAGGCTTCGCTAAAACCTCTATATTAATAAATATGACGGCTACAGTTCGTGGAAAAGAACTTAATGAGAACTTTATCTAGGTTAAGTGGGTCCTCTAAAAGTAGGTCCACTGGAATCTTAGGGTTAGAGCTATGCTATAATAGCCCGTTACCATTAACGTAGAAACCTTACAGCAAAGTAGGGTTGAACATGGTATTAACGGGCCTATGAGGTGTTTTATTGCTCTTACCGCCAAACGCTCTTGTTATTAACTCGTCTCCTATTATCGCCATTAAGCTAGGGAGAGCGCGTAAGATCTGGTTATTTATAACCCTCTTATTAAAAGTCTTACGCATATAGTACTTAACCACTGTAACCTTTCTGGACTAGCCCAGATAGTAACTCCGTCCTACGGCCTGCTCCTACGTACTGGCGCTTAGCGCTAGGTTAAATAAGTGGACGTTATAGCAGGCTTACTAGAGGTTTAGGCCCGCACCGTTAGCGGTATAGCTAGTAATTAGGACGGTGCAGATGCCCGGCGTATTAAAATTTTTAATAAGGTTAGATTTCTGACCCTAGGCCAAATCCGAAGTAAGTAAACGCGTATTAATGCCGAAGGTGACTAGGATTTCCTAAATGATTAGTTGCTCTAATAGATATAGAGTCTATATTATAGCCTTTTCCTTTCTTTTAACTACCTAGTTAGTAATATTTGTGACCAATACACTAAGTTATAAGGAATTTTGGAGCGTAATGGCAATGGTTTTTAGGATATCTTGAGGAGATTCTGGAAGCTTTTGGTTTACTGGTATATACTACAGCGCTAGGTGCTTTATAATTAAATGCTTAATATTAAATAGAACGCGGGACCTTTTAGACTAGTTTTACTTATTCTTTAGAGGGTTTATAGCTAGTTATAATAAAGTAAGTAATAGCTAAGTAGACATTAATATAAGGGCTTAATAGCTATTAGTATTAATAATGATATAGTTGTCGCCGGAATGTGTCTGGTTGGTAGCTATAAGCTTTTTTAGGAAGCCTTCTGAAAAATAATTATAGACTTTTTAAGCTAGAGGCGGTAATTCCAGATCTAGGATGACGGTCTCGTAACGTAGGAGAGCCCCGCTGATTTTGTTCTTGCTAGAGTCTATAGGATAGTATAAGGTGTAGCGGCGGTAGAGTAAGTAGTGCTGCTATATAGCTTCCAATCGTTTCCCCTATTTAACGCTATTTATTAGGTTAAGGACGAAAGCGGAGAATGATCCGGCCGTTAACCTAAAGGTTACGGCTAGGTGGTTGTCCGGAAGGTCGAACGGATTATTGTTTCTACCAAATATTATGCCGTCCGGACCGCTAACTGGATAGTTAAACTTAAAGATAGGTTGGATAATCTTTAGAAGACCAAAGTTATCTCTAATGCCAAAGAATAACGGCGTTGCGCTAACTAGGATGTTAAACTTGCAATCTATATTGACTATAGTAATATTAGCTAAGTAGTTAGGGTTCCTAACGTTATAGGCTTTATTAAGGATAATGGTATGCTAGCAATACTAAAGGTCGTGCTCCCATAACCGCTTAGGAACGTTAAATAGCTTTAGATTAAGCTTAACTCCCTTTTCCAACTAGCCCTTACGCTATTTTTGTAAAGCATTTGGCCCGTGACAAGAGGCAATGATGCTATATATGCTGATAACTACAACCTGGGAAGTCTATTTATTGCCGGAAAATAGATCATTGGTGTTCTTAAACGACTCCACAACACGAGTTACGCCCGTTATGGTCGTTTTCTAAATAACGGACTTCTTGTAATATATATAGACGTTAAAAACTTCCAAGAAGCGTTACAACTCCTTAATCTATTGTTTAATGAGGGCTAGCGGCATAATAACTAGGAAGGGTTTTGTACGGCTAAGAGCTTTAACCCAAGTACGATTATTTAACTTTTTCGCTTGTTTAAGCTTTCTTACCCGTTTAGTAATGCACTAGAATAAAGTTAACGAGGGAAATTTTTAGGAAGCCTTCCTAAAAATTGCCTTAGAGATATATAATAAACAATAAACTGTAATAACTTATATATAGTATGTACGCGGTAACCTGGAACGTTTTACCTAGGCCGACGATATCCGCTAAAATTATTCCCCGCATTTTACGCTGCTTCCAAGCGGTAGCGATGGCGTTCGCGCTAATAATCTACTACTAGCAAAGGGGGCAATTAAGCAATTATCCTGGGAGGCGGGGGAACCTTTAATCTTGAATTCTTAGCGCGTTAAGCGATTGTTTTAGGTTATCCCGTTAATATTTAAAATTAGATAATAACCTACTCAGCCGTTCGGTATTCTCAAGCTCTATCAGTGTCGCCTTACCTATACAAATAATGTCGGTGTCTATATCGTTAGCCTCCTAGTCTTTATCGGCCCGGGCCGTTGCTAAGCCTTCCTCCAGTCTAATGTTGTTAAGTTTATCCGCGGCAATATTCGTGCTGATATATTCAGCAGCTTTAACGGCAGAATAATAGTTGGTTATAAGAACGCGCATATGACGGTATTACCAATATTGGTAGCTGTAATTCGGCGTTAAGACATTATTGTTAGGAAGTTCCGCGTGCATCTGCCCTAATATATATACTAGGTCTTTCGCGGTAGCGCGGAATGTGTTATTATTAACTGCTATATCCTTAACTAATACCTCTACATCCGATTCGTCATCGGCGTTATCGCCGTTATTAATGCTGTTAACTATACTATTTAGTATGGGGTCATTATCTAATGCAGCTTTGCCGGAAGCCTTTCTAATAACGCCCTTACTGCGGCTGGAAGCAGCCTTGGTCTTTAAGCGTCCGGGCGTATTATTTTCCAATCCCCTTAATTAGCGCTTAGCCTTCTTAGCTTGGCGTTTTTGTTTGGAAGGAGCTAGGTTTACGTCGGCACGCTTAAGGATAAGCCAGATGCGCTGGTTCGCTTTATTATTATTTAGGCTACGCCTAAATAGGAAACCCCCTCAACGCTTATAGAATTATTTCCGCATTTAATGTAAGAAATTCGCGTAATAGTCTAGGTCCGACCAATGGTTTTGCTTACCTGGCTAGGGATTTAAATAACGCTGGTTGCTATATAACTTACTAGCATCCAGGCCGGCGATAACAGTTTTTAGGTCTATTATGCGTGGGCGTAGTTTTATTGTTTAAATGGCTTATTGTTAAGCTAGTTTAAATACCTTCTTGTTAATTAGCTGGAACATTATTATAAACAGTTCTTCGCTTATAAGTTTAGTGAGCTCCTTAGCGCTAAGCCCGCAGAATATTACTAGCTTTACTATGTTTCGGGTAATATTCCCGTTATTGCCCTAGATACCATCCAGTTCTTTAATAAAAGCTTCTGGTTTATTAATGTTGTCCTTAGTCTTAGGGCCCCAAATATTATCCGCACTATTATAACCCGCGTTTAAGCTATTATTTATAGGCGGCCCTCCTACTAAGTAAAAGTCCGCTAGGGTGGTTGGCGGCTTAAAGAGATCTTTATTTATTAAGTGCTTGTCTATTTTAGAACTGTTAACCGGTTTATCTATAAGGGGGATATTATTAGAAGGCTTTAGAGAAACCTCCTCTGCTAACACGTTGATTTAAGCTGTACGCGCCGCTAATTCGGCTTTATTAGGCTGGTAATGGATAGCAGAGGTATTAATAGGGAGGTCTGGTATATGCTCGCCAGAACCTGTATAAGCGATTAGTATAATAATACGCTCTACATTAGTTTATTAGGTATAATCTACTTACCGGGATCGTTATCACACTTTATCCTACTAATGTCGGCTATATAGTAGATACTGGTTGTTAGCGTTAAGTAATAACTGCGTTTAACCTGTATTAAAGTTAGGGCATATATAAGGATTTTAAGGAAGGCTTTTAAAAAAGTCCTAATTGCCGCGTAAAGTTAACGCGGTAAAAGGCCGCCCGTAAGCCTTTCCCTTTTTAAGTTAGTGCCTAAAAATACTTTAATTAGGTAATAGTGGGGTAAAATGCAAGAGAGGTTAGGAGATGCGATTATAGCTTTAGGAAATTAGGAGAAAAATAGTATCTGCTAAAATTTGGTAAATTTAACTTAAAAAGAGAAGTTATAAGAGGTTAAGGAAATAGAAGTTTAGGTTTATGGACGGTGTTTTTAGTTAATTGCGCTAGCGTGCTTATATAATTATTAAGTTTTCCATTTATATAATTAAATTTAAATTTTAAATTTAAATTTTTGGACTTTTATGGTGAATTTATACTTTCGCGGTGAATTAATGGCGAGTTTAGGTGTTAAGATTTAAGGTTGTTATGGTATTACGCGAAGGCGCTTATATGGCGTGCTAGCCTATTAGCGTAAGTTCCTGCTATTATAGGTACTGCCTCAGCTAAATCTATTACTTGTTGCCGACCTCCTTACTTTAGCTATGCGCGCTGCGCTGCTACTAATAAGGACTTTTAGGAAGGCTTTTAGAAAACTGCCCTGACTATCTAAACCGACATAGTGGCAAATATTGTTGTTTACCTATGTTTGCCGTCTATAGTACAATTTAGAAATAAGCTTTATTAAGTTAGTAAATCCCTTAGCTAACCTATGCGGACCTATTATACAGAACTTACCTAGCGTTGTTTAATTATATAAATAAAGTAATAATCTAAGAACCCCTAATCGATTTAACCGCTTAGTCCCACGCCTTTGTAGACTTTTGGGAACTGTACTTTATATCCGCCGTTCTATTAGTTACGGGTATTATATTATATACGAGGACTATTTCTTAAAGGGCTTTCCAAATACTTCCTTATATAATGCTACCTAATAAGTACCTTACCAAGGTTTATAAAAGTATCTATATTTCTTGCCCTAGAGGTTAGGCTATCCCTTCCGCTGGTATATCTTGTCCTACTATTATTAATAGGAGCTAGCTAATAGAATCAACTCCGCGAGTATACGTATACTTTTAATTCTAGTGTTCGCGTATGGTCCGCCTTTTATAGGACGCTACTGGCGGAAGGGATATTAGAAATTAGTAGAACGAATTTCTCTTCAGCACTAAATATCGCCTTTATTACCTCCATTATATGCATTTTTTTTTAAATAAGTAGTACCTCCTTACCCCTAATGCTATGTAGTCTAGTGTCGTATAATGCTACTAAGGTAGTGCCTCGTCGGGCAGTAGTGATGCCTAACTCTATAACCCGTTTATATAGTGCGGCCTTAGTCCTTACGTATACCCTACTAAGGCTATATTATCCTTCTCAACGCCGCCTAGATTTCACTCTAATTTGTTCTCTTTAAAATATGCAAGCAACGTTGCTATTATTATTAGGATTGCGGCCATCTCTATCCCTATAATTATACTAAATGTTCGGTGGCTCTTGCACGCCTAGACTAATAAGTTTGTGTGCCTGTAAGTGGATCTATATGAGATCTTCTATAAGCCCTTAATATATAAGACCAAGACTTAGCTGGTTTATATCCACCTTATTATGGCCTGTCTCCTCTAAGCTCTGAGTATTTGTAGTAATTTTGTCTGGATACGTACTTAGTAATAGGTATAACTAAGGATTGGGTGTAATGTATAAAACCTTAGCGCTAAGGACTTAATAAATAGGTAGCCCAGTTTAGGTGAGGGTTAAAATAGTAGTAGTGTTATAGGTCTATAAGGCCCGGAGTATAAAGAGGGAATAATTAATATACCTCCTACCTTATAATACCTTAGGAGATGGGCTTAAAGGGCAAAGTGAGATGCGATATTTGCTAAAAAACTGTTTAAGAAGAATTATTACTTAGTCTATAATTGTAATAGTGGCTATACTATATTCTATATTGTTCCTCTATTATAATCCGTTAGCTTACCTTGCTAAGTCCTAATAACCTTAACTGGAGTTACTGACTACTTCTATAATAGTACTAATAAATAGGTCACGTGACCCGTGCTAACGGTTGGTTTATTTGTAGATACCCTATTATTAATTTATAATAAGTGTCTATTAGTCCCGTAGGCGAACTAATCCTACTACTACCTAGGTCTCCTATTGGTTGCTGTTCCGCTGGGCCGTAATAATATGTACGAGGTGGCTGCGTGTATAAGGTAGCCGACGCTTCTAATAGCTAAGCAATTTCCCTATACTTCCAACTACTTAAAATCCCAAACAACTAAAGGCCAACACCCCCTAATTTATATATTACAATGTCAAACCCCTTTAGTGCTAAACACCAGCCAAAACGTGTAATTCTTAGACTTTAAGTAAATGAATTTACTGGTTGGGACCCTTCTAAGTATACGGACGCCATTAAGGCATATCTCGCTTTTGCAGGACGTTTAACCAATAGTTTAGAATTTAGGAAACACTATGCCCACATTAAGCTGTTTTAAGCCCCAGAGGTAAACCAAATCTTATTCTATATTACTATGGATATAGAGAAAGACTTGGCTAACCCCCTAACTATTTAGGAGCTACCGTATAAGATATATCGCGTCCGTCGTAATAAGGAGGGAAAGTTGTAAGGCTAGTATTCCCTCCTCTATAAATTAGCTAACTTAGTATATAGCTAAGTAAAACGAATTTAAAACGTTATTAAGGAAAAGAATTACCTAACTCGGATACGTAAATATACTAATGTTTTATTACCTTAGGCAAAGTAGTGATGTTAAAGGTCCGAATTAAAATTCTGGATGGGTTTTGCCCTTATTTTTAGAATCAATTTAAACCACTTATATTACTGGGGCAAAGTAATATATTAATATTGTACTACGGTTAGGCCGTTAGCTGGGGGAACTTTTAGGAAGGCTTCTAAAAAACTGCCTTACTTTACCATCTACTATCTATATTGCTATTTACTTCTGCCGTCTATAACACCATTTAAGACCTTTATTAAGGTAGTAATCCCTTAACCTAGCGTTGCTTGATTGCTTGGGTAAACTATACTAACTTAAGCGATAATCTAAGAACCTCTAATCGATTGGCGTCTATTTTTACCGATAAGAACGCTGCTATGCTCTCTATCTCCTAGGGGTTAGTTTTATATCCCCGTAAGCGCTCTACCTAGGCCTGTTTAATATCCTCTATAGCCTCTATTGTGCCTAGGATAACGCTTAGTTTTATAGGCCTCTGATAATCTAGGTTTAAATTAAGCAAGCTTATGTAATTACTAAGCCCTTAGCTTTTTGATATGTTTAAGTTATAAATATCTATAAATATAATGTAAATTGGGCGGGGGATTGCGGTATTTATATATGATGGTTATGTATGCGCTTTACTAAGCAGTTTAGCGAAAAGTCCTGGGGTTACGCGCTAGTCTGTTTATATGACACTACTTAATACTTAGGCCCTTATGGACTTTGGGAACTTTACTTTATATATGCCTTTCTACTGGTCGCGGTAATACGTTATATAGTAGGACTATTTCTTAGAAGGCTTTCTAAATATTGCCCTATACATTGTTACCTGGCGAGTGCTTAGTTGAGATTTATAAAAGCATTTATATTTCTCGCCCTAAAGATTGCGCTATAGTAAAACGAATTTCTCTTACTAAGCAGTAAAACATCCCCTTTGTTACCATTTTTTATTTTATTTTTTAAAACGAGTA
>Ga0307515_10025534_pt1 | contig 10214 bp, 15 predicted proteins | sample 17_EM_MG_FD_194513 | JGI IMG/M metagenome (GOLD analysis project Ga0307515, IMG submission 194513) | Populus trichocarpa ectomycorrhiza microbial communities from riparian zone in the Pacific Northwest, United States - 17_EM | ecosystem: Host-associated > Plants > Roots > Unclassified | place...
AACCGGTGAAGACTGAACTAAAGGAGTGTATGGAGGAGGATACCTTCTCGCTGCCAGCGCGGAAAGGGAGCCCGCTCCAAAAGAAAATGAATGTAGGGATAGGGCTTGGGTTCTAAAGAGTGACGAGGCCAAAGTAAGAGGAACGGCAGATTGAAGGACTCCAATACTATATGGGGCCGGACGCCTCTGAGGATTTCCGTGCAAAGATGTGATGAGATGACATGTTGGAGTTGACACAAAGGAACCCACTGCCCGCTTGGTTTGAGTTCAGCTTCGGGGCGCGCCTTGGTTGCAGAGATCTGGAACGGCGAGAGCTTGGGGCAGCCCGATACAGACACCACAGGCGTTCACCCAAAGAAGAGAGGACGGGGGTGGAGCAGGCCTTATGGGTCCTACCTTTCTCTGGGAGCAACTGCGCCGCTATGTGGCAGAAGCTCTATGCCTTACGGCTCGGATGCGCATCTCATAGTTGCATTCCTAGAGTATCTTGCGCTGCCCTTGCAGCAGACGCAGAAATCTCCACATCTCGCCATATTCAAGCATCGGTTGATATTTCGGACAAGGAACGATGTCGAGGGCTTAGAAGCAGCCCTATTTCGCAAGCCGAAACTCTCAAATTGGTACGGTTTCAGCTATCCCTAGCTGCGATCTTCTGAATTGAGAAGAATGCCTAAGGGTTGGGAGACTCACAAGCGTTGTCCAGGGCGCGACGTTGACGGTGTCGTATGTGTCGGAGCTTGAAACTGACCAGGGCTCTCAAGCGAGCTTCAACCGCAACCATCCAAACGAAACCGAAGTCGCCCTCGCCAACCAACTGGCCCCCAGCCAACGCCATTAAAATACTCCTAGGGCGAAATAGCAGCGCTGCAGGTGCACTGCCGCCATGGCGGAGGAGGGGCAGGTCGCACGGTGTTCTATTGATGCTCGCTTCGCGTTGGCGCGTCGAGGCTAATATCACGTCCCTTTGGCGACGGATGGTACACATACTAAAGAGTCTCAACTCTCAACAAAACAGCTGCTGCTTTATGGCCCACACCACTCTGGAGAACCCTTACTGGGTAGGGTATCGCAGTGCATGCTGGTGCATGCCCACATCAGTTACTCTATAACGCTCGGTTTGATCGACAGGGCCGCGGCCTGCTCTGTTCGTTCGCGATGCATAGGACGTCATGGGCATACTAACCGTTCTCTGAAGCCCACCTCGTGGCCTCGCACATCTAAGACCCACCAACTTAAGATAGGCTTATAATAACTTATCTTAAATGCTTAAAAACTTCTATATAAATAATATTAGTAATAAAATATATTACAGCTATTTTTTTTAACTTTATTTTGTTGAAAGGCTTTAGATACAGTTAAGAGTTGTATTCTGAATGTGACATGGTTTTACGAGGCCACGACTAAACGAGGTGGGCCTCGCTCCTCAAACTTCTGCTATTGGTCCCGCCTTCAATACGTCCCTCCCACGCCTGCGGATACGTCAACTTTATACTTCCCGAGTTGCTTTTGTGTGAGTTCGTCAAGCTGGAAATAACCGTTCCACGATTCCTGTATGGAGAGCGCAGATTCATAGCCATCATTCCAGATTTCGTAAAGGTACGAAGAGTGGATGAACTAGTGTCGGCTTCGTAAGGGGTGATGTCGGCTGTGATCGATCCAGAGGTAGACTTCAAATCCGTGGAAGAGCCATGGATGAAGGTACCACTCACTGAGCCCGTGCCTGCATTAATCGTTGTTGTCTTGATGGAGAGGAGGTCTCTGAGAGCGTAGGTGCCGCTGGTTGATCCGGATCCGAGGTCGATTCTTGTTTTGCGGGATATGAATGTATGAGCGTGAAGGCCACCAAACACAAGGTTAATATTCGCTTAGTTTCTAACGCTGAAGTCAACTCCATCGTGAATCTCTACTCTTAGATGCGTTGATCCGATCTCCAAATTCTCTAACGTTACTCCTGGAACGACATAGAGGACGAGTTTAATTCCACGGTAAACCGAGGTTGGCCGGCTTACTTTTTTACTATTATTTATCACCGGACATTTAGTGATAAGCTCAGTCTCAGTCTTGTGTACTTCGGCTTCTCTATTTCAATTGATCTAGGCGTGGGTAATTAAAGCTTGGCCCGGATGTTAGGTTTCTGGTCGTCTGGAGCTTTGACAATATGGATCCTGCCAAATACTGTCTGATAGACGCGATCACGCTCCTCTACCAGCTCATCAAGGCCGAAGTCTCTGGGGTTACCAAAGTCGAAGGAAGTAGTCTTGATATAGTGTTCACGGTCGCAGTGTCCAGGCCAATCAGGAAAATCTTTTGAAATACCCTTAGGCATGTTAGCTAGAGAACGGACGCCTATCAAAGCAAGGAATTAGTATTTCTTCAAGACTGTCCCGGTGAGTAACTGCTGCTACAAGCTAAACTGCAACTGCAACGGCGCAGATGGCCAGAGCGATCTTGATGAATCGGCTGCAAGAATAGCAGTCACGAATCCTCCTTCGAGAGCGGTCGTAATACATATTTCCATAGTATCCTGGATGGACACCTGGGGTATAACCCATATTTTGGGCCGATATTCTACGAGTAAATATAAGTCCCGATTCATTTCCTACCACTCCACCCCTTGATCCCTCATTTTGTTCCATGGTATAGCCTTGATATGGGTTGGCAGTGGCATCAAAGTATGTCGGAGGTTGACTCGCATCAATCAATGGTGTTGTTTCATCTGGGTTAACGGAGGATGGTGGAGTTCGACGAGTTCGACGACCTTGAAGGCCTGCTCATTGTATTCTCCCGCTTCTGTTTCGCGTGCTTTTGACGCTGAAGCATTAGACGAGCTGGCCGTATCCATGTACCTGTCTTGGGGATGTTCACGATGTAGATGTATCCGTCGGTTGGGCTGAGTTCATCAGAGAAGGACGCGCTGTCCGGTTCATCATGATAGGGTCCTGAAGTCATTATATCGGATTATTATACTATCAGTAGTAAACGAATTCTAAGTAGAAAGAACCTTTGATGCGAGAAGTGTATTATCGATAGGTAGCCTCAGGGCGGAAAGTCATCATCCTCGCAAGAATTACGGACTAGTAAGGCAGACACGCGATAGCCTGAAGTATAAATAGGTGAAAAGCTGCAGGATTATAAGTATTCATTGGCTTATAACTTAGAGTTGTATAACTCTGTAGTAGGGAGAAGAAATCCGTGAGAGGCCGATTCGTAAGGGGCTTTTCTGGGTTAGGAAGGCGGTGATCCTTAGTCCGAGCGCTTATGCTTTAAAATATTGGAATACAAATTTCATCTGGGTAATACAGCGTCTCTTCAATTCCGGTGGTTAGCGCAGCCACGTCTGCACGGCCTTTTTGTAGGGGAAGTTTTGGTATTTTTGCTGTTTAAGGGAAAGTTAACAAAACACGCTAACCACCGGATGCGCCAGGAGGCTGTACATAAAGGACTTCCCCAAACACCCCTTCCGGTTAGCGCTGGTTGGCACTCTATGTAAGCAAAATGATCAGCGTTGCTTTTTAATACCAACTAATCCGCCACATCATAACTGTGCCGAAGGTCCTCAGTTGGCTATGATCATTTTTTCTTTCTTTTTGCTCAAGCCATGCAAACTCAACACCAAGTCTGATAATAATGGCTGCAATCACGACCGCCACGAGTAAAAGATTCCAATTCGCGTTCATCAATATCACCGATCCAAAAGATCTGACCCATGCCGATAACCAGCGAACAATTCGCAGACATGCATGGGATGCTGGACGTCCACATAAGCGACGAAGACGCAGAAATGATACATTTGACCTGTCAGACTTCCACCCACCAGCTACCGATTACGCCGGTATCGTCCCTGTTCAACAAGTTAACAATGACCATGGTCGTCAAAAGGACGAAGGTCCGAAGAAATATTTAGAAGAAGCTGAAAGGATTCCTCCCAGCCAATATCTCTCGACCGACTGCCTCAGACCTCTTGGGGCTGGTCGTGGCTTGGATCCGCTAGCCCCTTTTCCGATTCCTTCTAATTCACGGATAGTGCAGCTCATAGACTTCGGTGAGATTAGCAACGATCACAAACCAATCATGAATTAACGTCTTACAGCACAAAAAGACTCAGGGCAAATGCGTATCATCTGGATTTCTGTTGTAATGTCTGACAGGAGTGCTTTCCAACTCAGCCTAGCGCACTCTGCGCTCCTAATGGCTAGGCAGGATGACTCTGAGATCCAAGAGAACGACGAGGCTCTTAAATATTACACTAATGCACTAAACTCTGTTAATAATCGACTGTGTGATCCCATTGACAATACTAGTGAGGGAATAATTGGAGCCATCATGGGTTTTTGTTGCTACGAGGTCAGATTCCCCTGGTGTTGTAATATCTTATCAACGCTAACGAATTTTAGTGCGTATGTTTTCAACTCAATTTTTGGACAATGCGGCAGCTAAATAAGTCGTCAGGCTGTTGGAAAGAATTTCTCCGGGCTGCAGATGCATTTGGACGGCTTGGAACGCGTGGTTCAGAGGAGGGGGGGCATAGAGACATTGCAAAGCCCCCCCTTGCGCATATTGATGAATTGGTATGTTGACCTAAGCTGTTTAAGAAACTAGCTCATAACAACTATCTAGGCTCGATGTGACAGGATCGATGCTTCTCGACACACATCCTCGATTTTCAGTTCCCAAAGAATTTGTTCACGTACCCAATGCTACGCAACAATCACCGGGGCTCACTGCAAGTATACAGGCGTGGAACGACAGGTATCCTTCTTTCAAAGATATATCTAGTGCCCTTGTCTCCATTGCAAGTCTGTCATCCGAAGTAAACCGCGCTGCTACGAATCCGCAGTTTTGGAGAGATGAGTTGTTTATTGGGGTGAGACTAAATCCGGTTGCCCATCAGCTTCTGATGCTACCGCGCTTTAATCTGCCCGAGCAGATCGAAACAGGACTCGACGAGGGCCTGCTCATTAGGGAGATTGTTCGTTTGACATCAATGGTATTTCTCGGCCTTTTGAGAAGACAATTTCGTATTCAGCCTGATGGAATTTCAAAGCATGGCCGACGGCTCGCGCAGTTGCTGACAGCGTATAGCTTCGACTGGTACTCGTTTACTAATCTTCATCTCTGGGCTTTAATAATATCTACAATCGTCGAAGAGGATAGAGGGGTTTTAGTGGCAAGGATCGTTGATGTTATATCTAATACTGGGGCTGCTGATTGGCATGATGCTCTTCTAATGATTAAAGATATTGCGTGGGTTGATGATGTTGCTGCTCATGTAATTTACGATATTGGAAGTGAGATCAGCTTCCACCTGAAAAACGGCTATTGAAAGAATACATGGGGTCAAAAATATGTGAGCACTATCGTTAAGACACTGATTCTACTTGATCATATTTGCCAATTTCTAGGGTGCACCTAGAGACGAAAGAAGCCTAAAGGTAGCGCAACTCAGATCGTCTATTACTTAATCCTCAGATCATTCTTCATTACTGTCCAGTGATCCCACCACTAGCGGAGACGAACTGGCCAGTGATCCATCGACTCTTCTCCGAGGCCAAAAAAAGGACTACATCCGCAATATCTTCGGTCTTGCCAACTCTCTCCTCGGCTCTGGTCATGCCCACGAGGAGATTACCACCAGCACCGGCGGGATCTGCAGCCCTGGCAATGTCCGTGTCAACAGGGCCAGGAGCAACGCTGTTGACAGTGATTCCGCGAGATCGACCGAACTGTGCATCTTGTTAGCTGGCCTCATCGGCGACCTGTATCATCGCTTACCTCCTTTGCCCAAGTGTAGCTTAGACTGTCGAGCGCTGCTTTGGATGCTCCGTATATGGGTAGGAAGTCCAATCCAAGCTTCGATGCAACCGACGAAATGTTGATAATACGTCCTCCGCGAGGCATGTGTGGAACGACAGCTTGAACGAGGAAGATAGTACCGTACACGTTAACGCCGAAGGTAAGGTCAATCCCTTCTTTGGTAGTCTCAAGTGTCGAACCTACAAGTCCGGCGCCAGCATTGTTCACTAACGCAATTCATTAAAAGGCTGTTAGCATAGGACAAGACACTCCCATTGGCTTACCCAGAATATCGATATGATCTGTCTTGAATCTTTTCAAGGTCTCCTGCACCAGGTGATTTGCGCCTTCAGGTGTGCTGACACTGGCCTTGACTACTATGGCCTGGCCACCAGCGGCTTGGATCGTCTTTGCAACGCCGGCAGCACGTGCCTCGGATGACTCGGAGACGTAATTGATGACAACGGCGGCGCCATTGCGAGAAAGAGCAATGGCAATTGCGGCGCCAATACCATTCTCACGGCCGGATCCGGTCACGATGGCGACTTTACCAGCAAGAGAAAGTGTGTCAGGTGTCATTCTTGAACTTGAATGGAGATTGTTGATGGAATAAGACTTCACTGCAAAGTTGAGGATCGAATTGATTTCAGGTAGTGAGGAAGAAAGGATGCTGGTCGAGGCATATTTATACCTTTGGTTGAGGTTGATGAGAAATCCTCGCTGAGCCTGTTACGGTCCCGCTGCGGAGATCCCTTCATCGGCGGGCTTGTAGACTAGGATATGCACTATGAGTCTGCCCATGAGACACGTAGCTGATGTTCATGAGTGAGATAAGTGAGATTATTGCTAATCTCATTAGTGAATACTGGAAGTTTATTAGCGGAGAAATGCGCCACTAAAAGGCGCATCACATGACCGCTGTTGACTCGGGGCGCACAGGCGTGCACCTTTAAGAGTCGTTCTTGATGTGTATAATAGATTTCTTTTCTTTGTATTTAGATTCGCAGTCTAGCGAGTGGATCGTTCTACTTAACTCGAATCTCGCCTGTGACAGAGCCCATATTAATCTGATGGCGAATTGCCATTTTGTTGAAGGTGGTAACGCTTGCCTTGGGATTTCAAAGCAGTTCCTCCAAAAAGGATACACAAAAACTGGGTTGAGGAGAATCAGAAAAGCACGCTAACTTAAAATGGATAATCACGACCCTTGTCTGCATATTTACAGCTCGTCGAAGGATCTGGTATAGACTCAAGGAGAAATACTCGGTCAGCTACTAGCAATCCGTAAGCAGGATGAGGTTGGTAATAGCGCCTGGATTCAGTACGGGCAATCTCTACAGCTTTCGAGTTCTTGTGGTGAATTTCAGACCACACTTGATGTACGCTAATCTGAAACGGAAAATCATGATCCTTGCGTGCATATTGAACGCTTATTCGTCACTATTCGGGTGGACAGAAAGGCCTCACCCACACTAAAAGCTCGCTAAGCCTCGCTTACCTTAGCCTAGTACTATCCCTTAACCCGCCGAAATTCGTCCACTCGGTATCGATAAGAACCAACCAATAAGATCAATGCAATTAAATCGTCGTGATTAGAAATATGAAGCCGTTCTAAAATCGGGCAGCGACCACGGCTCTGGTGGTGGGCTTTTGGCGACCCGATTTAGTTAAACGTTATATTAAGTCGGCTGAACAAGGTCTATATCGTTGGAAGTACAATTGGAAAGCATATTTGATAGTATTGTATTGATTGAATCTACTTAGGCCGTACGCGTACTTCTGATTCTGATGTTCCGCACGGACCATATGCTCGGTGGACGTCGGTGGGTTAACGTAGTCTGCGGGCAAGTGGGCCATGCGGGCATGTGGGCCACCCCACCAAGCTACCGAGGGCAATATAGCGAATTAGTCAACCACGAACAATTGTATTCGGTATAGCTATCTACTGGCTAGTTATCTGACGTCTAGGACATGTACGTGCCGTGTGTTCTAATGATTTGCACATGCTGCACTTGCGTGGTGCTCGTTGCGGTCGCTCAGCCGCTGCCTCTGCTGCCCCCCCCGCTGCACCTCCCTGGACAGCTTGTGCACGAGAGGCCCCTTCTGCTCCTAATAAAATACCCCCCCTAGCTATATACGTGCACTTCTTTGCCCTCTTCCTTTTCTGGCGCTAATTTTCTATGCGTAGCTTCTTATTTTCGCTTATAAGTAGCATAGTGCTTAATATTGCCATTTCGTATCCCTTAATAAGCTGGCTAAGAGCTTGTTCTATTGGACTTGGTGGGCTATATATACGCCATTTAAGATAACGCCTAATTAGGGCTGTCTGCTGTTGTAGGCCAGTGATATTATAAGGCGTTTTAGCTGCCCAGGGGGCATTTAATGGCGGACGTTGGGGTGATGGTGTCTAATATTTGGTATGCAGTAGCAATAGCACGTGATCTGGATTGTATGGAACTAAGCTAGTAGCTGCGAATCCTACCTGTATATTATTCTGATGCAGTGCTACCTGCCTAGCCTGCCTATATAGTAGTAGGAATTTGTATTTATTAATATAGTTAATACCGTAGGCCATAATCTGTTTAATAAGGCTTCTGTATAATTACTTAAGGACTAAGAAACAGCCTATATCTAGTAGCTGCAGTAGATATAATAAATGCGCTAGTATATAAAGGACAACTATCTAATAATCTAGGTAGAACCGATTAAATTTAGGTAATATATAGCTATTATGGCCATCTAGTACTAGTAGCCGATGCGTGCCAATAGTATAATCCTTTATATACTCGTGGAATAGATTTAGCTAGGCTAGGCTAATCTTATTTATTATTTAGCTATTATTACTAATACTAATTAACCAGTTGTGTGGTATAATATTATCCTTATACTAGGCTGCCTACAGTAATGTGCATAACCAGCTTCCACCCCCCCCTTAGCGAGGGCTCCAAATTTTCAAATTCGGTACGCGCATCCAATCTCGCTTGATTGCCATTAACTGTATATAGTAATTAAAGCGAACGCATGTGCCTGCACGTAAGGACCGTCCTGGTTGCCAGGGACAATTAAAGCTATGTAGAACTTGCCTAACCTACTAAAGTCGTAATATCCACCTTAAATCGTGTTATACTATCATCAATCTACCCTTAATATACATCCTCCTTTAAAACGCGCAGCGGCTCAATTAACGGGCGAGAGTCCTCCTTCTTAACAAACTCAACGAAGCTACCTTCCTCCCTCCTTATTACCTAGGCCCCTGCTATTATTAAACTATCGCCTAAATATAATACGACAGCCGCCAGGACGTGAATATAACGCCGTTTAGTCGGGTTTTACATTAGAGGAGCTTAAGGAAATAGATAACGATCCAGATGCCACAGTAGAGGATATTAAGGAGGAGGCAGAAGGTTAGTGATACTACTAAAGTTAGCATGATAAATTGCCTTAATTAAGATCTTATGAGTTACCGTATTTAATATAAGAGCCGCCAGTATTAACACCATAATATTAGGCCACGGCCTCTTAGGAAGTTACTCGTAGTCTTTAGGCTTAGGCTTATAGTCTTCGGGCTTATAGTCCTCCAATTACTTGTTTACTATTAGCCTCTCGCTCACCCCTAAGGGCTCGCTTACGCTTATTAAGTAAGTATAAGGATAAGCTAATTCCACCGCCGCCTTGCCTATATTTTAAGAGTAAGATTAGTAATATAGAGAGGAGAAGCGGCGGCGTGTTTATTACTTATAATTATAATATAGTAATTTAATACCTAAAGGATTCGCCTTTTACTAAAACTCTTATTAGTATAAGCCTTTAGCTTTATAATCTTTGGCGACTTTAAGTCTTTCCTATTTATAAGAGAGAGCTACGTTATTAAGAGTAAGGTATTCACATTAAGCTCCAGCCTATTAAGGCTAAAATTAACACTTAGTACGCAGGTATTTGTAATATTAGATTTAACGTAACAGAAGTTAAGGTTATAGCCTAGTAGCAGAAGATTAATACCCAGCTTATATCGTGGGTAAAGTATATTAATAGAAGTAGCGCAATTAAGGCTCTTATAGTTAACCTCTTAATTATATATACCCCAGCTGTAAATTAACTAGCGGCCTCTTATTCTAGAGTTAGCTCTCGTCCGTTAATGCTTAATTAACTCCATAGTAAAGTTTTAACGCCCTTGTAGATTTTAGAGCGGAACTTAACGCCTTACGTCCTTCCTGCTGGCGACGCTACTAATTTAATAGGCTTGGCCGTCGAAATCGGACTCTGCACCTGTACGTGGTGACGGCTACGAACCTGGTCTTCGAAGTTCAGATCCAGAGCCAACGCAGAGACGTCGCACAGCGTGCGGACAGGACCTGTGGTGGTTATAGGCGTTGAGGGCGGTGGTGAAAAATTTTCAGATGGTGAGATCTTGAAAACCACTA
>Ga0307515_10025535_pt1 | contig 10214 bp, 7 predicted proteins | sample 17_EM_MG_FD_194513 | JGI IMG/M metagenome (GOLD analysis project Ga0307515, IMG submission 194513) | Populus trichocarpa ectomycorrhiza microbial communities from riparian zone in the Pacific Northwest, United States - 17_EM | ecosystem: Host-associated > Plants > Roots > Unclassified | place...
AGTCATTCCGGGGCGATGCAAAGCATCGAACCCGGAATCTCGGGATTCCCCGGGGCGCAATTGCGCCCCTGAGGTCTGGGCCTGACGGCCCATCCCGGAATGACAGTGTTAGCTCTTGCCTAACATTCGCTGAGATAGTCACATGGCTGCATAATAATAACGGGAGGGCCCATGACCGCGTTCGAAACCATTGTCGTGGAGCGGCCGGAACCGCGCATCGCGCGGATCGTGATGAACCGACCCGAGGCGCGTAACGCGCAGAACCTGCAGATGACCTACGACCTCAACGCCGCCTTCGATGAGGCCGTGCAGGACGATACGGTCAAGGTCATTATCCTCGCCGGCTCTGGCCCGCATTTTTCGGCAGGGCATGATCTGCGGCCGGGGGCTAAGAACACCGCGGGCGTCGATTTTCCGCCGGTCGGAAATTGGGGCGGCTTTGCCGAGCCCAACGCCCACGGCCGCTTCGCCCGCGAGCAGGAAATCTATCTGCAGATTACCCGGCGCTGGCGCAACCTGGCGAAGCCGACCATTGCGGAAGTGCACGGCAAGTGTATTGCCGGCGGCCTGATGCTGGCCTGGGCCTGCGACATGATCGTCGCCAGTCACGACGCTGAATTCTGCGATCCCGTGGTGACCATGGGCGTCTGCGGCGTCGAATGGTTCGTGCATCCCTGGGAACTGGGCCCGCGCAAGGCCAAGGAGTTGCTGTTCACAGCAGATGCCTGGAGCGCGGACGAGGCGCATCGGCTCGGCATGGTCAATCACGTCGTGCCGCGGCCTGAGCTTTCCTCGTTCGTGATGGCCTTGGCCGAGAGGATCGCGGCCAAGCCTTCGTTCGCGCTGAAGCTGACCAAGGAGGCCGTCAACCGCTCGGTCGACGTGATGGGACAGCCCGCAGCGATCGAACAGGCTTTCGCGCTGCATCAGCTTTGCCACGCGCATAATCTTCAGGAATTCGGAATGGTGGTGGATCCCGCCGGCCTCCATCCCTCCGTCAGGAAATCAGCAGTAACGAAGTAGAACGAGAAGTAGCTGGAAATGGACCTTACCCTGAGCGACGAGCAGCGGATGCTGCGTGAGAGTGCCGAGCGTTTTGTAGCTGAGACCTACAACGCCGATCATCGCCGCCGGTCGGCGAACGATCCGCTGGGCTTCAGCGCCGCTATCTGGAAACAATTCGCTGAACTCGGCTGGCTGGCGCTGCCAATACCGGAAGCTTATGACGGACTCGGCGGTGGTGCGGTCGAGACCAGCATCCTGATGGAAGCGTTCGGGCGCGGGCTGGTTTCCGAACCCTACCTTTCCACCGTTGTGATCGGCGCCTCGCTGATCGCCGGATGCGGCAGCGAGGCGCAGAAGCAGGCGCTGCTCCCCAGGATTGCCGACGGCTCGCTCTATCTGGCGTTCGCACATTCAGAGCGCGCGGCGCGGTTTGATCTGGCGGAGGTCGCGACCACAGCATGGAAGACGCCAGACGGTTGGCGGCTCGACGGCAGGAAGGTTGCGGTGCTCGACGGCAATGCCGCTGGGCAGATCATTGTTTCGGCACAGGTCGCCGACGACAATGGCGTGGGTGAGCTAGGCCTGTTCCTGGTGTCGGCGGATACGCCCGGTCTCACCAAACGCGATTATCCACGGCTCGGCGGCGGCCGTGCCTGCAACTGCGAATTCAAGGATGTCAATCTTCCAGCCGACGCCCTGCTCGGCGACGGCAACGACGCGCTGCCGGCGATCGAGGCCGTGGTCGACCGCGCGATGGCGGCCCTCGGCGCGGAGGCCGTCGGCATCATGCAGACGCTGCTGGAGCAGACGCTGGAATACACCAAGATCCGCAAGCAGTTCGGCCGTCCCCTTTCGGCCAACCAGGTGATCCGCCACCGGCTTGCCGACATGGCGATGAACTGCGACGAGGCCCGCTCGATGGCGCTCCGCGCCGCGCTGATGGTGGACGCCGAGCCGGTCGCACGCGGCCGCGCTGCTTCGGGCGCCAAGGCAAAGATCGGCAAATGCGCCCGCTTCGTCGCCGAACAATCCGTGCAGTTGCACGGCGCGATGGGTGTCACCGAGGAGCTCGATATCGGTTCCTACTTCAAGCGGCTGCTCGCCTTCGACACGTTGTTCGGCGGCAGCGCATACCATTATCGCCGTCACGCCGCCCTCGGCGGCCGCGCCGTTCAAATCTAGGGAGCCCAACATGGATCTCACCTTCAGCGCCGAAGAGCGTGCCTTTGAGCAGGAAGTCCGTGACTTCATCGCGGAGAATCTGCCGGCGGAGATGAAGCATGCGCAATCGCTGACACCGTCAGTATTTTCCGACCCTGACATCGGCATCGCCTGGCAGAAGGCGCTGCACAAGCAGGGCTGGGGCGCGCCGGGATGGCCGGTCGAGCATGGCGGGCCGGACTGGACGCCGGCACAACGCTGGATTTTCGAGGCCGAATGCGCGCGTGCCGGCGCGCCGAACGTCAATGTGATGGGCGTCAAGATGGTTGGCCCCGTCATCATCGGCTTTGGTTCGCCCGAGCAGCAGAATTTCTACCTGCCGCGGATCCGTTCCGGCGAGGACTACTGGTGCCAGGGCTATTCCGAACCCGGCTCCGGCTCCGACCTCGCCTCGCTGAAGACCCGCGCGGTGCGCGACGGCGACGATTACATCATCAACGGCACCAAGATCTGGACCACGCACGCCCACCATGCCAACCGCATGTTCGCATTGGTGCGAACCAACGACACCGAGCGGCAGCAGGACGGCATCAGCTTCATTCTCATCGACATGAAGAGCTCGGGCATCACCACGCGGCCGATCCTGACCATCGGCGGCGACCACGAAGTCAACCAGGTGTTCTTCGACGACGTCCGCGTGCCCGTCGCCAACCGGGTCGGCGAGGAAGGCAAGGGCTGGACCTACGGCAAATATTTGCTCGAATTCGAGCGCGGCTCGGGCATCGCCTCGGCCAAATTGCGCGAGGCGCTGAAGACGGTTTCGGACCTCGCGGAATCCGAGGCCACCGGCCGGGCGATCGACGATCCCGATATTTCGCTGCGCATGTCCGAGATCGAGGTCGATATCGATACGCTGGAGATGACCGAGCTGCGCGTGCTGTCCGCGCTGCAGACCGGGCAGAATCCCGGCGCGGTGTCGTCGCTGCTCAAGCTGCGCGTCAGCGAAATCCGCCAGGCGGTGACGCGGCTCGGCGTCGAGGTGATCGGTCATGACGGCCTCTATGTCGAGCCGGTACGGCCGTTCTACAGACTGAACGAGGCGCCCGGAATTCCCGAGGAGATGCTGCCGGTGGTGCCAGAATATCTCAACAGCCGCGCGTATACGATCTTTGGCGGGTCATCGGAGATCCAGCGGGAGATCGTGGCGAAGATGGTGCTGGGGCTCTGACGCTATTCCGTCATTCCGGGGCAGCCCGCAGGGCTGAGCCCGGAATCCATTTCACGACGGAGCGTGCGGCTTGATGGATTCCGGGCTCATCGCTTCGCGATGCCCCGGAATGACAACTAAGCCACTTCCTGCCGGCGGCCGACGATTTCGTGGGCTGTTACGGCGTTGCCCAATCCGATCGCCGTGAGCACTTTCAGCATCTCCAACCGCGCGGTGACGTGCGACATGGTGGGACGGCTACCCAGCGTGAGTTCGTCGAGATCATCGACCGCGGTAAGGCCCCGCGGATAGAATTCACGGAAGATCACGCGTTCGGCCAACCCATCGACGCAACGGAAATTCAGCCGCTGTGACAGCTGCTGGACGCTTTCACCGACGAGACGCTTGTTGCGCGAGCCGAGCGTTGAGAGCCGGTTGCGCAGCACGATCCAGTCGGTCACTCCCAGATAGCGCACGCGCCGGCGGCCGCGGGCTTCCTCGACCATGTCGGCATAATGGCTGGTGCCGGTGACGCGGAAGGTTTCGGGATCGACGGTGCCGAGCACGTCGAGATCGACAAAGCTGTCGTTGAGCGGCGTGATCAGCGTATCCGCCATCGCATGGGCGACGCGCGCCAGATAATCGTCGTGGCCGGGGGTATCGATGACGACGACGCCATAGCGGCCGGCCAGCGTCTCGACAGTCTTCTCCAGCGCCCGGCAACCCGCGGCCTGTTCTTCGGCGCTCGGATAATCCAGCTGCTGGAAGCAGAAATGCTGGGGCATGCCGAGATCGCGGCCGACATGGCGGGCCCAGGCGCGCCGGTTCTCGATGTGATGGGTAAGGCTCTTTTGCCTGGTGTCGAGGTCGATGGTGGCCACCGCCTGCCCCGACTTGATCAGGGCGATCGCAATATGCATCGCGACAGTGGATTTACCCGAGCCGCCCTTTTCATTTCCGACGACGATCACACGAGCAGATAGTGCCCGCATTGCACCTTCCATCGACATCGGATCGCCCCCGAGAGCCTGACCGCGTTCTTGCTTCTTGATGCGCTCATTGGGCTTGATTCGCCGGATTCTCGCAACGGCGAGAGTTGCTGATTTTTAAGGCGTGCTGCATCGAGTCGCAGCGTGTGTATCACCGCCGTCATTCCGGGGCAGCCCGCAGGGCTGAGCCCGGAATCCATTTCACAACGGAACGTGCGGCTTGATGGATTCCGGGCTCGTCGCTTCGCGACGCCCCGGAATGACGAAGCTAAGCGACCCTCGCATCCCTTATCGCCTGCCAGATTTTGGCCGGCGTCAGCGGCGTATTCAGCTGCTTGATGCCGAGTTCGCTCAGGGCATCCATCACGCCATTGGTGATGCAGGGCGGGCCGCCGATGGCGCCGGATTCGCCGCAGCCCTTGGCGCCCAGCGGATTGGTGCGGCACGGCGCGGAATCATCCAGCGTCACGACGATCGGCGGAATGTCGTCGGCGCGCGGCACGCAGTAGTCCTGATAGCTCGCGGTCAGCAACTGGCCTTCCTCGCTGTAGGACACGCCTTCATACAACGCCTGGCCGATGCCCTGCGCGACGCCGCCATGCACCTGGCCTGTGACCAGCATCGGATTGACGGCGATGCCGACGTCGTCGACCGTGGTGTAGCGCACCACCTTGCTGACGCCGGTCTCCGGATCGATCTCGACCTCGCAGATGTGCGTTCCGTTCGGCCAGCTCGGGCCGTCGACCTCGCCTTCGCTGTCGACGCTGAGCCGGGCGCCGTCTTCCTTTTTCGCAATCTCGAACAGGCTGATGCGCCTGTCGGTGCCGACCACCGTCAGAAAGCCGTCGCGATACTCGATATCCTCGACCGAAGTCTCCAGCACGTTCGACGCCTTCTCGCGCGCCTTGTTGATCATGTCGTTGCTGGAAACCGCCACTGCCGTGCCGCCGACGAACAGCGAACGTGAGCCGACGCTGCCGAAACCGGTGGCGAGATCCGTATCGCCCTGCACCACGTCGATCTTGTCCATGGGAATGCCGAGCGTATCCGACACCATCTGGGTGTAGGTGGTCTGCAGGCCCTGCCCCATCGCCATGGTGCCGGAATGCAGGATGATGCGGCCTTCGGCCGTCGCATGCAGCGAGACCTTTTCGGTGTGCGCGCGCCCGCCGGTCCATTCGATGTAGCTGGTGAGGCCGCGGCCGTAGAGCAGGCCCTTTTTCTTCGCGGCTTTCTTGCGCGCGTTGAAGCCGTCCCAGTCGGCGAGCTTGGAGGCACGCTCCAGCATGTGCGCGAATGCGCCGGAATCGTACACCTGGCCGGCGGCGTTGGTGTAGGGCAATTGCGCCGGCTTGATGTAATTGACCTTGCGGATGGCGCGCGGATCCATCCCGATCTGGCGCGCAGCCGCATCCATCAGCCGCTCGACGATGAACACGGCTTCAGGCCGGCCCGCGCCGCGATAGGCGCCGACGGGCGCGGTGTTGGTCATGACCGATTTGACTTCGAAATGCACCAGCGGAAGATCGTAGACGCCGGTCTGCACGAATGGCCCGAGCACCAGCGGGATGATATTGCCCGCGCCACTGCTGTAGGCGCCGGTGCCGCCGATCGAACGCACGCGATAGGCCAGCACGCGGCCCTTGGCGTCGAGCGCGAACTCGCCGGTCGAGGTGAGATCGCGACCATGGGTGCCGCCGACGAATTCGTCAGTGCGGTCGCCGCGCCAGCGAATCTTGCGATTGAGCTTGGTCGCGGCATAGGCCACCACGCCATCTTCCGGATAAAGACTGGTCTTCTGCCCAAAGCCGCCGCCGATATCGCCGACCAATACGCGCACGCTTTCCTTCGGCCGCTTCAGAATGGATTCAGCGAGCAGGTCGCGGGTCGATCCCGGCGTTTGCGATTGCACGTGCAGGATCAGCCGGCCGGTTTTCTTTTCGATCTCGGCAATGGTCGAGCGCGGCTCCATCGCGGAGGGAATCAGCCGCTGGCTGACCAGATCGAGCGAGACGGTATGCGCGGCGCTTGCAAAAGCTTCCTCGACCCTGGCCGCGTCGCCATAGCTCATGGCGCCGACGACATTATCGGGCGCCTCGGGCCACACCACGGGCGCACCCGGTTTGGTCGCCTCGACGGGATCGACCACCGAGGGCAGCATCTCGTAATCGATCTCGATCGCTTCCGAGGCATTCTGCGCCAGCATGCGCGAAGTCGCGACGATGGCGGCGACCGGCTCGCCGGCAAAGCGCACGATCTCATGCGCCAGCAGCCGCCGCGGCGGCACCGTCATCGGCGCGCCATCCGGCCGCTTGAAGATCGCCAGCGTCGGGATAGTGCCGATATCGTCCTTGATCAGGTCGGCGCCGGTATAGATTGCTTCCACGCCCGGCAGCTCAGCCGCGGCCTTGGTATCGATCGAGACGATCCTGGCGTGGGCATGCGGCGAGCGCAGCACGTGCAACCACAGCGCGCCCTCCTCCGGCTTGTCGTCGATGAACTGCCCCTTCCCGGTGAGCAGTCGCTGATCTTCCAAACGCTTGACCGGCTTGCCCGCACCAAAACGCATATTGCCGGGAAGAATGTTCATCAGTGGGTCCTTCGAGTTTCTTGTTCAATCGGGCTGGTTTTAGCGGATGGATAGGCAGGAGGCCAATACGCATTTGAGGCAGTAGTGTCTAGAAAACCGTCATCGGTCTTGCTCGGTGTCGTCCCGGCGAAGGCCGGGACCCATACTCCGTGGCGCGCATTGTTGAAGAAGGTATCTAACGCCGGCATCCTCACTGATAGGCTGCGGCGTATGGGTCCCGGGTCAAGCCCGGGACGACGGCGGTGCTTGTTGTTGCATCCTCATCCAAACACATCCTTGCGATCTCGCGGCGCATTGCGCCCGAGCTTTTGCCAGAAATTCCTTACCCATCTGAAAACAGAGGGCGCAGGGAAGACCGGGTGCGCGCTGCACCCGCGGTCTCGTGTGCAAGTTGCACAGAAAAATGCGCACACGAGCATACAGGTTCAGCGGAGAGCATCCGGCCTTCCCTGCGCAATGGCTTTACGGCTTATACGTGATCTCCCCGGCGAGCCATGCGCTTTTGCCACCGTCGACGCCAGACTCGGGGCGTCAGGACCACACGACTTCGCCGTACGCTTCATGCGCGTTCGCCCTGCGCATTCCGCGTCCACCGCATCCCACCCGTGCGTTCGTGGCGATCGCGAGCGCCCCTCTTGTCGGGTGAGACGGGTGAACCATACACCTTCTGTTGATTTCGGATAAAGCGAAATATTTTCGATTTCGGGGCTTGACACGATTTCTGACAATCAGAATTTATTTGCAATCCACCGTCATCATTCCGGGGCTCGCGTAGCGCGAACCCGGAATGACGAAGACTGTCGGCAGGCTCGCCAGCTACCCCACGTCCCGCAGCGCTGCTTCCACCACCTTGCGCTGCTCTGCCGTCAGGGCCGCCTGCGGGGGCACAGGGTCGCCCACCGCGTAGCCCTGGATTTCCAGCCCGGCCTTGATGCAGGCCGCGAGGTTGAAGCGGGCGAAGGCTTCGTTGATGCGCCACAGCTTCCGCTGAAGCGTCATCGCCTCGTCCCAACGCTTCGCTTTGCCAAGGTTGTAGAGTTCGACGCTCTGGCGCGGGATGATGCAGGCCGGGCCCGCCATCCAGCCCAGGCCGCCGATCAGCATCACCGCCGCCGGAATATGGGCCGAGGCTGAGAACACTTTGATGCTGTCGCCGCAGCGGTTCATGATCGACAGCAGCCGGCCGGTGTTGGTCGAGGCGTCCTTGATGTAGCCGATGCGTGGATGAGCGGCGAGCCGCTCGATCACATCGAGCGTCAGATCCGAGCGCTGGAATTGCGGGTTGGTGTAGATCACGACGGGGATATCCACCGCATCCGCAATGGCGCGGAAATAGGATTCGACCTGCGCATCCGAAATCGGGAAATACGCCTCCAGGATTGCGAGGATGCCGTCGGCGCCGAGCTTCTGGTAGGCCTTCGCCTGCGCCACCGCATCCGCCGTCGACGTCGAGGCGACGCCGGCTATCACCGGCACGCGGCCTTTGGCCGCCTCGATCGTGGTCTGCACCACGGCCGTGCGCTGCTTCTCGTTGAGATAGGCGAACTCGCCGGTCGAGCCGAGCGGCGTCAGGCCGTGCACGCCCGATGTGATGAGATCGTCGCACAGCCGGCCCAGCACCTCGGTGCGGATTTGGCCGGAGGGGTCGATCGGTGAGACCAGATAAGGGAAGACGCCGTGAAGATCTGCCATGGTGGAGCGTGCCTTGAAGCGTGGAAATTGCTTTCAACCATCGCTAGCCGGATTGCCTGACCAAGGCAATGTCAGCTATTTCCGCTGCCTGATCCAGGCCTCGACCGCCGGCAGCGCGCGGGCCTTGAGGTCGGCTGATATCGCGATGGTTTCCAGTGCCCTCGCCGTCATCGTGCGGCCGCCGGAGGTCACTTGAGCCGGCGCGAAGCCTGCGAGCTCGGCGGCATGGGCTTCGTCGCTGAAATTGGTCATGAAGTTGGCGACGAACTGATCGCGGAACGAAGGCCCCTGCCGCGCCAGCAGAGCGTCGAAATTCTCTCGCAGGAAATCCCAGGCCAGATCAGGCTGCTCGCCGGAGCCGGCGACCGTGCCGATCACGCCGGTAACGACCGTACTCGGCATTTCATCAGTCAAAGTCAGCGCCAAGGTGCTGCGCGCCAGTGTGGCATCCCGCGCGCTGGCGGCCGCGAAATAATAACGCAGGCGTTCATTGGTCACGGTGCTCTTGCGGGCCAGCGCCAGCAGCGTGTCGTAGGTCGCGCGATCGGCCGCGATGCCGACCAGATGGGTGACGGAATCGCGCAAGGCGTTCGGCAGCGATTTCGGATCCTGCAGGAATGCCGCAAAGCGCCGCTTCGCTTCGGTAACGACCTCCTCATCCCCGAGTTCACCGAGCGTCGAGATCAGGCTGCTGCGAAGCAAGGTGGTGTCGTCATCACCAGAACCGCTGCCGTCCCAACCGAGGCGATCGAGCACCGGACGCAACCCCGCACGGGCATAGGCCTGCAGCGCCGGGCGCTCGGCGCGGCCGCGGGACAGGCGGTTGAGCGCGTTCATGGTGCCGATCACCTGATCCCACACCGGACGGCGATCATCGGCGCCGAGCATCTCGATCAGCGCGAGGTACGATGGCGGCTCGGCGCGGCCGGCCGCCACCATCGCCCAGCTGTCGGCGAGGAAATTGACGCGATCTTCCGGCGCCAGTGCCGCCAGCGATTTTGTCAATGCGGCACGGCTGGCCGGGCCGTATGCGACCCGGTAATAGCCGATATCGCCGAGATTGACCTTGATGGCTTCGCCGCAGGATCCGGCGGCGATTTCTGCGCTGCCATCGAGCAGCAAGACGTCCGGCGATGCCGCCCGCGGCGCGCCGAGCGCGACCGGGATCTGCCATTGGCGCGCCGGCAAAGGCGCGGCTTTCAGCGGCGCAACTACAAAACGGTCCTGCCGCAGCGTCAGACGCTGCGTGTCGCCGCTGCACGATGTCTCGGCCAGGATCAGCGGCACGCCGTCCTGTTCGGTAAAGGAGGCGGCGATGCCGGTCACCGGCTTGTGGGCGACGCTCTCCAGCGCCTGCCAGAGATTGGCTGTCGTGGTGCTGCCATAGGCGTGATCGGCCATGTATTTGCGGATGCCGTCGCGAAACACGCTCTCGCCGAGATAATTCTCCAGCATGCGGATCAGCGCCTGGCCCTTGTTATAAGTGATGGCGTCGAACGCCACCATCGCCTCGCTCTCGTTGACCACCGGCTGCTGGATCGGATGCGAGGTACGCCGCGCATCGAGCGCC
>Ga0307515_10025536_pt1 | contig 10213 bp, 13 predicted proteins | sample 17_EM_MG_FD_194513 | JGI IMG/M metagenome (GOLD analysis project Ga0307515, IMG submission 194513) | Populus trichocarpa ectomycorrhiza microbial communities from riparian zone in the Pacific Northwest, United States - 17_EM | ecosystem: Host-associated > Plants > Roots > Unclassified | place...
ACAATGCCGATCTTCTCTCCTGGAGCCACATCCATCGTCAACCCTCTCAAAACATCTGGCAACCCAGGACGATATTTCAAGAACACGTCCTTGATCTCGACGCGTCCCTCAGCAGGCCAAGGTGCCTCCGGCTTCCTCTCTGGAATCTCGTGCGGAGGCTCCTGCTCAAGGTTCTTCACGTAGTGAATGACACGCTCGACTGAGTTCATGTCGTTCTCCAGTTCGGCGACTTGACGAACCAGCATTCCGATGGCTTGTTGGATGGTGATGATGTAGCTGAGTGCCACACCGGTCTGAGAAGGAGAGATGGAGAGCCGGGCGGCGACGGTAAGGATGGCGACGGTGAAAGTGAGGAGGAGACCGAGTATCTCGACCCTGATACCTATCCAACGTTGGTTCGTGACTGTTAGCCAGTAAGCCCTGGAGCAGGAAGGTCAGTATTTCATGCATAACCCGGCAAGGCTGGAAACAAACCTGTTCTCGATGTTCATTCGATCCTCACTCTCCTTTCGGAATCGTTCGGTCTCCCCATACGCTCGAATGGTAGCCAGACCAGTGAGCGATTCGGAGAAATGAGCATACAACGAAGACCGGAGGATAGCGTCCAACCGCTTCAGCTCCCGTGCGTTGGCCCTGTAATACAGCGCAAGAGCGTAGTACACGCCCATGGTGACACCGGCTGCGACCAAGAACCACGGGATAACGGTCGCAATCAGCACGAAGCCCCCACTAATGTTCGCAGTTGACAGCAAGAACATTCGCAATGAATCCGATGCGGTGTTGTCGATGGTATCGATATCCTTGGAGAACCTGTTCATGATCCGCCCGAGAGGGGTGGTCTCGAAGAAGCTCATGGGAGCGTGTACGACGGAGGCTATTGTTCTACGATGAAGGGATTTCGACGCAAAGTACGAGAATGGCCCGATGGTCCCTCCTGCGATAAAGTGCACGATGGTCAAGGAGACTCCCAAAGTAGCATAAATGCCCATCTAATGAAACCCGTTGGGGTGAGCAACTCTAGGAAAAGGAGAGACGAAATCACATACGTAGAATCCAGCAGGTTGGTTGAACCGTTGTTCTTGCCAGAACACAAGCCAGCAACTGGACATGACCTGAGCGCCCTGCAACAACAAGAGCGAAAGCAAGAGACAGGAGATCAGGATGTGTCCATTTCCAGCGGCAAGGTACGTCTTGTAGACCTTCCAAGTGACAGCGCCAACGTTCCTTTCTTCCTCCTGCATCATTGTCTTGCCCTTCTCGTACCGCTCCTTGAGCACGGCAACCGTGTTAGGGTCCCCGTCAGCCTTCCCTTCTTTCTCGACCTCAGCCTGGCTTGCAATTTCTTTGGTGTCTTCTTTCTCTCCTTGCTGCTTTGAGCCGAATTGTTGCACGAATTTCGAGAAGACACCGCGGTTGGCCATGAGCTCGGTGTAGGTTCCACGCTCCATGATCTGGCCGTCAGCAATCGTACAAATATAGTCGACTTGGGGAAGGAAGTGCAGAGCGTGGGTGACGAGGATCTTTGTTCGACCTCCAGGGTTATTCACGAAAACCCGCTGAAACACAGTCTTCCCGACATGGGCATCCAGGGCGGAGAGCGGATCCTGGGGGCTTTCTATCAGTCATTTACAGAGAACGGACCAAAGAGGTACTCACGTCAAAGATTTGAACGTCAGCACCATAATAGATAGCTCGGCAAATGTTGACACGTTGCTTCTGACCACCGGACAAGGAGATACCACGTTCACCCACCTCTGTGAGGTCACCGTTGGGGAAGAGCTTCAAGTCGGCATCCAGGCACGAGTCGGAAATGGCTTGCCAATACCTGTCGGAATCGAAAGGTTGACCGAAGCAAATGTTCTCGCGGATGGTGGCATTCTGTGATCCATTTAGCAAGGGTCAAGACACTGCACAACGTAAGGGGGCAGGCACCTGGATCCATGCGCTCTGGGGACAATAGGAAACTGATCCACCGAACTTTACCGAACCGGTCTCCCTCCTCATCTCCCCGATCAAACCCTGAAGAAGCGAAGACTTGCCCGAACCGACTGGACCGACGATCGCAACGACCTGTCCCTTTGGGATCTTCAAGTTGGTCCTCTGGAACTTGAACACCTTCTCAGTTTTCTCCAGCTCATGGGGGCTGGGGACTTGGGAAGAACCAAGAATAGAAACGGGGGCGGGAGAGTCAGTCACAGACGTGCTAACTTCAGGCTTCTGGCCATTCTTGTCTTTCTTCAGGTCTCCCACTTCCTTGTCCTTTCCGCCATCTGGTTCCGGAGGAGGGGCGTCCCAAATAAAGGAAGCGTCGTCCAACTCAAGGGCAGTCTCAAGCCCGGCATCCTTAACCTGTTTATCAGTCAAAGATTCAGCCTCGAATACTTCTTGAATACGACCGAAGGCATTGTAGGCATCCACACTCGTACTCAAGGCGGCAGCTGTTGAAGATCAAGATTAGATGCAACACAGAGCACGCATGCAAATGGGCGAGAGCTTACGGAAGAACATCAGAGGCAAGCGAACCATGTTGAACAAAGTCAGTGAAGTAAAGATGATTGCGGGGTCCAGCGAATGGTTTATTCCATAGACAATGAAGGCGGGGATACTGGCCAGAATGGGTAGTGGGATGGCCATAGAAGTAATGGCTGCTCGGAGGATGACAAGGGAGCGGATATTCCTAGTGGAACTGTCAGTGCTCGTTGCCTGGCACCTGAATCGAGGGACACCCACCTGATCTCCAAATCTCGAACTTGACGGATTTTAGCAAGGTAGGGATCCTCCCAGGCGAAGAATTTGATTACCTTGATACCGGAAAGGAGCTCCTGGAGAAGTTTGGCACGTTTGTCGGTAAAAACCATAGTCTTTTGGCGGAAAAGAAACATGAGGCGCATGAGCCTGATTTGTATCGGCGTCATGATGAGGAAGATTGCAAAACCCGTCAAGGCGCTTGGGCCCAAGTTGGCCAAAAGGATGACCAAGCAGATGATCAACTGAATTGGAGCGGTCAAACCCGTGTGAAAGAATTGACAAGCGAAGTCGATACGAGAGACGTCAGTGGAGATGTGGTTGACCAGTTTCCCACTGGGGTGGATATGGCGAGCACGAGTGGAGAGCGTGAGAGCTTTGTTGTAGATTGCGGTGATCAATCCTGCGCGCAACAAGATACCAGTACCCATGGCGCGGTAGAAAAAGCGGTTCAGGGCAAAAGACGACAGAGTCTGAAGGAGGAGGAGACCGAGCGCGAGACCGACCCCGTCCTTGATTGGAGGGACTACCTGTCCGGTGCGGTCGGCAGTGTAGGAACGTTGGGCAAACCGGATGATGGCCTAATGAAAGTGTGAAGTTTTGTAAGACACGGAGAATGAACCGGAATTTACCTTGACGAGCAGAGGACTGGTAATCTGGGCGACGTCGGAAATGAGACGGAAGATACCAGCACTCCAAAAGAGCCAGAGAACACTATCATTGGCAGCCATCGCGAGACTGGCCTTCTTCTTGCCTGTCTTTTCTCTCCATTCCTTCTCGCGCTCTTCTCGGTGACCTCTGATTGACCACCAGATACCCTTCAGACCGGGTGAGATTTCTCCATCTGCAAGCCTGGAATTGTATTCTGCGGCCTTCCTCTGGCGCTCCTCGAAGGAGCGAATGATCTTCTCCGCTATGACACCAGAGGAACGGTCGTCTTGTAACTTGTAGAGATCGGTGGCTTCGAGCGGACGAGAGTATCCGAGCCGCATGAGGGGACCAATCCATTCGAAAGTGAGGAGGCTTAGCCAACTCGCGTTGGCCTCGGGGATGATGTCCGCCTCATCTAGTGACGTCTTGGGAGGTGGAGGATCACGATAGCCAAGGTGTAAGAAGTTGAACTTGGAGACCGGAGCTTTTCGTGGTTCAAGCGCTTGCCTCGACTCGCGAGTCTCGTCACCGGCGGGGACTCCAGAGTTCACCGTGGACTGTTTCTCGATGTCCTTGGTGGCGTTCATGGCAGTCGGGAAAACCCGGCAAATGTCCTCAAGGTGCAGGCATTTTATACGGAAGAAGCTGCTCGTGGTCGTACAAGTCTCTGCGTAACCTGAGTGGCAGTTTGGACCGAGCTCTTTCTTACCGTCTTGAGCCCCTGGAAGCTAGTCAAACGGATGAAGCTTGAACTTGAAGCCCAGTTGGACAATACTGCTCAAACACGCGGGGAAAAAAGGCATCCCCTCCCACCACCAGTGAACGCCGAAACTATTTTTTTAAGCGTAAACCTATGATCTATGACATCCACGACCTCATATTCCATACTCCATTCTACTTGAAATCCTGCAGCGGAACGTGTCGAAATGTTCAGAAGAAATTTTCGAGCACTGCGTTTGACTCAAACTTTGAGTCGTATAACATTTCCCGCGCCAGTGACTAACTCAATTCAGAGGCGTCGTCCCCCCTGTACCCTCCCCGCCTCTGAACTTGAGGCTGGATTCCAGCCTATGACTAACTACCCGATCTGCTTCGAATGGAATCGATGTTGACCGGTGACCTCGGGGCCTACACTGGAGTCCAGCATGCGTGAAGTACATAGCACATTTCTGTAAGTAACATTCACTCACATTGAAGACGATGCTCGCTCGCGACTTGGAGAGTCTGGCGCTCATGGTGGAGGACGCGGGATGCGGCAATTCAGAGGGACCGCGAGTTTGTCTTTTTTTCGTGATCGACTCTTGGGGTTTGCGTTTTGACCTTTGCTCCAGAGGACAAACAGGACGGGTCCAAAACCATTGCATTCCAGCTTATCCAGGCATTGGGAATTGTCCGAGGCGTCGCGCTGAATCGTAAGCCTACCAAGGCATCCTATGGGCGGAAATACTCGCGTCCAGATCTTCGTCGACCTTCTACTAGTCTCAAGACGCCGGTGTCCCTTCTCCTTCCCTCCCCAACACCAACGATCTTTCGTCTTCGAGCTCCTCCGAAGAGCCAACAACCTGAGAGTCTATCGAGGAGTCCCACTGTCGCCGCCACAACCCGCCGCTGTGGGGTTAGACACCTTTGGTTGATTCTAACACTTCGTAGAGCGGGGCGGGCTCCAGGACCTATTCCCTTCGTTATGCATTGTGCTCTCCGCTGAGGGATGAGATTTTTGGAGTTTCTATACTTCTATCCTCTTGATGAACACTCCGTTGTTTCGTCGTCGGCACAACATCGAACCGGCTCCTTCCTCTACCCTTCTTCCGATCTCTCATGACCACAACGACCGCTCCCTCCCATTGTCGGGGAATTAGTCGGCGGAAACGGTAGCGGTGGAATTACGAGCCCGACTAACGGCAGCAGAGGTCTTCCCCCCAAGTCTCAAATCCCAAGTCCCGAGCCGCGCAATTGAATGTATCCACAAGTCCTTTCAAGAACGTCGTCCTCGCAAAGGCTCTACCAAGGGCTCAAAAACCTATCCTCTTTCAGCTCTCCTGGCCCTCCCTCGACTAGTAACTGGAATCCTTCTCCGGGGACACTTGGCAGCGCATTCATCCCCACCTCCCCGACGGCAATTTCAACGCCAGCCCCTAATACCCTCCTTCTGAATCGCGCCCGCCGCCCCCTCCAACTTTGATAACCCTTCAAGATAAATCCTCTTGTCTTCGTGCACTTCCGCGCCGACCTCTACTCCTGACACCAGGAACAACTTGCCCAACGTGGGGATCACCATGTACAAACCACCGCCCACTGACTCTGGGCACTCGAGTAAGATAGTATCTCGGGCATTAATGGTGTCAACGGCGCAAGAAGCTCTCGTAGGTATCACGACACGGAAACAGGGTGTATCGTGGTTTCCCCACGGAGTGAGAAAGAGAAAGAGAGCGAGGCCCGGTTGCGCTGTGGGCTTGATATTAACAGGTTAAACGGGATCACAAAGAGCTCGATTGTCAACCGAGGAGAGCGGTGTGAAACTTCCCAGGCCGCTGTTATGGTTTTCTTGTTATGGAGCCCATGTGCGTCCACCATATTTGCCTCTATCGCAATTTTATCGTTTGTTGGTCCTCATACAGATCGCACAGCACCGAATACCTTTCTTCAACGTTTCGAACCGCCCCGATCTTCCTTCACTGTCTGCGCAATATAGCTATGTACGATGTCCTCCAATAAGTAGAAAGTTTTTGCGACTCGCGCAAGGATGTGTCTGGAGAAATCGAGGTAAACTTTCCTGAACCTGGAAAAAGTTGGTACGTATACGACACGTGAATGGAGGATGTGAATAAAGGAGAGGTCACTTTTGCGGTAGGGGAGGAGAGGAATGGTGATAACAACGATATCCAAAGCTCAACAGGGGACGGGATGAATGGACGAGGCGTCGGTAGTTCGTGAAACAGTCACATCCGGAGAACTCGAGGCAAGTGTCGATACCGTCACCCCAATTCTTTGGTCCAATTCGAACACCAAGGATTAACACACGCGTCAAGTAGCATTGTTTCGAGGAGCTTACCATAAGGTATGGCTAGATCCGGGTCCATTCCCCCGGGTGTCAGGGTCAATCCGCCTGAGGAGCCCCCTAGTGTGCTCTGCATCATGCGTGGCCCCGAGCTTCTCGAACACATCAAGGTTACACAATGCCTCGGATTTTGCCTCTTCGAACATATTTTGTCCATACCAGACCCAGGCCTGCAGCTGCGACGCGCGAGCAAGAAGGTATGCGTTGTTGATTCCATTGATTAAGAACTTCGCAGACGTCGGCACAGGCCAGCCCCAGTTCGACACAGTCCACTTCGTTGACCATCGAGTCCTGTATACATTATTCAGCAATCGACAAACATGAACCTGGAGTAAACCCACTCTAATCATAGCGAGAAGAAGACTGGCAGAGGTGAACGCGGCCTTGGCTGGTATCACGCTCGTCGCCCCCCTCGCGAGATTCAAGGTGTCGATGGCCATGTTCAATGAGGAGAGAGCACCATCCCTCTCCCGCGGTCGTTGGGATTTGTCCGTCATGATTGAAATACTGGATAGCTGGGGGGAAAAGTGGTGTAGCGCGTGGACTGTGGAGGATCCGGAGCCTAATAGAGACGAGCGTCCATCTTTTTATCGCGCGCCTCGGGCAAACGGACCCATCCGGTGAACCGTGAAGTGAATTGCTGAATCCGCGACCACGCGTGTTGTGAGAATAGCCGAGGTTGCAGTAGGGAAACCGCAAAGGCTTTGGAGTTCTTGAGGATGGCTAGGGCTCTAGGCGTTGCGGAACTGAACATGGGATTTGGATTCCGGGTGACGAAGGTGTCGGGTGGTTGAATTAGTAAGAGATCTGCCGGGAGCATCCGATCTCCGAATCCCCTCACGCCTTCACGCGCCACGAACTGGCTCTCCTACACGAAGATGAACCCGACATTCTGTTGCAAATGCTACGAGTATGGGAAAATGGGATATCCCCAGAACCCGCCCACTACTGCGTGAGTCTTCACGAGTACGTAGGTTTCGATGGCCTCCCGCCGGTTGTAAGAAGTTGTTCCTTGACGCAGAACGTTCCCCGGGCAGTCCGATGCAGCTGCTATCCAGAATGCTCAGATTGCGATCCTTGGTGTGCTCAACCCGTTATCGAGCCGAAGGGCCCTGCGCGATCTGTGCTTTGAAACCCGGGCGCTCAGTGAAGGCGTTCATGCTCTCCTGCGGATGGTCACGACAGAATTTTACGAGACCCTGTCCCGCGGTGTGTTGACCCAAGAAGGCGCACAGATCCCCCTCGAGGGTTCTCACGAAGCCCGCGTCTGGAACACCTTGTTGATGAAAGAAGAGGGTACTTATTACAATGGGATCCGTCTAAAGACCGTACGGCTGATTCCGTCCTTCTCTACCTCCTCTGTCTGGAGCCTGTATCCTCCTCGGCGGGGTAGATAAACCACTTTCACATACCAATACACAACGCCTAAAGATCCGATCCCCAGCCCCACGACGCAATGCAACTATATTAGGGGGTGAGGTGATCAGCCGCCGGGTTCTCGAGGAGCTCGATTCTAATCGTAGAGTGATAGAGCTCACTCACGTAATATGGTATGCGTTCGAAGACTTGGTAGCCAGGGGCAGGTGGGATAAACGGAACGGTGATCAATAACACGTTCGATGCGAAGAAAACCCAGACCACCACCGTGTACGCACGAAACGGCGGGTTCCAATCCGACCCTGACACCCCCTTCGGACGCAAATGGATGTACAGAAGCCCCCCAGAGACAAACGTATTGATCAAAGAGAGGGGGTAAGATGACACTGGATGGGGGATTATCGCATGATAAATTCGTGTGAATTGAACCGTCGGAATCAAAAAGGATCACGTACTAGCCAGGATGAAAAGGTATGCATCCCCCGGTGGGGGGAGCAAGATATACAACGAACTGACGACCCATTGGACGAACAATCCAGCCATTGGGGTGCGGAACGGCCAATCACTTGCAAAAAACGACGACCAAGGAAGAATACCCTCACGACCAAGTTCCTGGACAACCCTTCCGTGGGCGAACACGGCGGCCAAGTTGTTTCCCAAAGTGGACAACGCGATCATGAGACTGAGTACCTATGGATTGCATTGTACACGTCCAGGGCAAGGATTCACCGATAGAGAAAAACACGTACCCTTTCAGTGCCTGGACCGAAGATATTCCGAAAGAAGAGTGCGCTGGAAACCCATAAGTATCCCTTCGGATCCTGACATTTACCATGACAAAGCTTGAACTTACGCAGTAACTCTGCCACTGTACAGGATATCAGTCTTCGACACCACGCCGAAGTAGGCAATGTTAGTCAACAGATACGTGACGGCGACAACGGCCAGGGCAATCGGATTGGCGCGCTTGATCGTGCGTACGGGGTCGCTGATCTCTGAGAGAGCGTAGTTGGCGTTACTGTAACCTACAAAAGACCTGAAATTCCTCCAGCCTCGGGATCACAGAAATACAGCCCGTGAGAGAGACAAGTTACCCACCAGATCACATTGTAGATGCCCATCACAAACGCAGTCGCGCCGTTCCCACTACCCTCCCACATTTTTGACCACCGGAAGTTGTCAGGAACTTCGACGTCTCCTTTTAGTTCGAAACCCGGAACTCCAGCCAAGTGCGCCATTCCGATGACAACAATTGACATCAAGATCAAGATCTTGAAAAAGCCAAGCGTGTTCTGAAGTCGGAGACCTGCGGTCATGAAGCAACTGTGCGTAATGAACGACACAGTCAAGCATCCGAAAGCGATCGCGCGAACGTTATACGTAGTCGCGTCAATGTCTAGTGCGTGTAGGAGATCTGAAAAAAATCAGCGCGGGGTGCTTCGAAGGGGCTGAAATACGTACATTCGCCGAAGGCGACCGGATTACCAGCTGACCATCCCTGATCGCCGATAAGGAAGCTGAGGGGCCAATGCGGAGGATGACTCACAATAAATAACCCGTACATTGCGTAAACGCAAGTTGCCATAAACCTGGGATGTTTGTAGACGTACTCGAGATAGTTCTTTTCTCCTCCGTTACGAGGCAGGGTCTATCGCCCCACTTCGGTACATATCAACGCTCTTAGAGTCAATTAAACACTCACGGTTCCGTACTCCAGGTACACAGCGGAACCGGTGGCAGCGATAGTAGCGCCTATCAACCACATGGTCAATGCCATACCGACGCTTCCGGCAGACCTCAAGATAACGCTCGGAGTGGCAAAGATCCTATCCATCTGTAGATCAACATCCCTGGAAATCGCGAAACGACAGACATGGAGGCTGACCCAGTACCAATCAACAGGTTAAATATGAGAAATATTGCACTGGTTAGGCCTAAATCACAAGCATGTTAATGAGATAGCTGGTCGGGTCGAAATGGGTCTGCAACTCACCGAGCTTCCGTTTGTGTACAGGAACATTGTCGAAAGTCTCGCCGGTGAGGGGGTTGGGCACTACTAACACGTACGAGTCAACATGAGAATCCGAACGACCACCGTCCACGGGATTGTACCTGGTTTCAGTTGTCCATCCCGGTCCATGGAGTCATACCCTGGTCGCGTGGAGAGCAACGGCTCGCGTTCGGCGCCCGTAGACATGGTGGTGCGGGTGGGCATCGACGAAGGGGATGAAAACTATTCTACGGCCCAGGAGGGATTCTGGCACCTGTTGGGAGTGATGACAAGATGTGAGCGATAGGAGTTGGGCGCGAATCCAGCAGCAAGCGATATCATATAGAGAGTGGAGGACCGGCGATCAACAATTACCCACATACTCATGTGAT
>Ga0307515_10025537_pt1 | contig 10213 bp, 4 predicted proteins | sample 17_EM_MG_FD_194513 | JGI IMG/M metagenome (GOLD analysis project Ga0307515, IMG submission 194513) | Populus trichocarpa ectomycorrhiza microbial communities from riparian zone in the Pacific Northwest, United States - 17_EM | ecosystem: Host-associated > Plants > Roots > Unclassified | place...
ATGAGAGATATATATATATATATATATATATATATATATATACACACACACACATACTTACTTAATTCACTCTTCAAATATATTATAAAATTGAACCCATGCCATTTAATTGTTTTATTAATTATTATTTATTTATGATAAAGTCCAATTAAATAGTCGTGGTATATGATTAATTAGAAGACTCGTTGAATTTTGAAATTAGCTTCTTTTAATTGTGCTAAATTGCATGCCTTATCAATTAACATATATTTTGTGCTTTTTTTTCTTCGTATTTTTGGAATTTCAATCATGGGAACTCGTCTTATTTCTCACAAACTCATTAATTTGGACCTTTTTTAAGCAACAGTATAGTATTTCCACCTTTCTTTTGGGCCACACACACACACACATGAAACATATTCGCATTTAACTTTTAATTAGTGATTTCAAAATATTAGTGACATGGGTACAACTTTCATCAAACCGAGCAAGACTTCTTAGCTTCAACCAATGAGCATATTCTATGCTTGAGGCAAGCAGATCTTCAATCAAATTTATGATATTCTCGATCCTCGCTTATAATCCAGATTGATTTGATCAATTAAAGATCAAAAACTGGATTAGATTGATGACATGGGTGTGATCCAACAACTATAAAGTATTCCATATTAATCTAAAGAATGACAAGGGTATTTAATTTTTATTAAATAAATAGAGGTAATGAGATTTGAGTTTATATTATTTTGTGTTTAATTTTTATTAAATAAATAAGAATGATGAGATCCGAACCCGTGGTTGGTTAGTCATTAAAACTCTGATATCAAGTCAAAGAATCATCTCAACATAACAGTTTAAACTATTAAATGATATCCCAATATATATATGATTTATATTATTCTATAACACACCTCTTCAACTGAAAGTTTTTTTGAGCTTGAAAGTTGCACATATATACTTATACTACCTTGTGTTTAATTTTTTGTATAAATAAATAAGGGTGATAAAATTCAAACTCGTGACCGCTTGGTTATTGAAATCTTTTTGAGTTTGAAACTTGCAGATATCTATATTATCTTGTGTTTAATTTTTTTTATAAATAAATAAGGGTGATAAGATTTAAACTCGTGACTGCTTGATCATTATAATATATAAAATTTTAAGATATGTTTTATATTATTTTTTAATAAAAAAATAAAAATAAATTAATACTTAAAATATAGTTTGAAAACCTGTCTCGGCTCTACGGATCTAACCGTGATGAGTATGTTAAGTTTTGTGCTGTCGCTTCGTAGGGTCTGTGGTATTTCTGGTGTCCAAGGTTGGGTGGACAGAGTGGTGGGGTTTGCATTCTATTAAGAACACTACTAGTAATTTCTTATGTTTGTTGGCCATCATGACATTAATACACACAACAAATTAAAAATAGTTTTCCACTTCGATCATTCCTGTGGAAGCTTATCACTAACCATACGTGCATTTCATTATTATGACCATGTACATAGCTACTCAGTGGTCACCTTTTCTCCCCAGCCAATGAACTCCATCTCTTTCCTAAATCTTTGGACTCTAACACACACCCACTCTTCCTCCTGAATTTAAAAGTGGAAAGGGAAAGTCAACCACTACTACATCCTCAGAATGAAGTAAAAAAAACACTACAAAAAGTTTCAATTTTCGATTCAAATTAACGAAAGACTACCTCCACCATCATGCACTACGCTTCTCGAATCCTCAAAAGGTTGTTTTTTATATTATTATTTTGAATCCAAACTTAATAAATAATTATTTTAGTTCGTTTTTTACGTTATTATTTTTGGATTCAAATTTTTTCATTTTTTTTTAAATGAATGCAACAGTACTTCAAGTGTGTGTGTGTGGCTGTCCTGACCTGATGTGAGAGAATTTTCTCGCAATATATATATCAGAGCTCGTGCAAAAATAGCTTGATGAAAAATAAAGAAGACAATAATAAGTGGTTTTCTCGTACCAACTTGCATGAGTCTCATTATATGGTATTGACCACTGACTGGTGATGAAGAGACTGATATTTACATGATGACATGAAGAAGCAAGAAATGGTGCTTTACACAGATACTCAACTCGGAAACTTTCTTCAAAGTCAACGCACCTTCCAAGTCCAATGTTAGTAGAAATTTTAAGTATATCCACTCTCATTTTGTAGAAACTTTAATATCCCCCATCAATTGTATGATCCGTATGTACTCCTTACTATTGATCAAGATCAACATTAATGTTTTTTTTTTTTATTTATTTATCAATTGTTTGTATTTAATTTGCTTGCTTAACTAGAGGAATGATCCGGCATCACTATCCGATTTAGCCTAAGGTTTAATATAAAAAACAATCTATATTAATGGATTGTTAAATCTATTTACCGATCATATGAAATCAATTCAAATTTATAAATATTTTAAAAAATATTATTATTTTAAAATCTTTATAATACTAACCTGATCCATCGGATATAAATTAAGTTTAGTTGCGTCAATTTGAATAAATAAACCTATCAATTCAACTTACAACTTGATTGTGATAGGTTTGGATTGAGATTATCCTCTTCAATCCTTTGTGTTGGATTCAACAACTATGCTTCGTTGTAAACCACCGATCGATGTGTGGTGTCGACCAAGATAGCCGCATCAATTGGAGCACGTGAAGTGCTGAAACGAGTCATGGACACACATTAATTTGGGCAGTACAAACAAACATAATTGACTAAGAAGTTAACTGGCATGAGCTAGCAAGTGGCATAAAAACGATAATGTTGTCTCCAATGCTGTTAGACTGTTTGAACAAAATACCAGAATATTAAAAGGTGGAAAAAAGATTGCAAGATCGAATAATTAGAAAATAGAGGGATTTGCGTATTAGAAATGTCGCCTATGAACTACTATTAGTGTATTCCAGCCATTTAACCTGCTAGCTGTCGCAGCGAGTTATAAATTATTTTATAAAAAAAAATACAAGCTGCGTAGGTTGTCTAAATGTGTTTATATATATATATATATATATCAAAATTCAAAGTATTAATTAAAAAACATATGAAAGCATTTAACTAAATAAATTAATAATTATTTATATAAATAAAAAAAGTTATTAACACTAATCAAGAAAGAAACTGCACAAATAAGATATTCACCCGATTGTATTTACTAAACTTATTTATTTAGTTAAATAAAAGATAAATCAATCTTAAAAAACTCATGACTTAAATAATAAATACAAATAAAATTGACTGAATAAATCCAAACTATACAAATATTACGCAAAACCGAACACTTCAACAAAATATAAAGAATGAACACATGCTGATATGATATAAAAAAAGATGACGCATGCAATGCCACCGGTTACCCAAACTTGGTCTTCCACCGTGTCCATAGAAGCGCCATTGCATCCCCATTCTCCTAATGTGGCACGTGACAATGGTTGATGGACAATTTATCACCGATCAACGTCTTTTTTTTTTCTCTTCTTTCTTTTCTCTATCTCTCAGCATAACTACATGTTTGTCCTCTGTTTTTTTTTTTTTTTTTTAATTTCAGTCCTTGTCCTTATGTTTTGGATGGTTTGTTTTCGTTCTTGGCCCTTTTTTTTTTTCAAATTCAAAGTATAAATTTAAACCTTGTACTTTATATTTTTATATTCATTTAATATGTGGTATGTTCACTGACAATATTCAATTTATTTTATTTTCTATCTTACCTTTATTTTTTTTTAAATCTTTACATTCTTTATTTCTTTTAAACAACGAAGAGCTCACCTCTTTCAACCATCACTACCCCTTCAATTCTCTCTAATTTTTCTCCACCACCATCATCACAAACAGCCCTCAAAACCAAAATCAAACCCAAATACCCAATTCGAAGGCTCTATTTTTTCAAGGCTATGCAAGGCCTAAAATTGAGGACAGTGATATAAAATAAGATGAGATGAGAATAAAAGATAGTTTTGGTAGTGATACGCATGTTTATTTTTTATAGGAGAAAGAAGAGTGATAAAAGAGAGAGATCAGAGTAAGGGCCATTTTAAGAAAGCTGTTTTTTTTTTAATAGTAATGTCCACTCTTTATTGCAACAAATAATAAAATGGTTTGACATCTTATTTACTTTTGTATTATTTATAAAAAATAAATTTCATTTAAAAATCAATTTTCAACGCTCAAAAAGATTGTAAACGGTCACAAATATGTTATTAAGTAAATTTTAAAGTGGGAACTTGTGAAGATGCTAGATATAAAGTGTAAGTACTGCGTATAAATTATTGGTGGGTGGGAGCAATTAAATTGTAATTGATTTTTATATGCAAGCATCTTTTGGGATATATATACTTCATGTGATCACGAAAAAAAGTGGAGACATGCTCATTGCCTTGGAGATATTTGTTACTATTTTGTGCATGGCATGAGATCGATGGTGAGGGAATATGTGCCTAAACAAAAGATCAGAAGGTTCCTGAAGCACATGATCGATGTTATCATGGATATGTGCTTCTTTTATTGACAATTCTCCATTCCCTGAACTAACCACAGCACCACCATGAAAAAAACCTTAACGAATGGATACCCTAACTCCACGATTGGTTAATGGACAGCACTGCCTTCCTGCCCTCCTCTTTTAGGGCATGTTACCCTTTCCCGATCGCCTGGCCCATGCAGCCAACCATTTATTAGAACTTTCAATTCTTCTCTGGCTACCCCATCAATCCACCATTCTATTCCTTTTTTTATTATTATTATTAAAATGAATGTTTGAGTTAGCTTGCATGTATTTTTACTATTCCACGGACCCTGAAATTAACGACCATATAAGTCTTCAATGACCTTGAAGTTTGTGGGACTCGAATTAGTGATATTTAAAAAACAAACTTAGAACCTAACTAATTAAGATATACCCCTCACCATTCTATCCTTGTTTGCATGTCTGATATCTTAAAGTACTCCTGTAAATATGAGGAAACCTATGAAGCCAGTGTGGAAATTGGTGATACATTCACCAAGGCATGCATGTTATCACCTGGAGAAAAGCAAATAAGAGCACATGGATGATCATGTGTGTGTTGACGTGTTGCTCTCTCTTTATCGGGACCTCTAGTCTTCTTGATAGTTACCAGGCATTCGTACTCTAGCCGTACACCTCAACTTGCAATCTGTTTACCGTTGGAGCATCCGAATTACCAAAATGCCACCATCAACATTAGATTGAACATCTATTTTAAAGAATTAAAACCAATTTATCATTATAACTAGGGCATCTCCTATGGTGAGAGCCATTTGAAAAGGCCAAATTAGCATGATGACATCTTGAATGGTATAATTTAGCTTCTTTTTTTCTCATGAGGCATTCCAATGAAAAATGATATTTTAACAAGCTATTTTGTACTTTACAATATTCAATGAAGAAAGAGAGGAAGTTTAAAGAAAAAAAACAGTAAAAGATCATTTATTTTAACAGTTATTGTTTATGTTTTTTATATGACTCTCGCATTAGAGATGTTTTTATATTTTTAATTGAAATAATTTTATTTTTAAATATAAATTTTTCAAGTATATATTATCCAAGTGATCCATGCTGAACTTCTCTTCTTATTTGGGAAAGAAATGGCATGTAATGCCAAAGAAACATCCAGCTGGGGACTGAGGAGGAAGATTAATTCCAATATAATTAACGATATGAACTGCCATAAACATGTTTTACAAGATCCAAGGGTTCAATACCAAAACTTGTAATTAATCGCTGGTGAAAGTTAATTAAATACTAGCAGCGGTAATGGTGGTGGTAACAGTAGAAGCTAGTAGAATATGTAGTGAACAAATCATTCGTGAAACCAAGAGAGATCTAAGTGGCCACCCAAAATGGCTCCCAATTAAGTAAGCCTTCGTTGCTACTCCCACTTTGCTTGCACCTGCCTGGTCTAGCTAATTTCCCCATCCCCATTTCACCCCCAACACTTCCATTAATACCCTCCAACTCCTCTCCGCAAATATCACCACCACCAGCAGCTTCATCATCTCCACTTTGATCATCACCACCGTCATCTTGAACAACAACTTCCTCACCATATTCTGCTTCTGCTTCTTGCACTTCATTGTCGAAGTTATTAGGAGAGCTGTCCTTCATCAAATGTAGCCGAAGCCGGCCATCGGTTCTCTCTGCATGTAAATGAACGTGGCAAGAAGAGACGGTTACTGCTTCCAAGACTAGCCTTCCACCTTCTCGGTGAGGCCTCACTCGAACATTGTTGGAGCCACTAATCGAGCTCAAAGGAGGTGGGAAGCTAACACTTCGACTCGTTGTTCTTGTTTCGCGCAATTTTGGTGCTGCCCTAGTCTCATGATCCACGTTTTCTAATGACAGGAAAGCCATCCCATCTCTGCTTTCGCTCCCCTCGCTACCAGTTTCACTCCCCAGGCCCTCGGTGCACATTTCTAAGCTCTTTTCGCTGAGCATAGAAGAAGAGCTCTTAAAATTTGGAGGGACATAGACTTTGTCGTTCTCTTCTGTGGTGGTTTGAGAGGTATTGTTAGCAATAGACTGGAGGAAACTCCAGCCACCCGTGTCAGCATTTTTGTTGTTTTCCAAGTCACGGTCTGAGTTAGTGACAAAAGGCTTGCAAATTGTTGAAGAGCGAGAAATGTTGGATTTGGATGGAGCCAATTTGAGCCTCAAAACACGTGGTTCGACGAGGTAGACCGGCTCTAGGCATGATTGGAGGCCTGGACAATAACTTGAGGAGGACATTTTTCACAACTGAAATGTGGAAGGTCGAAAACAGAGGGAATCAACGAGCCTAAACAGGGGAGGAACAGGGGAGGCTTCTTTTTTATTGAAATTGTAGGAGTTTGGAGGTTATGGGATCAAGGCAGTGAGATTGAGATGAAAGAGATGTTTTCAAACAGAACCTGTTGTTCGGTTTTGGTAGGATTGCAGATTAGGGACTTGTGCAGCAAGAGAGAAAGAAGCAATTAGGACTTGGGAGTAATCGGATAAGATAAATGAAGGGGGGAAGGCATAAATTTATAGAAGGAAGTGGAAAGGGCAGCACCACCAGAGTTCTTTTATTTTATTTTCTTTTCTTTTAACAAAAGAGACATCCCACATTACTTTAAAAATGGAAATAACTTGACTAACTATGGTTCAAATTCCTTTTTTAATATTACAAAAATAATATTCTTATATTTTTTTTATAAATCATTGAGTTAATGAAAAAAATATTACATATGATCAACTCACTATTGATCCAAATTCATAAAATAATGGGTCCCATAATTATTTTTATGACATTTCTTATATAATTTATGTGAGTATGTCAATAATAAACCTTACCTATGTAATAATATATTTTCGGTTTGTCTAACCTAAAGTCTTTGATATCAAATTCTTCATATTAAAGAAATAAATTTATCAATAGAAAAAACACGTTGACAATAGTGTTTATATATAGGCATTTCTATCAATAGTAAGTAAGTTTGTTTTCAAGAATGTAACAGCTTCTGTTTTATAATGTATTTTTTTTAAAAAATAAAAAATTATTAAATTGATTCTTTTTAGTGTTTCTTTGTGGTTTTGATGTGTTTATATTAAAAATAAAAAAAAATATTTTAATATTTTTTAAACAAAAAATATTTTTTAAAAATACAGCAGTACCAAATCCATTACAAAAAAGAGAACAACTTTTTATGCCCACCGGAATTATTCAATCTTCTAATCTACTTCAAGGTGGAAAGTAAAAGGGAAAGAGGGCGGAAAACTGAACCCAGTTGATAATAAGCGTAAAACTCTATACTGAGGATAAAAAGAATTGAATTCACCATTTTTTTGATATTCTTGTAAAATAAAAAGGTAAACTATATATATATATATATATATATATATATATATAAAATATTTGAAGTATTCCAAAATCCCCATTCCTCTCCGAAAAAAAAATAAAGAAAGAACATAAAATATGTCTGATGTACCTTAAAAACTATTTGACTTGGAAAAAAAATTACTAGTGGGATTCTAGATGCTAATTGCCTGGATTAGAGAGAAAACATTAGGCTTTCCTTCCAAATTAGCGATTAAACAAAAAATGCAAGACAAGCTCTCGTATTTTATAAGTAAGGATTCCTCCTTTACTTTTTTTCAGTTCTACTTTGTGCTTTTGAATATATTTAAAAATACATTATTTTTAAAAATTTTTTTATTTTAAAATATATTAAAATAATATTTTTTATTTTTTAAAAATTATTTTTAATATCAACACATCAAAATAATATAAAAATATTAAAAAATATAATTTAAAATAAAACTTTTAAAATAAAAAAAAACAAACATGTACGCCTTCTTATTTTATTATGAGTTGGTATCTTAGGGTCAAAACCTAGTCTGAGTATGTGGAGTACCTGTAGAATTCAAAGCTACGCACTGAATTTAAGGGCGGGCTAATTTGTCCCTATACAGTCACTAATATTTTTTTTTTTTAGTTTAATATGGGTGTTCGGAACAGCATGTGAGCACTTCAACTAATCCCACGAATCCTGAAGTTAACGACTATATAAGCTTCCAGTGGCCATCATATGAGCAATCACAGGGCTCGAACCTGAGATCACAGAAGGAGTAAATTTCTTGATCCCAAGCTCTTATTACTGGGTCACCAACCAGATCATCTGCAACTTAGTTACTGTAGTTTTTATTTTATTTATGTAGGTCCCTCAATCAATTTATTTATTTTTTCAAAATCACAGTGTAAAAGTTAAGGAGGTTTCAACAATTATATAATTCTCTGCCTGCCACCCATGAGCTGTTGTTTCCTATACATACTTCAGACTGTCATTGATACTTTTTAGACTTTGTGTTTCTTTATGTCTGAAATATATCGTATGAATAATATTTATATCCATTTATGTTAAATTAATTAAAAGAAAATACCCAAAATAAATATGACCACCTACTTGATTTCACGACTATTACAAATTTTTTTACTCGTATACAATCCAAAATTGCCGTCACTATCACCGTTGATCCTTTCCACAAATCTTTTCCTTCAAGATTCTTAGTTGATATTTTGATTATTGGGTGTTGAGATTTCTTAATGACAAGATGTGAGCATATTTTGAATGTTAATTTTTATTTTTCAAGTTATTTTATTTTCTTATGAAAAACTAATTTTATTTTGGTTTTTTAATTTTTAAATATGTTGGAGAATCACATGCTCGTACAAGCATGAATTTTTTTAGACGGTTCCCGAGAGCAAGCGAATAGATTTACTTAGTTTTTGCAAAACAATCGCTCGAGGGATCTTCATAAAAAAAATTAAAAGTTAAAGGATGGAAATTTTATTCTAAAATGTTTAGTGGGGCGTCCAACCAACTAACCACTTGATGTGTTTGTTTTTTAGGTAGTTTTTGTGGTTGTGATTTAAAAAAAACAAGTTTTAAAAAAATGTGTTTAGGTGTGGTTAATTGGATTTAGATACGTGTTTGATAAAAATCATGGTTGGGGTTTATGTGCAGCAAAAAACATGTATAAAATGTTTGGTTTTAATTGCTTTAAAAAAGTGCTTTTTATTTGGAAATGCATTTAAATAATTTTTTAAATTATTTTTTACATCAGCGCATCAAAATGATTTGAAAATATAAAAAAATAATTAATTTGAAGTAAAGAAAAAAATAAAAAAAAATTCAAATTTTGAAAAAAGTGTTTTTGAAACACAAAAACAAACAGATTTTTACGAAACTCAGTTAAAAAAGCATGTAAAAACTGTTTCATAAAAACTGTGTTTTAAATTCAATTTTTAATGAGCCCTATAATATAAAACACAGTTTGATATATTACCAAATATCTATTTTTTTACACCACAAACGCAAAAACAATTGCAAAACAAACCTGGTGGAACTTGACTTGAGAACACAGGTAGACGCGGCTTTTTGTTGTTCTTTTTTTCTTTTTCATTTTTTCCATTTTTGATAACCGATCCATCTCAGCTATTCTCGGTGGAATAAATCATGAGTTAGTACCTATAGTTTGGTAAAATTAATTAATTAGGTCTTGCAGTTTAAGAAACTGTATAATTTATTCCTTGAATCAATCCCATTTTTTTATTTAAGAAAATAGAAAAAGAAAAGAAAAGTCAGCAAGATAGAAAACTTTGATTAGAAAAAAGAAAGGATATATTTGGAAAAAAAATAATAAATTGAGAAGATTCGCTCCTAGCCGAAGACTTTTTAATT
>Ga0307515_10025538_pt1 | contig 10213 bp, 8 predicted proteins | sample 17_EM_MG_FD_194513 | JGI IMG/M metagenome (GOLD analysis project Ga0307515, IMG submission 194513) | Populus trichocarpa ectomycorrhiza microbial communities from riparian zone in the Pacific Northwest, United States - 17_EM | ecosystem: Host-associated > Plants > Roots > Unclassified | place...
AGCTGACCGGCCTGCCGCCGGCGCCGCGCAACGTGCCGCAGATCGAGGTCACCTTCGACATCGACGCGAACGGCATCGTGCACGTGGCCGCCAAGGACATGGGCACCGGCAAGGAGCAGAAGATGACGATCACCGGCGGCTCCGCGCTGCCGAAGGACGACATCGAGCGGATGATGCGCGACGCGCAGGACCACGCCGACGACGACAAGAAGCGGCGCGAGGACGCGGAGACCCGCAACCTGGCCGAGCAGCTGCAGTGGCAGACCGAGAAGTTCCTGGCCGAGAGCGGCGACAAGCTGCCCGAGGACAGCCGCAACAAGATCGGCGAGGCGCTCGGCTCGCTGCGCGGCGCGCTGGGCGGTACCGACATCGAGAAGATCAAGACCGCCCACGAGGAGCTTGCCAAGGTCTCCCAGGAGGCCGGCTCGCTGCTCTACGCCCAGCAGGGCACGGACGGCACGCAGGGCGCTCCGGGCTCGGACGGCACCGAGGCCCCCGGCGCGTCGGCCGGCCCGAACGCGACCGCCGGTGGCGCTGACGACGTGGTCGACGCCGAGATTGTCGAGGACGACAAGAAGTGAGCCAGGCGGAGCCACCCCGCGGCGGAAAACCCCAGCGAGCCTCGTCGGACGAAGAGAACGACGGACAGGCGACCGAGCGGGTTGTGATCCGGGACCGCCGCAAGATCGACACGAACGGCAAGGAGGGCGCCGCCGAGACCGAATCCTCGGCGGGCGCCCACCGGGCCGCCGAGGAGGACGAGCCCGAGGAGCCGGCCGTGCCGGGCCTGGGCGCCGAGTTGGCGGCGTTGCGGGGCGAGCTCGACGAGCGGACCCGGGACCTGCAGCGGGTGTCGGCCGAGTACGCCAACTACCGCAAGCGGGTCGACCGCGACCGGGGCGCGGCGGCGGAGCTGACCACCGGTCAGGTGCTCACCGCGCTGTTGCCGGTGCTCGACGACGTCGACCGGGCCCGCGAGCATGGCGACCTAGTCGGCCCGTTCGCGGCGGTGGCCGAGGCGTTGAGCGCCGCGGTCGGCAAGTACGGGCTCGTCGCCTTCGGGGAGAAGGGCGACCCGTTCGACCCGACCCGGCACGAGGCGGTGGCGCACCAGACGTCGGCGGACGTGTCCGAGCCGACCTGCGTCGAGGTCATGCGCCGCGGTTACACGCTGGGCGAGCGGCTGCTGCGGCCCGCCCTGGTCGCGGTCGCCGACCCGGCGTGATCAGAGCGTCCGTCCCGCCCGCCGGTCACCGGCGGGCGGGACGCGCCAGTCGAGCTGACCCGCGGCGGCGAACAGATGGCAACTCCGGGTGGAGAGGGAGGTGGACGAGATGAGTTCCAAGGACTGGCTGGAAAAGGACTTCTACACCGTTCTTGGAGTGGGTAAGTCCGCCTCCGCTGACGAGATCAAGAAGGCCTACCGCAAGCTGGCACGCGAGCTGCACCCCGACCACAACCCCGGCAACAAAGAGGCCGAGGAGAAGTTCAAGGCCGCGTCCGAGGCGTACGACGTGCTCTCGGACGACAAGAAGCGCAAAGAGTACGACGAGATGCGCTCCTTGTTCGGCTCGGGCGCGTTCCGCCGGGGCGCCGGCGCGGGCCGCGGCGGCTCGCAGTTCGACCCGTCCGACCTGTTCGGCGGGTTCGGCGGCGCGGGCGGCCAGGCGGCCGGTGACCGCCGGTTCGGCGGCGCGGGCTTCTCGGACATCTTCAGCTCGATCTTCTCCGGCGGTGGCGGGGCGGGTGCCGGCGCGCGCCGGGGTCCGCAGCGCGGCCGGGACGTCGAGGCCGAAGTGACGCTCGACTTCGCGCACGCGGTGCAGGGCACGACCCTGCCGTTGACGCTGCGTTCGCCGGGCGTCTGCGACAGCTGTCACGGCAACGGGGCGAAGCCCGGCACCACGCCGCGCACCTGCCCGCAGTGCCAGGGCAGCGGATTGATCTCCCGTAACCAGGGCTCGTTCAGCTTTTCCGAGCCGTGCCGCGAGTGCCAGGGCGCGGGCAGCATCGTCGACGAGAAGTGCCCCGAGTGCCGGGGCACGGGCGGCGTCACCAAGAACCGGACGATCAACGTGCGGTTCCCGGCGGGCGTCGCCGACGGCCAGCGCATCCGGCTCAGCGGCCGGGGCGAGCCGGGCGAGCGCGGCGGCCCGGCCGGCGACCTGTACGTGCAGGTCAAGGTGCGTGCCGACGAGCTGTTCGGGCGCAGCGGCGACGATCTGACGCTGACCGTGCCGATCACCATCGCCGAGGCGGTGCTCGGCACGGATCTCAAGGTGCCCACGTTGGACGGCTCCGTCACGTTGCGGGTGCCGCCGGGCACGCCGAGCGGCCGCAAGCTGCGGGCGCGCGGCAAGGGTGTGGCGCGCCGCGACGGGCAGGCCGGGGACCTGATCGTCACGGTCGACGTCCAGGTGCCGCCGGTCATCTCGGACGAGGCCCGGGACGCGCTGGAGAGGTTCGCCAAGCTGACGCCGCCCGCCGGGCGGGAGCGGCTGGAGGCGCGCACGCGCCGGTTCGGATAGGGCAGCAAGACGGTTCGGGTAGGAGGCGGCACATGTACGAAGAGATCAGCATCTCGGTGGAGCAGGCCTCCGACGCGAAGGTCTTGATCATCTCGGTCGCGGCGCGGCTGGCCGGGATGCACCCGCAGACCCTGCGGCAGTACGACCGGCTCGGGCTGGTGCAGCCCGGCCGGGCGGGCGGTGGCGGCCGGCGGTACAGCGAGCGGGACGTCGCGCTGCTGCGCGAGGTGCAGAAGCTCAGCCAGGAGGACGGCGTCAACCTGGCCGGGATCAAGCGGATCATCGGGCTCGAGCAGCTCGTCGGCGACCTGCAGCAGCGGCTGGCCGAGCTCGAGCAGCAGCTCGACGACGCCTACCGGCGGGTGGCCGAGTTGGAGTCGATCGGCCAGTACGGCAGCCGCGACCTGGTCCGCCAGGAACGCCCGTCGACGGCCCTCGTGGTCTGGCGCCCGCGCCGGTCCCCGGACAAGTAAAACCGGACAAGTAAAACCAGGGGCGGCCGCCGCTGGCCGGGCATAGCGAAGAAAACGTCATCGCACGGCAGAGCGCAGCCGCGCGATGACGAAGCTTTAGACCGGTTCAGCGGCGGCCGAAGAGCCCCAGCCGCCGGGGGTGCCGGACCAGGCCGCCCTCGATCCACTCCTCGTACTCGAAGAGCTCGGGGCGGGTCATCAGCACCCGGCAGTTGTGCGCCCAGATCGACATCGGCTCGTCGCCGATCTCCTCGGCGCGCTCGACGTACTTCTTCAGCCGGCGCTTGCGCTGGGAGGACGCGTTCGGGCGAACGCCGTCGGCGGCGTAGATGTACATGCAGTGCTGCGCGAACCGGCGCGCCGGGCACTGCCGGTCCATCGCCAGCTCGAAGAGGGTCGGTGCCAGCACATCGCCGGCGATCAACAGATCCCAGTCGGGCGGCATCGCGTCCAGCGGCACTGCCTCGGGGTGATAGGCCCAGGCCTGCAGCTCCTCAGGCCGGGGGTCGACCGGGTTGGTGAACCCGAAGAAAGTCGCCTCTCGCACGCTCACGCCGCCGCCTCGCTGACCTCTACGGCGCCCCCGCGCCGTCGGCACCACTGACTCATGTTGTCGAGGCGAAACGGTAGCGCGCCGATCACGCAAAGCGGAAGGAGGTAGGGATCACAATGTGGTACTGATCAGTAGCTTTTTGCTGCCGTTAAGGATATTGGCCGGTCAGTCCCGTGCCGGAAGCGGTTCCGGGGGCCGCGGGCGGGTCGCCATCCGGCGTACGGCGGTCTTGAACCAGGCGTAGTCGGTCAGCCGCGCCAGCATCGGCCCGGTGACCACGGTGATCAACACGTACGCCGTGGCGAGCGGCGCCAACTCGGGCTCGACGCCGGAGGCGACCGCCAGCCCGGCGATGACGATCGAGAACTCGCCGCGGGGCATCAACGCGAGCCCGGCGCGCAGCCGCCCGGGCAGCGCGATGCCGAAGCGCTTGGCCCCGAAGTAGCCGGTCAGCACCTTGGTGAGCATTGTCACTACGGCCAGTCCGAAGGCCGGCAGCAGCACCCGCGGCATGTCGGCCGGGTCGGTGGAGAGCCCGAAGAACACGAAGAAGACCGCGGCGAACAGGTCCCGCAGCGGCGACAGCATCTGGGTCGCGTGGTGCGCCACCGGGCCGGACAGCGCGATGCCGACCAGGAACGCGCCGACCGCGGCCGAGACCTTCAGCTCGGCGGCCACCCCGGCCACGAACAGGGTCAGGCCCAGGACGCTGAGCAGTAGCGCCTCGGGGTCGCGTACCGACATGAAGCTGGAGATCGTGCTGCCGTACCGGATGGCCACGACCAGGACCGCGGCCACCGTGAGCACCGCGACGGCGAGCGCCTTGAGGCCGCCGACCAGGCCGACCCCGGCCAGCACCGCGGTCACCAGGGGCAGGTAGAAGGCCATCGCGAGGTCCTCGATGACCAGCACCGAGAGGATCACCGGCGTCTCCCGGTTGCCGAGCCGGCCCAGGTCGCCGAGCACCTTGGCGATCACCCCGGAGGACGACACCCAGGTGATGCCGGCCAGCACCAGCGCGGCCGCCCAGCCCCAGCCGAGCAGGAGCGCGAAGGCCGCGCCGGGCAGGGCGTTGAGCGCGGCGTCGAGCGCGCCGGCCGGGGCCGCCGAGCGCAGGTTGCCGATCAGCTCGCTCGCCGAATACTCCAGGCCCAGCATGACCAGCAGCAGGATCACCCCGATCTCGGCGCCGACCGAGATGAACTCCTTGCTGGCCGAGAGCGGGACCAGGCCGCCGTGCCCGAAGCACAGGCCGGCCAGCAGATAGAGCGGGATGGGCGAGAGACCGGCGCGGCGGCCGAGCCGGCCGAGCATGCCGAGCGCGAAGAGCAGCGCGCCGACCTCGACCAGGAGGACCGTCGTACTGTGCACCGCCAGCTCAGTCGTCGAACTCGCCGGCCAGGATGGCGGTGACGCCGTCCAGGCCGGTGCGGGTGCCGACGACCACGACCACGTCGTTCGCCTCGAACTGGAACGTCGGACCGGGTGACGCGATCACCTCGCGGTCGCGCAGCACCGCGACGATGGACGCGCTGGTCCGGGTGCGCGCCTTCGTGTCGCCCAGCCGCCGGCCCACGAACGGCGACCCGGCCGTGATCGCCACCTGCTCGGTGAGCAGCCCGGCGGCCTGCTGCCGCAACCCGGCGAGCTGACCGAGCATGAGCGACGCGCCGAGCACATCGGCCAGCGCCTCGGCCTCGTCGTCGGTGAGCGGGATCGAGGCCAGGCAGGCGTCGGGATCGTCCACGTCGTACAGCACCAGGTCGCGTCGGCCGTTGCGATGCGAGACCACCCCGACGGTACGGCCGGAGGAGGTCACCAGGTCGTGCCGGACGCCGATGCCCGGCAGCGGAGTCTGCTCTACCCGTACGCGCACGAACCAACGGTAACCGATTCGTCACGGCCGAAAACGCGGATGGCCGTTACTTCCCGGCTGCTGCTAACGTCCATCGATCTACGGGGGACCACGGGGGATTCACCATGCTTTCTGCACGCTCGTTTCTGCTGGCCGGTCTGCTCGCCGTGCCGCTGCTTGTCGCCGGGCCCGGCCCGGTCGAGGCGGCCGCGGCCTGCGCGCGGGTGCCGAGCGACTTCAACGGCGACGGATACGCCGACCTGGCCGCCGGCGCGCCGCAGGCCGACTACAACACCGGCCGCGTGCACGTCGTCTACGGCTCCGCGGCGGGGCTGAACAAGGGCGCCAAAGCCGCCCAGTTCTTCAACAGCGTCTCGGCGGGCATGCCGGACGACGGCAAGATCGGTGGCTCGGATCGGCTCGGCGAAGCGCTGGCGGCCGGCTACTTCGACGGCGACTGCTACGCGGATCTGGCCGTCGGCGCGCCCAGCGCCAGCGCTCTGGTGGTCCTCTACGGCTCCGCGGCCGGCCTCAGCACAACCCGCTCCGCGGACTTCGACCGCGCGTCGATCCAGCCGAACGGCGAACACGGCACCGCCTTCGGTGGCGCGCTCGCCGCCGGCGACTTCAACGGCGACGGCACCGACGACATCGCCTCGGGCGCTCCCTTCACCGACGACAATGCCGGCGCGGTGGGCGTGCTCTACGGCTCGCCGACCGGCATCACCACCGCCGGGGCGGCCTGGATCAGCCAGGACACCCCGGGCGTGCCGGGCGCGGCCGAGCCGGAGGACGCGTTCGGGTGGCACCTCGCCGTGGGCGACTTCGACGGCGACGGGCTGGCCGACCTGGCGGCGGCCGCCTCCTACGAGACGCTCGGCGGCAACTACGGGGCCGGTGGCGTGGTCGTGCTTCGCGGCGCGCCCGGCGGCCTGAGCGGCACCGGCGCGCAGTGGTTCGACCAGGACACGGCGGGCGTGCCGGGCACCGCCGAGGCGAGAGACTTCTTCGGCAACGCGCTCACCACGGGCGACGTCAACGGTGACGGCCGGGCGGATCTGGTGGTCGGCTCGCCCGGCGAGGGCATCGGGGCGGAGTCCTCCGCGGGCCTGGTCACCGTCCTGTGGGGCAGTGCCGCGGGGCTGACCGGGACCGGGGCGGTCGGCTATGACCAGAGCGACGCGCAGATCCCGGGCTCGGCCGAGTCGGGGGACTGGTTCGGCGGGGCCGCCGCCGTCGCCGACCTGAACCGCGACGGGCGGGCCGATCTCGCGATCGGTGCGCCGGGCGAGTCGGTCGGCTCCACTTGGTCTTCCGGTTCGGTGACTGTCGTCTACGGGGTGGCCGGCGGGCTGTCGACCAACGGCGCGAGTTTCGTCGACCAGAACTCGGCCGGAGTGCCCGGTTCGAACGAGACGGACGACGACTTCGGCTCGGTCCTCAAGACGCTGCCCGGCGACAACGACACGCTGGTCGTCACGGCGCTGCGCGAGTCGGCCGGTGCCACCCGTGACGGCGCGTTCACGGTCCTGCCCAGCGGCAGCGCCGGCCTGCCCGGCCCGACCGGCTTCTTCTTCCAGGGTGGACAGCTGCCGGGCGGTGCGTTCGACGACGCGGAGTTCGGCTACGCCTTCGGCTGATCGACGCGGGCCGGCGGCCGCACCAGGAGGAGCAGCAGCAGGCCGGCCGTGCCGAGGACCGCGCCGGTGGCGTAGGCGAACCGGAAGCCGAAGTGCTGGGACAGGCCGAAGAGCGGCCCGGCCAGCACGGCCCCGATCGGGAACGAGTTGGTGAAGAGCGTCGCGCCCCGGCCCGGCTGCCGCGGCAGCAGGTCCTGCATGTAGGTGATGCCCAGCCCGGAGACGGAGGCGATGAACAGCGCGTTGACGAGCTGCCCCGCCGCCAGCACGCCGATGTTGCCGGCGGACAAGGCCGTCAGCTGATAGGCGACTCCGCAGGCCGCGCCGGCCAGCACCAGCGTGCGCAGCCGGATCCGGGTGGTGAGGATGCCGAAGCCCAGCATCAGCGGGATCTCCAGGAGCGCGCAGAGGCCCAGGATCAGGCCGGCGTCGCTCGCCTTGCCGCCCAGATCGTCGACGATGAACAGCGGCAGCGCCTGCACGCTGAGGGTCAGCGGGGTTTGCAGCAGCGTGAAGGCGGCCGTGGTCGCCAGCAGCGTCCAGCGCGTCGCGTCCGGCCCGTCGGTCGCGCGATCCGGGCCGGTCGGGCCGTTGACCGGCGCCGCCGCCGCGTCCACCTCCTTCAGCCAGAAGATCCCGATCAAGGCCGCGATCGCGTACGTCGCCGCCGACGTCACGTAGAGGATCGCGAAGCCGCCCGACTCGAGCAGCACCGCGGCCAGTGGCGGCCCGGCCACCCAGGCCAGCGAGAAGACGGTGCGCAGCGTGCTCGTGCCCAGCGCCGCCCGGTCGGGGCTGTCGCGGGCCAGGACCTGCCGGGCGTACGCGAAAGTCTGGGGAAAGAGCGCACCGGCGAGTGCCGTCGCTGTCACGGCCAGCGCGAGCAGCAGCCAGTAGTCCCGGACGAATGCGGTCAGGCCGGTGCCGATCACGCCGGCCAGCGAGGCGCCGATCAGCAGGGCGCGCCGGATCGCCCGCCGGTCGGAAAGCCGGGCCAGCAGCGACGACGCGACCACCCCCGCCAGCGGCGCGGCCACCAGATAGACCGTGACCTCGACCGGCCCGGCGTGCACGGCCGTGCTCAGGAACAGCGACATGAACGGATACACCAGCGCCGTGGAGATGCCGACGGCGAAGAAGACCAGGCCCAGCGGGAGCAGCGCACGGCCGGTGTGCCGCTCGCGCGGCGGGGAATCCAGGGCCATGGATCGCACCGTACGGGCTCCCGTCGCGCTCGTCCGCCGGGTTATGGCGGTCATCACCGGTACTAGTGGCGGGCCTCGACGATCCTTACAGGGATGCCGTTGTCGGTAGCGGATGACCGACCTAGGGTTGAGTGGAATACGCTCAAGTTTGTGGGCGCTGGGTTCTTGGGACCCGGTGGACACCGAGCAGGGGAGCACATGAACGCCGAACGTTTGACCACCAAGAGCCGCGACGTCATCACGGGCGCGGTCGCCGACGCGAATTCCCGCGGGCACGCGACTGTCGAACCGTGGCACCTGCTTCTCGCGCTGCTGGACACGGGTGGGTCCACCGCGCCCGCGCTGCTGCGCGCGGTCGGTGCCAACCCCGCCGACGTGCGCCGCGCCGCCGTCCGAGCCGTCGAGCAGATCCCATCCGCCCGGGGCAGCAGCCTCGCCGAACCGAGCCTGTCCCGAGAGTTCGTCAACGCGATCGGCGAGGCGGAGCTGATCGCCAAGCCGCTCGGCGACGAGTACGTCTCCACCGAGCACCTGCTGGCCGGGCTGTCCCGGGTCGGCGGCGGGGTCGGCAAGGTGCTGCGCGACGCCGGCGCCACCGAGGAAACGCTGGTCGCGGCGTTCCCCGCGGTTCGCGGCGGCGATCGGCGGGTGACCTCGGCCGAGCCCGAGCAGACCTACAAGGCGCTGGAAAAGTACAGCGTCGACCTGACCGCGCTGGCCCGCGAAGGCAAGATCGACCCGGTGATCGGCCGGGACACCGAGATCCGCCGCGTGGTGCAGGTGCTTTCCCGGCGTACGAAGAACAACCCGGTTTTGATCGGAGAGCCCGGCGTCGGCAAGACCGCGATCGTTGAAGGGCTCGCCCAGCGGATCGTCGCCGGGGACGTGCCCGAGACGCTGCGCGACAAGAAGCTGGTCTCGCTGGACCTTGGCGCGATGGTGGCCGGCGCGCAGTACCGCGGCCAGTTCGAGGAGCGGCTGAAGAGCGTCCTCGAGGAGATCCGCAACTCCAACGGGCAGGTCGTCACGTTCCTCGACGAGCTACACACGGTTGTCGGCGCGGGCAAGGGCGAGGGCTCGATGGACGCCGGCAACATGCTCAAGCCGATGCTGGCCCGCGGCGAACTGCGCATGGTCGGCGCGACGACGTTGGACGAGTATCGCGAGCACATCGAGAAGGACCCGGCTCTCGAGCGGCGCTTCCAGCCGGTGGTCGTCGGCGAGCCGACGGTCGAGGACACGATCGGCATCCTGCGCGGCCTCAAGGGCCGGTACGAGGCGCACCACCGGGTGCAGATCACCGACGCGGCCCTGGTCGCCGCCGCTAGCCTGTCTGACCGCTACATCAGCGACCGGTTCCTGCCGGACAAGGCGATCGACCTGATCGACGAGGCCGCGTCCCGGCTGCGGATGGAGATCGACTCCCGGCCGGTCGAGCTTGACCAGCTGCAACGCCTGGTCGACCGGATGCGCGTGGAGAAGCTCGCCCTCGAGAAGGAGACCGACCCGGCCTCCCGGGCCCGGCTGCAGCGCCTCGAGCGTGACCTCGCCGACCGCGAGGAGGAACTCACCGCCCTGAACGCGCGCTGGGAGCGCGAGCGTGGCGGCCTGAACCGGGTCGGCGAGCTGAAGAAGCAGCTCGACGAGGCGGTGGCGGCGCAGGAACGCGCGCAGCGTGATGGTGATCTTGAGCTGGCCTCCCGCCTGCTCTACGAGGTGATCCCCCAGCTCGAGAAGGAGATCGAGGCGGCGTCCGAGGTCGAGGAGGAAGACACCGAACCGCCGATGGTCAAGGAGGAGGTCGGCGCCGACGACATCGCCGAGGTCATCGCGTCCTGGACCGGCATCCCGGCCGGCCGGATGCTCGAGGGCGAAACGGCCAAGCTGCTCCGGATGGAGGAGTCACTGCAGGCCAAGGTGGTCGGCCAGGCCGAGGCCGTGAGCGCCGTCTCCGGTGCG
>Ga0307515_10025539_pt1 | contig 10213 bp, 1 predicted proteins | sample 17_EM_MG_FD_194513 | JGI IMG/M metagenome (GOLD analysis project Ga0307515, IMG submission 194513) | Populus trichocarpa ectomycorrhiza microbial communities from riparian zone in the Pacific Northwest, United States - 17_EM | ecosystem: Host-associated > Plants > Roots > Unclassified | place...
AAATACTAGATATTACTAATTAGAATAATATATAAGTAAATAATTAGAGGTATAAAAGGAGACCTCTACTAGTAAATTAACAATTTAAGTAGGGCTTATTATTTATATAGGTGTCTTTAAAGGCACTTAGGTGCGAGATCTTTAGGCTATAGGTCCTAAATATCCTAAATACTTAATTAGCTTATTTATAGGCTAAAAAAAATCGAAGTAACTTAAGCGCTTTTTAATATCTTATTACCTCTACTAAAAGGCGTTAACGTTAGGTCTTTAAAAAAAATTAAGTTATTAATAACTTCTTTAGGCGAGGCGTTTAGAAAGTATATTATACCTAAATCTATAGTTAGCTTTAATAAGATAATAGTAAGGTTTACTAGACAATCTATAGCTATAATTAAATTGCCTAGTAAGCTAGTATTTAAGGACTTTAAGATAATAAGCCTTTATTAATATAGCTTTATATTTACTATATCTAGATACTTTTTTAAACTCCCTTCTTAAACAAATTATTAAGATATTATTCTCTTAAATATCTCTAAGTACGTCCTCTACCTTACTTAATAGCTTCTACTTTAGGCCCATTAATTTTATCTATTTTTAGACAACTACTTTACAAATATTCTATTACTCTAGGCTTTAATAGCTTAGAATTACTATAGCTGGTATAGCTTAATTAAATTTAAAGAACTATTTGGGGGTATATAAAAGGGCTAATAAAAGGAAGGAAATGCTACCGTTTAACTTTATTATAGAAGTAGTTATTAGCGTAGTTAATTTAGTGCTTTTAATTATATAGTAGAATAGGAATTTAGTATGGTTTTTAATAAAATTTTACTTATATAGTAATAAGGACGTTAATAAAGTTAATTAGCGTTAGCTAAAAGGGTATAATTTCTTCTTTAAGAAGTTAGTAGCTAATACTTAGGGCAATAATTTAATTAAGTTAACACTTTCTACTCTCTATTAACTATAATAACTAAATAGGCGGCGTTAATATTTATAATTAGCTTTAAAGCTACTATACGTACCTAGCTACCCTGATTTTTCTAAGCGCTTAATACAGCTATAATTAAGGCCTATATTATTAGTAAGAAGATCTTCCGGATATTAAGGAAGCACCTCTAAACCAACCGCCGTTTCCGTATATAATTAGTATAAAATCTTATTATTATAGGCAGTTAAAAGATAGGCTTAAATAAGTATAATACTAAGCGTCTTCTTTATTAAAGCTTACTAAAATATAGGCAATATTAATCTAGTATTATATCTAGTTATAAAAATAAAACGAATTAAAAAACTACCTACGTTACTGCTAAAACCCTACTATTTACAATATAATAGTATAAGACGCGAACTTACTATTTTATTAAAAGCTTTATAAGGAAGCAAGGCTATAAAAGCCTACTAAAGTGCTAGATATATAGATGGAAGGAGGTAAAGAAGCTTATAGTAAAGGTTAGGTAAATAGTATATAATAATAAGGCCTATAGGCTTCCTTTATATCTTTAATACTTTAATAACTTTTATTTAATAGGTAATAACTAGATAACTATTTTAGGTTCTCTACTTCCTTATACCTCTAATATTAAGACTCTAAAGCTAATTAAGCCTTTACTACAGCGTTTTTCTTAGCCTCCTTTAAGCCCTCCTCTACTGTTTTTAATTAACCCTCTATATTAAATAACTGCTAATTAAACCGTTTAACCACTTATTGTACTTAATATATCTTATTTAATATATATAGTACATCCTCCCTTATAACTTTAAGCTAGTCCTTTACTAACTTATTCTTATTAACGTTAAATACACGTATAATGTAAATAGGTAGTAGTAATTTGGGGATAGGCTTTAATAGAGGATTTTCCTATATAATCAACAGCTGGTTAATAGAGAAAGGGTAGAGACCTATAGTTATAACATTATATATCGCGACTTTTTGCCTAACTTCTTTAAAATATATATATATATAGAGGTATTTTTAGTGGTGGCCTTCTGTAGTATTTATAACGGAACCTTATAGTAGGAACTACGGTAGATTCGTTAATAGGCTAGGTGTGTAAGTAATACAGGAAGTCAATAACGTAATAATAACTGGTGGAGTGGTTACCTAATAGATTAACTCTAATTATATTCTAAGAATTACTATAAGGAAAAAACTATCTAGGTAGGGACTAAAAGTCCTTAAATACATAACTATACTCTTAAGAAATCCTTCTTATACGTAAGGTATATCTTATATATATTATACATACGTTCCGTTTATATACCGCGTACTCTACGTACAATATTATATAACTCGCTTACTATTCCTTATCACATAGTTCTACCGGCTCTATTCTAGACCGTGCTTATATTAACCAACTAGCTTCTTTTAACTCTTCTCTAAGTAGTCGTAATATTATACTTAAAGCGTCCGTAATACCATCTCCCTCCTCTCTATTTTCGTCCTTAAAGATACCTAGCATCTTTAGGTTATTTACTAGAGGTATAATATCCGTTTAATTAATTTAGTTAATATTATTGCTTATTATACCTAAAGCCTCTTCTTCTTTATAAGCACAACGTCGTGCCCATACTGTTGCTGCGATATTGTCTTTAGGTAAGATAATACCATCTTTATATTCTCGTTATGCGAAAGAGGGGTTAGTTTACGTTATATTAGCGAGTCCCTTATCTTAACAACCCTCTTCTTATTTAGAGTGCACTAAAGCAAATATTTAATTGTCCTATAATATTCGCTTTATTTCTAACGCTAAGTATACGCGTCCTATTACTCTTAACAGTTTTTAAGTACCCCTATTAATTGCTACTAAGGTTTTAGGTTTAATCTACTGCTATAAAGCTTAATAGTAAACTAACTTAAGCTCTAGCGGATTTAGAATAGTCTTATAATGCTAAATAAAAGGCCCTAAAAGCTTATATTACGGCGTCTACTTAACTACTTTATCTTAAAAAGGTTCGTAAAAAGGTTTGTTTTAAAAAGTGGAAACTTATAGAATAAGGTTTATAGGAACTTAGCAATAAAAGAACGGATCTTCTTTTAGTAAGGAAGGAAACAACTCTAAGTAGTTTAGTAATCGTTCTTCCTATATTCCCCTTAGGTGGCTTATTTTTTAGTAATTCTTCTTTATTAATATTACCTAACCTTTTCTCTTTTAATACTCCTATACCTTTCCTATAGCATTCTTTAAATTTTCTAGTGGCTCCTAGGTAGTCTTATTATAGCCTATTTACTTTACTTTGTACTATATTTTATTATCTACGTCCTTATAACTAACGATCTTTAAAACTTACTATTTATCTTTCTTTCGTCCTCTATATATATCTGCTTTATAGACTAGCGGCTTAATATTCCTATATACTAGCTCTAGTATTATAATATACTGTATAGGGTAGATTTTTATTTTAGCTAGTAGATTTAACTTAAATATAACTAGTAAAATCCTTTATATAATTTTAAAAGGTCCTAGTCTAATATAGTTTAACTTCTTACTTAGTTGTTAACTTTTAAAAAATTTATATAGTAGCTCTACTTTATCTCCCTCCTTAAGATCTAGTCCCTCAGATCTCTTAGCATCGTAGTACTTTTTTATCCTTTACTATACCACCTTTACTATTTCTATAAGGTGTGCATAAAGATTTATTAACGTCTCCATTCTTTACTTAGCTGTACTACTTATTTTCTTTACTTATTATAGCAATAATAATATTCTTAGCTTATATCTATAATTCGTCTTAAATAGTAATATTCCTATTCCTTTTTAAGGTGTCGCGTTATATGCGAACTATATAACTAGTAATAATAATACCCAATTATTCTATACGTAATTAATATAGTATCTTAGATATTATTCTAGTATCTAGTTTAATCTTTCCGTTTAACTGTCTATCTATAGATAATATACGGTAGAAGTTACTACTTAAACTCCTTATTCCACTAAGAATACCTTCTAAAATGCTACTATAAATCTTAGATCTCTATCTAATATAATCTTATTTAGTGCTCTATATCTTATAAATACTTCTTTAATATAGATTCTAGTAACATCTTTTACTAAGATTTCTTCTATATATACTATAAAGTATCCCTACTTTATTAGCTTATCTACTATTACTAAAATTATATTATAATTTTATCCGGTAATAGGATCTCTTAATTTTAGCAACTTTATAATAAAGTTCTATAATATAACCTCCTATAGTCTTTCTAGTATTTTAATAGATTATAGCCCTCCGTATAGCTTATACCTTATTAGTTTATTCCTTTAATAATCTAGGTATTTCTTTATAACTTATCTTACTAGTCCCTAAATTCTATTAATAATATACTCCTCCTAAAGTCTTAATACTAAGCCTATAGCTCTATTATGTCCTTAAGTTAATCCCTTATAGAATAATTTAATAAATTCCTTTATAATATTTCTTAGTATATATATTACTTCTTAGTTTTTATACTATTTTAAGTTTAGGTCCTCTACCTATATATCTTAGATCTTCTATAACTACTTACTCTCTAGTAACTTATAAATCTAACTAACTTTTCTTATTGCTGCGATTTTTGGATAATTATATCTAATTAATCCGTCTATATCTTTTTGCAGTAAAGCCCCTAAAGGCTTTTTATTATTTTATAGTTTAGCCTTTTTACTTAAAGCATCCGCTTGTGTATTATCTATACCCTTAGTATACTAAATCTTAAAATAATATTTTATAAGCATCTCTGCCTATTTAACTTATTTTTAATTAAGTTTTTTTATTATTAGGAACCGTATTAGGTTTTTATAATCCATTTTAACTATAAATGGTTTCTTTATACTTTATAAGAACGCTTTTTATTCTTAAAGTACTATAACTATACCTAATAACTCCTTATTATAAATGTTATAGTTTAGTTCTAGTAGTATTATCTTTTAACTATAATATGCCACTAGGTACCATTTATCTTTATATTTCTATAGGAAGTATACCCCTAGTATAAAGTCTATTATATCCGTTTTAACTACTATCTCTAACTTTAGTTAGTAGATTTTAAGGATTAGGTCTTAAGTAAATAACTCCTTAACTTCCTTAAATAGTTTCCTTTATTCTTCTCCCTATACCTAAGGTTCTTCTTTTTTTATTAACTTTATAAACGGCTTAATATCCTTTAACTATTAAGCTATAAACCTTCTGTAGTAATTATAAAACCTTAAAAATAACCTTAACTATATAACGTTCTCTAGTTCTTACTAATTTACTATAGCCTTAATTTTCTTTATATCTATACTAAGTTAGCCTAGTTTAATAATAAATTTAATAAAATCTATCTTCCTTATAAAGAACTTATATTTTTTAATTGCTACTAATATCTATTCTTTATATAGTCTCTTTAAAACCTATTTAACGTATTCTCTATACTCTTCCTTACTTATTAAGTAGATAATAATATTATTAAGGTATACCATAACAAATTTATCTAAGTATTCTCTTAATATATTATTAATTCGTTTCTAAAACGTTACTAGTACGTTTATAAGCCTAAACTATATTACTAATAGTTTATATAGTCCTTCCTTTAACCTAAAGGCTGCCTTTTATTTATTGCCTTTCTTAATCCTAATTTAATAGTACGCCTATCTTAGATCTATCTTTATAAAGATTTACGCATTACTAATCCTATCTTAGATTTTACTAATTAAGGGTAAAGGATACCTATCCTTCCTAATAATGCTGTTTAACTATTTATAGTTAATATATAACCTAAGTTTTCCGTTTTTTTTTTTAGTATAAATAGTACTAAATAACCTATTAATAACTGCAATAGTCTAATATATCCCTTTTATAGGTTTTCCTAGATAAACTCTTTTAGTGCTTTCCCTTCTTCCTTAGTAAGCTTATAAATTAGGAAAAACCTTAAACTTATTTCTAATTCTAATTCTATCTTATAGTCCTATACTACATATTCTAATAGCCTTTTACTTTTTAGTAACTATAGTTTCTTACTATACTTATAGTATCTCTTTAGTATATAACTTAATCCTTTATCTATTTCTTTATAGGTCGCCCCTACTTAGTACTATACTATCTTAGCTTATTATTATATTTTACAGCGTTAAGTATCCCTAATATTAACTTAACCTATAATTTAATTAATCTTTAGATTATATTCCTATAACTAAGGTATTCCTAATACTACCTTATTATTCCCTAATAGTAATATATCAAAAGACATCTTAATTTATTTTCCTTTAATAGTTATTTAAATAGGTCCTATTTTAAGATTAATAATGCCTCCTCTATAGGCTATTAAATCTCCTAAAATTATAACTAATAGATAAGGGTGCTTCTTTTATCTATATAGTAGCCCTATCCTTTTAACTGCTATTAGTAAGATATAGTTCCTTATTACTCCACTATCTATTAATACTTTAAACTATTAATCTCGCCATTTAATTTATAAATTTAGGTATTGTTCTTAAATTTCTTTAAGGGTTTAAGGCTTTACTACTAGCTCCCTTTAGTCCTATAAGCCTCTACTTTTCCTAACTATTAGCTACTAGATCCTTATATACTTAACTTATTTTTTAGCTAATACTTTATTCGCTTTTTATTCTTAATATACTATAAACACGTATTCTCTAGGCATTCCCACTACTATTATCTATCTAAGTATTCTTTTGTAAAAAATCTTCTTAGTTAAAGTATTAAGTCTCTTAACTTCTAAACTTCTACTAAATACTAGCCGTGTATATACTTAGTATTCCTATACTATCGCTTATCTAGCGCCTAATATATCCTTATAGGGTATTTTAAATTCTTTTTTTTAGATTCTTATATATCTTGTATATATTATCTATATATACAATTTATAATAACGTATAGTGCGCTAGGTGCTTTAGGTTAACTCTTAACTTATCTTTATCTTTAAGTTTAAACCTTTATCGCGCTAATTTAAATATTACGGCTTATTCGCGGGTACTAAGACGCGTCTTTTACTTCTTTAGTCCTCTAACCGTTCCTCTAAATCCTTTAACATTATAATTAAGGCTCCCTTAATATAATTTATTACTTTTTCCATAATTAGATAGTCCTAGATAACTCTTTTATTTAACTATATATAGAAATCTTTCTACTTATTATTATGCCTTTACCTATACTACTTTTAGTACAGCTACTAGAGTATATACAGCTTATCTATAAGGAAGTATCTTCTTATTACTACGTTATAACAGCCCTTTATATACTGTTCCTTAAACCTAGTTAAAATCCCTAGATTTTCTTTATTTTCTAGTTTAGTAAGCTACTTAGCTCTTAACGTGCCTACTCTCGGCCTATTAGTAATTCTTTATACTAGTACTCTATCCTATATATAACCTAGTATGCTAAATCTTATATCTAGTCCTTTCTTTTATTATATAAAGATTCTTACTCTAAATTCTTCTATAGTCTCTTATAGTTTATATCTTATAACCAGATCTTTAAAGTTCTTTTACTTCTTAATTATAATATTAACTTTTTAATCTTTAGTCTAAACACTATATTCTACTAGTAAGTCTTCTAGGTCTATATACCTATCTCCTAGTCTAATTGCTGTTTATATTATAGATTCTCTAATCTATAGCAAAGCCATTTACTTCTTACCTATAGGTGTCCTTATTCGTACTCCAAATTCTTAACCCCTTAGATTCTTTAATCTTAAGCTTACTTCTTTCTTAAGCTATACTCTAGCCTTAGTTTAGCTAGGCTTAACTAGTGTTCTTATCTTATCTTAAGAGTCTTAAATCTCACTTATCTTATCTTAAGAATCTTATACCTTTAGGAAACTTTATCCTAAGCTTATTTATATATTACTAAACTAAGCTATTACTTTACTTTATTAGTTATTGTCTATTATAGGTCCTTAAGCGTGCCTTATCTTATCTTAAGAATCTTAATTATCTTTTATCTCGTCTTAAGAATCTTAAGCCTTTAGCCTTTTGCCTTTATTAAGTAGTAAGCTAGCACTAGCAGTTATCTGCTTACTTAATCGTCTTTAAATATTACTCCTTCCGTCTTATAAAGTAATAGATGCCGTATCTAACGGTGTTATAATACCTATTACTAAACCTTACTCTATGGCGGTTTTAGTCTCTACTTCTGTTGCGTTATTAAGGCTTAGATACCCCTAGTTGGTTCCTTCTATCTTATTACTATTAATTAATAAGTACTCCGACTTTATTATTATTGTTACTAATCTTTATCCGTATGTTACTATAATATCTTAATCTAGCTTATAGAGTTGATCCTATTTTTTATCTAACTCTTTAGTTTTTTTAAGTTTTCTTAACTCTGGCTCCTATAGCTAATAGCTTATGCCGTACTTAGCGTCTTTATAAATTTAGTATGCATTATTATAATAAAACGTAAAACTTCTAATTAAACATTCTTTTGTTCCTTATAGTATACTATTATCCCTCTATACGTATATATTATATACTATTAGTTTAGTTCCCTTTACTATATAATAACTCTAACCACTTTTATAGTCTCTAGCGAAATAATCCTATTTTCCATAATTTATGTAAGCTCTATCTTTAAACTATTGCTTCTATTATAGAGTCTGCTTAAACGTCTTCTGCTATTAAGATCCTTAGTTTAGCCTACACTTCTTAGTCCTATAATTACTTAATCCTTAACTTCTAAGTTTCTATAGTTATTTCTTCTATTTCTTATAGGTTTTTTTAGTACTACTTAGGTCTATTAGCTCTGCGCCATACTATAGTTTTTAATTTAACTTTAGTTATTGCGTACTTTACATCTTATATAACTATAGAACTCTATCCTAGCCTCTCTTAGCCTATTCCCTTTAGAAGATCCTATTGTTAATTTTAATCGCTTAATCTATTAATTCCCTAAGGGTGTCCGCATCTTTTATTAGAATAATTACGTCCTAAACTTTCGCTTTAAGTCCCTATTTATACTATACTATAAGCGCCTTATTGTTCTATTTAACCTATATAGCCAACGTCTAAAACTGCATTGTATACTTAATTATTAAGGTTCGCTGCGTTAGGTCCTAAAGCTTCCTTTTTACGGTGGTTATTGCTCCTAGGTCCCTAAATATCTATATTAATTATTCCGCGAATTTAGTCTAGCTTAAAAATATATATCGTACTTCCTAATTAGTGGTTGTTATACCATTATTTTATATTTCCGTAAGGTAGGGTTTAAACTATTTAAGCGCCCTTTCCGTTAGAAACAATCCTGCGTACGCTACCTAATCTATAGGTATTACTAACTTTACTCCTTCCTATATAACCTTAAAGTGTATTTACATAAGGAATCCTTTAAGCTTTAATCTCTCTTCTAAGAATCGTTTAATTAAAGGTAACTTAACCTTAGCTACTCCTATTCTATTAACCCTTTATTTAAGTGCTGTATTATTATCTATTAACTAATTAACTATTACCTATAACTGTCCAACTGTAACTAGTTATAAGTTAGTATCTGCTATACTAGTATTGTTACCTAACCCTAAGGCTATTACTGCCGTTAATGGCGTTATTATAGCTGCTTTTAGTGGCATATTATTCAACTTCTAATACTATAACCGTAGTAGTAATTGTGTAACGGAACCTTGTAGCAGGAACTACGGTGGATTTATTAATGGGCTAGGTATATAGGTAATGCAGAAAGTTAATAACATAATAATAACTAGTAGAGTAGTTACCTAACAGATTAACTCTAATTATATTCTAAGAATTACTATAAAGAAGGAACTATCTAGGTAGAGACTAAGAGTCCTTAAATATATAACTATACTCCTAAGAAATCCTTCTTGTACGTAAGGTACGTCTTATACGTATTATATATATGTTCCGTTTATATACCGCGTACTCTGCGTACAACATTATATAACTCGCTTACTATTCCTTATTATATGGTTCTACCGGCTCCATCCTAGACCGTACTTATATTAACTAACTAGCTTCTTTTAACTCTTCTCTAAGTAGTTATAATATTGTACTTAAAGCGTCCGTAATAGTATTTCATCGGCATCGTAATATTGACGCGCTTTAGTAAGGCTTGCTAACAAAATCACGCTAGATAGGGTGCCTATAGTATGCTAACCTAGGTAGGAGCGTGTAAGGCAGTATTGCCAGGGTGTACGGTAGGGAGCAGGCAAGCCGAGCATGAGTCACATAGGGAGTCGATGGAAGAGGACGATATGGTAAAGAGTAGGCAATAGCCTCGTACG
>Ga0307515_10025540_pt1 | contig 10213 bp, 4 predicted proteins | sample 17_EM_MG_FD_194513 | JGI IMG/M metagenome (GOLD analysis project Ga0307515, IMG submission 194513) | Populus trichocarpa ectomycorrhiza microbial communities from riparian zone in the Pacific Northwest, United States - 17_EM | ecosystem: Host-associated > Plants > Roots > Unclassified | place...
GCTTGCGCCAGATTCACCGAATACAGCGCATGGTGCGTGAGAATGAACAAAGTCTTAAGATCCGCCCCACCGATCACGAGCTGTAACGGGCGATCCGGCACGTCGATGCGTCCCGCCTCTTCCCCGTTGGAGGAATAAACGAAGATCTGACCGTTAGCGACGTATACGCGGCCGGATTCATCCGTTACAACACTCTCGCCGCCGCGTTCCACAAAGACCTTCAGATTCTCTAGCACGCCTTTGGCGCCGAGTGTCGCGGTGTAAATTTTCGCCTCAGACGCATTGCTAACGTAGAGGCGTGTCCCCGGCTTCGCGATTGTGAAGCCGTAGGTATCGAGAGAATGAGAGAACCGCCAGCCGCGATAATCAGTCGGACCCTGGTGGAACACGCGAAAGGCCGGCAGCACCAAGCTGCCATCGGGAGATGCGTACTCGCGGCTTGGCGCCATGGCGACTTCGCGTGCGAACAACTCTGCGAGCGTCGTGAACTCATCCCGAGCGGGGTCGTATTGATCCCTGAACTCACCATTGGCCCACCAATTAACGGGCATAGCGATCGACGCATCGGGATGCGTGCCCGCAGGCTGAGCTTCGATGCGCTTGATCGCTCCGTCTGTGCCGTTTGGATTCAGGCTGTACACCGACCCTTCGATCCCGTCTGAGGACAGCACCAACAGGTTATTTGAGCGGTCCACGGCGAGATTGACCGCATCGAGCGGATGGCTGCTCACGATTTTGAGCCCCTGCTGCGCGGAGTAGCTGTAAATGCGCTTACCGATCCGATCGGCGAAATACAGCATGCCGTGGGAATCGATGATTCCGCCGCCAAGCGCCTCGAGACCGCCGGCAAGCTTCTTCACCGCGGTGCCGTTAGGAAAGGTCGCTGGAATAACGGGCGCTGGAGGCGTTGCGCCTATGTCGAGTCGCGCGAACTCTCGCTCGCGCACGACCAGGCCATGCGTCACGTCTTCGATCGCATTCTCATAGGGATATTTGGTCAGGCGCAGAAATGTCGTGCAGTCGTCGCCGTCGCAAGTCGCAAAGCCGCTCTCGGCATTCACGTGGACATTGCGGAAACGAATATCACGCACGTTATAAAGTCGCACTGCTGCTGGCGCCGGACCTAAGGTGCGAGTGACGCGATAGCCGTGATAGTTCGCGATCAGAATGTCATGCGAGTCACGGATCTCCAGTGAGACGGCTTTGAGGCTCTCGCCGGATTCTTCCTCGGTTTGCGGCGCGAGCAATTCCCAGTTGGCAACCTTGTTCAGGACGATCTCATTGCGACCATGGTGCTCAACCGAAATCTCGTACACATGACCCGGCACGCTCGTGTCGGAGACATACAGCCCTGCGCTCGCGTATGTATTTGGGCTCCAGATACCGTTGAACGTACCGCCGCCGCCGCGCACCCAGAGGCTCGGATATTGGCCGTCCCAGCGTCGTGCCGGGTCCACATCGGCGCTGCGGTTCGCGTTGTATGGACTGACGCGCACGCCATTCGCAGTTGTTGAACCGTGTCCGCCTTCGAATCTCACATCGTCAACCAGGGAATTTTCGCCTGCACTCCACAAAAGCGCAGTGGCGCGCGGGTTAATACCGCCGGTAAACAACCCGACGCCTGAGACAATTGCATCGCCGCCTTGCGCCGATTGCACCAGCGCTTTGGGCTCGCCCACACCTTGATACGCCGGCGTGTTGTCCGCGAGAGCGATCTGCGTGAGGCTGGGATGCAAAGCAATGAGCACAGAGTCCGGCCGTAGGCGAATCGTGTCGGTGACCCTGTAGATACCGAGCGGCAGATAAACGACTCGATGGGCGTCGATCGCCTTTTGCAGCGCCGCGGTGACATCGGTCTGTGCATCCCCGACGACACCTAGATCTTTCGCATTTGCCCACTGCGCGACGGGCGGCAGCGCCCGAATCGCGGAGGATTTCTGCGCCGGCAACTTGTCGATAGCCGCGAGGTCGGCGTCTGTCGCAACATGGCCGAGTTGGCCAAGTCCCGGCACCGTGAATCCGTGGCTGAACGCCTTCACGCGATAGTTGCGACCCTGACCTGCGACCGTGCGCCCGCTATCGCGAAACTTTGCGAACACTGGTGTATCGGTGGCGAGCGCGTTATCGAAACCGATCTGCGTGTAGACGCTGTTCTCGTTAGAGATCACCACAGCGGCCTGCCGAACGTGCTCGAAGCGAACGTCTTTGCCCCAAAGCCAATCCCCATAGCCGCGATCGACTTCGATGCCCACGGGCACGTTACGCATCACGACGTTGACCAGCGTCAACCCCGCTTCATGCTCGCGGATCGCCGCGCTCTTCTGACCCTCGAAGGTCGCATCGATGACAGTGAACGGCCAGGCCGGCGACGGCTTCTCAGTCACGATGCCATAGCGTCCGCCGTAGAAACGAAGATGATGAACGACATTTCCAGCCTGGTAGATGCCGGCGAACCCCGACCCCAGTTTGAAATCCATATTGCTGAGGAAGCCGTGCTGAGCGATTCGAAAGCGAATGGCTGTGGCGGCCGGGTTGCCGTCACCGATCTCCACATCGACATTGCTCATCCCTGAATAAAACGTGCTCGGGTTGGCATCCCAGATCTTTGGATCAAACGGCACGACGCTCGGAGGGGGAAACGGAACACGCGGCAACTCGATGCGCCCGATGTCGCCCCGCGCGGTGTCGCCGCGCCGGGCGCCCGTGAAGACCACCATGCTGCCGATGCCCTTCTGAAAGCCGGGCGTGTTGTTTCCCAGAAAGAGAACCGGGCGCGTCTTCCCAGTGCCGAAGACGCGAACGGCGGGCCAAATCAAAATCGTGCGACTGATTCGATAACGGCCGGAGGGAAGGAACACAACACCCCCACCCCCCTGCTCGGCCGACTTGTCGATCGCACTTTGGATCGCGTCCGTGTCGTCCGCGCGCCCGTCTCCCTTGCCCTTCACGGTAACGGCGCGCGAATCGACGGGTGCCGATTCAAATGCCGATGTCGAAGCGAGCGCGGGCCGCGCCGACAAAGTCAACGCGGCCACGCAAGCGAGGGCGGATCCAATCCATTCCAATCTCTTCATCGCCTTTCCCTGTATCAGAAGTTGTATCGCAAACCTGCGCGATAGATGCGTCCCAGCGTGTCGTACAAGAACGGATTGATGTCTATACCCGTGTTCGTCTGCGGCGAGGCGACCGGATCTTTGTCGAGCGCGTTGTCGACCTTGACGAAGGCGTTCAACTTGTCCGTGAACCTGTAGCGCGCACCAACATCCAGATAGAACGCACCCGCCATGTGGTTGTCGTTGATTGTCGGGTTGTTCGCTGTCGAGATCGGGCAGTTGCTTTGGCAAACAACGTACTGATTGCCATACACGCCATCGCTGACGTAACGCTGCGTCAGATCGAACCCGAAGTTCGCGTAATCCCAACTCTCGGTGAAGTACGCTTTCCAATCCGGCGTGCTACCGATGTTGTTACCCGCGTTCTGCGTCACAGCCGCACCGGGGAGGCCCGGATCCTGCGTGTTGCTGATGACGTGCGTGGCCAACGCGCGAAGCGTCAGTGAACCCGGCACATGGATGCCGCTGAGATTCGTTCGGTAAGCGCCTTCGATATCGATGCCGCTCGTGTTAAGCGACGCCTGGTTGAACGGTTGAACGTTCACGAACATTGCGCCCGTCGTGCGGAGATCGAACGAGTTACAGAACTGCGTGAGGCCGTTCAAGTAACACAAGTTGACCTGCTGCTGCGCCGAGAACGTCGAGATCGCGTCTTTGATCTTGATGAGGTAGTAGTCGACGGACGCGCTGAATCCCGGCGACCAGTCCGGACGCGTCAGAACTAAACCCACTTCCAAGTTGCGCGCACTCTCCGGATCCAGGTTTGGGTTACCGACCGTGTTCTGAGAGACCGTGACCGCCGCGCCGCCGTTGCTGGGATCGGTGATGCCCGGCGTGTTGATTGAAATGGGCGCAGCGAACAGCTCGGACAAGTTCGGCGCACGGATGTCACGCGAGAACACTGCGCGGAAGCGCACGGGTTCATACGGTGTTTGCCAAGTGCCGCCTACTTTCCACGTGTAAACCGTTCCGGATGTTGAGTAGTCCGTGTAACGGCCCGCGAGGTTCAAATTGGCTTTGCCCAGCGCCACCGAATCGAACATCGGCACGTTAGTTTCGAGGAACGCTTCTTTAACGTTGAACTCGCCGCTACCGTCGTGATAATTGCCCGCGTACCAGTTACCACCGCCGGTCGGGCCGTTCAAGTTGAGCAAGGGATCCGCCGGGTATTGGTCATTCAGCGGGCTATCCGCGCTGACACCGTTACCATAAGCATCGCCACGGACTCGATACTGTTCCTTGCGATACTCACCGCCGAACGCAATCGAAACAGGGCCGGCCCAATCTTCGAACGGATCGCCGCTAAACGAGAGGCTGGCCGCGTCTTGCATTTGGTGCGTGTGCTGGAACGGACCGTTCTCAGGAACAACGTAAGCAAGCGCCGCCGGATCCTGTTGCGGATTGCCGAAGATATTGAGCGGCACGCAACCCGATGCACGCGCCGTCGCATTGGTGCAAACGGTTTGACCGCCGACAGATGTCGCTTGAACCGCCGCGGCGTAACGCGCATTCAGCGGCATGTTGCTCACGTGAATGTCGGTAGTGTTTTCGCCGTGCTGGTAATACGTATCGTAGTGCCAATCGGTCGAGCCGAACTTCAGGCTACCTTCGGCGCCGAGAACAGCGCGCTGCTGTTCGCGGCTCGGTTCGACGAGGATGTTCGGGAGGATCGCGTTGGTTACGCCGTATCCGAAGCTCGTGACGCCGGCTTGCGCGCAAGCCGCTTGAGTCGCGGCGGGCACAAACGGATTCGAGCATTGAATCGTGATGCCTTGCCGCGCAGAGCCCGGATTCGGTTGGTTGCTCGAGTCGACCTGCGCCCAATTAAAAGTAGCATAGATCTCATTCTCGTCGTTCAGACTCCAACCGACTCGCGTGTAACCGACCTTGCGCTCGAGAGCGGATTGCAGCGTCGTGCCGATACCGACGGCGCCTGAGTTATCACCCCCTACGCAGAAAGCCGGGAAGCAGCCTGTAACCTGGCCGGCCGCATTCCTTGCGGGCACACCATTGGAACCGTAAACGAACGGGAATGGATTGCCGCTCGCATCGAACGCCGTGCCTTGCAGCGGACCGTTCGTAATCAAGCCGTACTTCGCGTACTGGAACGACTGTGCGTTGTTAATGCGCACGTACTGAGGCGAACCATCGTTAGTGATGTTTCTGTTCGCCAACGTTGCGGCATGCCACCAGTCGCGCGAGCCCGGCGCGTCTTCGCCGAAACCGCCGGGACCCACACCGTCCTCATTGTCGTACTCAGCGGAAACCTCAACGTGCAACCGCTGATCGAAGAACGACCTGCCGCCTGCGACACCGACCAAGTATTGGCCGTCATCACCGTATGTCGACTGACCGCCGGTTACTTGCGCTTTGAGGCCCTCAAAGTGCTTTTCCGTGATGAAGTTGACGACACCGCCGATCGCATCCGAACCGTAAGAAGCGGAAGCACCGCCCGTTACAACGTCCACACGCTTGATCAGCAGTTGCGGGAACTGGCTGATGTCCGGAACGCCCGTGACGTTTGCACCGACGACGCGTTGACCATCCAACAACGTCAGGGTGCGAATCGCTGTCAGACCGCGCAGCGCGAAGGAGCTCAAGCCTTGTAGGCCGCTCGACGTGCTGTTCGTTCCTGTCGTCACACCGGTCGAACCCATTAACGACGGAAGCTGGGTGATGGCGGTGAACACGTTGGGTTGACCGCTCTTCAGCAAGTCTTCCGCATTGAGTACTGTGGTGGGCGTGGGCGCCGAGAATCCGTTCGAAGTGATTCGCGAACCGGTTACAACGATTTCCTGCTGCTCATCCGCCGCGCTGCTGTCAGCAGGCGTGTCGCCGGGGGTGGGTGACTCGCCGCTGACAGCAGCGCTTTGGCCAAACGCGGGCCGGTGATGGAGCGATAAAGCTGCCGACAGCGCAATGCCACCGAGCAGCCGAATAACGGGCTTTGTGCATGACATCGAGTGAGTCCCCCTCAATTTGCTAACTAGCGGTTAAAACCACGCTTTCCGAGCAACCTCGTCTTCGGCTCTCGACTGAAAGTTCGCATGCGCCGCACGATCGAACGGAACACTACTTCACTGCCGGCGCGGCGCGGGCGGTGGCTTGTAGTCCACCAGCTCATCCACCGGGTGCTTGCCGGCCCACGCGATCGCACGTAACAACATGTTCTGAATTTCAGGCTTGGCGAGATTGGCGTAGCTATGTCCCTGCATCCACACGAATGCCCGTGCGGGCTGGCCGCCGGGCAGCGTGTGCTCGTGGGTCCAGATTTGCGGAACCACTTCGCCCTTGTGCTTGCCGGCGCTCGGCGTTGCATCGATCACGGTCGTGGCGAGTACGTGGATGGATGGACTGGACGCCCACGTCATGTTGAAGAAAGCTTCATCGCGCAACGTTAGTCCGGCGATTCCTTTCGTCAGCGGACTGGTTGAGTCGACAACCGTGTATGGCACATTCGCGTCAAGCGTGTAATTGATTTCGCCGTGCTTCTTGGCTCCTCCCACGAGCGTGGCGAAGTATTCGGGATTCGGGCCGCATAAGGCATCGTGAATGCTGACGATGCCTCCGCCTCGCTTGACGAACGCTTCAAGCGCCGCGCGGTCCGCGTCGCCGATGTAGCCAGCGTCTCCTTTGTAGATCACGACTACCGCAACGCTATCCAGTTCCTGCGCCAACGGTGCGTGCAGCGAGCCGTTCACCACGGCGCCGTGCTCCGTTAGCAACTTGCTCCAGTCGGCAAGAAATTGCGGGTAATCGTGGAGGCCGGGCCCATGAGTCTTGAGGCCTGCCCGCAGGTAAATCTGTATACCGCTCTCGTTCTGCCCCGGGATAGGTGGCGGCTTGATTGCGGTACCAATATTCTCTTCTGCGTTAACAACTTGCCAGACGCCAAGCGCAAGGATGGCGCTGCATACGCAGAAAGAACCGCTTTTTCGCCTTGAAACGCGCATTCCACCCCGCCTAGCCTCGTGCATCAGCATAACCGTATACAGTATTCATCATCAAGACGAATGCTGGGCCCGGGCCGAGCGCTATGCTTAGCGGCACGAAGGAAATGCAGGACCAGCGTTTCCCTATTCGCGCGGTCGGCGTTCCGATTTCATCGAGATGAACCCGTGCACGACAACAGCGCGCCCGAGCACGATTCGGATCGTCGCTAGCGGAAAGGTGTCCATCAAATTTTTGGAGCGGGACTTTTGCGACGTGTACGGGCTTGATCGTACGGGTCGGGACGCCGAGATTCGGACCCGGGCCGCTTTACACCCCATGCATGTGCACATTGCCTCGAGAGGAAACTCGGCGGCGTTGGACGTGCTGCCGGTGAAGAGCTAGCTCACGGCTATCATTGCGAACCCGCTAAGTCGCAAGCTACAAGAACCGAATCGAGGTTTCCTGCAGCACAACTGCACCGCCTAGGACCGGCTAGATCGTCCCCGCCATCGAGTCCCAGAACTGCTCCATTTTTTGGCGCATCGCCGCGTCGGGCAAGCGACCGCGAGCACCACGGTTATTGTCCTCAAGATGCTTCACGGTAGTGGTTCCCGGAATCGTACAAGTTACGGCGGGATGCGAGACGATGTACTTGATAAGGAACTGAGCCCAGCTCGTTGCATCGAATTCCGCCGCCCACTCCGGCAGTGGACGCTTTCCCACGAGGGAAATCAGATTGCGCTTCTTGTTCCGTCCGCCAAAGGGAACATTCACTAGAACGGCGATGCGCCGCTCTTGCGCAAGCGGCAATATCTGATAGGCCGCATCGCGATTGCCGAGCGAGTAATCGACCTGAATGAAATCGAGCGGGTACTTGCGCATGAGATCGAGCATTTGCGGGTGCTCGGGTACTTTCGAGGTCGTGATACCGATGTAGCGGAGCTTTCCCTGCTGCTTCCATTCAGCCAGCTTCGGCAAAATCGCCTCGGCGCCCGTCATGTTATGCACTTGCATGAGATCGATGTGGTCCGTCTGCAGTCGACGCAGTGACTCCGCGAGCATGGCTTCGCCCTGCGCCACATCGCCACCGGGCGCTGTGAGCTTCGTTGCGATGAAGAGCTGTTTGCGGTTCGCGAGACTCGAAGTGAATTCGCCAATGACCGCCTCGGAATCCCCATAGGCATGCGCAGTGTCCACCACTGTGCCGCCAATCTCGGGTAGCCGACGCACCACGGCCTGGCGCTCCTCCATCTCCTTTCGCTTGTTGTAGCGAAGTGCGCCCATGCCCACCACGGGCAACTGTTCCCCAGTTGAAGGAATCGGCTTGGAGATCAGAGGCAGCCCCTGTGTGTCGGCGAACGAGAATGATTGCATCGCACCCATTCCCACGCCGATCGTGATGCCGCTCTGAATAATTTTCCGACGCGAGAATTTCACTGTCCACAAGCGGCTCACATCGTTCTCCTTAGGTTGCTGGAAAAACCATCTTGCGATGAATAGTAGATCCGCCCTCGTGTAGCACGCGAACTGTCGGCAATCGCATTCGCTCAAGGGCGCTAAAACGCCCGTCCGAGGATGGATCGAGCCAAGCCGATCGACATGCTTCCAGCGCGCGGGATCGCAAGAGCCCCTCACGACCCCGTCGCTCTGGTCATCGTTCTGTATAGCCGACGGCTATTGAAACCTAGCGTTACACCGCGCTGAAGTGTTTAATCAGGATGCCCGCGATGTGAAGGGAGTCTCACATACGCCGCTCGCTCGCATGGACCGATGAGTCGTTGAAGCTGCTTTTCCTGAAGCTCCGGCGCCTGCTCCGCAGCCGAGGCCGGAGCCTGGATGACACGGACGACATCATTCAGGAGGCGTTCCTGCGCCTCCAGCTCTATTGCCGCGAGCATGTGGTGCAGAAACAAGAAGCCTTCCTGGTTCGCGTGGCGCTCAACCTCTGCGTGGATCAAAGCAAGCGCGAGCAGCGAGCGCGCATCGAGCCCGGCGCGCTGGAAAGGCTCACACTGGTCGATCCGAATCCGCTGCCGGATGCCGTTTACGACGGCCAGAAACGTCTACGGCATTGGATAGCCGGCATTAACGCGTTGAGCCCCCGGCAGCGCGAGGTATTTCTGCTCAATCGCGCGGAAGGCTATAGCTTTAGTGTGATCGCCGAGCGACTCGACATTGCGCTCAGCACGGTCGAGAAACATGCGGCGAAAGCCACGCTCTTTCTCACCGATTGGATGAATGAGGAATAGGCATGCGACGGTCGGAGGGGGCATCCGGAAATCGAAACCCGCAACGGATCGCGCGCGCGGAAGCTGCGGCCTGGATCGTGCGGCTGCATGGGCCGCACCGCTCCCCGGAGCTTGAGGCCGCCTTCCGAGATTGGCTGAGCGCGAGCTCTGAGAACGCCCAGGAATTCGAACGCGTAACGGAAGTTTGGGAAGCCGGAGCGAGCACTCCTCTCGCCAGCGTGCCGCGACGTCCACCACATTGGAAAGAACCGACCGGCAGATGGGGGTGGGCGGCGACTTTGGCTGCAATGGTCATCGTAGCTGCCCTTGGGGGCGGCTGGACTGCTTGGCATCATTGGGTCGGGTCCGTTTATACAACGAACGTCGGCGAGCAACGCATCGTTCGGCTCAACGATGGCAGTCGAGTGTCCCTAAGCTCCGGAACGCGAGTTCGAGTTTGGTATGGCGGTGCGCGCCGGCGCGTCGATCTGCAAACTGGAGAAGCCTACTTTGAAGTCGTCCGCGATGCCCACCGCCCGTTTATCGTGACGGCGGGTTCCCATGAGGTCACGGCGCTCGGCACCATGTTCGACATTCGGCAGGACGCAAGTCTTACGGCAATTACTTTGGTCGAAGGCGAAGTTTCCGTCGAATCGAAATCCACGCGTTTGGAGCCCGAACAACCCATCGTGCTGTCGCCCGGCAAGCGCTTGCGATTTTTCCGCGACCGCCGATATCAACTCGATCACCCCCCGCTCGACGCGATTACGGCCTGGCGGCGCGGGGAAGTCATACTCGATAGGACACCGCTCGCCGAGGCAGTCATGGAGTTGAATCGTTACGATCAAATCTCATTGGTCGTGGCAGACCCGCTCACCGCGGCCCTGCCGATCAGCGGCATCTTCCGCACCGGCGATAGTCGCGGCTTCGCGCAGGCGA
>Ga0307515_10025541_pt1 | contig 10213 bp, 4 predicted proteins | sample 17_EM_MG_FD_194513 | JGI IMG/M metagenome (GOLD analysis project Ga0307515, IMG submission 194513) | Populus trichocarpa ectomycorrhiza microbial communities from riparian zone in the Pacific Northwest, United States - 17_EM | ecosystem: Host-associated > Plants > Roots > Unclassified | place...
GGCTTATTATCTAAGAGGTGTACCTAATTATTAAAACCTAACTCGCCGGTGTCTTATCGGGCTAAAAGTCCATACTAAGAAGCGTAATGTTATGTGTGTTTAAGCGAAGGGCTTTTCTTATATAGGTCTTAAACTTAGGCGTCCTATAAACTGTCGGCCGTTAAATTAAAAAGTATTATCACCTTTTAAAGGAAACTTACCTAATATTATTATATTTCCCGCCTTAGCAGACCATTCTTAGTTAATAATCTATGCTATATCTAGTGGATATAAAAGCTTGTAAAGCCTCTTTCTAAAAATCTTATCTCCTTTACTTAGTTCTTCTATAGACCTAGCGACTTCGCATAGAAAAAAAAAATAGTGAAAATCTAGCGGTAGTCCATATTATATAGAGCTAGGATAAACTCTTTTACCCATTTATATTGGTCTTTATAGTTAGCAATACCCTTATTTTTCTAGTATATTACAGATTCTTACCTTTCGTTTCTAAGAACTATACTAATAATAGCCTTTATATACGGGCAGTCCGATTATTATATACTATTAGGAGATATCAAATTAACAATAAATAGCTTATAATTCCGATACTATTTGCCATAAACAGCACCTTATTATATTGGCTTAGGCGGTAGTATTAAGCACCTCTATACGGTCCATCTAATATAACTAGAGTTGCTTTACTATATAGCCTTAGTCTACTACTAAACCCTTACTTAGTTCGAATAAGAAGTACTATAGTTTACTTAAGGTTAGTCTTATTATCTAAGACCCATACTATTATATAAGGATATACTTAAATAAGGCCAAAACTGTGCGGAATAGTAATGTAGATAAATTGCCCTGGCAGTACTTTCTAGGGGCGTTTTACTATAACTCTAAGTTAAACGGCGTTTTCTAAATCCTTACCTCCTTGGAGATAGTAAACTATAGATACTTAATAAGAAGGACCCAATTCTAGATTTCGATATAATATAAATCTAGCCTAAAGTACTTTCTAAAGAACCTAAAGCAATAATGCGACTAGGAGATAAGCTATAGGATAGCTCCGCTTTAGTTTAATATATAACTATAATATTCCTATTAAAGCTAATGCGAGAAGAAGGTAAGTATGGAGGAAAATTTTATAAGCGTAATAACGAATAATAAAAAAAGAGAGAAGGCTAATAGCGGAAATAAATATAATAAGCTATTTATAATTAAGCTTAGTAGGAATAAGGGAGTTTTAAACAAACTATAATTTTAATATTTACCACACGCGAATACTTTAAAGATACTATTAGAAGTGTATAAAGCACTCCTTTTAGGATATATACTTAACCAATCTAGCGGTAAATTAAGCTATAATTATATATTGGCAGGTATAGGACTTTATCGCTAACTAAATTAGTTCTACCCCTAAGGAATAGCGGAACTGCGTTAATAGCAAACAGATATCCCAAATGCTGCGTAAATTAGATGCCCGTAGACAAGCCTAAAACGGAGCTAATAATATTTATAACTATATAAAGAAAGATACAAAATACAGCTAAAAGACTAATATTTAATATACTTTTTTGCCTAGGAACAATTAAAGTATATAAAGTCTATTTCCAGATATTTAATAAGAGTTTTTTACGAGCCTAAGAGTTAATAAGTTTGGAAATCCTCTAAATAGAGAAGATAGCAATAACTGCGCCGTACAAAATAACGTAAATAGTAGTTATATTTATTTTCTTTCCCTAAGAATTTTATAGGACGGTTAAGCATTATAAAAACATGCTTAGTTCTTTATTAAAAAAAACAAGTTTACTAGAAAAATAATAATTTTTAATAAATTCTATATTAAGATATTATTTCAGCGCTTTAACGTAAGAGCGGGTACTAAAAGAAAATTAAGGAAGCTATAATTAGAAACTAAAATCTAAGTAAGAAGCTATTTTAGGCTCTAATTAATACGCTATAAAATAGTTAAACTCTAATTAGCAAACTAGCCGCTCGCTAGATATAGAACTAGTAGATTACTTTACTCTACTCGTTTTTCAGCTAGGGCATATTTAATAACTATTACTTAGCTAGGTAGGCTTTACTAAATAAGCGCTTTAAAAAAGTTACCTAGGCCCACCTAGGTCTACTAGTCGCGAATAGGCCACTAATATTAATATCCGCCTAGTAGATATTATCCGTTCGACGCTATAGGTGGATTTAAGCAGATTAGTTGTCTTAGCAGTTAAATAGAAGGTTTTATCTAGCTAGGTAGAGGCGTTTACGCTAACCGCAATTACGCTTATAGCGGCGAGTTTTATTAGCAATTTAAGCCACCTAAGTAGTCTACTTAGGCGAATTCCGCCAGTACCTGCCGTTTTAAGGGGGGTACTAGTAGAACACTAACATGACCAGGTTAATTAATCCTACCCTCTATAATATTTTTAACCTATTCTTACTATTTTAGGATCTAATTTAACGCTAACTATCTAGTAACGCTCCTTTTTTACTAAACAAACCCCTTTTACTAAGTAGAAAGTATCCCTGCCTTAGCGTCTAAAAGAGGCGCTTACATCCTAAAGATTACGCCTAGGTAGAGTTAACCTAGCTAAAAAAGTTATTAAATATACCCTAAGGCGCACAACTTACACATAATATGCATGCTATGCTGTTTACGTTATCTCTAATAGAATTAAATATAAATATTACTAGGAACACTTTTAATTACTATAAACCATTATTTTATTAGTCTTACTTTATTTAGAGACTATTATATACATTTACCTTTAAATCTCATTAAAAGGGTATTAATGCTATGCCTTGTCTAAGAAAATAACCCCGCGCGTCTTTATATGGACCTTTAAAAGCTAGTGACTAAATATTTATAACCTAATAGAAAGGCATTTTTAAGAAAGCTTCTGTCCTTGCTTAACTGGTGCCCGGAATAAAAGTTACTATCTTTATAAAGAGGAACTAGGAAATCTTCATATTTTAATCTAATAAGAACTTAACTTCTTAGCCTCCCTCTATAGAAGAGATTGTAAGCACTATCCTTATTTACTGTCTTTATATGCTTATATAGAGTAGTAAAGGGAAAGCAACCCAATTAATAAATTTCCCTGCTATTATTAAAGTGCCGCTAAAGCACGCTTATAGGGGAATAAAACTCCCCTATTTAGCCAAAGCTCCCTAAAACATCTTCTATTTCTAAGCGAGGTCTACTATAATCTAAATATTAGGGTTAAAAGCGAGCCTATTTACTCGTCCCCTATTAGAAGCATTAATTAATTAAAACAGTTTTTATCTATTTACTATAATAGGATAGAGTTTATAGACCGCTATAGTAAAGCGTTACCCCCTATTAGTAATTAGGCATTACCCAACTATAATAATATAAATAACTACAACTCTCCTACCCCTTTAAGTAAGATTTTTTATACACTATATAAGGATCCCCATTAATAACTTTACTACTATAGTTAAAGCCTAAGCCGGAATTCAACCAACCGTATAATTCTCCCTCCTCTTATAGCCCCTGTATTTGGCGCTTTGCCTTTAAAGAAATTATTAAAATAATTTAGGAAATTTAGGTTATATTATATATAATACTTAGTAAATTATATATAAGAATAGAGAGTCTTTCTATTATTAGAATCTGGTACTTAACCTTTTAAATATTTTTACTATAGCGCAAGCAATTAAATATTTAATTTAAATATTTAATTTATTATTAGGATTATATAAATAATAAACCTCTTCCCCTAATTAAACCTCGAATGGCGCGTATAGCGCTAGCTAAAGTAACATTTTAGGAAAACGCTTTATTTCTATTAAAACAGTTATAGGCATATACTAATATAGGGGCATCTCCTACTATATAGACCTCTTATTAAAACGGAGTTGCCTCTTTAAGAGTAATACGTCCTTAGATCTATTATATAATCATTTTCTCCCTAACCTAAACCTCCTAAGAAGCCTAGTGTTGCTATCTATAGTAAATATACTCCTATATTAGTTTGCAAAAGTATTAATATCTTCTTTAGTACCTATATAGCAATATCTATATCTTTTACATGCCTCTAAAAGATATTTAGGGTTATAAGATGTTATAACGGTAAAGTCAGGAGCTAGAAACTTTATTATTCTCTAGAATATCTTTTTATATTACGCTACTTACTTAGTTAGAAAGGATCTAAAGCCCTTAAGCGCCTAAGTTGGCTTATACGCAAACTCCACTCTTTAAAAGCCACCATTTTTATCTAATTAAATTATAATAATCCGAAGGTCACTAGATACATTTACTTTAGTAATAAAGCCTAAATCTAGCTCCTTTTTATACTCCTTAAGCTCTTTTAATTTTTAAAAACCTTAGTTAATAAGGTTATCTTTAAGTTATATATTATATTTAAGGCCCGCAATCTTTATCTTTACCGCGGAAAATATATATTCTACTTAGCCTTAATACACCGCCATGCTTTAATTAGCCTAGTTTTATAATTTACGTTATTAGCGTTTATGCTTAGTCTCTACTATCTATTTTAACTGCTCTTATTAACGCTTATGCTCTTCTTCTAACGATTTAAGAACTTAAAGATGCTTAGATTGGGCTTATATTATTAGCTAATCCACTACCTCTTAAACTGCTTTTTCCTTTTAAAACTTAGCTAACTCTAATACTTAATGTAGTCTTTCCTCTTCTTACTATTGGCGCACTTGCTCTAATAACTTAAGAGCTTTTAAATACTTAGATTAGGCCTATAATTTTAGCTAATCTACTACCTCTTAAACTGCTTTTTCCTTTTTAAACTCGGCCAACTCTAATGCTTAACGCAGTTTTTTATTCTCTTGCTGTTAACGCACTTACTCTAATAACTTAAGAGCTTTTAGATGCTTAAATTGGGCCTATAATACTACCTCTTAAACTACTTTTTCCTTCTTAGGCCCAGCTAATTGCAGTATATAACGTAAGTTATTATTTTCTTCCATAACTTATTTCGTCTCTATCTATATTACCTCTAAACATTAGGTTAGAGTAGCAGTTTTATTCTTTAAAGCATTAAATACTTCTATTAACTCTATACTTTTTTCTTTTATTTTAATTCTTGCCTTCTCCATTTTTCGTTGGAGCGCTTTATAATCTCTTTTTTTTATTTATAACTTATTCCGCATTTCTTTTTAAATATCCTTTAATTTTTTTAGGCCGTTATTTAGCTCCGAGACTATAGCTGTCTAGGCCTCTAGATTATATTACATTACTTAATTTAAGTATCCTTCCTATCGCCTTCCATAGAGTCCTGTCAATATTTATTTTCTACTATTATGCTTTAAAGATGTTTCTTCTTAGCTACGGCCGCATTAAGTGTTAACTACTATTACACAAACTGGGATTCTAGCCTCTTTTTAGAAATCTTAAATAATATACTTTAAGCTGTTATCTCTTCCAGCTTATTACTAACTAGAGAGTACTTTTTCTTAAGATCCCCAATTTAAGATTTTACCTTCGCCAATTAATTCTCTATTATTGTAAAAGTGGAAGCTATTAACTTCCTAATAGTTCTTAAACTTATTTCACTATTTTCTAACTCTTTAATTCGTGAATTTAATTGGTTTATTTTAATTTGCAGTTCTTTAACTAAGTGGTAATAGGTATAGTCATGCGCATTAGTAGGACTCTGCATTAGTATAGTATTTTAGATTAATAGCGGCCAAGTTTCTAAGGTAAAATATACATCCTTCTCTTAATTAGTTAAGTTCATATATAAAAAAGGGGGTTAGGTATACCTTAAATAACTTAAATCCAAAAAAGGTTATAAAGAAGTCACGTTTTATAAAAAAGGGTGTAATATTAGCACTAGGACGAACCTTACTTCCATAAATATATGGGATAAAAAGGCAATTGTTATCCTTCTTATAATTATCGTCAAAGGGCCTTCCACACCTTCTGTTAGTAGGGAGGGGTTTAGAACTAGTAAAGTATAGTAATTAAATACAGTTATCCTAATTTTCCGACTGCTTAAGAACCAAGGCAATAGCCGTAACTTTTCACTTATTTATAGACTTTAATTAAGGATTAGCTTTTTGCAATAGTTAGACAGTAAGTTCTCTTTTAGGATCTTATAACTTAAGCGCAAGAGCTATAGGAGTCTGAAAGCCTTAAGTGATAGATAAATAGCTGAGGTTTTAATATAGAGCCGGACTTAGCTCCCTAATGGTAGGCTTTTCTTTTCTAATTTCTTTTTGGGGAGCATATTAAGTTATATATAGGAAATCACAAAGACAAAACGCCTATAACAGTGTATAGCAAAGCCATTAGTCTTCTATAAATCCACGCTTTAAGCAGCGCCACTGGCTTGTCTCTAAGAATGGTATAATTAAGTTTTCAGGACAATAATAGTAAGCTTTAAGGCTTTAACGAATTGTTTATTTTATTTTATTGCTAATTAAATGCTTTAGTATAATACAACAAGGTTCTAGGTATTTAAAGTTCTTAAAAAAGGTTCTTAATAAAGGAATTAAACAATCCACTAAAGAAATATTCTATAAAATAAGGTCTCTTATTAACTGGTCCAAAATAGCTAGGAAAATCTTCCTAGACTCTATTAGCGCGGTAATATAATCTATATTAGCTTTTAAAACAGCTAGTATAAGTAGTTCTAGATTCTAAATGGTATCTGCATCTACTGCTAATAGGGGTAAATCTATATCACTATAGCTAATAATCTTCTTCCAAATTTTAGAGATATAGTTAAGTCCATAAAGTAGTTCCTAGTTTATTTAGCTAGCACTCTCTATAAGTAAGTAGAGAACAACATATCTTATTATATTTAAGCGCTAAGAATCTATATAGTGCTCCAATTTGAATTAGTTCCCATAGGCCTTGCATTTATACTAGGGCATTAAATACTATCGTAAAGTGGGAATTCTTAAGAAGTTATCTTAAATTATTCGGCTTAGACCTATCTAACAGGGCCCACTATCTATTTTCTAATTTCGTGTTATTCTTAAGATAATAGTATTATATTTTACGAAACACTTCCCCATCTAACGGTTTCTATTTATTTAAGTATTCTTCAATTATCCTTATAAGGACTGTTTATAGGAGATCTGCAATAGATTCTTAGCTAGAATAGCAAGACACTTAAGTAAACGCGCTCACCTTTGGAGAAGAGCCTCACTATCTACTACTAGTTATTATCGTCTAAAAATTCTTTAGCAGCTTTAATACGATATAAGCCTCTAAGGCAGTCTATACTCCTTAGGCCAATAAACGGTATTAAGTTACCCTCCTAAAGTTAATAAAAACGTTGTTTATTAAGATCTAAAAAGGCTAGTAATAAGATAAGGGCCGCATCGTCTATAACAGCATTAATAAAAATTTCTTTTTCTAGCCTTTTATAACCTACTCTTTTAAATACATTTCTAAGGCGGCGGATATTCTTTTTGGATAATAACCAATGTTTTTTACACATAAGAGGATAGTCGAAATTAAGTGCCCTAAGTTTTATTTTCGCTATACCTAGGTAGTTCCGCGCCTTAAGTATAGACAGCTTAGAGTTATCTATAGTTATAAGAAGAGCCATTACTTATACTAAGAGCTTAACACTAATATAGGAGACTTAAAGCTCTTTTATAAGAAATATTAGTTAGAACCAAATATTAAAACAAAAATTTTAATTTAGTATTCTAATTATACCATCTTATAGACTATAAAGCTATATTAGGCGGTACAAAGCAAAATTAAATTTTTAGGAAACTATAAATATTTAAATATATATATATAAGCAAATGTTTAAAGGATTCCCTAAGCTCCACTCCTCCGCCTTATCCGCTTTTATTAATGGCGAAAATTCCTTAAATAACTGTTGATTTTAAAAGCGAAGGTGCTATTACTAAGCACCAACAAGCTTTTAAGTCCTTAATACTAGAAGAGAGCCAGTATTAGAGCCTATTATTTATTACGCTAGTTAGTAAAAAAATAAAGTCTACGGTTCTGTAACACCTACTAGAAGATATTATAGATGGAAAATTTCTAGCTAATACGTACAATTAAATCTACCTTTAGAAAGACCCTAAAACCTACAAAGATACCTTACTAATCCTTTTCATTAATTGCGAACTTTAAAACTATTCTTTGTTACAGTTGCTTCTTTCTTATAGCAGTGGGGAGATAGTAACGAGAAAAATCTCTTAGCAGTAGCCTTTAAAACGTCGTAAAATGCTCGGCTTATTATTATATAATTAAGTACTCTTACCTTTCTCTAATATAGTCTGCTATTTTATTACGGATCTAGGCGGACTAAGGGAGGTGTCTAAGCTTATGGCTTAGTAAGCTATTAAATCTCTAAGTTCCAATCTCCCCGTACTCCCCTATATTCTACTAGTGTTTAATATATCCTTACTAACCTTTAATAAAAATATTGCTAAATTAAAGTCTCTAGCTTTAATAACCAAAATAATATAGAACTTTAAGCAATATAGTAAAGCTAAAGACGTAAATATAGATCTAAAGGCTTATTTTTATAGTATCTATATCCTTAGACTAAATTCGTCTATAAGCCTAGCAAAACGTTTATACGCGTTCCAAAAGCGAATTCTTTTTATATTAGAAGAAGCACGCGTCTTACGCCAATCCACTTAAGTTAAATTCCGTTTTAAGCATCTTAAGGCTTTATTAAGCTTGGCTTTAGAGTACTTCTACTCCACTATTACCGCCCCGTTCTTATTCGTCTAAATAGTATAACCTTATAGCTTCTTAAATAAGGGGTTCTTAGCGTGCCTTAAAGATCTCATTAAGTATATACCATCTTAGGCATAGCTATAGCACTTTATCGCCCCATTAGTAGCATTAGCGTTAATTCTATTAAGCTATCCCCCAGGTTTTTATTATATAACCCCTACCCTAAATCCAGCTAACTAACTAATGCTAATTATAGACTTTCTTCCTACTTTTATCTTCTTAAAGTATTTCTTAAACGCTTATATCTCTGTAATACAAGACTATACTATAGATGCGAGTATCTATACAAAATTTTTATTAGCGGTTCTAGATAATTTCTAGTCTATATTCTAAACACTCTAATTAAACTCTTTATTAACCGCATCCTAGATTTACACGCAAAACATTATAAGGCTTTAGCCCCAAGTAGCAGAGTTTAAAAGCTATAAGTCTTGCTTTTATTATCTAATACGAATGCCCAAAAAGGTATTAGACTGCGGTTATATACTTTATAATATATGCATTAAAACATATAGAAGACAATCATCCTTAACAAAATACAGCTATTATCTTTTATCTTATATCCTCTGTGCCTCACCTTACAAAGCGTCTAATTTTCAATTTATACCACCTAGTACTAGTATCCGTATTTTAAGCATAGACGGCGGAGGTATAAGGGGAGTTATATCTTTTATCTTTCTAATATATATTAAGCAGGCACTATCTAACTTTAGATATTCACTATAAGAACATTTTAACCTTATCTATAGCACTTCTACGAGTACGTAAAAATAAAATATTATTAATAAAAACTTAAGTTAATCTGGTATTTAGGTGGGATAACCGCTATAGGGATAGGTCTCTTAGGGTAGAGCGCAGCCAAGTTATTGCAAAGATTTAAGGATATAGCAAGCAAGACCTTCAAGCAGCGAAAATTTAGATCCACTTTATTTACTAAGTTATAAGAGATAATACTAAGCTACGCCTAAGATGGCCAGTATAGCCTTACCGCCATCAAATCAGGCTTTAAGACCGCTTTTAGATCCCATTTAAAGATATTTAATCCACTAATAAACAATACTAGAGTTGTAGTAACAACGATAACTGCTAAGAAGTCACAGCCTTGTTTATTTTGCAATTATAATAGGGGTAAGCAACCTAAGGAGATTGGTAAGCAAAGTACTTTCCTAATTTAATATAGTAGCGTCCTAATTATATAGGGTACAGTTTAATCCGGGCCAATCATTTACAGTATAATATATCTATTAGTGAAGCGTATATTCAGTCTAGGGGATACTTAAAATTAAGCTAATGCATTTTAGGGTATATTATACTTCTGCCGCACCCTAGTTAGCTAATCTGTTATATATCCCATAAGCCCGCGAAGCCCTACTGCACGCGTCCACGTTGCCGCGGGTGGAAACATCATCTGGAATTCGTTCCTCTTGATGGCCAAGTGCAGAGGCGATGGTAGAGAGCCGTCGCAGCGCGCGCAGCGCTGTCGTGGCGACTCTGTGGTGTTGAGCTCGCGACGCG
>Ga0307515_10025543_pt1 | contig 10212 bp, 4 predicted proteins | sample 17_EM_MG_FD_194513 | JGI IMG/M metagenome (GOLD analysis project Ga0307515, IMG submission 194513) | Populus trichocarpa ectomycorrhiza microbial communities from riparian zone in the Pacific Northwest, United States - 17_EM | ecosystem: Host-associated > Plants > Roots > Unclassified | place...
CGATGATGAGCCTAACAATAATCTGGGGTTCTGTTATTGCTTTCGGAAGCTATGATCTTCAACAGACTAATTCCTCAAACTTGGAAAACAAAACGCCGTGCCTTTCCAATGGTCTTTTTTTTTTTTCAGTCTTCTTGAGCCAATATGCAAAGATCTTTTCTAATTAAGTAAAATGAAATTCAAGTGTGTTCTGGTATACAGGTTATGGTGTTAAAACTGACATTGTTACCAAGTATACTGCAAGAATCATACTTCTGTCAATGATCCCATATTTAATACTTGAACTGTCGAAAGTTTTCAATTCTTCTTCAGCAACACGAGCAGGAGTCCTGATTGCTCTTATTGTTACAGTTATTTTACTGGTGACTTACTGCACCTTCCAGGTAACATATTTAATTCAACAGAATGATCATAACTTCGAAACATATGATGCGCACTCTTATGAAATACATTTCGGAATATATCAAAAGAGCAAAGAAGATAAATCACTAGAAGCGTATGCTTTAAAAAGTAGCTAATAGAAATTGAAATATTGGTCTTTAATCATTGATTGCCATCTTTCTGATATAGCAATGGCACCTGCTATACAGATTGTTAAGAGCTTTACTAGTTAAGAAAATATGTTCGTGCAGGTATTCCAGCCATGGATTCAGGATAGAACACTCGAGTATTTGATTCTGTCATATGTGAAGAAGAACCTACTACAATCTCTATGCAATCCTTATGGGAGGCCCATTGAATTCAAGATAAGACAGTAAATTTTCTAACTCATATATTGATCACTTTTTTATAGGCTATTATTTCCACTTGAGAGTTCACTACTTACCATTGATTAACCTTTCCTTGATATATTTTCAGGTTGTTTCACAAGATTGATCTGAATAAAAATGGTCAAATATCAGAAGATGAAGTGAGAGCATTTTTAGTGGGAATAGAAGCAGGAGTGGTTGGCTTGATTGGAGACCATTGTGTATCAAAAGTGATGGCAGAGTTTGACTTCTCTGGAGATCATGGTATAAGCAAGGAAGAATTTATTGGAGGGATATCGAAATGGCTTGATGAGGCTAATGGCGTTGAAAACAACGGAAACCAGACAGAATTGTTCAATAGTAATTTACCGGTATATGCTCATCCACTCTCAGGTCCTTTCCCAAAAGCTAAGAGTTTCAGGAACAGTAATAACCAATTGCAATATTGCTAGGGAACTGGAGAAAAACAGCAGATATGGGAGGCTGAACAACAGGATTCTAAGAATTCCGATGAATGGAATTACAGTAAGGCCACTTACTTCATCCTTCTGGGAACTGCTATTGCAGTTCTTCTGGCAAAACCCTTAACCAAAACACTCCAAGAACTTGCGACAGCTATAAAGGTCCCCTCTTTCTTGGTGTCGTATTTTTTGGTACCCTTCGCTTTGAACTTCAGACAAGGATATAAATCAATTACTTCTGTCAGTGATAAGAAAGAGAAGTCCGTGTCTTTGACACTCTCTCAGGTTCATTTCTCACAAACTCAAGTTTCTTTAGATTATTTTGGTGATAACAATGTGGTGTCCTCAGGCTAGATTCTCAGTGAACCGAAAAAATTATTTTCTTGCGACCTCCTCTAAACGTCGAAACATCTCTTTTGATCAAAGAGTCATTAATGCAGATCTTGGAGTCCAAGAAACCAAGTGTTATGCTATAGATGTCTTGCATGCATGAATGCTTATTTTCTAAATTGACAGGGGAAAGTTTTTGTGCAGATCTATTGTGGGGTATTCATGAACAACGTTCTGGGTTTGACGTCATTCTTGACTATTGTTTATATACGAGATGTGGAATGGGATATCACAGCTGAAATTCTGGTTGTTCTAGTAATTTGCAGTGGAATCGGTCTATCCTCCAGCTTCTCCTCCAAATTCCCATTCTGGACATGTCTTGTAGCTTATGCTCTTTATCCGATATCTCTGGGCTTTCTTTACGTTCTCACCATTTCTCTCGGATGGGGTTAAAACTTGTTCACACCAATTGTTTATGCTGATACTTTTCATAAGGCGTGATTGCAAGGGGACAATAAACTGCATGGAAACTCAATCACTCCTATGAGTGAGTGTTTCACAAACTTGATAGATCGAAATTTATTGTGCTAATGTGTCTTGTCCATATAAAATTATTTCATTTACCTTTGTGGTTTTATCGGAGGCACACATTTAATTTTCTTTTTCTCATCCATGCATCTGGGTTTTTGGAGCTGTTTGAGGCAACGGTATCAATTCTGTTCGGACAGGTGTTTTATTTTTTCAATTGGAACAAAACATTTTGACTTCGAAGCATCATGGCATGCTGTTTTAGGGCTGTTTTGAGTTGGGATGCAAACCATATTTCATGATTTTTTGAAAAAAAAAATTTATTTTTTACCAATTCAATTGATTGAAATCAGGAACAAGATCGCAAGAAAATTAACATTTTAGGGTAAATTAAAGGTTAAATTAAAAACTTTTGCAACCAAGCACCATTTTGCAAAAAATATCGACCTATAAGGGTTCAATTGACTGAAATTAGGGGTGAAATTGAAGAAGTTTGAAAGTTTGATGGTCAATTAGGGGTAAATTTGCATAAATCCGAGACCAAGAACCAAAGTGAAAAAGGCATTGAAATTCAAGGTTAAAATTGAAGTTCAATAATGGCAAAATTGCATTAAATCAAAAGTTTTATAGTCAATTCGGAGTAAAATTGAAGGAAATCAAAAGTCAAAAGACCAAATTGAACTTTGGCCAAAACTCCCTAGTTCAAGGCAAAACGGCCTCGTTTTTTAATAAAATAAAAAAAAGGGGAACTAGAGAACGCGTCGTCTGGTTCCTGTTCATTATCTTCTTCAATTTTGCCTGAAAAAGCTTCCTGAGTAGCTACTTTTCAGGTGCATTTAATGCCTTATATCTCCCCCAAATGTGACAACACCTGAACCAAAACAATCACCTAACATTTCTCTATAGCGCAGTATAGTTTGTTCAGGCTTATTGACAAGACAGCGGCCGCGGCGTCGGCCTAAAAAGGCCAACTCAAGCAGCCTTTAGCCATCGAATTTGACAGCCTTTAACTCAGGCAGCCTGCTTTGAACCAACGATTGGGATCTTTTCGAACCGAATCAATGGCTGAATGTTTTCCCTAATGAATACAAGATTGCCCTCTTCCACTCCCTATAAATAGGGGTGGATTTCATGGTCCGAGCATCAAGAAAATTAGGTGTGGTGCAAAAATTGAAAAAAAATCAGCCTTTCCCCCCGGTTTCTATCATTTTTCTGTTGTTTCTCTCTCCCCACCATTCCAGCTTATTCGCCACCAAATCCACCACGCGTCGCCAGTCGACCACCCCTCACGCCTGGAATAGCCATTGTTTCTTCCTTTCTCTCACTTCTGTAAATTCCTTATCCCTCTTCCCACAACTAACATTGGCCACCATTTCTCATACCAATGCTTCCTGAGCCATCAGTTCAGCCTCCTGATCATGAATGAGACCCCTACCTCCGGTAGCCTTCTCCTCCCCTTGCAACAAAATCCATGGTTGGGCCATGACCATGTAAAAGATGGGATGGACATGTGTCAACCCAACCCACCAAAAAAATGTCAGAATTGTTGGGCTCATTTGGCCCAACATAGTCGGGCACGGCCTAGTTAGTTGGGTCAAACCAACCCATGTATTTAATGATATTTAATTGTAATATTAAAAAAATAAAAAAATCCAAAAAAAATAAAATTGATTAAAAAACTTTATGATTTTCTTGCATGTTTTTCTACCAATTTTGTTTCATATTGAGTTGTACTTTTACATTATAAGATACAAATCCGATATTAAAATATCCAGTTTTCTCCAAAATATTTCTAAAAAATTTCAAAAAAATTTCAAAAAAAATCTCAAAACTTTTAAATTAATTTCCCATTTCAAAAAAAATTAAAAACAATTATTTTTTTCATGCATACAATCAAATCCTAAAAAGTTTTCCAAGCATATTTTCATAAAAAAAACAAAAATTTGCATCTTTTTCATGTTTTAAAAAAAACAAAAAAATGAATACCGTAACCAATTTATGATTATCCATTAGGGTTTAGCCGAAATGTTAAAAACCATTTACCAATCATTTTTTTTATTTCATATTAGGGTTTAGAAGTAGACTTTAATACACGTGAGGTGTAAAACTACACAATAAAATACACTCTTAGATATTAAAGATATATAAAGTGTAAAATAAATGTGATGCTAAAATTCAGATTTTAGAATGGTTAGAATTTAACCCAATAAGGTAGAGACCCTCTCATGAAAAGAGATCTACCTTGAACCGTAAACGAGACCAACAAATAAAAACTTGACCTAGAAAAACAATCAAACAACAATACAGCTTACTTTAGATATGGTGCACTGGGAAAGATGCGTTTTCCCCTTGCACAACCAGTCTTTTACTCAAACTCTCGCATACCATAGGTTCTTAGTAATCATAATACTAGGTGGCGACTCCTTAACCTTAATCATAATTTTATAATTAAACCCAAAATTGTTTCCTTCGCAATAACAATATTTTTTTTTATTTAAACCATGATTAATAAACTGATTGTTGTACGGGTCTCTCTTTTTTTCTCACAAAGGTTAAATGGACAGGGCTTTCAAGTTTTGATACTTCTTGCCTAGTTAAATGCAACCATTCAAAATATTCAATTGACTAAAAATACATTATTTTCTTCATTGTATATTCTCCAGCAATGTAAAGGTAAAGTTTTTTCGAAGTACCAATAATTTATTTTTATTTTATGATCTCTCGATTTTCTAATTTTTGTTAGTCCCGCAAAAATATTGCGACTTGTTAAAAAAAAATGAGAGAAAAAACTATATGAATGATACGAGATTTTCATCAAATAGCATCAATGAAAAAGGTATGAATAAATGAGAGATTTGATGTCATTATTAAGAGAGTATTAAGGAAACATAATTAAGAAAGAGTGAACTAGCAATGGAAAGTATCTATACAATATCCTTATCGTTGGATTACAATCAATTAATGGTGGAGAAAATATATATGTAAAATAAAAACTGTGATCCATCCTCTGGTTGAAATCTCTTAAAAAAAATTAAGACAAAATTAAATAGATATTAGACTTTTTTAAATAGAGATTGTAAAAGGAATAATAAAAATGCATGAAAAACTTTTTGTCTAAAAGAATCAAAGACAATAACCTAGGGATTATATAAAAATTAATTTTGATATAATTTTAACCAATTGTAGGTTAAACTAAAATAAAGAAACTTTTGTTTACTAAAATGAAGACCAAATACAATGCTCTTATACTACAAAACTACATCATACAATTCTTTACCGGATAATACTGATATATGGTGCAACATTGTTTTTAGTTTTACCTTTCAAGAAATATTTTTTGTTGTTTCTGTATTTATGATGACCTACTAAGAACCTCCGATAGTAATAATAATAAAAAAAAAACAAGAAGTCTTACCATGATTCAATATTAAGGTAAAAGTCTTATTATTTTTCATATAGTATAACAAGCTAATCACTCGTGCAATGACCGATACTTTTCTGTGAGTTGTGTACCAATCCCATAATAGTTCATCGTAATCTTTCAAAAATTCAAAAAACCTAGTTGCATCTACATTGGGTTCTTCATTTAAAGGGATGTTACGTGAATTTTTGCTTGAATAACCATGTTTTATTTTTATTGCATCCATTACTATACTCCTACAAGGATTACTATAATCATCCACAAACTCATGTATGTTACTAGAACTAAAAGTTGAGTAAATTATTTTTTCTAACATGGTTACATGAGGAATATAGGGTTCTCGATATGCAAACCAACATAAATATTTCTCGACAAACCCTTTTTTAAATAAATGCATATCACAACATCTTTATGGTGGAACTTTTTATTCTTACACTTAATATATAGACATCTAATTTTGCTTGCATTAATATTCTTTGGATTAAAAGGTATGAAATTAATAAAACCCTCAACCTCTTAAGATAATCTTGTTTATACAACCCTTCAAATGAATCTTGATACATCTAAGAGCTATCATTGATTGCTTATAAAACCTATATAAAATAATTTTAATTTTATTAATTCCATAAGAAATTAATTTTCCTTAAATTTTCAACTTAACAATAAAAATTAACAAAAAATGATTGGTACCCGTTAAAATAACCCATTATTTATTCAATCATAACACAACTAAGTTACAAAATCAAACTTAATTTTATTAAACTACAAAAAAAATTCAATTTCCTTCAAATCCCAAACAAACTCTAACACACAAATCATATATTAATACAGCAAATTTTTTTAGAAAAAAGATATAAAACACTTAAATATACAAGCAAACTACAAATACTATAAAACATTTCAATAAATTAACCTAAAACATAAATGTGTTACAAACAAATAGGTGGGTTTGCTTTCTTTATGTATCAAAGCTTCACAAAAATTTCAATGATGGATGCTAGCACTACTAATAGATGTAGATTGATGTTGGCGGGTTAGGGTGGCTGGGTTTATGAGAAATATGTTGGTTGTTGGAATTTTCTTAGCAAGAAAAGGAGGAAGAAGAAGAAGAAGAAAATAGGAGGAACTATCGGTTATTAATTATTAATATTTTTCCACCTAAGAATTTCATCAACAAATTTGTTGGTAAATAATCATGTGTCAACTTTATGATAGAATTACCTATATAATTTTTATTGGTGTTCTTATTTTTTACTCCCTTGGTAATTCCATTAAAAATTTACTTTTTTTTTTATCTTCGATGATTTTTGTAGTTTTGTTCGTCAAAATAAAGTTTCAATTGATTCAAATATATATATATATATATATATTGAAACTAAGATATGCAAACCCTTTAAAGATAAAATTAAAAAACAAATAAACCTTAAAAAAACAAAAGAAGAAGAAGAAGCATTGTTTAAGTTATCAGTGTTTTATTGTTTTTCTCATAACCCATTTATGGGCTTACGAACCATCTCCATACTCACGTTGTTGCTCGATTTTGTTGAATGAGAAAGTTAAGAAGAAATCCCAATGCATAATCTTGATATACTTCATTTGATCTACATACTAAATTTCAAGAGCATAGCTTCGCTCTTCATGCGTACGTAGGGATGTGAGATAATCTTGTAGCATGGATAAATGAAGGGAAATTGGATGTATTTTGTCCCTCAATTCTTCATATATAGTATCCCAGATTAAAGAAGATCAAACTTTTAAAAAGAAATTATGTTTTATATAATGCCAAACAATCCTCAAACGATAACTGAAACGCCCTTTCAAGAACTGCAATCTCTGATGGATTAATTCCCGCTCAGAGCCTCAAGTCAAGATCAATACCATCTCCTCTTTTTTCAATTCTATCATCATTGTTTAAGCTAAAGTTTGTTTCCACCTTGCTCTTTTGCTCCACTGGAGGTAGGAAGCTAAACGAAGGACGTTTATTACAAATTGTTCCGCTACCTTGTGAAGGCCTGTGTTGTGAGTCCTCAGTGCTTTCCTTCAGATCATAATAAGAGGAAATTGACATTAGGCGTTAGCTATTTCATGTTTTTATTGCCCTTGAGATGATAAGAAAATCTATTGATGTTTCTGAAATTTATTTCTTACTCGGAAAGGTAGAGGATGTTTGGACTTGGACTGTTCTTGTTGAGAAACATGAGTTGATGGAGAAGGAATCGCCGGAGAGCCAAATAAGAGGAGATTACCTTTAGCTACTCCATAATCTGTATGGCGCTTGCGACCTATATTCTCGTCCCTGGAAAGGAAAAAAGCACAAGGAAATGTTAGCAAAATGCATGGCTAGGGGATGGATAGCAGTTTTAAAATAACATGTTTTTAACCCACGTTCCCTCTTCCCTCGCATGTAATTTACAATAGCTTGGCTAATTAATTAACCTGGAAACCGCCTCGATTTGCTCAGGATTAGTGATGCCGTGGCTAGCACGTGTGAGTGACAGGTCCTGTCTGCTGAATTGAAGTGAAAATGCAGGAACTCGGTAGTGGTGAGGAATTGGAGGGGCCTCCATGGAAAACGGGAAAGATCGCTTTGAGCCAACCATCTATGCATCAATAAATTTGACAATCAAATAAGTTAAAAAGGGAGATTAAGTGCAAGAAAGATAGATGGAATTTATGAAAAATGAACTTATACAGAAATATAGTGTCTTAAATTTCATTAATTTGATAATAATGAGAGATTTGGTGGTTTAAAAACAATAGAAAAGAACACATAAAAATAAATCAAACTAAATGCATCGAGCTAATCATAATTATTAGAGAAAAAAAAAGATTATTATTTTCCAATTCTTTTATTGTTATAAGAGGATGCCAAAAACAGCCAATCAGTGAAGTATTTAGGCTTAAATGATTGAAATAGTTATTTTTTATTTTTATATTTCGGATACTCAAATACCAAAAGATCTCCGGACTAATACATAATACTCTTCTTCAACGGATCATGAACCCTACAAAAATTAATCTTACGATCGATGAATTGCAAACAACAAAAGAAGAAAGAAATAAAAATCGAGGGAGGATCAAACAAGGGGCTGAAATGAGTTATGATACGAACAAATTTTAAACTTGCCTTGTCTTCATCTGGCCATAGATGAGAATTGTTATGGTGGTGTGACGTTTGGTTTGAAGGGGGCTCTATACCTTGATACATTACTACGGATGATGGAGTTGTTGAAGAAGATGATGCCACAGACTCTGGAAAAAAATTTATCTGCAGCAAGTTACACACGTTAAAAAAAACAAATTAAAACGGTATATAATTGGAAGGGGGGGAAAAAAACTCCCTTACCATTGGAGTGGGTGAATATTGGCTTCCTTGTGCCATAGAAGAGGAAGGAAATAGTTGGTCAGGTCCATTTGTTGAACGCATAGAAAATGGATTCCCTGAAGCCAATCTAGGACCTCCAATATCAGCTCTAGGTTGGCAAGAATTCCACATCGTGGGTAAAAATCCATGTTCATGCAAAACAATGTCTGATCCACCATTGCCAGTGCCTCTGCAAACTTGTAATGATGTGTTCTTACTGCAATTACCAAAAAACGTTGTTGACTGCGGACTAAAAAGATTAGGATCAGGAGCAAATGGGAGATTTTTAGGATGAGATTTGTGGGAAGTTAGAACAGGAGATTGTCTTCGATAAGAACTTGAAAGTTGTGAAACTACAGAGAACCCTTCAACATTCTTGGTTTCGTCAAAACTCGTATCATTCTTCTCTTGATCCCTCAAGATCTTCTCTAGCTCTGCCACTCCTGGCCCTCTCTTTGGGGTTTTTTGTTTCTTTACCTTCTTTGAACATGTATTATCAACACCATTGCCACCACTATTGCTGCCATGATGACCATCACCATCACTACTAATGCTATTATAGCTACACATGTCTATGCTTGGGGTTATTGTTTATTTTTCGCGTTTGGCTTTGCTTTGTGACAACCCATTATAAGACCACAAATCGAAATATAGAAGGAAAAGGTTTAATTACGCAAAGCCATTAGAGAGAATCCAGCGAAAGTTTAACAAGAATCCCCACATTTTAAGACCCACAAATCTAAAACCAGTAAAAAGAAATCAATTCAAAAACCGAGATATATGGTAAGAAATCGTCCCAAAAGGATGTGGAATTAAAAGCGGCTATCTAGTCGTGAATGTAGAAGTGAAGCCAAGGAAACTCCAGCCATGTTTTAAGCTCCAAGAAGATCTTTCACTACGGTGAGAAAGAGAGATCCAAATCTTATACTAAGAGAGTGAGTTTGTTTTTCTCTAGAAAAATATTTTCGATTTTTTAATATATTAGGATCAAAAATAAATTTTAAAAATAAAAAAAAATATTATTTTAACAATAAAAAACATTTTAAAAATAATTATTACCATAACACACAAATACTACAAAAAGTACACATGAAAAGAGAAAGATATACATGAGTTAACGTGATTTTCTCAGAAAATTTTGTTTGTCTGACAAACAAAATATATATTCCCGAAGAGGATTTTTCAAAGTAAGAAAAACCAAGCATTTATCACAATCTTCTCCTTTGTCGATTTTCTTGCTCAAAACGAATCTTCTTCTTTTTAAAAAAAAAACAAAATCTAAGACCTTAATTTATTTATTTCGGAATCTATATACTTATTGTCAATTGAATCTCAGTCTTGTAAATATTATCAGTTTGA
>Ga0307515_10025544_pt1 | contig 10212 bp, 9 predicted proteins | sample 17_EM_MG_FD_194513 | JGI IMG/M metagenome (GOLD analysis project Ga0307515, IMG submission 194513) | Populus trichocarpa ectomycorrhiza microbial communities from riparian zone in the Pacific Northwest, United States - 17_EM | ecosystem: Host-associated > Plants > Roots > Unclassified | place...
CCCGCGCTTCGTCCGCCTCACCGCGAAGTGGTATGTGCGCGGCGGCATCTACACCAACGTGGTGGCCGAATACCGCAAGAAAGGCTGGAAGCCGCAGCCTGTCGTCGAGATGCCGGCGTTCGAGCCGATGACCGGCTTGCTGTAGACCGGCGGTACGCGTGTTCTAGGGACGTTTGACGAGCTTGGCCGCGACGATGCCCGGTCTGTCGGTCGCATCGGCTTCGTCGAAGCGCGCGTTCATCCGCAACTGCCCGTAGATGTCGTGCTGATCGCCGATCTCGTAAGTCCGAAGACTCTCGATCTCGAAAGCATCGGCAAAGATCGCCGCCACGTCCTTGATGACGATGGGCTCGCAGGCAGTGGCGGGGTGGTTGATTTCGGTGATGAGCAGGAACAGGCCGGCCGGCTTCAGAACCCGCTTGATCTCGGCTGTGGTCAGGTCCAGGTCGGCCACGTGGTCGAGCGAATTGAACGAGCAGACGACGTCGAAATGGTCGTCGGGGAACGGGACCCGCTCCGAGGGTGCATCGACGTAGCGCATCTTGTGCAGGCTCGCGCCCATCTTGAGGTACTCGTTCGCCAGCGGGTCCAGCCCGACGCGTTCGCTTGCCTCGGTGGCCCACTCCAGGCTGCCTCTCGGCCCGCAGCCGATGTCGAGAATCTTCTTGCCCTCGTAGAAGCTCAGATCCAGGCCGAAGAAGTCGGTGTAGAAGTACTGATAGTGCGCGTTGTGCAGCACGCTTTCGGCGGCAACGCGGCCATTCCAGTACGAAAGCTCGTGGGCCTCTTTGTACCGGGTGGGGAACACCTTGGCATAGACACTGTCCGCCACACGCCCTATCGATTCTCGGATCACTGACATCGCGCGTCTCCTCTCGGGTTGGAACAGTGGACAGTCAGCGGCAAAGAGCCGGCCACTGCCACTCGGCTTTTCGCTTGGAAGACGGAATCCGCGGCATTGTCTGCGCCGGATTTGCGCTTGAAAAGCAGCTATTTGTACCCTTCTGCAACCGCCGCACGCTCTCAGACCGCAACACCTCGCTCATCGACCTCGTGCGTGACCACGTCGAAGCGCGTCAGCGTGTTCTGGCCGAACGCCATCGTGATCGGCACGTCGCCTGCGTCGCGGCCGCGCGCCATCACGATGCGGCCAATGCGCTGCTGGTTGTGCCGCGCGTCGAAGGTGTACCAGCGGTCGCCGAGAAAGACCTCGAACCAGGCGCTGAAGTCCATCGGGCTGCGCACCGGCGGCACGCCGATGTCGCCGAGGTAGCCGGTCGCGTAGCGCGCCGGGATGTTCATGCAGCGGCACAGCGTGACCGCCAGGTGCGTGTAGTCGCGGCAGACGCCGACGCGCTCGCGAAAGCCGTCGACCGCGGTGCGCGTGGCGCGCGCGGCGCTGTAGTCGAAGCGGATGTGCTGGTGCACGAAATCGCAGATCGCCTGCACGCGCGCCCGGCCCTTGGGCGTCTGGCCGAACTGGTTCCAGGCGAACTGGAGCAGTTCGCTGTCGACCTCGCAATAGCGGCTGGGCAGCAGGAATTGCAGGGTCGCGGTCGGCAGCTCGGTCGGGTCGTGCTGGTAGGCGTCCCAGTCGACCTCGTCGAGCAGGCCCGAGTCGCGGATCACCGATTCGCTGCGGAACCGCACCTGGTTCACGCCGACCGGCGCATTGATCCGCAGGCACTGGTTGCCGAAGCCGTCCACGTATTCCTCGACCGGCAAGGCGGGCCAGGTGTCGATGAACTCGGGCGCCAGCAGATCGTCGCGGCGCGACGGGTGCACGCGCAGCAGGCAGAGCAGCGCCATCGGCGAGGCGATGGTCAGTTCGATGTCGTAACCGATCTTGATGAGCATGGGCTTGTCCGCAGTGAAGGATGAGGACCGGCGCAGCGACGACCGGAAGGGCTGACACACCGTGTCGGGCACACCAGCGCGAGAGTACATGCACGATAGAGGCCATGCCCGCCTGTGGCCAGCGGCGGCCGACGCGCGCGCGGGTGGGCGCCGTCCTACGTCGGATGCCGCTCCCCGATAATCGGGCCATGAACCCCTTGCTCGCCAAGCTCCACCCGTACCCGTTCGAGCGCCTGCGCGCGCTGAACCAGCACATCACGCCGAACCCGGCGTTCAAGCCCATCGGCCTGGGCATCGGCGAGCCCAAGCATGCGACACCCGAGTTCATCAAGCAGGCGCTCGCCGACAACCTGACCGGCCTGGCCAGCTACCCGGCCACAGCTGGCGAGCCCGCGTTGCGGGAGGCGATGGTCGGCTGGCTCGCGCGGCGCTACGGCGTGCGCGTGGACCCGGCCACGCAGGTGCTGCCGGTCGGCGGCTCGCGCGAGGCGCTGTTCGCGCTGGCGCAAACGGTGGTCAACCCGACGCGCACCGGCGCGACCGTCGTCTGCCCGAATCCGTTCTACCAAATCTACGAGGGCGCGGCGCTGCTCGCGGGGGCGCAGACCGCGTTCGTCAACAGCGACCCCGCGCGCAACTTTGCCGCCGACTGGGACAGCATCGACGACGCGACCTGGGCCCGCACCCAGCTGCTCTACGTCTGCTCACCCGGCAACCCGACCGGCGCGGTGATGCCGCTCGCCGAATGGAGGCGGCTGTTCGAGCTGAGCGATCGCCACGGCTTCGTGATCGCGGCGGACGAGTGCTACTCCGAGATCTACTTCCGCGACGAGGCGCCGCTCGGTTCTCTCGAAGCCGCCACCGCGCTCGGCCGCAGCGACTACCGCAACCTGATCGCGTTCACCAGCCTGTCCAAGCGCTCCAACGTGCCCGGCATGCGCTCGGGCTTCGTCGCCGGCGACGCGGCATTGATCAAGCCGTTCCTGCTCTACCGCACCTACCACGGCAGCGCGATGAACCCGGCGATCCAGCAGGCCAGCATCGCGGCCTGGAACGACGAGGCGCATGTCGTCGACAACCGCAACCAGTACCGCGCCAAGTTCATGCAGGTCACGCCGGTACTCGCCGAGGTGATGAACGTCGCGCTGCCGGATGCCGGCTTCTATCTGTGGGCCGACGTGTCTCGGTCGGGGCTCGACGACATCGCCTTCGCGCAAGGCCTGCTCGGTCAATACAATGTGGCGGTGCTGCCCGGCAGCCTGCTGGCGCGCGAATCGAACGGCATCAACCCCGGCGCCGCCCGCATCCGCCTAGCGCTGGTGGCCCCGGCCAATGAATGCCTGGAAGCCGCGCACCGAATCGAATCCTTCGTCCGAGCCCTGTGAACACCATGACCCCAATCAACGAACTGCAAAGCACCATCGAAATGGCCTGGGAAAGCCGCGCCTCGATCAACGCCGCGAACAGCCCGAAGATCTTCGAGGCCGTCGAGGCCGTGATCAGCGACCTCAACGGCGGCCGTCTGCGCGTCGCCGAGCGCCAGGGTGTCGGCCAGTGGACCGTGAACCAGTGGGTCAAGAAGGCGGTGCTGCTCAGCTTCCGCCTCAACGACAACAAGATGATGCGTGCCGGCGACCTGGGTTTCTACGACAAGGTGCCGACCAAGTTCGCCCATCTGAGCGAAGCCGAGATGCGCGAGACCGGTGTGCGCGTGGTGCCGCCGGCGGTCGCGCGCCGCGGCAGCTACCTCGCAAAGAACGTGGTGATGATGCCGTCGTTCGTGAACATCGGCGCCTATGTCGACGAAGGCACGATGGTCGACGCCTGGGCCACCGTCGGCTCGTGCGCGCAGATCGGCAAGAACGTGCACCTGTCGGGCGGCGTCGGCATCGGCGGCGTGCTGGAGCCGCTGCAGGCCAACCCGACCATCATCGAGGACAACTGCTTCATCGGCGCGCGCTCCGAGGTCGTCGAGGGCGTGATCGTCGAAGAGAACTCGGTGCTGGGCATGGGCGTGTACCTCGGCCAGAGCACGCCCATCTATGATCGCGCGACCGGCGAGACGAGCTACGGCCGGGTGCCGAGCGGCTCGGTCGTCGTGAGCGGCAATCTGCCCCGAGGCGCTTACAGCCTGTACTGCGCGGTGATCGTCAAGCGCGTGGACGCGCAGACGCGGTCCAAGACCAGCATCAACGACCTGCTTCGCGACTGAGTCTGTCTCTTCAACCCACCCCGAGAGGATCCCCATGAGCGGCGGAAACATGGAACGCGTGCTGCGGCTGATGTCCGAGAAGGGCGCGTCCGACGTTTTCCTCTCGGCGAGCTCGCCGATCCTGATCAAGATCAACGGCCAGCTGCTGCAGCTCAGCGACCAGCCGCTGACCCACGCGCAACCGCGCCAGCTGCTCGCCGAGCTGCTCACGCCGAGCCAGCTCGAGGAGCTCGACGACACCGGCGAGCTCAACATGGGCGTCGGCCTGCCGGGCGTCGGCAGCTTCCGGCTGAGCGCGTTCAAGCAGCGCGGCTCGATCGCCGCGGTGTTCCGCTGCATCCCGTTCGTGATCCCGACGCTCGAGAGCCTGAACGTGCCGCCAACGCTGAACACGATGGTGCTCGAGAAGCGCGGCCTGATCCTGATGGTCGGCGCGACCGGCGCCGGCAAGAGCACCACACTCGCCGCGATGCTCGAGCAGCGCAACCAGCAGCTCGCCGGCCACATCCTGACGATCGAGGACCCGATCGAGTTCTTGTTCCACAACAAGAAGTCGGTGGTCAACCAGCGCGAGGTCGGGCGCGACACGCAGTCGCTGCAGATCGGCCTGAAGAACGCGCTGCGCCAGGCGCCCGATTGCATCCTGATCGGCGAAATCCGCGACCGCGAAACGATGACCGCGGCGATCTCGTATGCGCTGTCGGGCCACCTCGTGCTCTCGACACTGCACGCCAACAACAGCTACCACGCGCTCGGCCGGATCCTGTCGTTCTACTCGCCCGAGGCGCGGCCAGCGCTGCTCGCCGACCTGGCCGCGGGTTTGAAGTCCATCGTCTCGCAGCGCCTGCTGCGCGCGACCGCCGGCGGCCGCATCCCGGCCGTCGAGGTGATGTTCAACTCCAAGCTCGTCTCTGAGCTGATCGAGAAAGGCGACTTCAACGCCGTCAAGGAGGCGATGGAAAAGTCGCTCTCCGAAGGCTCGCAGACTTTCGAGCAAGACTTGGCTCGCCTCATCAACACCGGCGTGATCACGCGCGACGAAGGCCTGCTCTACGCCGACTCGCCGACCAACCTGATGTGGCGGCTGCAGAACGACATGGCGCCGACCGCACGCGTCGCGGCCAAGCGCGATGAATCCGACGAGGCCGTGTTCACCGAAGTCAGCATCGACGTCCGGCCCGAGCCGGCGACGACCGCGGCCGCCAGCTTGCGACGATTCTGATCCGCCATGTCGCGCACACTGCAGCTCACCGAACAACTGATCTCGCGCCACTCGGTCACGCCCGATGACGGCGGCTGCCAGGCGCTGTTGGCCGAGCGTCTCGGCGCGCTCGGCTTTGCCTGCGAGACGCTGGAGCACGGCCCGGCGCAAGCGCGCGTCAGCAACCTGTGGGCGGTGCGGCGCGGCCGCCAGGGCAGCAAGGGCAAGCTGCTCGTGTTCGCCGGTCACACCGATGTCGTGCCGACCGGCCCGCTGGCGCAATGGACCAGCGATCCTTTCGTGCCGACGCATCGCGACGGCCAGCTCTACGGCCGCGGCGCGGCCGACATGAAGACCTCGATCGCGGCGATGGTGGTCGCGGTCGAAGAGTTCGTCGCCACCGCGCCCGACCACGCCGGCTCGGTCGCGTTCCTGCTCACCAGCGACGAAGAAGGCCCGGCGGTCGACGGCACCGTGAAGGTCTGCGAGGCGCTGGCCGCACGTGGCGAACGGCTGGACTACTGCATCGTCGGCGAGCCGACCTCGGTCGACGCGCTCGGCGACATGATCAAGAACGGCCGCCGCGGCACGCTGTCGGGCAAGCTCCGCGTGATCGGCGTGCAGGGCCACATCGCCTACCCGCACCTCGCGAAGAACCCGATCCACCTCGCGGCGCCGGCACTCGCCGAACTCGTCGCGACGACCTGGGACCACGGCAACGCCTACTTCCCGCCGACGAGCTGGCAGGTGTCGAACATCCACGCCGGCACCGGCGCGGGCAACGTGATCCCGGGCGACGCGGTGATCGATTTCAACTTCCGCTTCTCGACCGAGGCCACGCCCGAGTCGCTGAAGGCGCGTGTGCATGCCGTGCTCGACAAGCACGCGTTGAGCTACGAACTCGCCTGGACGCTGGGCGGCGAGCCGTTCCTGACGCCGGTCGGCGAGCTGAGCGCGGCACTGGCCGACGCGATCCGCGCGAACACCGGTCTGGCGCCCGAGCTGTCGACCACCGGCGGCACCTCCGACGGCCGCTTCATCGCGAAGATCTGCCCGCAGGTGATCGAGTTCGGCCCACTCAACGCGACCATCCACAAGATCGACGAGCGCGTCGAGGTCGCCAGCCTCGAGCCCCTGAAGAACATCTACCGCGACACCTTGCATCGCTTGCTGACATGACACTGATCGACCTCATCACCGCGCAGAGCGCCCGCCTCAAACAGGCGGGCGTTTCGTTTGGCCACGGCACGACCAACGCGTTCGACGAAGCCGCGTGGCTGGTGTTGTGGGCGCTCGGCATGCCGCTCGACGCGCTCGAAGCGAAGGCGAAACTGGAGCTGCCGGCCGATCAGCAGGCCAAGGCCGAGGCGCTGGTCACGCAGCGCATCGACACCCGCCGACCCGCCGCGTACCTGACGCACGAAGCCTGGCTGCAGAACGTGCCGTTCTATGTCGACGAGCGAACCATCGTGCCGCGCTCATTCATCGCCGAGCTGCTCGCCGATGGCGAAGGCACCGGCACGCTCGATGCGTGGCTCAGCGACACGACGCACCAGGTGCTCGACCTGTGCACCGGCAACGGCAGCCTCGCGGTGATCGCGGCGATGGCCTACCCCGAGATCGTCGTCGACGCGGCCGACATCTCGGACGACGCGCTCGCGGTCGCGCAGATCAATGTCGACAAGCATGCGATGGCCAAGCGCATCACGCTGCTGCGCTCCGATCTGTTCAAGGCGGTGCGCGGGCCGTACGACCTGATCCTGTGCAACCCGCCCTACGTCAACACGCAGAGCATGAAGGACTTGCCGGCCGAGTACCAGGCCGAGCCCGCGCTCGCGCTGGCCGGTGGTGACGACGGCATGAACCTGATTCGCACCATCCTGCGCGAGGCGCCGAAACACATGACGGTCGACGCCGTGCTGGTGCTCGAGATCGGCAACGAGCGGGCACACTTCGAGCATGCGTTCCGCCGCCTCGAAACGGCCTGGCTCGAAACCAGCGCCGGCGACGACCAAGTGCTGCTGGTGACCCGCGAGGCACTCGCCTCCTACCGCTGGAAATGAACTGAAGATCCCATGCTCGTCCTGAACAATGTCTCGCTGCGCCGCGGCGTCAAACTCGTGCTCGACCAGGCCAGCGTCGTGCTGCAGCCGGGCGAGAAGATCGGCCTCGTCGGCCGCAACGGCGCGGGCAAGTCCTCGCTGTTCTCGCTGCTGACGAAGCGGCTGCAATCCGACGCCGGCGATGTGAGCATGCCGCCGCGCTGGCGCATCGGCGAGGTCGCGCAAGAGATGCCCGAGACCGATCAAGGCGCGACCGAGTTCGTGCTCGAAGGCGACACGCGCCTGATGGAGGCGCAGGCCCAGCTCGCGCAAGCCGAGGCCGATGACGACGGCCATGCGATGGCCGAGGCGCACCACGCGATCAGCGATGCCGGCGGCTTCGAGGCGCGGCCGCGCGCGCAGGCGATGCTGCTCGGCCTGGGCTTCAAGATGAGCGAGCTCGATGCGCCAGTCAACAGCTTCTCAGGCGGCTGGCGCATGCGCCTGCAGCTCGCGCGTGCGCTGATGTGCCCGGCCGACCTGATGCTGCTCGACGAGCCGACCAACCACTTGGACCTGGACGCGCTCGTCTGGCTCGAAGCCTGGCTGAAGCGCTTCGACGGCACGATGCTGGTGATCAGCCACGACCGCGAGTTCCTCGACGCGATCACCAACGTCACTTTGCATCTCGACGAGACCAAGTTGACGCGCTACACCGGCAACTACACCGCGTTCGAAGAGATGCGCGCCGAACGCATGATGCAGGCGCAGGCCAACTTCGCGAAGCAGCAGGAGCGCATGGCGCACCTGCAAAAGTTCATCGACCGTTTCAAGGCCAAGGCGAGCAAGGCCAAGCAGGCGCAAAGCCGCGTGAAGGCGCTCGCGCGCATGGAGAAGCTCGGGCCGGTGCTGACGAGCGCGGACTTCCAGTTCGAGTTCCGCGAACCGCTCAGCCTGCCGAACCCGATGCTCGCGTTCTCGGTGATGGCCTGCGGCTACCGCGCCGAGGACGGCAGCGAGACCCGCATCATCGACAACATCAACCGCTCGGTGCTGGCCGGCCAGCGCATCGGCATCCTCGGTGCCAACGGCCAGGGTAAGTCGACGCTGGTGAAGACCATCGTCGGCGACCTGCCCTTGCTCGCGGGTGAGGTCACCGAAGGCAAGGGTCTGTCGATCGGCTATTTCGCGCAGCAGGAGCTCGACGTGCTCTCGCTGGGCGATGGAGCGCTGATGCACATGATCCGGCTCGCGCGCGACAAGGGCCCGAGCGGGCGCGAGCAGGAGCTGCGCGACTTCCTCGGCTCGTTCCGCTTCGTCGGCGACATGGTCTCGCAGCCGGTCGGCACGCTGTCGGGCGGCGAGAAGGCGCGGCTGGTGCTCGCAATGCTGGTCTGGCAGCGCCCCAACCTCTTGCTGATGGACGAGCCGACCAACCACCTCGACCTGACCACGCGCGAGGCGCTGAGCATGGCGCTGAACGAGTTCGAAGGCACCGTGATGCTGGTCAGCCACGACCGCGCGCTGCTGCGCGAGGTCTGCGACGAGTTCTGGCTCGTCACCGGCGGCGGCGTGCAGCCGTTCGATGGCGACCTCGACGACTACCAGAAGTGGCTGCTCGAGCAATCGCGCGAGGCGGCCCGCGAGCAGTCGCGCGGCGACAAGGCCAAGCGCAAGCGCGAGGCCGCACCGCCGACCGTGGCAGCACCCACACCCGCGAGCGCGCCCGCCGCGGCCCGCGGCAGCGACCGCAAGGCCGGCGCCGCAGCGCGTCAGCAGCGCAGCGACGAACTGAAGCCGCTGCGCAAGGAGCTCGCCGGCATCGACGCGCGCCTGGCCGCGCTCGCCGGCGAACGCGCCGCCTGCGAGGTAGGCATGGCCGCGACCGGCCTATCGCCCGCGGCGCGCGCCGACCAGGGCAAACGCCTGAAGCAGATCGTCGACGAGACCGAGGCGCTCGAGGTGCGCTGGCTCGAACTGAGCACCCGGCTCGACGCCGCGTCGATCGCCTGAGCCTCCGAGGTCGTTGACGGGCCACACCAATGACCCGCTCTCGCCCGGGGATATTATGTTGTACACAATATGATTTTGAGCATTCGAATACAGTGCGGGCATGGCCACACGCTCCTCCCCAGCCCGACCCGGTGCGACCGACCCGCGCGCCCTGCAGCGGCTCGACCAGCAGCTGTGCTTCGCGCTGTACTCGAGCTCGCTGCTGATGACCAAGCTCTACAAGCCAGTGCTCGCGCCGCTCGGCCTGACGTACCCGCAGTACCTCGTGCTGCTCGCGCTCTGGGAGACCGACCACATCGCCGTCGGCGAACTCGGCGCACGGCTGTACCTCGACTCGGGCACGCTGACGCCGCTGCTCAAGCGCATGCAGGCGTCCGGGCTGCTGACGCGCACGCGCGCTGAAGACGACGAGCGCCGCGTCATCGTTGCGCTCAGCGCGGCCGGCCGCGCGCTGCGCCGCAAGGCCGAGCACGTGCCGAACCACCTGGCCTGCGCGATCGGTTGCGAGCTCGACGAGATCGCCACCCTGACCGCGCGGCTGCAAGCTCTGCGCAACCAAGTCGCCGATCAGGTCGCGCTCGCGGCCTGACGAGCGCGCTGCACCCCGTTTCCCCCAACCACCTTGACACCAAGGAACACACCATGAAGCTCGACAAAGTTCTCTACACCGCCCACGCCACCTCGACCGGCGGCCGCGAAGGCACGTCCAAGTCCTCCGATGGCGTGCTCGACCTGAAGCTGACCACGCCGAAGGAAATGGGCGGCAGCGGCGCCACCGGCACCAACCCCGAGCAGCTGTTCGCGGCCGGCTACTCGGCCTGCTTCATCGGCGCGATGAAGTACGTCGCGATGACGCAGAAGATCGCGCTGCCGGCCGACACCTCGAT
>Ga0307515_10025545_pt1 | contig 10212 bp, 12 predicted proteins | sample 17_EM_MG_FD_194513 | JGI IMG/M metagenome (GOLD analysis project Ga0307515, IMG submission 194513) | Populus trichocarpa ectomycorrhiza microbial communities from riparian zone in the Pacific Northwest, United States - 17_EM | ecosystem: Host-associated > Plants > Roots > Unclassified | place...
TAGCGGACAAGCAAATATCGATGAAGATGATGATGATGATATCCATATTGAAGATTGCGATGGAGCTGATGACGATTCAATTGACGACGAAAAAGAAGAAAATTCTAACTAACTTTCAGAATCAAGGAAAGTGTAAAGAATTTTTTTATAATGTAATATTATGGATCATATTTTGTAACATGAAATATTTATTTTATAATTGTTAACTGTTGCTATTTTTTTGTGCCAACAATTTGTATTTTAAGTGTTTGCAGGAGGGTAAATAGGCAATACAAACATAATCTTTCATGCACAGTGCACGATCACCGACGTCTCTACAAATGGAAACCGTCCGTCGGTATTTTACTGAGAGTTGCAAAATATTTACTGCAAATGTCACATTCACCGATGTCTATACCGACGGATACAGTATCCGTCGACATTTTACAGAGAGTTGAAAAATATTTACTAGAAATGCCATAATCACCGACGTCTATACTGACGGATATGTATCCATCGGTATTTCATTGAGAGTTGAAAAATATTTACTGGAAATGCCATAATCACCGATGTCTCTACAGACGGATAAAATCCGTCAGTATTTTATCGAGAGTTGAAAAATATTTACTGGAAATGCCACAATCATCGATGTCTCTACAGACGGATAGATTTCGTCGGCATTTATCGGCGCAATACACAATACCGACAGACTCATCGACGGACTGTGCGAATCCCAAAGGACGTGTATTAATGCATCTCTAATCGCGTGAACTGGACGACGGAATTACCGATGGACTGCGAAAATTATGGAGGGTAATTAAAAAATTTTAGTGCGAAATTCAAAATTTACTGATAGATTTTTGAAAAGTCACCGACGGAATAATAAAAATTAATATTATTTAATTAGGCCATTGGTGAGTCCGTCGGTAAAACTGCACTATAAATCTCAGCGATCGCCCCTTTAGTTCATTTTTCCTCTGCTTTGTTTGAGAGTTCTCTCGTTTTCATTTTTTTCCTCTCATTTCCTTCAAAACTTTTGTTTTTTTGGATTGTAATCTCTAGTTCAATCTTCAGCAAATTAAAAGGTATGTATTTCCATTTAATATGCTTAATGATTTCATTTTTTTCATTTTTTCTTTGTTTTAGTTATTGTTATTTTTGTTGTGTTTTTTTGTTTTGGTGTATTTTTATAATGTAGATAAAGTCTTGAAATAAACACATTATTAAGGTAATCATTTTTCATTCCTAAAGTGTATTGTTTTTTTTTTTTAAATTTGTTCAATATATTTTATTGTTATTATTGCCATAATAATTGAATACTTTGTTGAATTTTAATTGTTATTGTTGAATTTACCTTGTAATTAGTAATTGAATATATAAGAATAAATTTAATTATTTTATCTCAATTTTACTCTATTATTGCATGATATGTGTTTAATTATTTCCACTGATTTTAATTGTTATTTATATAGATGTTAGGTTATATATAAGATTTTTGAATGGGGTCAATTGGTTGTCGTCAATATTTGCAGGTTTGAAAACTTTGGGTAGTCTCCAGTATAGAGGAGGTGTTGCCGAATTGTTTTTTAATAATTGAATTTAATTATGTAATTATTCGTATAAAATTATATAGATGCGTAGAATGAAATCAACAGCTCGTCGCTCACATATGGTCACAGCTAGTTCTTCTAGCAGTGAGGATGACATGTCATTAGGTGCCGATCAAGAAGAGTCACCTGCGCCGACTCGCGATGCTGCCTTTTCCAGCGCGGTGTCATAGCGCAGAGGTAGTGTGCGCTCACAGCGGAATCAATTCACCCGCAAGTACGAGGTACATTGGAAGGATGCCATTTCAATGTAAGTTTGTTTCGGTTCAATTTTATTTTATTTTTAATTATCACATAATTTATGAACAATTAATCAATATTTCATTAATTTAATTTATTTTTAGGTTCCCAAATGTTGAGGCCGCCCGAGTAATATCATTAGCGTTTAAATAGTCGATGGAGATTCCATTATTTCGATGGAGTCAGGTTTGCAGACATCCTAAATGGAGACCTTATATCGATGCATGGTTTTGAAGATTTCAGGTTGGTGTTAATTTCTAATTTCTAGCTTATTTTTAATAAATTATTATTATAATTGTAAATAAATTATTATTTTTATTTTAACTAAATTATTTATACACAACACAAATTTAAGTGGGACAATGCGCATGACAATGTTGCGAGAAGAGTGTGGGGAAATCACGCGGTAACTAGGTAACATTGAAAACAATACGATATTTTTAAATTTTTTTTTGTTTTAAAATCTAATTTGTCACTATGGAAGAAGGTTGCATGATTTTTGCTATGAAACACAAAAAAGGCCAAAAAATAAGCGAGAGATAACGGTCTACAAGGCTGAAATGACGTGGTAATTTGGAGGGATTTCAAACTGTCATACATCCCGGGGGATATATGGCCGCAATATATTGAGCACGTGACTTCTGAGCGGTTCACATGATGCTCACAGTCCGGTGTCGACAACCGGAACCGACAAATTCATGGTTTGGTGACCATGCACACCGGCGGCTCCGTTCCGCTTGCTGCACATGCAAAACGGATGGTAAGATTAATTTAAATGAAATATATCGTTAATTAATTTGTTCTTACTTAATTAATTTTTTTTCTTACAGGCTATGTCTCTTGGACGTGAGCCCAACCCAATGGAGTTGTTTCTAGAGACGCACGTGTGGAGTGAAGATCGCCAAAAGGGGGTGCAACAATTCATTGAGAATCGCGCTCAACACTTCGTGGTATGTTTGTTCAACCATTTTATTTCGTAAGTTATTATTTTTCTTGAATTGAATATGATGATTTCTTTTTTCATTTTCATGAGACCTATAATAGCCGGTTAAGGGAGAGATATGGGGACGATCCTTGGACCCATCCAGATTTCAATCTAGATTTGTGGATGGAGGTAGGATCGTCTAGGGGACCCGATAAAAATCAGGTGTATGGCTCTCCAACACTACAGCTGAGAACTTGCGGGCGGCCCGTAGTGTCTCAACCGTTGGGAGCTCCCAATCAGTATCGAACACCCAGTCTGAGGAGTTCATGGCCTTGAAATAACAATACATTCAACTCTCGGCGGATTATCAAAAACTCAACCAAATGGTCATGGACATTAGATCAAAGATGGGTGATGATACATGTGCGCCTTCTTTTTTGCCGCTCTGTCCCGGGAACGACCATCCTCCACCACCCCCTCCTCTTCCTCTAGCTCCGCCATTGTTCTAGTTTAATTTTTTTTTGGAAACATATTAAATTTGTTATGAATATTTGGATGAATATTATTTAACTTTATTTTTATATTTTTGATGTTTAATACAATTTTATTTGCATAATTGATTTTTTTACTATTAATTTATATAATTTTATATTATTTATTCTAAATAATTTTTTTAAAACATCACCGACGGATGTCCAGATGGAATGTTTCCATCGGTATTTTATAGAGAGTTGAAAATATTTACTGGAAACGCCACAATCACCAACGTCTTCACAGACGGAACCATTCCATCGGTATTTTATCAAGAGTTGAGAAATATTTACTGTAAATGCCATAATCACCGATGTTTTCACAGACGAATACATTCCATCGACATTTCACCGAGAGTTGAAAAATATTTACTTCATATGCCACTATCACCGACGGAATATTTTCGTTTGTATATTTCCAGCGGGAATTTTTTTGACACTCATTTTCTGTCTGTAAAACCATTTGTATTTTTTTTTATTGACAGAATGTGGAATTACTGACGAAAGCTATCCTGACAGACGCATTCCGTCGAGGATTTAGTTGGTAAAACATTTACCGATGAAGTGGTAATCTCACACCAACGGATTTGGTCCGTTGGTAAAACTGTTAAATGTTGTAGTGGATGTCTAGTTGAAGTCGGAATGTTGTGTGCCTACCATTGAAACACTACGACTCACCCTTATATCTTCGGTCAATGCTATAAGCATACCATAACTCAATTCTTATCAAGTCTATCAATTGCTCTAGCCTCCAACCACAAATAAGGATCGTTAGGAGGATAACTGTAATTGTCTTTTTCATGTTTAGCAACCATGTTGGCATTATATATATATAAACAAAACAAAAAGTCAAAATCCAATTAAACCTTAAAAAAAAAAAAGGAGTAATACAATTATAACTATCCAAAAATACTTACAATGAAGTCTTTGATTCTATTATCGATAAACTTTTTCACCCTTTTTCTTTATCCTCTTTCCTTATATGAGTTTCCTCATATAACTCCATTGGAGTATGTTCGCACCAAAACTGTTTTTCCTGTACAATAAATAGTTTGCCGGAATACGTCTTACATATAAGGTCGTAACCCCAGACACTAAAAGAAAAAAATATTTTTTTTGAAAATTTTGAAATATTGGCCTAGTTTTCGTGACTTTAAAAAATAGTTATTAAAGCCAAAATGCAAGTTGATACATATTTTTGAATTTTTGTTGTATGAAAATATGATATGATTTTTTCTTTGAGATACTTGGCCGTATGCATTAAAACAAAAACATTTTTTTTCAATGTTTTTTATGAACACTAGGTATTTTAATACTGGATTTGTATCTTTACGGTATAAAAATATCAACCAATATTAAGCAAAATTCAGTAGAAAAATACGCGGGAAAATCACATATTTTTTTTTGAAATAATTTTTGAAGAAAATTTCTTTTTTTTTTTCTTTCGGGCTGGGCCCAACCTGGCCTATATGGTTGGGCTGGACCCAGCCAGCCCAGGCAGGTCACTGGTCCAAGCTAGTGACCCAACTAGGCCAAACATGCATAAAATTTTACGCATGCATGAACAGTGCGAAGGTAATTAAATTACCTTCACACAGTTCGTACTCGTTCTTGCAAATAGCAAGAATGTAAGCACAGAGTTACTATGCAATTGGAGAATGACGATTTTAGTATTGGCTTTCTTGCGTTTTCTTTTTGTTTTTCATGGACTAGCATGCATCATTTTTACTACAGGGATTGAGAAGGGAAGTGCACATACCTGGTTCTGGAGAGATGAAGACGATGGTGGTGCTGACCTCTTCTGCTGTCTGTGTTCTCTACTTCGCCATTCGGTCTCTTCTTTTCTCTTCCTTTGCTCTTTTGTTCCTCTCCTTGTTCGGCCTTGCTTCGAGTTTCACTTTTTTTTTTCTCTTGTATTTCCCTCTGTATTATTTCCTTTCTCTCCTCTTCTCTTCCTTACGCTCTCCCTCTCTCTGTTTTTCTCTGGCTTTATAGCCGAATAAATGCCATACATGTCAGTAACGTATTGCATCGTGGTAGCTGAGGCTAATTGTTTCTTCTTCTTCCTGCTGAAACGGCTTCCCTAGTGTAATGAAAAAGGTGATGAACAGTGAGTTGTTTTGAGATGTGAAATGATCATTTTCTGTTTGGTCACTCAAGTTCTGAAATTTTGTAATTAAGTTCCTGGATAAATTGTAATTCGACCCTTGAACTTTAATTTCTTCCCAATAAAGTCCAAGTTGACTTAAAAACATTTTTTCTTGTAATCAAATCATCTATAAATTCAATTAAACCTTTAATAAAATTTAATTGAGTTCATAAACATTTGATTTTGAACTTTTCTTCCTCAAATTGAATTTTTCTTGTCAACATGGCTTTCATCAGTCAAAAATATACTGTCAAATTTCAATTCTTGTATTTTTGAACCTCCTCAACCAATTTCTAGCCATTTTATGGGCATTCTAGCATCATTTTCTCGCTCTTATTATTTTTTGGATTTCTTCCGAATATTTTTTTTGTATTTTCTCATTTTTGTGTGGGAATCTAAAAATGAGTAACAACAACAACCACATGAATTCCCTTTTTATTAGGGACAACTAGGAAGTAATTTTCATTGCCCACGATTTAATTTAAAGGACTTGCCAACTTAACTAGAAGCATAGGGAAAAGAGAACCTACATCATCCTACAATTAACAAAATCATACTTTGCTTCCTTGGTCGTCGTTCTTTAAGGCAACTAAACATCAAAAGTTGTCATATTTATAGATATCGATAATTGATCATTAACTATCAATTTATATCATGTCCTTAGTCACCAATACTATGGTCATTAAGTATCGTTCCTTTCTTATCTGTAGTCACCGACACTGCGGCCATTAAGTATCATTTCTATCTCATCCTTAGTCGCTGATACTATGGCCACTAAGTATAATCTGGTCATCCCCTTGCAGATGACAATAATTCTGGCAAAACCCATTTGATTGCCAACAAATTTGGCTATTAATAACTTCCTACCGAGTCTATCTTTAATATTTTACTTCACATCTTCATACAACCTTATGCCGCATTATTTTATTTGAATTACGTTCAACAAATAACTGATGACATGTATTATGGTCTGGGAATCCTTGTACATATAAAATTCTTCAATGCATAACTATTCATTCTTAACTATGATCAATTTTGTATATGGTTCTTTAAATATTAATTCTAATTGTGAATAACACATTATACTATTTTTTTTATTGTATTAGTAAATGCTTTCAAATCAGATGGTTTGCAATACTCATTACCGGTGATCCTCGTATGAATCCCATTAATCGGAGTTAACCTGTAAAATCCCAAAAAAAAAGAGAAACATAATAAATAAAAGTAATAATTAAGAAATTTAATAAGAAAATATGAGGGACATAAGGAATATGACTCAATTTGTAAAGAAAAGGAAAGATTACAGGCCAATGTATAATTAGGAAGAACGGGGGCTATAAATACCCTATTCATTCCTCTTTCATGATCGGCTAGAAATTTAATAAAAGTAATATTTCATTTCTTAAATCAGATGAATCTAGTTAACCCACTACCAGAAAATTGATAAATACAAACGGAAATATTGATAGAATATTTTTGTCGATAAATTACTGTGAATTTTACCGACGGAAATATTCCTTTGGTATAAACCGAGGGAATTACGGTGAGAAAAAAAAGAATTAAAACAAAGCCAAAAAATAAGATGACATGTCATTTATACCAACAGAATTACCGACGGAATTAATTCTGTCGGTAAAATTATTGGTAAATTGTTCACTTCTCCATGACACTGTTCATCATGTTAATTACAAAGGGAATCACCGACAAAAAATTCAGTCGGTATTTTTAGAGAGCATTGGAACTATTCACTTCCTAATTACATTGTTAATTATTGTTCTTTACAGACAAAAACACTGACGGATTGAAAAGTCATCGGTGTTATTTGGTGAGTTTCTGAAAATTTTCGAGTAAATTGAAAATTTAAATTAAATATTACATACGAAATCACCGACGGAATGGTTAGAAATATTAATATTTAATTATCTATCGGTAAAACTGTCGGTATTAAGCCCCAATAAATATAATCTCTCATTTCACAACAAACGAGCCTGTTATTCTTCTTCTTTTTCTTCTCCTTCTTCTTCCTCCTCTTATGTAAAAAACATCAACATCCACTTTCTTTTTTTCTCTCCTCTTCTCTCCTCAACTCCTCTTCTCTTCCACTCTTAAGTATGTCTTCTTCTCTTTTCTTATTTTCTCTTTTTATATATTTTTTTAATTAACATAGTTTATGAATTTGTTTTTTTTCTTCTCAGCTTCACTCGCAACTACATTAAGGTAAGATTTTTCTTTTTTCTTCTTTTTTTGGGTTATTTTATTTTATTTTTAAATTTTTCTATTCTTAATAATTGTATGAATGTTGTTGTAGGATTTTTTTTCATATGTGATCAATGTTGTTGTTGTTTTATTTTTTGTGTTATTTATTTGTTGCAAATTTTTTGAGTTGATTTTGTTTTTTTTTTTCAAGCAACTCAATTCTGAGTATTATGGAGTGTTGATTTATATTAATTTAATTATTTTCTAGTTTTGTTAAATAGATTTTTTTAAAATATTTTAAATAATCACCGATGGAATTACATACGGTATTTTTTTTTGTTATATGACAATTTTCCAGAGAAAAATACCGACGGAATGAAGTGAGAATTTTTTTTGGCGTGCATTTTCCGTTTGTAAACCATCGGTTTTTTATTTGTTTTTTACAGACAGAATTAGCGATAAATGATGGAATTATCGACAAACGTTATTCCGACGGACATATTCCATCCGTGAATTAATCAGTAAAATTTTCACCGATGAAATGGTAATCTCACACCGACATAAAAAGTGTTAAATGTTGTAGTGACCTAATATTGTCTGTCCCACTTGACTTTACAAGAATACCTAAAAAAGTTTCACTGCCCATTAACTATTCAGTCGTATCTTATCTTGATAGATCCAAATCCAAAAACAATGCATGAATTCAGTTCTTAATTTGCCAGATTTCCCATGTAAGACAAAATGCCAGCCCTACCTTTTCTTCAAGAGTTTCTTGCCAAATCAAGTTGAAGCCGATAATGGTAAAGTTACACATGATGGGCTTCTTTCTTCCTGGTGAAAGAGAGAGAAGATGGGGTCTGTGGGGACCATGAGGCATCGAATATTCGCTTTCATCCATCTATTTTTAGTTTACTGTTAACATGGGGTTTCTCTTTTGTATAAACACCTTCCATGGTGGGGCGTGTCGATAAGCTAGGATGACGTTTTGTGGCGTTCCACTATCACTTCTGTGTGTCCATCCCTCAGCCATCTTGACTTCAATGGCCACCCGCATTTACATTCCGAGTTTTTGGCTCTCTTGTGCTCCGACACTGATGAGCTGAGGGTCCTCTTCAATCTAAATAATCTTGGGTTTTCATACGGTCATTTCATTTATCATCATTAGCCTACCTAAAACATGAAGTTAGATGAGTTTGTAAGAAAGAATTATACTACTCCCATCACCAATTAGCAGGATAACCACTTGTTCTGTAACTCCCTAATAATGCAAAACCCATTTGATTGCCAACAAATCCGGCTATTAGTAACTTCCTACCAAGTCTATCTGTAATATTTTACTTCACATCTTCATACAACCTTATGCCGCATTATTTTATTTGAACTACGTTCAACAAACAACTAATGACATGTATTATGGTTTGGGAATCCTTGTACATATAGAATTCTTCCATGCATAACTATTCATTCCTAACTATGATCAGTTTTGTATATGGTTCTTTAAATATTAATTCTGATTGTGAATAACACATTATACTATTTATTTTATCGTATCAGTAAACGCTTTCAAATGAGATGGTTCACAATACTTATTATCGGTGATCCTCATATGAATCCCATTAATCGAAGTTAACATGTAAAATCCCAACAAAAAGAGAAACATAATAAATAAAAGTAATAATTAAGACATTTAATAAGAAAATATGAGAGACATAAGGAATATGACTCAATTTGTAAAGAAAAAAAAAGATTAGAGGCCAATGTATAATTAGGAATAAAGGGGGCTATAAATACCCCCATTCATTCCTCTTTGATGGTCAGAAGCTTGAAGAGGAAAGCTTGATTTAAGAATGGGGGAGAGTGCAGATTTTCTTCTTCAAAAGAGAGGAAAAAACACCAAAACACCTAGAACTATACAAACCTAGGCCCCTAAGTAAAGAGGACAACCAATAACAAGGGTTCTAACAAGGGAAAAAAGTGCAGAAATTGAAGAAAAAGAGTGAGAAGGGTCGGCTGCAAGCTTGAGAGGAGGGGCTAAAAACTTCAACTAACTTGAGTAGAAATTCTGAAATTTCAGGAGGTATGAACACTAGACTTAATTGTGTAAAACAAATTAACAATTAAGTAGGAGTTATGCATCAATTTTAGATTGTATAAATTAGGGTTCTTGAAAAAAATTTGAGGGAAATGCATAAATTATTAGAATGAGGTTAGTTAAGCTAGCATATGATGTTTTGAACATGAAAAATACACAAAATTATTAAAGAAAAATCATTGACTCAAAAACTGCATGTTTGAGAGTGTGGTTGCGGTTGCTTTTCAAAATGCTTTTCATGCCGAAATGCATCAAAATGATATTTTTTTTATTTTAAAAAATTATTTTTGAGATCAGCGCATCAAAACAATCCAAAACATAAAAAATTTAATTTTTAGCAAAAAAAAATTGAATTTTTACCCACGTTTCCAAACGCTCTCTTAATATGGCCGGCCATGTGAGGATGGAATGGGGGAGGAAAGGAATTCTGAAATTTAGGGTTGATGGACACTTATGGTATGTGTAGAATGTGGACAATGAGTGAATGTGGTAAG
>Ga0307515_10025548_pt1 | contig 10212 bp, 2 predicted proteins | sample 17_EM_MG_FD_194513 | JGI IMG/M metagenome (GOLD analysis project Ga0307515, IMG submission 194513) | Populus trichocarpa ectomycorrhiza microbial communities from riparian zone in the Pacific Northwest, United States - 17_EM | ecosystem: Host-associated > Plants > Roots > Unclassified | place...
AAGCTTAAAATTAAAAAAGACTTAAAATACGTTATAATGTTCGTGATACGATTACGTAACACATAAGATATTAAGGAACTTTAACCGCTGGTTAAAGTTGTCTAATTAGTTAGATCTGCCTTACTAAGACCCACTATAAAGATATTAGTTCTGCTTACCGCCTTAACCGAGCTAATAGCGATTTTTTATCCTGGGGATAGAAAATCCTAATTAGTCTATTTAACGATAGAATTAGTAAAACCCTATACCGCCACCTAACGCGAAAACACGATACGCGATAAGTTATAAGTCTTAACTAAAGTTAAATTATTTAGACCTTTAGCTAAAAGGGGGGGTACTGTAACGGGACTAGCCTAGTTATAGTAGGAATGTCTTAGTAAAACACTTAATAGATAAATTCCGACGCTTTAACCAAAATCTACTAGATTAATTAAATTACTAAAGTCCGTTAAAGACCGCGTGCGTATATACGCACGCATTGACCACTAAGCCCCTAACTATTTAATTATATAATTCTTTTATTATTCCTTTCTCTTCTTTACGTAACGTTTTGTTCTTAGCGAGAGCTATATACCCTTAGATTTATATAGAATTTATATCGTTCCTTTAAATCTTCCCCGAAATCTCTCCGCGCCCTTATATCGTGCTATTACTAATTTACTAGGAGCCTTAATAACACAATGGCTAGTATAGATTTAGTTATAGGACTTTAATATTAGGCATATTCTAGGGAAGAAGAATAGCCTAGCTAATAGACTATTATAATAACTACTAGATAGCGAACGACTTAATAAGCCGACTAAAGATATTAAAGAGTTTATTAACTGTAAACTAAGTGCTTTAAAATACACGGCTAGCCCAGTTAAAATAGAGGTAAATCTATTACTAGAAGACTTATATTTAGGGGAGTCTTAGAAGATTATAAAATGGCTAGTAACCTTACAACATCTAGAAGAAATAAATACTAAAGAATTTAAAAAGTTTAAATAATATACGCTGAAATTCCTAGTACGTAATTAATAGCTCTTTTACTAACAGTTAAAAAAAAATGTACTAATGCGAAGGGTAGTTAATAATAAGGGCGCTTAGCAAGAGATTATTAAAAGCCTTTATAATTAAAGCGGATATTATAAATAAGAAGGAACGTATTAAAGGATCTTAAATTAATATTAGTAGCCAGAGCTATAGGATTAGATATTATAGTATATTAAGTCGTGTCTATAATACTAGGAGCGATAGCTAGAATAGGAAGAAGAAGTAATATACCCTATATAGAAGTCCACCTTATGGTAATAAGTAGTAGTAAATATTACGTTTATACCTCTAAGCCGTCTCAGATTCCGGTACCTAGCTATTACTTAAGAATATATATTTAGATAAGTGGAAGCTCGGGCCCTTTAAAATAAGGATATAAAAAGTATAGCGAAGTTCCTCTATAAAGATGTTATCTACTAATAGGGAGCATTTAGACAGCTTTCTGTAGATAGTAGAGGAGAGAATGCTAACGTTATTGCTGCGCCCGTAAAGCTCTATAATATTAAGAGGGTTATAGCTTCTACTTACTACGCTTAGGCGTAAGGCTTTATAGAGCAAGGCTATAAACCTATAATAGACGCTTTAGCGAAGATAAATGGCTTATAACTAGATAATCTTTATACCGTTTTATGGGTAAATAGGATAACTATTAAGCGGCCTATGGGAATGACACCGGCAAGAGTTATATATAGATATAAGCATATCCTTCCTATTAAACTCTATATACCTACTTAGTAGACGCTGCCTTAGTAAATAGTCCGGACTACTATAGAGCTACTAGCACTTTATATAAAGTAGTTTAACTAAAGAGATATAGATATAAAAGAGGCCATTACGCGTATAAGACGACTAAGGGTAGTAAATAAGGAGTACTTTAATAATACTTACCACATTCGCCAAGATGGATTTAAGGTTAGAGATATAGTTATACTTTATAACACGTAGCTTAAGTAAGACTATTTTAGCAGTTATAAATTAGATCTAAAATGGCTAGGCCCATTTTGCGTATATAAGAGTTACCCTTATAAAGGATAGTACTTAATTAAGGATCTTAACGGTACGCCGTTCCGTAATTAAACTTTAGAGAATAGATTAAAGAAGTTCTATTAATAATAGATATCTAAGGTCTACTAGAAAGACTAGCTTAACTAGTTAGGCGGAATTATGCTATAAGAAATAACAGCAGAGCTAGAACCTAAGGAGGATGCTATATAAAATCCACTAGTATCGTAACGCCGTATAGTTTAAGAAGTGCGTATTTTAGAAAGATCGTTTAATAAAACTAAGTACAAAATATTTAACTAGGGGATAGTTAAGTTCTAAGGTGGGGGAGGGGATATAGATAATAGCCGTGCAATCTATCTATTTATTTGCTATATTTTCTAAAGCTTTTTCTATTACGCTTTCTTATTTGCTTTTTTAGTTAGGAATCTAATATATAGTAGCAGTAAGGTAAGGATAGAAGAATATTTGCGTATAACTATCTAGTATTATTCACTATAAAGATATTAGTTCCGCTTACCGCCTTTACTAAGCTAATAGCAATTTTCTATCCTAGGGATAGAAAATTATAATTAGTCCATTTAACGATTAGAGCTAGCAGAACTTTATACTGCCACCTAGATTTAGTAAACTATTTAGATTAGGAAGCCCTATTTAAAACTTTATCTTTTCGCCCTTAATAAACCTTAAATATAGCCGCGATTAGTTAAAATTACAAATTAAATAGAATTAATAATAGTATATTTATTATATCTTTATCTAGTAGACCTCTAGTACTATATAAAGGAGCTAAGTAATAGATTAGTGACGTCCTTATAGAAGTTAAAGGCTTTGCAGTTAATTGGCGTTAGGTAGTACTTCTCTAAATCTATAACGAGATTCTACTCTCTTAAAAAAAACTACATAGATGCTATTAGTATAGTAGTTAATTTTATTAACTAGGATAACGGGCTATAAGCGTCTCTAGGAAGGGACGCGTTCTTATTAATCTTTAAGGATATCTCTAATATTAGTAAGATGGTAAAAGATTAAAGAAATTAGTATAATAAAGCCAGAGAAACCATCCGAAAGTCCTAGGGATAAGGTATTCTTAACGGTCTACTTAAACACATAATCTCCTACCACTTCCTTTCTACCGCCTAAAAGCTTACCGACTACCTACTTTATAAAGTAATAGTATAAGTTAATAAGGCCCTAATTAATAGGCTTAAATATCTAGGATATAGCATTAAGAATATTACTTAACTACAGCCAACCGATTTCGCGCTCGCGCTAAAGATGCTAGAAAGGGCAGTATTAGACTAGGTGGTAAATAAGTATAGCTTAGGAAGATACTTAACTAGCTTCCTTATTTTAAATAAGGACCTACCGCTAAGAAATAGGAGACTAACTGCCGTAGGGCTAAAGGTCACTAATATCGGAATTAGATAAGTAGGAGAGAGCTTAGCTTTTATACTGCGAATATATTTATAACATACTTCTAATATAATAAATCCCTTAGCCTTTTAGCTATTAACACCTATTTAAAGAGGAGGCGTTAGTATTATACCAAGTCCGTCCTAATAAGGATCACCTATATTAGTTAACTTACCTTTATTATCTATATATAAGAGCATTCTTATAGCTAGAACGCCTATTAGCTCGCCCTTATAGCTGCTAATATCTTTATTAAAAAGAAATCTAAGAAGAGGGCTAACAATTGCTTACCCAGAAGTAGGAGGGCTAGGAGTAAAATTAATGTTTAATAAAAATGTTATTAAGCTAGGAGATAATAAGGAGGCCGTAGATACTATAGTAATACTCTACGTAAAACGAGGGTATAACTATAAGGATAATATACCCGCTTATCTTAAGGCGTCCCTAAACTAAACTACTAAAATTAAACCAACTAAGGTTATAAAGCTCTTACGTAGTTAGTATAGGGCAGCTAGTTCTAATTTAGAAATATATAAGGTCTGCTAGATATATATATAAGCTATAGGAGGACGTATAGGTTTAGCAATAAAGGGTCTAAACTATACCGCACTATATTATAAACTCCGTTTAATATATTACGCTTATAACCACCTTAGTACTATAAAGACCAATTCTACTACATACTCTTAGTTTAGAAAGGCTTATAAACCTCTAGTTCCGTCTAATTTCTTAGGACCGTATAAGTTTATTTATAACTTAGCGCCAAGGTTTTTATACAACAGAGAGGCTTTACTTAATTAGATAATATCACTAAAAGACTAAGAAGTATAGCAGCGAGAAGGATCTGTAATTTTAAACGTATTTAGATAGTAGTGGGATTCTAGTATTTTGGTAATAATTAATAAGGAAATACGTATATACCGCCACTATTAGCGTCTAATTAATAGGCGGCTAAATTACGGCTAGTTAAGAATAATAGTCTACGGTTTTTACCAATAGCTAATAAGATAAGACCCTTAGTATTATTATCTCTATTACGCCCTCAAACCTAATAGCTAGTAGCGACTTATTTCCTACCCTTATTATATAAAATTCGCAGTTAAAGGAGACTCTATAGCTTTCCGCTATATTAACGTTAATATTCCCTTACTCCTTAAAAGTAGATATAGTGCCGACATAATTTAAGGGAGCGTTTCTCTAGATAATAAGACTAAGGATAACTGCATAATTATTTTACCCGGCATACATTACTACCTAGAATTATAGTAGGAGGATCTTAAGGCATAAGGATTAACTAAGGGTAACGGATTTATTTATAAGATCTCTAACTAAGACTAGACTACTAAAGATATAGAAAAGTATACGACCAATTAGGTAGCTTAGCTATATAAGAAAGGAGATATATATATAACTATACCTTACCTTTTTTATAGAGTAAAAGGACCTTTAACTAGAACCTAGCGAATAATACTACTATAGTTCATTAGTATTTAGGACGATTATAATAACCTTAAGGTCACTAAAGGAGGTACTTAGGTAGAGTTGGTAAATACGCACCAAGACTTAAGAGCGCCGCCCTATACGCCGTCTAGACATGCTAATCTCTACAGCGCAATTCCATATCGCTTCCCTATAGCAGTTAAGCTTATAGCTGCTAGCGCTCTATCTAACGCCCTTCTTAGTAAACGATAATAGGATTCTCTAGTAGTAGTTTAAAATTATAACCTTCTTCTTAATAGTAATAGGAACAAAGTTAGGAAATAGATGTATTCCTACTATTTTAAGGCCGTTAAGAATTACAAAGATGCGTTTAAGCTAATGCGTGCAACTAAGATAGAACGCTTTAATAGCCGCTCTTACTTCTACTATATTAATAATAGAATTAATTCTTTAGCTATTACGGTAGATCTAAGTAGAGTACCCCTAGTTATTATAGAAGGATAAAGTTATATAGAGTTACCTAAAGAATTATAGGACAGAACTAAGTAAATAGAAGGGCGCGAAAGAGCTATATTGTCTAAAAGCCGCTAGTTTAAAGTCTCTTTTACTGCTTAGCTAAGTAGATGAGAATAGTCTTATTTAACTAGAACGGAGTCTCCTTATTCGCTATCTTAGGTTTATAGTAAGGGCAAGGAACGTATACAATTACTTACTACGCCTTTGTTTTAAAGATAAGGAGTTTTAGAGTTTTAAAAGTTGTTAGGGGACAACGACTTAGGTAGGGGAGGTATATAGTAGTATAATTTGGCCCCTAGATTTAATATCTAGATTGGGTATAGCTTTAGGAGAGCCTAGGCCTTATATAAGTTATATAGATCAGTCTGGAGCCCTTAGAGTCTTTAACAACTTAAACAGGCATAACAGATATACAATATACTCTTTTCTTTCTTTCTTACTACTTATTCTACTAACTAATTATAACTAACTAACTAACTAACTAACCGACTAACAGACAGACAGACAGCACTATGACTTTCCTATCTTAGAGAGGTCGTACCCTCCTACACTAGTAGTTGGTTATAGGTTTACTAGTCCCTAGTAAAATACTAGGTTATTAATAACTAATAGGTAGTTTAGAAAAAAAAATAGAAAAGATTATAAGAAATTAAGATACCCTAACGCCTATCTATATCCTATTTATAGTTTATTCTATCCTTTTACTCTCTAATATTTATCTACTAGAATTTTAGTAGGAGTTACCTCCTTTTAAGGATTCTACTGCTATTAGCCACTTTCTAGTAGCTATTTCTATCCTATTTAGAAATAAAAAGAGCGCCTCTCTTCCTTTCTTTATATAAAATAGTTTCTTTAGAGAGAGAGAAGATCCTAGTTGCCTTTATATCTCCTTTTTCTCTCCTCTATATAGGTCGCGGTCTAGTAATAGATGTTTAGGAGTTTGTATAGCTCTATATTCTCTAAAGCATCTACCTTCTTTATCTTTTCCTATTGTCTTTAAGAAGGACTTAAAGTAGCCTTTTTTTAGCTTTAGCTAAAAGAAAGCCAACTATAGCTTTTTAGGATATCTATCCTTAGGGGCTTTAAGAGAAAAGAAATAGTTTCCTTTACAGATCTTAGTATAGTGTTTTCCTTTATTTTTATTCATTTACTAATTATTTTTCTACTATTCTAGTATCTTTTCTCTTGCTACTCTCCCTATGTAGGCTAAGAAGGTATAAGAAGACTATATTTTTCTTCTAAAAAGGCCCTTTTTAGCTAGTTTATCTACTATTTTATTTTTATAGATTTCTAGGTAGCTAGGAACCCAATAGAAGTTAATAGAGATACCCCTACTAGCTAGGTAGGAGTAACTTTGCATAATTTTAAAGACTAGTTCTTGTCCACCTATAAGAGAATTTAGTTATAATCTTTTAATAGCCACCTAGCTATCTATAAAGATATAAACCTATTTCTCTTCTAGTCTTTACTACTTTAGGTATTTTAGGGCCCTATAAACTATATAGAGTTCTACGTTTATAATTTCCATATAGGGTCCTAAATTCCAGTTTATTGCATATTTAATCCTATTTCTCTCTCCTATTTTATATACGGCTGCTATACTTAATTTGCTATCTTTTAAGCCATCTATATAGTTACGTATATTACGTACAAGGAGGATTTTATAGGAGTACGATCGTGTATTTAAGGACCCTTAGTTCCTACCTAGATAGTTCCTTCTTTGTAGTAATTCTTAGAATATAATTGGAGTTAATCTGTTAGGCAACCACTCCACCAGTTGTTATTACGTTGTTAACTTTTATACTTGCATTTCCTACACACTTAGCCCAATAACGAGCCTATTGTAGTTCTTGCTATAAGGTTCCGTTACAACTATAAAGTACCTTTTACAGCTAAAAATATAGCTACTATCTCTAACTTCTAGAGTCTAGTAATTAATTTAAAATTGGAAAATAGAGAAAACATCTCTAGAGTGGTAAAAACCGTAGCTTCCCCCTATTTCTACATCCTTTTCTATCTCTAAAAGTAGTAAGGAAGAAGCTGTATAAGAATATCTAAGACTAGTAGAAGATTTATAAGAATCCCTAAAGTGGGACCTAGTAGATATATTACTCTATCTACTCTATTACAAATCCTATAGATTATATAGATTATATAGATCACATTATATAACCTTAGTTACCATTCCTTGTTATATAGTTCTATCGGCTCTATCCTAAACCGTGCCTAAATTAACCAACTAGCTTCTTCTAACTCTCTCCCAAGTAGTTATAATATCGTACTTAAAGCGTTTGTAACACTATCTCCCTCCTCTTTATCTTTGTCCTTAAAGATTCCTAATATCTCCAAGTTGTTTACTAGAGGTATAATATCCGTCTAATTAATTTGGTTAATATTATTACTTATTATACCTAAAGCAATTTCTTCTTCCTTAACTGCTCGTCGCACTCGCACTATTACTGCAATATTATCTCTTAATAAGATTATACTATCTCCGTATTCTCGCTGTTTAAAAGAGGGGTTAGTTTATATTACGTTGGCGAACCTATCTTTGCAACAACCGTCCTCTTACTTAAAGTGTACTAAAGTAAATATTTATTTATCCTATAACGTTCGCTCTGTCTCTAATACTAAATATACGCGACCTATTACTTTTAATAGTCGTCTAGTTCCCTAATTAATTTGTCTTAGGGTCTTGCGTTTAATCTGCTGCTATGCAGTTAGATAATAAACTATCTATTACTCTTACTAAATTACGCCATTCTTAGGACGCTAAACGGGAGGCTGCTAATGCTTAGCAACGGGCCCTTAAGTCTCGTCTGGCGGCATCCGCTTAACTAATCTATCTTAAAAAGGTGCGTAAAAAGGTTTATTTTAAGGAGTAGAAACTTATAGAATAGGGTCTGTAGGAACTTAGTAATAAAAGAACGGATTTTCTTCTAATAAAGAAGGAAATAGATCTAAGTAGCTTAGCAACTACTCTTCTTAGGTCCCCCTTAAATAACTTATTCTTTAGCAATCCTTCTTTATTAATACTACCTAACCTAATCTCTTCTAATACTCCTATACCTTTCCTATAACATTTTTTAAATTTTCTAGTAGTTCCTAGGTAGTCTTAGTGTAGCCTATTCACTTAACCTTATACTATATTTCGTTATTAATGTCCTTATAAGTAACGATCTTTAAAACTTACTATTTATCTTCTTCCTGTCCTCTATACGTGTCTTCTTTATAAATTAGTAGCTTAATGTTCCTATATACTAGCTCTAATACTGCGATATATTATATAGGGTAGATCTTTATTTTAGCTAGTAGGTTTAACTTAAACGTAACCGGTAAAATCTTTTACTTAATTTTAAAAGGTCCTAGTCTAACATAGTCTAACTTCTTACTTAGCTATTAACTCTTAAAATTTTTATATAGTAGCCATACTTTATCTCCCTCCTTAAGATCTGGTCCCTTAGATCTCTTAGCATTATAGTACTTTTTTATTCTCTCTTATACTTTCTTTATTAATTCCATAAGGTCTATATAAATATTCATTAACGCCTTTATCCTTTCTTTAGCTATACTACTCGTTTTCTTTACTTAATATAGCAATAGTAATATCCTTAGCTTATATCCATAATTCGCCTTAAATAGTAATATGCCCATTCCTTCTTAAGGTATTATATTATATATAAACTATATAACTAGTAATAATAATACCTAATTGTTCTATACGTAATTAATATAGTGCCTTAAATACTACTCTAGTGTCTAGTTTAGTCTTTCCGTCTAACTATCTGTCTGCGGATAATATGCGGTAGAAGTTACTGCTCTAACTCCTTACTCCACTAAGAATACCTCCTAGAATACTACTATAAATCTTAGGTCTCTGTCTAATATAATCTTACTTAGTACTCTATATTTTATAAACACTTCCTTAATATAGATTCTAGCGATATTTTCTACTAATATCTCTTCTATATAGGCTATAAAGTATCCCCACTTCGTAAGCTTATCTACTATTACTAAAATTGCGTTATAATCTTGTCCGGTAATAGGATCTCTTAACTTTAGTAACTTAATAATAAAGTCCTATAATATGACCTCCCACAGTCTTTCTGGTATTTTAATAGGTTGTAGCCCTCCGTATAGCTTATACCTTATTAATTTATTCCTTTAACAATCTAAATATTCCTTTATAACTTTCCTTACTAAGCCCCAGATTCCATTAATAATATACTCCTCTTAGAGTCTTAATACTAAGCCTATGGCTCTATTATATCCTTAAGTTATTCCCTTATAGAAATCTTCCATAAATTGCTCTGCTATACTCTTTAGAATATATATCGCTTCTTAATTCTAGTATATATCTATCTATAGATCTTCTAGTTATGCTTTTAGAATTCTTTATACCTAAAAGCTTCCTAGTATTTTATAGACTCTATCTAATTCTTCTTAAGTCACTATAATTTTTAGATAATTATACCTAATTAATCCGTCTATGTCTTTTCGCAGTAAAGCCCCTAATGGCTTTTTATTATTTTATAGTTTAGCCTTCCAACTTAGAGCATCTGCTTACGTATTGTCTGTACCCTTAGTATACTAAATCTTAAAATAATATTCTATAAGCATCTCTACCTATTTAACCTATCTTTAGTTAAGTTCCTTTATTATTAGGAATCCTATTAGGTTCTTATAATCCGTTTTAACTATAAATAGTTTCTCTATACCTTATAAGAATGCTCTCTATTCCTTTAGTACTATAACTATACCTAATAACTCCTTATTATAGATGTTATAGTTTAACTCTAGTAG
>Ga0307515_10025549_pt1 | contig 10212 bp, 10 predicted proteins | sample 17_EM_MG_FD_194513 | JGI IMG/M metagenome (GOLD analysis project Ga0307515, IMG submission 194513) | Populus trichocarpa ectomycorrhiza microbial communities from riparian zone in the Pacific Northwest, United States - 17_EM | ecosystem: Host-associated > Plants > Roots > Unclassified | place...
GCGGGCCTTTGCGTCGCTCAGCGCAACTTGAAACGCGCCGCCGGCGCGTCGAGCAGGCCGGCCTGCGCGTCAACCTTCGAGACCGGGCTGGGGCGCTGGCGCACGAGTTGGCGAGGGCGCCGTGCGCGAGCAGCCCGGCGCCCTTAGTCGGTCAGAAGCTCCTCCAGTTGCCCGTACCGGTGCTTGTTGCCGCGAAGGCGAGCGCCGGCTCGCCCAGCGTGCGTGGCCGGGCTTGCGCCTGGGCCGGCTTGGCTTGCCCGAATGCGGGTCGGCTCACGTTCTTTGCACGCTCCGGGCTGCGGCGCTCGATGTCGCGCGCCGGGGCGGCACGTAGCGCCGCAGGCGCTGCTGCGTCGTGCGCCGGGCTGCCCTGCGCCAGCTTGAACACTTCCACCGTTTGCACCAGCTGCACCGCTTGCACCCGCAGGCACTCCGCCGCCGCCGCGCTTTCCTCGACCAGCGCGGCGTTCTGCTGCGTGACCTGGTCCATCTGGCTGACGGCTTCACCCACCTGGCACACGCCAGCACTTTGCTCGGTGCTGGCCGCGCTGATTTCACCCATGATGTCGGTCACACGTTTGATCGAGCTGACCACTTCCGTCATCGTGACACCGGCTTGATCGACCAAGGCCGTGCCCTGCTCGACACGCTCCACGCTGGCGCCGATCAGGCGCTTGATCTCCTTGGCCGCCTCCGCCGAACGGCTGGCCAGGCCGCGCACCTCGCTGGCGACCACCGCGAAGCCGCGGCCCTGCTCTCCGGCGCGCGCCGCTTCCACCGCCGCGTTCAAGGCCAGGATGTTGGTCTGGAAAGCGATGCTGTCGATGACGCCGGTGATGTCGGCAATCTTCTTCGAGCTGTCGTTGATCGCCTTCATCGTGTCGACCACCTGGCCGACCACCTCGCCGCCCTTGATGGCCACGGTGCTGGCGCCCTGCGCGAGTGCATTGGCCTGGCTGGCGTTGTCGGCGTTTTGCTTGACGGTGGAGCTGAGCTGCTCCATGGAGGCCGCGGTCTCTTCGAGCGCTGAAGCCTGTTCCTCGGTGCGTTGGCTCAGCTCGTTGTTGCCTTGTGCGATCTGCGCCGATGCGGCGGCAACCGCCTCGGAGTTCTGGCGCACGCCGGAGACCACGCTGGACAGGCTCGCCTGCATCTCCTTGAGCTGTGCCATCAGGCTGGTTTTATCGCCTGGCCTGAGGTCGATGCGCACGCTGAGATCGCCCACCGCCACGCTGCGTGCCAGTTCTGCTGCCACGCGCGGCTCGCCGCCGATCTGGCGAGTGACGGAGCGGATGATCCAGGTCGCCATCGCAGCGGCCAGGGCCAGAGCGATCGCGCACGACACCCACACCGCACGGTTGATGGCCCCCAGCGCGCTTGCGGCTTCGACGCCTGACTCCTTCAGCAACTCGCCCTGGAAACGGATCAGGTCGTCCACCGTGGCGAAATAGGCCAGTTGGGCCGGGCGCGCGACACCAAGCAGATAGCTCCTGGCCTCGTCACCCTTGCCCGCATTCACCAGGTCGACGAATTTGATTTGCATCGGGACGTAGGTGCCGCGGGCCTCGACAACCTTCGCCAGGAGGGCAGTGCCCTTTTCGGTTTTGATCTCGGCCTGCAGATTGACCAACTCGTCGCCGACGCTCTTGCGGGCGGACTCGATCTGCTCCTCCTGCTTCTTCAGGTCCGCCGAGACACTCATGATGAGCATATTGCGCATGGACAGGCCGATCTGGTTGAGGTGGCCCTTGACCTCATTGAGCAACGCGACGCGCGGAACACGTTCGTCGATCACCTTGCGGAATGCGTCGTCGACCGTGGGGATCCTCACGAGCGTCATGCCGCCCATGAAGACGATCAGAAGCACCAGAGTGCCAAACCCGAGACCGAGCCGGGTGGAGAGTTTCATGTCATCGAACATCATGATGTTGGTTCCTTTGAACGGACGGGGCCGGCTCGCTGCGGGGTTGAAATGCCCAGCTTTGCCTCGGCAGCGAACATGGGTTGTTCATTGATCTGATCCACCCGATTGAAGGTCGCCTCAGAGCTCTTTGTCGCTGCCGGTGCGCCCGCCACGCGGTGCTTCGCCCAGGATCCGCCCGACGGCCTCCAGCAGTTCCGCGTTCTCGAAGGGCTTGGCCAGCGCACCGTGCGCACCCAGCTCCAGCGTCTGCCGCAGGCGTTGCTCGCTCTCGCCGGAAACGACGAGCACCTTCACGGGGAACGGCGGCGGGTTCTCGCGCAGGAAGCGCAGGACGCCAAAGCCGTCGATCCCGGGCATGTGGATGTCGAGGGTCATCAGGTGCGGCTTGAAGAGGTGCAGCATCGAACCTGCCAGGAAGCCGTCATTCGCAGTGGCCACCTCGTAGCCATCACGCTTGAGCGTCCGCTTGATCGCGTTCGCCATCGCGGCTTCGTCGTCGACCACCAGGATGCGTTTGGGTTGCCCGGGCATCTCATCGGGGTCCGGGATGCCATGCACGCTCATGAACCGGCGCAGCTCGGTCGCAAGAACGCGATAGTCGCCACGACCTGGCAGCCGATAGGCCTGCAGCTCGTTGCGCTCGATCCACCGGATCACCGTTCGAAAGCTCACGCCGCAGATCCGGGCAGCCTCGGTACTCGTCAAAGTTTCATTCACGGCGTCTGCCCCTGTTTCGTTGCTGGCAGGTTAGGACCGTTTGTCACGTTAGTCAACAACGTGACCTGCGCCTGAATTCACGAAAGACGACGTCCGGGTGCGCTGTGGGCCCCTGGTCGGCCGGACCGGGCGCTCGCCAGCGCAAGCGCCTGCGGGATCAAGATGGCGATATTTAGAATTTAGACCCTGACTTTTGGAGGTGGCGCCCATGCCGGCCGTTTGCCCAGATCGCCGCCGCCTGCTGCTCAGCGGTCTGGCCCTCCCCGTGCTGAGCGCCTGCGGCGGCGGTGGCAGTGCGGGCGCCACGCCAAGTCCCGCACCTGCTGCGCCCGCACCCGCAGACGTCCCCGCCCTCAAGACCCACTTCGCGGCCAACTTCAAGATCGGCATGGCCGCCGACCCCAATGGCTACAAGAACGCGATCGCCAACCCGGCGATCCTCAGGCACGCCAATTCGATCACCGGCGAAAACTCCTTCAAGCCCGCCAGCCTCGGCATCTCGCCCGGTGTCTACAACTGGATGACTGCCGACGAGCTGGCCAGCTTCGCCGCCGCCAACGGCATGGTCGTGCGAGGCCACACGCTGTGCTGGCACTCGCAGACACCCGACTGGTTCTTCACCGGCACGGCCGCCGAGGTGCGCGCCCGGCTCGAAACCTATGTCCATGACGTGGTGACGCACTTCAAGGGCAAGGTGGCCTGCTGGGATGTTGTCAACGAGTGCACCAGCGACGACGCCGGCTCGGCCTGGCGCAACTCCAGGTGGCTGCAGATCCTCGGGCCCGACTACATCGAGCACGCACTGCGCGCTGCGCGGGCCGCCGACCCCGATGCCAAGCTCTTCATCAACGACTACGGCACCGAAGACCCGGCCAAGCTCTCACGACTGATGACGATCGTGGCCGACCTGCAGGCCCGGGGCGTGCCGCTCGACGGGGTAGGCCACCAGCTCCACGTCAGCACCGCCTCGCCCACGGCAGCCAACGTCGACAACGCGCTGCGCAGCGTGGCCAACAAGGGCCTCGTCAACCACGTCACCGAACTGGACGTCTCGCTCTACAACGACCCCGGCTCCTGCTTCGCCAGCCGGACCGGGTGCGCGGCCGACATCACCGGCGACGCCACGCTGCTGGCCGCCGCCCTCAAGGCCCAGGCTCTTCAGTACCGCGCGCTGTTCAACGTCTTCAAGCGGCACCCCAGCCTGCAAAGCGTCACCACATGGGGCATTGCGGACAACAGCACGTGGCTGTCGGGCTTCCCGACGACGCGGGGGAACCGGCCGTTGTTGTTTGACGTTGCTGGACAGCCGAAGTCGGCTGCGCGCGCGATCACGGATGACGGTTACGTGCCTTGAAGGGACGCGGAACTCGGCCGCAACCGCACGGTTGCGGTGAATGCATTTTTGTACAATGCATTCATTGAGTGTTTTAAAAAGAGGTGACGCGATGGCCATGCTCACGGTTCGGAACCTGCCCGACGATGTGCATCGCGCGCTTCGCGTGCGCGCCGCCCACCACGGGCGCAGCACCGAGGCGGAGGTCCGCGAAATCCTGGCAAACGCCGTCAAGCCGGATTCGCGCCTGCGCATGGGCGAAGCGCTTGCAGCATTGGGTCACAAGCTCGGCCTGACCGACGAGGACTTCGAGGTCTTCGATCAGGCGCGGAACAAGACGCCGGCCGAGCCGATGGGGTTTGAATGATCGTCCTCGACACGAACGTCGTTTCCGAGGCGATGAAGCCTGCGCCTGGGCCGGCGGTGCGGGCTTGGCTCGATGAGCAGGTGGCCGAAACGCTGTACCTGTCGAGCGTGACTGTCGCGGAGCTGCTGTTCGGCATCTCGGCGCTGCCGGCCGGCAGGCGCAAGACCCTGCTCACCGAGGCTGTGGAGGGCTTGTTGGCGCTGTTTGGCGGCCGCGTGCTCCCCTTCGACATCGACGCCGCCGTTCACTATGCCGATCTGGCCACGCTGGCCCGAACCAAGGGCCGCGGCTTTCCAACGCCGGACGGCTACATCGCCGCGATTGCCGCGTCGCGGGGTTTCATCGTTGCCTCACGCGACACCGCACCGTACGCCGCAGCCGGCGTCAGTGTCATCAACCCTTGGCAGGCATAGCGAGCGCCATGCCTCGTCACTCGTCTCACCCCGCCGCCAGCGCCCTGCCGATCAAGATCTTCTGCACCTCGCTCGTCCCCTCATAGATCTGGCACACCCGCACATCGCGGTAGATGCGCTCGACGGGGAAGTCGCTGAGGTAGCCGTAGCCGCCGTGGATCTGGATGGCGTCGGAGCACACCCGCTCGGCCATCTCGCTGGCGAAGAGCTTGGCCATCGCCGCCTCTTTCAAGCAGGGCCGGCCGGCGTCCTTCAGGCTGGCGGCATGCCAGATCAGCTGACGCGCGGCCTCGATCTGCGTGGCCATGTCGGCCAGTTTGAACTGCACGGCCTGGTGGTTGAAGATGGGCTGGCCGAAGGTGACGCGGTCACGGCTGTAGCGCAGCGCCGCCTCGAAGGCCGCGCGTGCCATGCCGACCGACTGGGACGCGATGCCGATGCGCCCGCCCTCCAGGCCCGACAGCGCGATCTTCAGGCCCTGGCCTTCTTCACCCAGCCGGTTGGCTGCGGGCACGCGGCAGTTCTCGAACAGGATCTGCGCCGTATCGCTGCTGTGCTGGCCCATCTTCTCCTCGATGCGCGCCACCGTGTAGCCGGGCGTGGCGGTGGGCACGAGGAAGGCGCTGATGCCCTTCTTGCCGGCGGCCTTGTCGGTCACGGCCATGACGATGGCGACGTCGCCATGTTTGCCGCTGGTGATGAACTGCTTGACGCCGTTGAGCACGTAGTCGTCGCCGTCACGAACGGCGGTGGTGCGCAGGCCACCGGCCTCGGAGCCGACATGGGGCTCGGTCAGGCAGAAGGCGCCCAACATGTCGCCGCGCGCCAGGGGTTTCAGGAAGCGCTCCTTCTGGTCGGCATTGCCGAAGCCCATCAGGATGGAGCAGACGGGGCAGTTGTTGACGCTGACGACCGTGCTGGTGCCACCATCCCCGGCGGCGATTTCTTCAAGGATGACGGCCAGGGCCAGGTAGTCCAGCCCGGTGCCGTCCCACTCGGTGGGCACGGCCACGCCGTAGCAGCCCAGGTCGGCAAGGCCCTTGAGCTGTTCGGCCGGAAAGTGATGGGCCTTGTCCCAGGCCGCGGCATGGGGGGCGATCTCGGCCTGCACGAAGGCGCGGATGGCGTCTTGCACGGCGAGGTGGTCTTCGGATAAGAGCATGGTGAGCTCGACCTCTGGTTTTGGGGGTGAGCCATTGTCCAGCCGCGCGCGCTGCCCCTACAGCGCCGGCAACCTGATCGGGTCGCGCATGCCCTTCAGTTCAAGCCGCGCCTGGCAGCCCGCAAAGCTCAGGCCTTCGGCCTTGCGCTCGACGCGAACCGAGCCCGGCAAAGGCTGGCGCTGGACGGTCGCGAGCAACGTCTGGCGCAGCAGTTCCAAGTCAATCTGACGGGCAACGTAGCCCTTCCAGTGACTGCCCGGCACGTCGAGCAGCCAGCGCGTCACCGTATTCCGCCAGGCGGGCCAGGGCGTAGTTTCGACCCAAGGCTCGGCCTGCAAGCCTTCACAGGCGGCCGGCCCCGTCGCTGGCAGCGTGGACAGGCGCTGCAGCCAGAGCGCGTCGCTGTCCTGTCGGCTCTGCTCCGGCATCGAACCCAGCGCGAACCGACACAACTGACGATCCAGCCACGACACCGCCGGCTCGCCCTCCGCGTCCTTCGCCTGGTGGCAGCCGCGCACCGGGTCCACCAAGTCGCTCATCACCTCACGGCCGTACTGGGCCTCGTGGGGAATCCAGTTGCGCGGGCTGAGCGTGAGCGCCGGCAGCGGCTTCAGCAGTGCCGCCAATTGGGCGCGATCCAGGCCCCGCAGGGCGATCACGTCGCCCGCGAGCACCCAGTTGTTCTCCACCGCGCTCAATCCGATCATCGTGCCGAGGAGGCTGCGTGAACCCTGCAGCGCCCGGCGGGCCAGATCGTCGGCACGGGCCAGCAGCGCGAGCGCGCGGCTGTTGTCCGTCTCCAGCACGGCCTGCATGCCCAGCCAGCGCACGCACGAGGGCAGCCCGGCCAAGCGCGGCATGGGCAGGGCCGCGAAGGGCCGCGTGGCCAGCGGGCCATCGTCGGGTCGCAGCGGCCACGCCTCCTCTTCCCAGGCCGGCATCTGCGCAATGCGCTCACAGCGCTCGCCGAGCACGGCGGCCTTGCCCAGTTCCTGGCGCAGTGCCGCTGCCTGGTCGTGCCAAAGCCTGGCGCAGTCGCTCTTGCTGGCACGGCAGTTCCACAACTCGCCCGTCGGCCAGCGCAGCCGCTCACCGGCGGGCGGCGGCAATCCCTTCAACGCAGCCTGGCCAGCGGCAGCGATGTCCGCACCGTCCGGGGCATCCAATCCCTGCACGGCGACGAAGGCGTTGTGTTCCGGCGCCATCAGCACCGGGCGCAGCAGCAACTCACGCGGCACAGGCTGCGGTGCCGCGTCAGCCCAGCGGCCGTTGCTGGCCACCCACGCCGCGATCACGAGCAGCAACAACAGAACGGGGCCCAACACAACCCACAGCAACACCTTGATCACACGGCGCATTGCGCTCTCCTCGCTGAGTGGCGCAGCATAGGATGTCCTAACTACTCAGGTCCGCGTGCCAGCAGGCGCCGGGCACGCTCGGCCATGGTGAATTTCACCCTCGCTTCCACTTCGCCCCCCGTGCTGCCACGCAGCGCGCGGCGCGTGGCCTGGTTGTTGTTGGTGATGGCGGCGCTGCTGGCGGCGCTGGGCTTGTTTGCCGTGACCTCGCTGTCGGCGGCGCGTGCCTATGTGACGGGCGAGAGCCAGTGGTCGCGCGCACAGAAGAGCGCGACGCTGGCCTTGCTGGTGTATCTGCAGTCCGGCGACGCGGCGCAGTTCAAGGTGTTCGAGCGCGAGATCGCCGTGCCGCTGAGTGACCGGCGCGCCCGCGAGGCGATGGACCGTGGCAGCGCGCATGACGCCGAAGCCGTTCAAGGCTTCCTTGACGGGCGCAACCATGCCGACGACGTGCCCGGCATGATCCGGCTCTACCGTTGCTGCAGCAGCCTGCCCTATATGGCCGACGCCGTGGCCATCTGGCGCGAGGCCGACCCGTTGATCGCCGAGCTGACCGCGCTGGCCTACCAGGCCCGCGCCCTACCCGCCGCCGCCGACCGCGCCGCGCTGCAGCCCCGCGTGATGGCGCTGGATGCACGGCTGACGCCGATGGAGCAGCGCTTCTCCGACAGCCTGGGCCTGGCATCGCGGCTCACCGGCGCCCTGCTGAACGGCCTGCTGATCGTCGGCACCCTGCTCTTCGGCCTGGTCGGCGCCGGCCTGGTGCTGCGCCGCGCCCGCCAGGACCAGGCTGCCAGCCAGGCCTTGCTGCGCAGCGAGGCGCTGTTCCGCTCGCTGTGGGAGACCAGCATCGACGGCGCCGTCATCATCGACGCCGACAGCCAGATCCGCTTCGCCAACCCGGCCATCCACACGTTGCTGGGCCACGCACCGGGCAGCCTCGCCGGCCAGCCGCTGGCAGTGTTGCAGCCCGAGGCACTGCGTGCGCCACACGTCGCCGGCCTGGCCCGCCACATGGCCACGGGCGAGAAGCGGCTGGACTGGCGCGCCGTTGAAGCGCTGGCCCGCCATGCGGACGGCCGGGATCTGCCGGTGGAGATCCGCTTCGCCCGCTTCGAGCTCGATGGCGAGGCCTTGTTCGTCGGCTTCCTGCACGACATCACCGAGCGCAAGGCCGCCGAGCGCGCGGCGGCCGAGCACCGCCGGCTGCAGGCCGCGGACCGGGCCAAGTCCGAGTTCCTGGCACGCATGAGCCACGAGTTGCGCACACCGCTGAACGCCATCCTCGGCTTCACCGACCTGCTGCGCGGCGGCCTCAGCGGCCCGGTGACGCTGGAGCAAGTGCGCCAGCTCGGCTTCGTAGCCAGCTCCGGCCGCCACCTGCTGGCCCTCATCAACGACCTGCTGGACCTGTCGCGCATCGAGTCCGGTCGCGCGGAGATCAGCGTCGCGCCGCTGGACATCACCGAGGTCGCCGCCGACGTGGCCGGCCAGTTGCGGCCGTTGGCCGAGACGCGCGGCCTGACATTGAAGTTGGCCATGGCGCCCTCGCTGCCCTGGCGGGGCGACCGCCTCAAGCTGGCCCAGGTGCTGCTGAACCTCGTCGGCAACGCCATCAAGTTCAGCGAGCAGGGTGAGGTCGAGATCAGCGCGGGGCTTGAGGGCACGCGCCTCGTCATGGCCGTGCGGGACCAGGGCCCCGGCGTGCCCGAGGAGCACCGCGCGCTGCTCTTCCAGCCCTTCAGCCAGCTCGAAGGCGGCGTCACCCAGACGCAGCAGGGCACGGGCCTGGGCCTTTACCTGAGCGCCCAATTGCTGGGGTTGATGAAGGGCAGCATCCGCCACGAGGCGGCCGATGGCGGAGGCTCGCGTTTCGTCGTCGAACTGGAAGCTCTGGAATGACCCGCCCGGTGCACGCGCTGCTGGTGGAGGACAACGACCTCAACGCCTACCTCGCACGTTATGTGCTGGAGGCAGACGGCTTCGAGGTCGAGTGGGTGGTCAACGGCCAGCTCGCCCTGGAGGCCGCCGCCGCGCGCCGGCCCGATGTCATCCTGATGGACATGCGCATGCCGGTGCTCGATGGCTACGAGGCCACACGCCGGCTCAAGGCCGACCCGGCGTTGTGCGACGTGCCCGTGCTGGCCATGAGCGCCCAGGCCCTGCCCGAGGAAAAGACCCGCGCGCTGGCCGCCGGTTGCGACGCCCACATCGACAAGCCCATCGACGTGACCACGCTGGCGGCGCAGATCAGGGCATGGGTGGCGTGATGCCCCTCGCCCGGCCGCGCCGCTGAACGCGTGCGCGCCCGGTCGGTCCCCCGAGGGGACGGCGATGCATGCGGCGTTGAGCCGCATGCACATCGCCAGGGCGGTCCGGCTTGGGGCGGCCCGGCGCTCGGCCCGGGTGCACTACCGCTGCCTCAGTCCTGACCCGCCTTCACCAGCAACGTGCCGCGGCCGATGACGCAGGGGTGGGCGTGGCGCACCGTGGCGCGGCCGTCGGCGTGGAAGAGCCAGCCGTCCAGCGAGGCATTCCATTCGACGCTGGCCACTCGCCAGTGCAGCACCAGCTCCTGCTCGGCAAACACCGGCGCCTTGAACGAGAAGTTGAAATTCAGGCACAGCAGCTCGCGCTCCTGGCCGTCTTCGCTGCGCGAGAAGTGGCTGGCCGCCAGGCCGATCATCAACGCCGTCGTCTGCTGACCGCTGGCGATGATTTCGCCGTGGCGGGCGCGCTGGGCGGCCTGCATGTCGTGGTGCAGCGGGTTGGTGTCGCCGGTCACGCGCGCAAAAGTGGCGATGTCCTCGCGCGTGAAGCGCACGATGCGCTCGCAGGTTTCACCCACTCGCACGAGGGTACTGGTGCCGGATTCGGCAACGGTGGCGTCCATCATTCCTCCTGGTACTGCAATTTGGGGGCGCGACTCGGCTTAGG
>Ga0307515_10025550_pt1 | contig 10212 bp, 2 predicted proteins | sample 17_EM_MG_FD_194513 | JGI IMG/M metagenome (GOLD analysis project Ga0307515, IMG submission 194513) | Populus trichocarpa ectomycorrhiza microbial communities from riparian zone in the Pacific Northwest, United States - 17_EM | ecosystem: Host-associated > Plants > Roots > Unclassified | place...
TAACGGTCCGTAAAATTAATTAGCGGGTTTATAATAGTTTAAGAGGTCTTATAGTAGTCCGTAAAGGCGATTAACGGGTCCGTAACGGTTTATAGAAAGGTAAAGGGTTTCTATAAGGTCCGGAGAGGTTTAAGGTTTAAGGGGGTTAAGGATAAGGGGTTCTATAAAGGTCTATATTCGCGTTTATAAACTTCTAGTAAACCGTACTAAGACTTAAATAAGTATACAGAATTAGAGATAAGTCCGTAATCCCCAACTTCCGACCTTCCAGTAGGTCGTACTAGGAGTCTAAACGGGTAGTCGCTGTCGTGATCGCTCGGGGGGAGGTATCGAGTGATTGCTGATCTGTGCGCGCTCACTGATTAGTGTTCGTACCAATTTAATGGCACAAGTAAGTCAGATCCAGGGGCACGAAATACGTATAGTATCGTATGCTCTTTTAGATGATGGTAACTGTCGATTGTATGAAGCAGACTACGTGGTCTATATACTAATGCACCTCCCCCCTAATTAGTCAGTGCTTTATAAGTGCACTAGACGCGTAAGTGAGTGGTTAGTGCACTAAACGCGTAAACGCGTACCTGGTGTACCAAACGCGTAAGCACGCGGTTGGTACAACAGGTGCTATAATTATACACTATTAATTAGATAATTATACGTTCTAGGTAAGCTGGCCTCCTTTACCCCCTAAAGTAACGCCCTTACTATAAGAGGCTTAGAGAGTCTCCCTAGAGGAGTATATTCCCTCTACTTATAAAAGAGTAGACTAGGAAGCCATGGCTAGTCTATTTAACTTTGTAAGACCCTTAGAAATAATTACCGCTAAGGAGTTATTAGAGCGGTTACTATGTAAGACCCTATAAAAAACAAAAGAGTTAGAGATATAATTAAGATAAGTGTATTAAGACTACTAAGAATAATTATAAGGATAAATGGGAGAAGTATAGACACCCTAGACGCGAAGCGGACTCGAAGGAGTAACGCTATACTATACTGTAACGTTAGAAAAACCTAAATTCCGTATAAAGGACCCTAATAAGTACAAGGGTAATAGTCTCCGAAACTGTAATCGTCTCATCCATTAATGTAAAACTATATTTCGGCTAGATCTAAAACGTTACTCTAATAAGTATAATTAGACACTAATTGCTTCTACCTTCCTGCGTGGTACTATTAAGAGTTTATAGATACTCTATAAGAAGAAACTTACTATACCCCTTAAATTCGCTGAATTTAAGTCCTAGTTAGTTAATTAGGTCTAAGACCCTACTAATTAAGGGATGGATTATAACTAGCGATACTATAACGCCAAATAATAAGATAGCTAGAGTGTAGTCTAGTTTATAAACTACTTAGAAGAACTAGAAGACAATATGCCCTACTTAGATCTATAGGATAATGCTTTACAACTTTACCAGCTACTCGCTAAGCTATAACCTAAGATTTAGCAAGCTATATAGGAGAAGAGCGAAATTCCTACCTTTTAAGAAAAGCTTATCTCTAAAGCTACTTAGATTAAAAACGCTAAAAGAGATAATTAGGGCAAGCGAAAGGAACTAGAAGCCTATAATAAAGAGCGTAAAACTAGATCTAGCTTTAATAATAGGGGTAGATTCTAACCTAACCACTCTATAGAAGGATAACGTGAGTAGGCTTTATAGCCCTAGAGCAATACTAGTTAACCCTAAAATAATAATAAAAAGGGCCTTTCTAGAAGAAAAATACAATCTTCTTATATATCCCTAGCCTATATAGGGAGAGCAGCAAGAGAAAAGATACTAAGATAGTAGAAAAATAATTGGCAACAGAATAAAAATAAAAGAAAACACTATAATAGGATCTCTAGAGGAAACTACTCTTTATCTCTTAAAGCCCCTGAGGATAAATATTGTTACGGCTCGTATAAATGCTTCTAAACCGAAGCTTATAGAATGCTGTATTACGAAGATACTAAGCTAAGGAGCAGAGAAGGTCGAGGAAAGGACACGTCTATATACAGGCGCCAAGTCTCTAAGCGAGCCCCTGACTAGGGTCTGTAACGGTGCCGTGACAAATATCCTAAAAAGCTACAATTAGCTTTCTTTTAGCTAAAACTAGGAAAAGGCTTCTTTAAATCCTTCTCTGGGACAATAGGGAAGGATAAAGAAGGTAGATACTTTAAGGACTGTAGAGCTATACAGACTCCTAAGCACCTATTACTAGAATGTAGATTATACTGGGAGGAAAGAAAAGAAATGCAAAGACAACTAAGCTCTTCTCTCTCCTTAGAGAAGCTTTTTTATATAGAGAAAGGAAGAAAGGCGCTTTTTCTATTCCTAAGTAGGATAAAAATAGCTACTAGAAAGTAGCTAATAGAAGAAAGACCTTTAGAAGGAGGTAACTCCTACTAGACTTTTAGTAAATAGGTAGTAGTAAGTAAAAAGATAGAAATAAACTATAAAATGCACAGGGACAGGCGTTAGGATTCTTTTACCATTTCTTTTACCTTTTTTTTACTGTTTTAATACTATCTAATAGTTGTCGTAACCTAGTATTTTGCTAGGGAACGGTAAACCTCTAGTTTAGAGGTTTATAAACTACTAGGACATAGCTACTAGTATATATTAAGCTGCCTATAAAGGATTTATATATATAGAACTATAGCGCTATATCCTAAAGGCTACATACGTAGTATTATACATAGTATAATACAATGGATATAAAAAAATTAAAATTAAAATTAAAATTAATAATAGGTAGAAACCTAATCCGAATAAGTGGAACTAGGAGTTATGTACCTATTATAACTATAGTAACAAGGGCTATATAAAGCGCTTCTACTAATAAAAGAAGTAAGATTTAGATTAATTGGGAAAAGAGAGAGCCTAGTAGATCTTTGCTCCCTTATACTAGGCTAGTAAGAGAAGGAGGAAGTAAGCTATTGTATGGTCATTCCTATCTCCATTTAAGTCAATAATAAATAGGTAACGCGAGGCTACCTTATAGATAGTGGCGCGAGCATAGGGTTTATTTCTTAATTGCTAGTAAAAGAGTTAGATTTGGACCTTAGCAGCTTATAGGTACGTACTATTTAAAGTATTAGAGGCTACCGGATTCCGTGCTATAGGGAGCAGACTTTTCCTATAGTTAGCTAGGACCCTAAAGGTCTATAGAATACGTAGGAGATATGCTTCTATACTACAGAAATTAAAGGATATAACCTTGTTTTAGGATACCTATAGCTTTACTAAGTTAATCTAGACATTAATTAGCCTTTAGCCTTATATCAATACCGGAAGTCTTAACTGCGTATTGTAGTTAAAGATTAAAAGACTTTTCTTAGCTATGTGCAAGAAAAAGGGTAGGCATATGCTATATATATTACTCTTAACCTTAAGAGTAAAGATATAGGGTATTTATTTTCGGATATCCGGCTATATATAGTTAAAGAACTAGAGATTCTGTAGGAATATATAGACCTAAAAGAGGTTTCTAGTAAAGAGGCTGCACAAACCTTACCTAACCCTATATTGGTTAAGTATAAGATAGATATAGGGGACAAGGAACCTCCTTTTAGACCACTATATAACCTATTAAAAAACGAGCTGGTTGTAACGGGCTCGTATAAATACCTCTAAGACGAAGCTTGTAGATTGCTACTATACAAAGATACTAAGCTGAGGAGAAGAAGAAAGGAAGAGGAAGGTCGTTAGGGGCTAATATATAGGGGGCGCCAAGGCGCTAGTTGCAAGCGATATCCGAATATAGCAGGTAACGTGCCCCAGCACCGTCACACTAGTAGTATTACATTAGTATATAGTAGACAATCTTTAAAGAGGATGGATTTAGCCTTCTATATTATAAACGCTTTAAGTATAATGTTATAACTACTAGGAGAGGAGTTGGAAGCAGCTAGTTAGTTAATAAAAGCACGGTCTAGGATGGAACTAGTAGAACTATGTGACGAGGAATGGTAACCGAGGTCATATAACGTTGTATATATTATACGCAGTATACGTGGTATATGCCTACGTATAAGACATATCTTACATACCTTACGTAGTAAAGGGATTTCTTAGGCGTACGGATGTGTATTTAAGAAGGACTACAGTCTCTACCAGGTAGTTCTCTTTTTGTAGTAATTCTTAGAATATAATTAGAGTTAATCTATTAGGCGACCTTACTCTACAGTTTAGTTATACTTAGTGTTAATTATTTACTCCTTTTACCTATATACTTAGCCTATTAATAGAACCCACCATAGTACTTCCTATAAGGTTCCGTTATATAATTACTACTATAGTTGTAGTAGAAAGGAATAATAAGTTAACACTATACCACCTAAAGCAATACCTATAATGGTATCCATGGTAGCAATAACCTTAGGCTTAAAGTTTGGAGGAGATACTAGAATATAGGATGACAACTTATAAATAGTTATAATAGCGCAACTTAAGGCGTTTACAGAATAGGTGGACAATAATTAGCTATTACTGCTTTAAGTAATTGGTGGATATAAAAAGAGAAAAGATTAAGATGCCATTTATTAAAAGATTCTTAGGAGAAAACCATAAGCTTAAGGGATTCCTTATATAGATAAGAATGAAGATACTTTATAAAAGAACTAAGTTGTTAATACTAAGTGATTAAGTGGGATACGCAGGACTGTTCTTAATAGGTTGGGTATTAGAATAGTTTAAACCCTATCTTATAGAGATATGGACTAATAGGTTAGCCACTTAAAATTTGGAAGTATAGTATATGTTCTTAAGCTGGAATGGATTTGCTAATAAGCTAATATAGATATATAGTAATCTTAAGTTAGTAGCAACAGCTAAAGGAGGGTTGTATTAGCTTACGTAAAAGGGATTAGTAATAGACTATATAATATAGTTCTAGACGCTAGTAGCGTAGACTAAGTGGAACTAAGGGGAGTTAATAGCTTAATACCAACGTAAATTAAAGGCTAAGGTCTAGCAGACTATAATACCTATAAATAATCTAGATAACATAATAGAGCTAATTAAATAAGCTATTAAGGTTAATAATTAATTATATTAGAGCGAGAAAAGAATATATTAGGGGCTGGCGCATAATAAGAAGACGTAATAGGTGTTTAAACTATGGTATAGCGTAGAACTAATAGACCTAAGTAGTACTAAAGAGTTAAAGAGATAAAAACTATGGAAACCTAGAGGATAAGGATTAAGCGATTAAAGGTCTAGGGAGTAGAGGCTAAACTAGAGATCTTAATAGTAGAAGATATTTAGGTGGACTCTATAATAGGAAAAGTTGTTTAAAGAAGGAGCTTATATAAATTGCAGAAAATAAGGTTATTATATTAGAGACTATAGAGGTAGTTAGAGTAACTATATAGTAAAGGGAACTAAACTAGTAGATAATATATATATATAGAGGGATAATAATATACTGCGAGGAACAAAGGAATGTTTAATTAAAAGCTTTGCGTTTTATTATAATAACACATGCTAAATTTATAAGGACGCTAAGTATAGCGTAAGCTATTAGCTATAAGAGCCTAAGTTAAGAGGACTCTAAGGTATAAGGGAATTAGACGAAGAAGTGGACTAACCCTATAAATTGGACAAGGATAAAGACGGTATATTTAGCCAGTAGTCAGCGAAGAAAGTTCTTATACACTAATTTAACTAAGCGGCAGAATCTAAGGATTAAGATAATTAAACTGTTAGTAGCGACGATAAGGTAATAATGGTAGCTTACTGGAAGTATATAAACCTTAGGGATGTAATAATTAAGGTAGAGGCTGAAATAGAAACTAAATTAGTAATAGGGATTGATACTCCATTAGATATAGTATCTATTACTTTATAAGATAGGAGAAGAGGTAAGCTATAGAGCACACTTAGTAGATAACTATTTGCTATTACTACCTTACCACTTAATAAAGGCAAAAGGCCATAAGCATAAGACTCTTAAAGTGAGATAAGTGAGATTTAAGACTCTTAAAGTAAGATAAGAATAACTAAAACGCCTAGTTAGACTAAGGTAGTAGTATAGCTTAAAAAGGAAGAATATTGTAGTTAAGTGTTTAAGGACTTAAAGAGCCTATTTATAAGGCGCGAACTAACTAAAAGTATAAAAGAATTTAGAGTAAGAGCCTTTATATAGTAGGAAATGGATTATAAGCCAAGAATAGCCGGATACTAGAAGTATAGAGGACTTATATAATAAGTTACTAATAGGCCGAAAGTAGGCACACTATAAGCAAAATGGCTTAATAAACTAGAAGATAAGGAGAACCTAGGAGTTCCTATTAGATTTAAGGAGAGATATACTAAGGGTTATTATAAGGCAGTAATAAAGACATTCTTCATTATAGAATGACTATATATACTTAGAGAGTTATACTAAAGGTAGTATAGACAACAAAAAAATAATAAGTGGGAAGATTTCTATATATAGTTAGATAAGAAAGTTATTCTAGACTAAGCTATTACTAAGAAGTTAATAATATATATTAAAGGTGCCTTAATTATAATAGTAAAAGACTTAGAAGGATAATTAGAGGACTAGAGGTATAAGAGATAGGTCTTAGTATCTATAAATAAAACTATAATAGTTAGATTGGTTAAATAGAGGTTTAAACTTAAGGATAAAGATAAACTAAGAGTTAACCTAAAGTACCTAGCGTATTACACATTAGCATAAATTGTATATGTGGATGACTAATATAAAATGTATAAGGCACTAAAGGTAAAAAATAAGAAATACCCTATAAGGATGTACTGGGTACCTAAGAAACTTTAGTATAGAAATATTAAGTATATATATAGCTAGTATCTGGTAGAGATATAAGAAATAGGCAACTTAATGCTATAACCAGGAAGGTTTCTAACAGAAAAATGCTTAGATAGATAATAATAGTGGGAATGTCCTAAGAATATGTATCTATAGTATATTAAAGAAAAGAAATAAACTAGATATTAGCTAACAAGCGAGCTAAATACAGTAGGATTAAGCTAATAGTTAGGAAAAGGCGAGGCCTATAGCACTAGAGGGAGCTAGTAGTAGAGCCTTAGACCCTTAAAAGAATCTAAAGACAATATCTAAATTTATAAATTAGGTAATAAGACTAGTAGTTTAAAGCGCTAATAGATAGTAGAGCAATAAGGAACTATATCTTACTAGTTATTACGGACGCTTTAAGTACAATATTGCGACTACTAGGAGAGGAGTTGGTAGAAGCTAGTTAGTTAATATAAGCACGGTCTAAGATGGAGCCGATTAAGCTATATAATGAGGAATAGTAACTAAGGTTATATAATAAGCTCTATAAGCTCTATAAGATCTATAGGGTCTATTACGTACCTTACGTACCTTACGTAGCGAAGGGATTTCTTAGGAGTATAGATGTGTATTTAAAGGACCACAGTCCCTACCTAGATAGTTCTCTCTTTATAGTAAATTTTAGAATATAATTAGAGTTAATCTATTAGGCAAACCACTCTACAAGTTATTACGCTATGTTATTTGTTTATTTATATACCTAAGCCTAATAATAAGTCTATCGTAGTATTTCCTACAAGGCTTTATTATATATTTACTACTAAGGTTATAGTAGCTAGTAAGACAGCATTATACCACTAAAATAACCAACTACGACGCTATCTACGGTAGTAATAACCTTAGGCTTAGGGTTTAAAGAAGATACTAGTATACGAGATAAAGACTTATAAGTAGTTATAATGGGCTAGCTTTAAGCAGTAGTTGACTAGCTTATAAGTAACGGATAAGTGTTAGATATAAAGCTCAACGATATAGGAGTATTAAAGATTAAGATGCTATTAATTAAAAGGTTTAGTAGTAAGAAAATTAAGCTTAAAGGATTCCTAATATAAATGCGACTTAAGATTAGAAATAAGGGAACGAAACTACTATTAGTAGTAGACCAAGTAGCGTATATAGGATTGTTCTTAACGGGACGAGCACTTAAATAGTTTAATCCCTACTTAACGGAATACGAAGCTAATAGATTAACTACTATGAATAAAGAAGTAAGATATATATTCTTAAGTTAGGAAGGTTTTATAAGTAGGTTAATATAGATATACAGCAATCTAAAAGCAATAGTAACGGCTAAGAGGAAGCCACAAGGGCTTACCTAACGAGGATTAGTAATAGAGTATATAACATAGTTCTAAACCTATATAATATAAACTAAGTAGAACAAGTACGCACTAATAGCGTAGTATTGATAAGGACTAAAGTAGAAAGTATAAACCGTAATAATACCTATAGAAGACCTAGAGGATATAAGGACACTAATTAAGTAAGCAATTAAGGTAGATAATAGACTTTACTAGTCCGAGAGGGGCGGTAAAAGTATAATTAAACCGATATAGATAAATTGAATATTATAGCAGGTATTAAAACTATAGTATAGCGTAGAACTAATAGACCTTAGCGGAACGCGAGAGTTAAAGTAATAGAAAAAGAAATTATAGAAATCTAGAGGGTAAGGATTAAGTAATTAAAGACCTAAGGAGTAGAGGCCGAACTAGGGATCTTAATACAGAAGATGTTTAGGCGAACTCTATAGTAAGAAAAGTAGTATAAAGAAGAAGCTTATATAAATTACAGAAAACTAGGTTATTTCGCTAGAGACTATAGAAGTAGTTAGTATAACTATGTAGTAAAGGGAACTAGACTAGTAGATAATAGATACGTATAGAGGGATAATAATATGCTGCGAGGAACAAAAGAATATTTAATTAAAAGTTTCGCGTTTTATTATAATAACGTATACTAAATTTATAAGGACGCTAAATACGGCGTAAGATATTAGCTATAAGAGCCTAAGTTAAGAGGACTTTAGGGTATATAAGAGTTAAATAAAGAACAAGATTAACTTTATAAATTGGATTAGGACCTAATAAGTATATTTAGTTAGAGATCCGCGGAGAAAGTTCTCGCGCACTAATTCCACTAAGCGGTAAAATCTAAGGATTAAGATAATTGGATTATTAGTAGCGACGATAAAGTAATAAAGGCAGCTTATTAGGAGTACGTAGACCTTAAGGACGCAATAACTAAAGTAGAGGTTAAGTTAAAAATGGAAACTAAATTAATAATAGGGAACGATACTCTATTAGATATAGCGTCTATTACTTTATAAGACGGAAGAGAGGGAATATCTTAGAATGGATTAAGTAGGTAACAATTTACTAGTGCTACCTCGCCACTTAATAAAGGTAAAAAGCTATAGGCTTAAGATTCTTAAAACAAGATAAGAGATACCTAAGATTCTTAAAACGAGATAAGGATAGCTTAAGGACCTATAATGGACGATAACTAGTAGAAAAGAGTAATAGCTTAGTTTAAAAACCAACAAATAAGTACGGGACGAAGTTTCCTAAGGAACTAAGATTTTAACGAACGAATAAGGTCCGCAGCAATTCTAGGAAAACGTAGCGTTCAGCCTAATGATTAAAAAGTTAATACCGCGATTAAGAAGCAGGAAGACTTTAAGGATCCATTAACTAGATGTAGACTAGAAGAAAGCTAGAAAGATTTTAAATAGAGAATCTTCGCGTAATAAGAATAAAACTAGAATAATGATATTAGGTTACTAGGCTAAGTAAGGATTAGGGCACTAATATAGAAAATAACTAATAGGCCTAAGATAGGCATACCTAGAGCAGAATGGCTAGAAGAAATTAAATAGGAAGAAGATTTTAGAATCTCTACTTGATTTAAAAAATGATATATAAAAGATTATAATAACGCAGTAATAAAGAGATACTTCCTTACGGATAGGTTATATACTCTTCTATAACTGTACTAAAAGTGGTCTAGATAATGTTACAATAATAAGTAGGAAGACTTTTATATATAGCTAGACGAAAGAGTTGTCGCAGACTAAGTAATTTCGGAGAAACAAATAAGTTATATTAAAGGAGCACTAATTATAACATCTAGAGATTTAGAATCTAGATTATAGGACTAGAGACGTAATAGGTAAATCTTAGTACATCGGCAAAATATGGTACCCTACCAATGGCCTCAATGGTTGGTGGTTGACGCAATTGGCGCGCAGTTGAGGGCATTTGGCAACTCGACCGACTAGCCTATGTCGTGTTTTTTTGACACGCAATCTGCGCATTTGGCAACCACAATTGTATTTACCTCTTTTATACTAATAGCATATTTTAAATAAATAAAAGCTACTTTAAGGCTATTTATAAGGCTAGT
>Ga0307515_10025551_pt1 | contig 10211 bp, 16 predicted proteins | sample 17_EM_MG_FD_194513 | JGI IMG/M metagenome (GOLD analysis project Ga0307515, IMG submission 194513) | Populus trichocarpa ectomycorrhiza microbial communities from riparian zone in the Pacific Northwest, United States - 17_EM | ecosystem: Host-associated > Plants > Roots > Unclassified | place...
CTCAGCATACCGCAACTGTTGGTCCCGCTCCATCCGAGCCGAAAGCTCCTGGATCAGCTGCCGTCGGTGTTTCTGCAGTCCTCGATCAATAAGAACATCAAAAAGGACAAGGATACACCGTACCTTTGATTCTTCCTCTAAGAGTTGTAAATCGGAATCGTCCTGTCGTTGGGCGACTTGTTTCCCTTTCTTTCTTTTCTGACGACCTTCAGGTTTCCAGCCCAAGTCGATTTCCGATTCATCACCCTGGGGGACGGTCTCTGGGGCAGGGGCAAGGTTCGAAGGTCCTTCATAGGTATCTAACAGCGCGGTCGAGATAAACTTCCCACATGCATACGACAGAAAATGGGGCGAGACTTACCCTCTTCCCCCTCCTCCACGAAAACAATATGTTTAGGCCCTTTCATTGAACCGGCCTTGGCCTTCCCCTTTAGTTTTCGGCTCGTCAAAACTCCCCCTTTCTCCAACACAGGCAGTTCCACCTCATCCACACCTCCGCCTTCATGCACCAGGTCAGCCATAGCGCTCAGTTGAGATTTTATCCGGTCGATTTTCTGTGAGAAGGAGTGTTCCAGGTTTCAGGTTCCACACCGAACGCACAAAAAACCAACCTTGGCATTCGAGCTCCTCATCGTCCGAACGTAATTCTCGTCTTGTGTCTTGAGTACCTTCACTATATCGACCGGCATGGCAACATTCCCTCGGTCCTGGATATGAACGCCATCCTAAACAGCAGAATCAGCCTCCTCTACCAACCGTAAACAATTCTGTGGCTCGCACGTTGGTCCTCTGGTTTACCATCCCAAAGTAGAACTCATCCTTGTTCCTGTCTGCCGCCTTCCTCCGCAGGGTTTTGATACGTTCCTGCTTCGAATGATAGTCCTTTGCTCGGAGTACATAGTCCTTATGTTTCTCGAGAATCCCGAACTTGGCTCGATGCGCCAACTGAGATCGTTCTTTGTGGTTTCGTCGGTGAAGCGAATTCCGTAGGGAAGACATTGTGTTTTAGACGTTAGACCTCAACGAGACGGGGCAACCAAAGTTAACACCTCAATGTGACGAGGTCGGAAGGCAAATCGCAAACCAAAGCCAGAGCGAAAGTGAAGGGAAAAAACAAATTCGATCAGAATTCCCACAGTCGCAACGGATACCCGGCGCCTAAATGCAAACAGGGGAACGGGGACAAAGCAATGAGTAATGGTACACTAGTTAGAGGGTCGAGCCATAGGGCCAGAGCCGTTCAATGGGCCTTCCAAATACATCCTAACCAAAACGCTCTCAAGAGCAGCGACAGATGGGGGAGCATGTTCAAAAGTCCGTGCGGCGTTCCTCACATGCTCAAATAAAACCGACATTCTGTCCCATCGCGCCTGCTCGTCCTGTACCAGACTCTGGGGATGGTGTAGTTGCGCGATCTGAGTGAGTGTGGCAGGCTGAGGAGGAGGGGGCATCATGGATTGAGATTGTGGAGGGGGAGGCGCGGGAGTGGGGGGCAGTTGGTGGACAGCTTGTACAGGTTGTGTCGTTATGGGAGTGAATTGCGTCGTGGGATCGTGAGCGAATAAAGCGGGGTCAATCGTTTGTTCAGGCGGAGGATCTTGAATCTCAGGTGTCATTGAATGAAGATCTGGCTCTTCGAGCTGCTGAACCGCGCCTGGCGTGACAGCCGTAGGAGCAGACGTCGAGGCTCTACTCTGGTCAACATCCGAACGCCGTCTTGTCGAACGAGCCTTCTCCTGTTCGACCTGGGCCCGGCGACCTCTTCGTGTGAAAGGGAGATTTGCGAGACCAATTTCGTGGGAATGTTGTGCGCGGTCTGGAAGTCAAAAAACCGTTTAAGAGACCATTGTTCACTGTGAGATCCAATCAGACTCACAGCACACGCGGACTTCCTCCGTCTCGTAGTACGTTTTGAACGAGATGGATGCAGAACAGCCGGTCCCTTCAAGCTGTGGTTTCCTATTAAGCTTACAGTTTCAAACACGGTCAAAATCCGGGGCGCCCACCTTGCGACTGGGGACTTTTCGGTGCCTGTCGGGGTACTTTTTCACGTACTTGCTCCTGCCAGATTTCGAATGCCTGGCACATACCTGATCCCAGTCAGCAAACCACCGACGCACGCGAAAAAAAGAAGGGGGTTTTTACCAGTTTCGTGTGTTCTTTGAATCGAGGTGGGACAGATTTTGAGACATGGCGATCGTTCCTCACAAACTCAATCATCTTCTCTTCCTCTTCCTTGGCCCTCCATGCTTCGAAGGCGGCCATGGATTCAAAAGTCAGCGTGTAGCCTTCGTCCGCATCGCCTGCGCCGTACGGAGCTTTCCTTGATCCGTTCCCGTATACCGAAGGCGACGGTTCAGCGTGAGCGGGGTCATTTTGTGTGGCGGGCATCTGCATTGCAGAGGAGAGCGAAGAAGAAGCGATTGAGGACTCCGGTGCATCGCTCAAACCCGTTGAGCCGACGCGGAACTGGTGGTAGGCGGTGGCAGGATCCATACCCGCTTCCCCTTCACGTGACCAACCTCATGGCACAACCTCGGCGCGGCAACCTCAAACCCGAAAACAGCGACTTGCAAAGAAACGAGACTCATGCGAAATCCATGTCCATGTATTACAATACTCAAAGGCTCTGGGATACGAACGATAAACCAATCACGGACCCAGTTCAACGCCTTTCTTAGCTCACACAATGAGGCACTCAAAAAGTCCATATTTCCAAGAGTTGCGGCCTAACCGAGGACAACCGCTGTAAACCAATAATTGATAAATAAAAGTGCCACCCGCTCAAACAAACCCCGCCAACTCACTCTAAAAGCCAATACGTTATCTTCCAAGAGGTCCCACCTCACCTGATCCCCTTCCGGAAACGTATCCGCCAGCTTCGCATGATGGGTTGCATACCGTGACGCAGCGTCCAAAGACGTATGGATTTTTTTGAAGCGACGGGCGCCGGGTATAAAATCGAGTGAACGGAGTGACGGTCCTTGGTAGAGTTCGTCGTCGATCACCAACACCCGGGGGCCGACGAACTGGAGGGCATCTGGGAACCCCAATTGTAGATCAATTGGCATGGTCTCGTGCTTCCAGAGGTCCCAAGGGATACACAAGGCTGCCCCGTTCTTGGAGGCAATGGCACATATGCTCTCATAGTCGATCACGAAAGTTTGATCGCACCCGGGAACCCAGTAGTCTCGGCGCAAGCCCGGATCGGCGGAGCCTGATCCACCCGAATCGAGGAGAGGGTGATTGCAAATCGCCGGGTTTGGAACGAACCTAGGAGCCCAGACGAATTTGATGCATAAGACGTGCCCCTTGCGATCAGTCCAAAACGGAGAACCTAATCTTGCCCCTCGAGCATAGGTTCCCTGTTTGTAGTGAATCAAACGAAGGGATTCCGCATTGTTCAACTCGAATTCTATCTCCCTCGGTTCTCTGGGATCCTCGACAGGAACAGAGGTGTCCAACAGAGTGACCGACCACCGTGAACCAGGTCCCACGGCTTGGGACACCCCAAATATTCGATACTCATCAACGAACTGAACGCTTTGCGAACAACGCGCGGTGACATCCTACGGAATGAGTGATTTATAGTCATCCAGATCGATGATCTTGATTTCTGCTGACCGCATGTTTGACCCCCGTTTTCCAGTCCCACACAACGAGGTGAGAGACAGTGCCAGTACGGTAAGGTCCTCCGGACAGTAGAACTGTGAGTGCGAGTCGAGAGCAGGTAACTTGGACATGTATCCGGTTGACCCTCCGTGCTCGCCCGTATCTAGCTCCATTGATTATATGAGTGGATGCACTAGGGTGAGGTTGCCCATCAGACATCTGGAAGAGTTGTATCACGAATGACCTAGAGTCACGACTCCATCAGTCATTGATATCACACACAGACTCGGAGGCGCATACCATCCGAGATCCACTTGTGAGCATACAACCAAAAGGTCTTCTTCTGGAAGGAAACCTAGTGACAGGGAGTCGTTCGGGAGTCCACGCACAGTCCACTGCTTCAACGGGATGCCCCTCAGAACCGACGGCAACTGGATGAACCGATAATCGGTCGTAGTGTCCCCCGGACCCGCGAGCAGCTTCAAGCAAATAACCCCTGCGTCAACAATCGGAGGCTGGGAGGATGGCGGGAGGGTAAGTGATGTGTGTTCGACCCATTGGAGGGAATCCCAGTGCGACCGATACCGATCTAGTTGTTTACGACGGTCTGCAAACGTGATAGATGGGTCTTGGTACCCAACTTCAAGCCCAGCCGACCGCAAACCAATTAGATATTGTACTTCAGGCGACCCATCGATGATATCACGAAAACTGCAGTTCACCTGGAGATTTTGAAGGTAAACTCAGACGCGCTCATAGATGTCACGAATCAAAAACAGTACCGCTCGAAGCTTGAGAATCTGCTCAGGCGCTAGGTGCAGAAATGCGCTTTCCCAGAGCTCCGGGGGGAATACCGCAGGTGGAGACGGCGGTTGGGCTGACATGTCTCACCCGTGGTATGATTGCGGTTCCTTCCCAAGGCAATGTCTTCTGGTTTCCCACGCGGTACCGACCGTAATACTCATTATCATTATCCTGGCGCTACGTTACGTGTCATGCGATAATGTACAATGGGTACAAGTTACAGTTACAGATGTTCCCTACACCGTCAAGGTGAGGCACGGGTCATTACAAGATGGAGAAGACCGAGAACAACGAGCGCGAGCGAGAGTTCACGCCGCACGACCGGCAGCCCACTTCTCCTCTATCAAATACAACCTCTCACCAAGGCCCTCAAAGAACGTGGTCTGTAATTCCGATCTAGTCCAATGGGGCACGATCGAAGCGTGGGTAGCACCCTCAATCGAGAACACGTTCCATGCCCCGGTGACAAGCTCATCCGCGACAGGTTGCGACGAATGGGCCAAAGCTCGATGGTGGACGCATTTCGTTTCCCTGGGTGCGAGTAAATGTCAACTAAGAATAAGACCCCTTATTGTTTCCGTGCAGATATGACGTACTGGCAAGACAGCGGATGCCATTGTGAGAATACCGGCACGACCCCGTCGTTCTTGTATAGCTCATCACGGTCTTTCCCCTTCTGGATAGCGTGCAAAAAGTCGGGGAATGGATGGACCTTCGTCAGATCGTACGAGCACATCGCACGAGATAGGATAAACAACGGGAAGCTGATGAAATGTGAAATGCTTGGCGTGAAACCACTCTTCGACTCGTGGTCAGGGATCGTCTAAATGAATAATAGAAGGTGTTTTAGTGTGCGTGCGCAAGCGAACTCAGTTTCTAGGCCTCACCATATTCGTAGCATAACTCGTGTAGTACGTCCCCTTGTTCACAACACCCTCGCCATTCTTCTCCCTGGCCACGACAGACTGATACGTCACATCGTACGGGGCGATGTCTTCACTCTCTGCCCACCCGCTCTTCCACACATGCTTGAAAAATTGGAGGACTGAGATATCCTTGCAAGTGTAGGACCGAGTCTCGCTGAGGAGATCCCATGGGCACTCTGAGAAGAACGGAGCAAAGAAGATGCAAAAGTGGACGATCATCGCGATCATAGATCCCACAGAGAAGAATCGGATGTCTGGGGGACTTGCTGGCTTTTCCCCGAGGGTGTATACGGAGTGGGTACCACGGAAAGGCGCAGAGACTGGGAGTGCGACACACAAGTTACCAACCCACATCGAAGGCTGGGTGGGAGATCCACTCACTGGTATTCACCGACAAAACCATGTCCGGGTGATGTTGGTCTCCGAAGAAACCTTCCCTGATGAGGTCCTGCATCTTTACAATGGTTGTGCCGCCCTAGAGACAGGAAATGAGGAGGGGCCCTGAAACGCCTTAGTTCGCTGCATTTACCATCGAATGCCCAAGGAAATGTAGTGGTCTCATGGCAGACCACTCGGGGCACAAACCCGATGGGAAAATACGACCGTATCGACCGTGGCTATGATCCTTCGAATGTTTCTCGCCGTAGTCGACTGCAGGAGGGTCTCAGATCAAACAATCGCAGGGATCACAGTGAACGATCAGTCACCTGTACCACCCTTGATCGTGAAAAACAACTCGCAGGCGCGATCGTGTAGCGAGCTGACAGGTCCAACCCTGCGATCGGGTACAAATTTGACGTCCGTTCTCAAGAACCACCAAATGTATGAGTACTCACTTGACAAAATGTGTCTTCCTCTTCTGCCCACCCTGAGATCCCGCATTTAAGTGATCCGCAAAATCTCCCCAAAGCGCGTCGCCGGCTCCGCCACAGAAGCCTTCCACGATGATCAGCGGGATCGGCTCTTCTCCCGCAATCTCATCATCCCGCTCCGGTTCCACCTTCTCTGACAGGTGCGTGGCTGTAATCGGAAGTGTAGCAGGCGTAGGGACAGATTTTGATTTCCAAAACTTGAAATGCATAGGTCGTATCGGGTTCGTCCAAAGAATACTTGTCCTGATGTGCGCGGTCGAGATAAGATATCGATCTTGGGGGCCAGGCCACCGACCGACGCAGGGAGGGTGGCGGGAAAGGGAGAGAGGAAAGACAAATCACAGGAAGGTGCGAAGTTGCGGTAGTAGCGTTTTATAAGTGCGCCACCCCGTGGCCGCCTTGTGTTCCCGCTTAACATTTCACGCTGTGTTTGCGATGTTTTGCCAAGTGAGCCGTGACCATAATGGGCAGAGGTCTGCGAGGGCCTGGTCCGGATAAACCCAAGAGCCAAACTCGGACCGTTTAATCCGGTTTGAGCGAAATGTTGGACAGGATACAACTCGATGGTCATGTTCGTGTCCTGTGCCCTCGGGCGATAGGGTTGGTGTTGAACAATCATGGAGCGATGCATGTCCCAGTGAGTACGGGGAGTAAATTTGGCCAAGTGAGGATTCATACAAGGTCATTGCAGCTCCGAACCATTTTTTCCGGTATTTCTGCGAGCCGGCGCTGTAGTTCTAATCCTCGTGATGCCTGACAAAGAGGTGCGATCGGGCCGGTCTATTCCCCCCAAGGCTGGTGGAACTCAGGGTATGGTGGGATATTTTTCCTGTAGTGGAATCGACAACCGAACTGTTCACTTTCGTCAGTTCGCTAAACCATAATACTACCCCCTCAAGGCCTCACCTCCGACCACCGTCCCAAGTGTTAACGATAAGCTCGCAGGCTCTACCACAATTAGTGAACCAACACTCCAAAGAAAGGATAGGACAGCAGCAGGCGCCGAACGATAATTGGATGTATGGTCCCAGCTGAAAAACAAATGGATCAGTCGATATGTGACATCACAAGTTTCCGCGAACCCAAGAAAACGACGTGGAGAGTAAAAATAACCTCAAGTCAGTGGTTGCCAGCATTCAATCCGTGAGAGACTGCGAACGTTTGGAATGCATAAACTTCGTACGTACTCGTGACGAAATCGCACCACAGGCGAGGAGGTTGCAGCTCCAAACTGTCGGTTTTGTCAGGGCTGACCAGGACGCGTGGTCGGTTGAACCGATTCAATCTGCCTCGAGGGTTTCGGGGTAGCTGAGGGGTTCGAGCGCTGTCGGGCCACGAGTTGCATTCACATAGACACAAATACCCGCAATTCGGCAGATAAGCGGACCTCGTGGCGTGCTAATCTGAAAGGCCGACAAGTATGATAAGTATGAGGCTGGGTGTCTGACTGAATTCAGAAGGTCACTCCGGGGCGATTACGATCACAGCCGGCGAACGAGATGCAGCTAGGATTTCGAAATCATCGCAATTAGCGGGCCAATAAACGGACAAGCACCTAGAAACGATTGACGAGCTTGGGGGTTGGGAGGTATCATTCCCACAAAAAACGTTCAAGACTCCCCGGGGAGCGGGCAAAAAGAATGGAAAGCGTTCAGGAATTGAATATGCTTAGGGGACCGAGGTTGAAAGGGAAGGAGGGTGTATGGGGGTGATACAAGTGGTACATCGTGAATCGAACAATTTGCAGACGGCCGAAGAGGTGAATATGGAACAAGGGTGTGGGACGAGGTTGATGTATGGCAGATGGGATGTAAAGGGTAACTGTGGAGCGATCTACAAGGCTGGAACGATTATAATGCGAACAGAAAGCGGATTGGGAAGGAGATGCAAAGCAATTGTGTACAGGGAATACAAGGAGGGTGACGTCTCCGCATAAACGCGAAAGTCCGTGGAACAAGGATTAGATGAGGAGAGTGTAACGGTCGTAAGACTTAATCGTGCATCTGGGGGCATGTGTGTCAATGTTTCGCACAACGCGTAAAGATGTGAAAGCACTTACAGATCATGAGCGTGAAGAACAGGGTAAGACGCGAGGAGAGATAAGAAACGTAAGCACGTTGTATATAATCGGGAGTAAGTCCGAAAGAGATGTCTGGGGTATCAGGGGCGTCGAGAGGCGCGCGCTGAGTTCATCATGAATGAGATAAAACTCGAGCAAGCCGATAGCAGAGTACTTACCCCAACGAATATAGTTATTTCAAGGTATGCCACGAGAGGGAACAGCTGCCAACTCCAGCAATGTTGACACGAGCTTGAACACGACACACCTACGAGCGCGTACGTCAGCAACCGAAGTCAGAGGTGGAGATCTATTTGAACATACGGTGTCCGCAACCTCTGCTTTCCGGAAATCCACCAAGATGTCGCCGTTCACTCCCCTGGTGATTGAACCAATCTCGCCGAATGACTGGAAGCGGATATGAGGGATACACTCCTCGTGATATATCTGGGAGAAAACACCTACTTCACACCAGCGCTTTGCTGCGTCGTATCGACGATGGTCATTGAGAGGGATCCCACCAATGACGAGCCGCTTTCTCCTATTTTTTCTCCTTGGGCTGGCGATCAGGCTCGGTGGACTTCCTGAAAATTTGTGGCCAGAAGGTCTCAGGGAGAACGGAACCCTGATGGTACTTTTCGACGGCTGCGACACCAACTTGGTGGACCCAGGAGGGAGGCTCCACAAGCTCTGTGAGCTCTTAGCAAACCCCGAACTGGACCGGACCGAGTTATGGGTGCCCATTGTATTGAGTGACGTTGTTGCATCCAATGAAGGTCTGCTCGGTGAATACGAATCCGATGAAGCAAAACTAGGGCGTGACTTGAATGCTTCGGATTCGGAGATGGATGCGAAGTGACCCATCACGCTCGGGCGCTGCAACTTGGCTTTCCACGGAGAAGGTGATCGTTTGGTTCCATCGGACTTTTCGGGGGTTTTTGGGGATGGGGTGTTAAACGTGGGTAAACTAGACCCCCTACTGTGACTTCCGGCGGATGATCTCCGTATTGACGGTGTAAATGACATCCTCCAGTTCTTGAGTGGGGAGGAAGTATTGCCGAAGAGACCAGAAGTGCGGCTACCTTGGGATGGAGATCTTTGGCTTCGCTCCGTTCCGTTTGGTATCTAGTCCCAATGCGTGGAGGGAAGGAGACAAATACCCGTGTTTAGTCAGAACTTGAACCGCAATCAGACATTTCCACGTGTGCTCACCTCTTCGTCGTCATCGACGAAAACAAAATCGGAAGCGTCTTGCCGATGAACCGAGGACTGTGGAGTGACGGGAGTGAAACAGCGGGGGTGGACGATGGTGTCAGAATGTCGGGGCATGGGGGACAAACGGCCAGGATCCTGATCCTCGCCTCGTTGATCTTCTATCCACCGCTCAACGCGCCCCGAACCCTGGGGGCTGGATCCGGGGAGCTGGTCTTGAGCAGCGGTGGGCACGGGCATTTGAGAAAGAGAAAACGGGGATTCGTCGACGGGAGATGGTTCTGAGCGAGAGTGCAAGGCGCGTGTCAGCCGATCCTGTCGTGTGACAACGGCGGATGGAATGGTAGCGCAGAACAAACCTTGGATGGATATAGAGTGGACGTGGCGAGGCATGGTGGTGTTTGCGGTTTCGTGGATACCAGTAACTCTAAAAGTTCTTGTTCGGGCGTTCGTAAACTTAGGTATTCGTTCTGGCGCGAGAGAGCAAACGAGGGATACGAGGGGAAAATATTAAAAGCCGTCGCGGTCGTATCCTGTCGTGAAGGGTGAGATGAACATACACGACGAGGGCGAAAAGAGGGATGGTGGTCGTTGGGAAGAGACGCAGAAAAAGGAGACATCTTCTCAGCCGAATGGTCGACTGAAGACAAATTGACGGAAGCGGAAGCAGGTATTAGGTAACTCGTGACTACCTTTTGGATTATTTCATTCGCTACGTACACATAG
>Ga0307515_10025552_pt1 | contig 10211 bp, 8 predicted proteins | sample 17_EM_MG_FD_194513 | JGI IMG/M metagenome (GOLD analysis project Ga0307515, IMG submission 194513) | Populus trichocarpa ectomycorrhiza microbial communities from riparian zone in the Pacific Northwest, United States - 17_EM | ecosystem: Host-associated > Plants > Roots > Unclassified | place...
TCCGCAAGCGCCGGCGCACCACCCTTGTAGGCGACGTTGACCATGTCGGTGCCGGTCGCACCCATGAAGACGCGGGCAGAAAAGTCTTGCGGGTTGCCAATGCCGGAAGTGCCGAAGCTGTACTTGCCGGGATTGGCCTTCAGCAGCGTCACGAGTTCGGCGACGCTGTTGGCCGGCACTCGCGCAGTATTGACGATCAGCACGTTCGGCTGGTCTGCCACGCGGATCACGGCCGTCAGATCCTTCAACGGGTCGTAGGGCAGCTTCTGAAATAGATGCGCATTGGTGGCCACGCCGAACGGTGCCATGACCAGCGTGTAGCCGTCCTTGGGCGACTTGGCGACGAAGTCCATGCCGATGTTGCCGCTGGCGCCAGGCCGGTTGTCGACGATGACGGGCTGGCGCAGTTCGTTGGACAACTGCTGGCCCATCACCCGTGCCACCATGTCGATGCTGCCGCCGGGAGGAAACGGCACGACCAGGCGGATCGGTTTGCTGGGGTAGTCGTCTGCCAAGGCGGCACCTGCTATTACGCCCATCGACACGGCGAGAGCGGCGGCCAAGGTACGGGCACTACGGAAAAGAATGTTCATGGATGTCCTGAGAATAGATGGAGAAAGTGCTGCTGAAGTCGTCCGTCAACGCTCTGCCTGGGGCGTCCAACGCCGCTGGTGCCAGGGCGTACAGGCCTGGTAGCTGCGCGCCACGCCCAGCACGCGGGAATCGGCTTGTGTAGCCCCTGCAATTTGCAGACCAATGGGAAGCCCTTCATCGTCTTCACCGGCCTGCACCGAGATGCCGCACAGGTCCAGCAGATTGCCGATGCGCGCATAGCGCACGGGCGGGTTCGCGTGGTTGACGCCAGCGAGCGGCCGAGCAGTCCAGGGCGACGTGGGCGTGAGGAAGACATCGAGGTCGCCATAGGCCTCTGCAAACTGGTGCTTCAGTTCTTCGCGGCGCCGGCTGGCATCTACATACTTCACCGCGCTGAACCTGGCGCCTGCCATGATGCGCGGGCGCACCGATGCATCCATCGGCAGGGTCTCGTCTCCTGCAAGATGGCCCCAGCTGGCCGCTGCCTCGGACAGCATGATGGAACTCGCCACGTCGGCGAAGTCGTCGAAGGATGTCGGCAACGTGAGCGGCCTCAGGTGCGCGCCCTGCTCCTTGAACGTCTCCAGCGCGCGCGCATAGGCGGCACGCACTTCGGGCTGGACATCGTCGAGATCATCCGCACCCAGATAGCCTACGCGCACGCCACGAAGAGATGGGACCGTTCCCGACTCGAGTTCGGACGGTGGGCACGCGCTCTTGTCCCCGGTCAACGCCGCGAACATGAGCGCGGCGTCTTCCGCGGTGTGCGCCAGCACGCCCACGCTGTCCAGCGTGGTGCTCAACGGCACGACGCCGTCGCTCTTCAATCGACCGATGGTAGGCTTGAACCCCGTCACGCCGCACAGCGCGGCCGGCACGCGCACCGAGGCTCCGGTGTCCGTGCCAATGGTCAGTGGCACCATGCCCGCGGCAACGGCCACGGCCGACCCGCTGCTGGAGCCGCCGGGCGACAAGTGCACCGAGCCGCCCCAAGGGTTGCGGGGAGCGCCCATGGTCTCGTTCGCGCCCCAGGCTCCGAGCGCGAACTCCACCATGTGCGTCTTGCCGACGATGACGGCGCCGCACTCCAGCAGGCGCTGCGCGATCCACGCGTTCTCGGTTGCGACCTCGTTCGCGCGCAGCGACGACCCCGCGGTGCTGGCGCGGCCACGCAGATCGACGTTGTCCTTCAGCGCGACCGGCACCCCGTGCAAAGGCCCGAGCCAGTAGCCGGCCTGCATCAGGTGATCCGCAGCCTGTGCCGCCAGCAGCGCCTCCTTTGCATAGACCCCCACGAAGGCATGCAGGCGGCCATCCAGTTCTTCGATCCGCCGCAACGCAAGCTCGGTGAGATCGACCGACGTGCAGACGCCCGAGCGCAGCATCTGGCCCATCGACACCAGGCTGGGAAAGCCGCCACTCAAGACCTGGGATGCGAGCTTCATGCCTGCACTCCCATCGCCTTGGCGATCAGCGCCGAGGTCCCCATGATGTCGGGATACTTCTCGCCCGCATCCAGCCGCTTCAGCGTGATCTTCTCGTCGCTCATCATCTTCAAGGCGCGCCTGGCGCTGGCCTCGATGTCGGCTGCCGGCAGCACCAGAATGCCGTTCTCGTCCGCCACGATGGCATCGCCCGGGTTCACGGCCACCGACCCGCAGGTGACCGGCACGCAGAACTCGCCGCCCAGCCCCAGGCTCTTGACGGTGACGGCCGACGTGCCCTTGGACCACACCGGCACGCCGTACTGCCGCAGCTCACCCAGGTCGGTCACCAGGCCATCGACGATGATGCCGGCAACACCCGCCACCTTGGCCGCATAGGCCACGGCACCGCCCAGGGTCGCAATGGTCTCGTCGCCGCAGCGGTCGATCACGATGATGTCGCCACGGCGTGCCTGCCCCACTGTGTAGTGCACCATCGAGCCATCCATCCCCGGCACCCGCACCGTGACCGCGGTGCCGGCCACCCGGCGATCCTGGAAGTGGGCACGAATCGCCGGCGACATGAAGCCCGTGTAGCGGAAATGCCCGATCACCGCCGGCTCGGCCGAGGCCAGCAGATCGAGAAGCGCGGCATCGACTTGCGCGGGGAGTTCGTTCAAGAGAAACACGTTGGATTCCTGATGGGCTGTTGTGGTGGGGGCGACTCTACGGGCCTGCCTGCACGCCGAAAAGTCACAAATCTGGACCACGGGCTATAAACTTATCTGATGATGCGCGTCACCTTCCGCCAGCTGGAGGCCTTCTATTGGGCGGCCACGCTGGGCACGGTCAATGCGGCTGCCAAGCACCTGTTCGTGAGCCAGCCCGCGGTGACGGCGCGCGTCAAGGAGCTGGAAGAGGTCCTCGGGATCGCCCTGCTCAGCCGAAGCCAGCAAGGCGTGCAGCTCACGCCCGCGGGCCGCGAGGTGCTGGACCACGCGCAGCGCCTGCTGAAGATGGGCGACGAGCTGGAGCGCTTCGGCAAGCACGAAGTGCCCCCGCTCGACGGCATGCTGCGCATCGGCGCGGATGAGACATCGGCTGCCGTGGCGGTGTCGGAGATCCTGCGGCAGTTGAAGCTTCGCTACCCGACGCTCAGGGTCGAGTTGAGCATCGAACGCAGCAAGGTGCTGCACGAGAAGCTGAACCGGCGCGAGCTGGACATGGCGCTGCAGACCAGCCCCGTCGCACGGCCGCACGTGGCCGACATCCTGCTGGGCTGGGTCCAGGTCGCGTGGGTGGCAAGCGCATCAGTTGAACTTGCGCACCTGCCTTTCTGCCCGGCGGACGCGGCCTCGGTATCGATCGTGACCAACCCGCCGCCTTCGATTCTTCACTACGTGGCCCGTGACTGGCTCAGCAAGGCAGGCGCGGATCTGCATCAGCTGAACACCTGCAATTCGCTGGCGATGATCATGACCCTGGTGAAAGACGGCCACGCGATTGCGGCCTTGCCGGTGCCCGTGGTCATGGAGCGGCTGATGCAGGGCACGCTCAAGCTCGTTGAGGCCGAGCCTCCGCTGCCGCCGATTTCGTACTACGTTTCTTACCTTCTCGAGAAGCAGGCGAGCGGCGTGGGCATCGTGGTCGAGGTGGCCAAGAACGTTCTCGAGACTGCGCAGTTCTTTGTTGAAGGCGCGGGGTCGGCCGATAGTGGTCTAGCTTGACAAGTGAAGGTGAAGCTGGATTTCGATGTGGCGCAGCGGCGGACTGATCGCGCAACCAGTTATGGTCTTCAACACATCGAGCTGCTCTTGGTCGGCTTGAAGGTTGGTTGCGGACGCGCGCGTATCGGTGGCGAGCCGGTTCAAGAAGGCTGCCATCATCCAACCATGCACAAGCTCGCTGATCAAGGCTCGTTGAAGCCCCGCCCCTTCACCCTCTGGCCCGCGGTCCTCACGCCGGCTGGTGCACTCTTCTTCATGGCGTTCGCCGCCGCGTGGTACTGGCCCACGCCAGAACTCGCCTTCATCTCCGACAACTCGCCAGTCTCCTGGTTGTCCAGCGCGCAGCTGTGGGCCACCGCTCTCATCGCGCTGCGCCTGGGCGCCGACCGTTCCCTGCCCGTCCTCGCATCTGTGTGGCTAGCCGGCGCCATGGTCGTGCTGGCGTGCGACGAACAGTTCATGTTCCACGAGCACTGGAAGTACGGCTGCCACCAGTGGCTCGATGCCTGCCGCTCGCACCATTGGGTGACCGAGGCTCCCATCCTGGCCGTGGCGATCGTGGGGTCGGTGACGATCGCGTGGCTGCATCACCTGCTGCATGATCGCGGCTGCCGCTTATGGCTCTGGTCATCGCTGGCGGTGGGCGCCCTCGCCATCCTGGTGGACCTCACGAACTGGCCCTCGCAGCTGGCGCGCGTGGAAGAAGCGCTCGAAGTGGTGGCCGAAGCGCTCTTCGTCGGCGCTCTGCTCGGTTGGCGCGGAGTCAGTCCAACCGTCGCTCAGGAGCACTCGACGAGGTAGTCGGCGTCCACCAGGAACCACTCGCCGGCGATGTTGGCGAAGACGACCCGGACGCCGAGCGTGTCGCCCCCCTTGCCGTCGCGTTGCATGCCTTCCCATACGGCGATGTCCGGCACGCCGTCACCGTCGATGTCGACGTCATGCATGAAGAGCGTCGTGTAGCCGTTGCGCTGCTCCTGCTCCTTGGGCGCTGGGGGCAGCTTCCGTGCTGCCGTGGTGACGCGCACCTTCTTGAAGGGCACCGGCTTGGCGACGTGCAGCCACACCAGCGGATCCTTGACCTGAGGATAGTCCGGCAACGACCGCACCGCACGCGGCGTGAGGTTCATACCCTCGCTGCACGATTCCTCCTGGGTCACGTCGACCCTCCACGAAGCAGCCCACTCGCGCAGCCCTGCGAGCCCCTTGCGGCCAACCGCGTATTCGAGTACGGGCTTGTCCAGGGTGATCTCGAACGAGCCGATGTCCCAGTTGCCTGCCACGTACGGATCATTGTGGCGCGGGTGTACCCACTTCGGACCACCTAGCACCTTCAGCCGCTCGACGATGCCGAACTGCGCACTCAGTTCCTCGATCCCGCTGGCCGCGGGCGCCAGGTCGGCCTCGCGCTGGAAGAACGAAGGCCGCGCCGCATTCAGCCGCGCGTTGCGGACCATCGGCCCGACGGCGTCAGGTACCCACCGCCCGCCTGGCAGCTGGATCGACTCGTTCACGCTGTTCGCGACCGCTTGCTGCAGTTCGGCCCAACGAACGAGCACCGGCCGGCGCTCGGGCGCAGCCACCACGCCGCGCTTCAATAGATCCTTCATCGCCTCGAACTCGGGTATGGCATAGCGCACCGGGGGCGGCCGCTTGTCCGCATCAGGGACCGGATTGCCCTTGTCGTCGAACTGCTGCGGGTGCTCCTTCGCACGCTGCGCCTCTGTGAGCATGGCGTTCCAGAAATGGTCGCCCGCCACCTGCAGCCGCACCATCGAAGGTGCGAGCCAGAACGCGCGCGGTGCCGAGTAGCGCGGGTTGGGCTTGTCTGCCAGCATCGGCGATCCGACTTCCGCCAGAGAAACGGCCTGCGTGCCGAGCATCGAACACGTCACGAAACCCCGCACTTCGGGCGTCTTCGCCGTGACTTCGCACCAATCGCCTTGCTTCAATAGCAGCGACACCTCGGTGTTGACGATCAGCCGGTCGACGATAGCGCCATTGGCCGCTGCCGCTGCGCGCAGGTTGACCCACGAGCCCTGGACCCACTGCTTCTCGGCGGCTACCGCGTGGCCGGTGAACAGCGCGAGCACCGCCGCTGCAGCCGCTGCGAAGTTGCGATTCATTCCGTGTTCTCTCTTCCTCATTGCACCCAATGGCGCGCTTGCCTTGACAGCAGGTCTGCGCCATACAACGTCTTGCCGACCAACACCAGCAGCGGCACACGATCCGCGGCGAGCGGGCTCCCCGCTCCCGTGCGCGACTGACGCGCCACAGCCTTCCAGCCGCCGGTGTCCTCGCCCCAGCTCCACACGTCCTCCAACGCCCCGTCCGCGCCGGCCCGCAACAGGAAGATCGCGCCCGACGGGACCGACGGATGCTCAACGAGCAGCAAGCGGCATACGGTCTCGGGAGCACTGCGGCCGCACGAAGAGCCTGGCGCGCCTTCCGCGGAGGACACGCCTTCCGGCAACGGCAGCGCACGCCATTGGCGGCCCGACACGTCGGACTCTTCGATCAGCCAGCGGCCAGCTTTCGGCGTCTTTGCGTTCGTGGGTGGTTCGATCCAACCGAGCGCCATCACGCGGCCGTCCTGTAGCACGATGGCACTGGTGCTGCCGGCCTGGCTCGGTGTGCTCGCCGCCCATTGCCCATCGCGCAACACTTCGTAGCGTCGTGCCGGCTTCAGGGGACCGGTGCCGTAAGGGCGCTCCTGACACGAAGCGCCTTGGCAATCGGCATCGACTGCCAGGATGGACTCCGACTGCGCCTCTCCCCCCGCGACGACGACGCGGCCGTCGGGCAGCACGCGCAGCGTGCCACCGCGTCGCGCGAAGATGGCGGGCGGCAGACCGCGGACCTGCCGGCTGGTCGGGTCCATGAGCCACGCCGCGCCATCGGGGTTGATCAAGACCGCTTCACCGCGCAGTACGCCAGCAAGTTCGGCCCAGGCAAGCTTCTCGTCGTCGAGCACGGTCCAGGTGTTGCGCTTCAGATCGAGCACCGCGAGGAAGCCGCGAGAACCGAACTCCAGGGATCGGCCGTCCATGCCGTAAAAGGGCTGCTCGTATAGCGCGCGGTGCGCGATCGCTTTCACAATGATGCGGTCGTCGTCCAACCACTGCGCTTTGCCGGTGAACATCGGATGCGGCAGCGGCGGCAAAGCTTGCACGGTGCCAGCCCGCTGGTCCACCAGTTCGGCCACCGCGCTGGCCTGGATGGCACCGGTGGAAAAATAGAAGGACTCCCAGCCGCCGGCCACGAATACGCGGTCGACTCGCTGGGCCACCGCGCCGTCGCGCCGCACGAGCCCCACGCTCGACGGCCGTTGTTCACCATCGCCACGCCAGGCCACGCGCTCGCTTCCGGCCGCATACCGGCAGCACCGGTCGTCGTTTGTCGACTGCGCGCCGCGCGACACCACCAATTCCTGGTTGCCCAGGGCCTGCATGATGCCACCCATGCGAGGTTTGGACAGGGTGGCTGCGACCTGCCAGGCCGGTGCATATGTGCCGTTGCGGGCGCGCAGCAGCAGTACATGCGGGTGCATGCCGCCAGCAACCAGCAGCGATCCGTCCGGCAGCACCGTGGCGGAGGGGCCCTCGGCGAGATAGGTGGTGACGCGCAGCGAGAGCGGCAACGGCGGTAGCGGCAACCACTGGCCGCTGCGCGGATTCCAGATTTCCGCCGCGTGAGAAGCCGCCTCTTGTGCGTCCTTCGTACTCCCCTGCAACTGCCCTCCGTTTCCGGCGACGAAGGCGCCGCCATCGGCTGTGGCGGCCAACGCGCCGTGCATCCTCCCGAGGCGTAGCGAACCAGTCTGCACCCACCGGTCACGGGACGGGTCGAACAGCCACGCTTGGTCCGCCGCTCCATAACCTGCCAACATCAGCACGCGGCCGTCGCGCAAGCGCGCGGCGGCCGCTCCGGCGCTGAACTGCGGCGTGCCTTCGATGCGCTGGATAGACAGGCGATCGAGCCCCTGCCATCGGATGCGGAAGGCGGCCCCGCGCGTTTCGCCGCGCACCTTTCGCAGGAGCAGCAGATCGCCGTCGGCCAGGCCGATGGCGATGTCCTGCGCGCCCTCTTCGTATGCGGTCAGCCCGCGCGACGTGGACGGGACCGGGAACTCGACCTGCGCCACCTTGCCGTTGGGACGCACAAGCGATACTTTGTGACTTACCACCCAAACACCACTATCGTTCACTGCGACCAGGTGCCGCGGCAGGCGCCATTGGGCGTCGCGAGGCGGCAAAGGCAGCCGGAAGGTGACCACCTTTCCGCTCGACCAGTGGCGGCGTTCGACCCGTAATTCACTGTCCGCCTGAAACAGGAAGACCATCTCGTCGTGGCCGACCGCGACGGGCTCGGCCAGAGGCACCGGATGGTCGATGTTCGCTGCGCGTGGCGCCTGCGGCAGTAGCGCGAAGCCACACAGTGCCAGGAGGAGGAGGCTTCGGATCATCATGTGCATTTCGGGAGGTCCGAATGATGATACGAGGCAATTCTCTTGAAAACCCCGAATGCGGTGCAGCTCGTCCCGGCTGACGCCAAGGCCTTACGAACGACCTCCGTTCGCAAACATCGCTTCCGCGCCATGTTGGTTGCGCGGCAGCTTGCCGAGAGGGCCAGCCGGTCAGCCATACAACGGCCGCGAGCTCTTTCTACGAAGATTACCTCGCGCAGACTCAGCTCAGGACTACGACTCGTCTGGCTTGAACACCAGAAGATCCGCCGGCTGACAGTCCAGGTATTCGCAGATGCGTTGCAAGGTATCGAAGCGCACGCCCTTCACCTTGCCCTGCTTGAGCAAGGACAGGTTTGCTTCGGTGATGCCGACGTATTCGGCCAGGTCCTTGGACTTTGCCTTGCGCTCGGCCAGCATGACATCGAGCCTGACGATGATGGGCACTGTGCCGACCCTGGCTCAGACGATCTGCGCATGTTCTTCCGCAAGCGCGACCGCTTGCGTCATGACATGCGCGATCTGCCACACGATGCCGGCAAACAGCAGCATGAGAACCTCTTGCGTGCCAATGCGCATGCTGAGCGCGTGCTGGCCCGCAGGGGCGTCGAGCGTGAGCAGCACGCTGATCAGCAGCGGAGACAACAACCCGGCGGCGGCTGAAGCAAGCATGCCTGCAGCCAGCCCGCGCAAGTGCAGCACCGTGCTGAGGCTGAAGCTCGCGCCCTGCGCGAAACCGCGGAAGCACAGGCGCGCGCGCAGCAGGCCATAGGCCAGGCCGCACACCGGCAGCATGCCGGCCAGCATGGCCAGACCAGACTGCCACAGCGCGATGCGCCAGCCAGGCTGAACCGCAGCGGATGACGACTTGACGCCAAGGCCGGCCAGCCAGGCCTCGGGCGGCGTCGTGTACAGGCCGTAGAAGGTGAGCGCCGGAAGTGCGCAGGCCAGCACGAGGCATGCAAGCGCAAGGTGGGCGTTCAGACGTTGGGCGATGGGTGGGTAGGTGCTGTGCGAATTCATCATGCAGATCCCTTGTCGAGGTGGCGATTTTGCCATATATTTCTGTAAAACAACAATATATTGCCTCAAAACAACCATACCTAAGCTATCAAGGATCGTTAAATGTTGAAGCGTCATGCCACCTTAGTCGCATTCCTCTGCCTGGCAGGATGCGCGGATCTGAACTGGCAACGTGCCTTCTACGAGGGGCAGCGCAGCACCGCGGAGCAATGCCGCCAAGCAGCAAGGGCCTCTGACCCACCGTGCCCGAAACTTCCCGCGTACGACCAGTATGAGAAGGAGCGCGCATCGGCCTCGAAGCCCGCAGCGGCGCAGCGATGAAGCTCCTCGTCGTCACGGCCTGGCGGGCCGCGCAGTCTGCTTGTTGATGTCGACGATTTGCCCCGTGTCCGACGCACGCGACCCGGCAGCCACACGCACCAGCTCCCTCACCCACCGCTGCGCACTGGAGGCCCTGCTGTCGTTCAAGGAGAGCAGCGCAATCCGCACCGGCGCGATCTCGAAAGGCGGCGCCTGAAAGCTGACCGTGCTGGCTGCCTCCGCATGCCCCGTGAACACGCCGCGCGCCAGCGTTGCCACCAGGTTCGAGCACGCGAGCATCGCAGGCACGCGCATGAAGCTGGGCACGATGCAGCGCACATCGCGGCGCCGCCCCAGGGCCTTCAGCGCGCCGTCGACCGCGCTGAACTCGCCCTGACCAACGGCAACACGAAGATGCGCCGCCGACAAATAGCGCGCCAGATCCATCTCGGGCGCATGCGCGTTGGTGGCATAGGCGACGACATACGGGTCCATCAATAGTTCATCGCAATCGATGACGGCGTCGGCCAGCACCGGGTTGCCGACGATGGCGAGGTCGACCGTGTCGCTCAGCAGCGCGCTCTCGGCGGAGTAGCGGTCGATGGAACGGATCGTCAAGCGGATGCCCGGCGCCTCGCGCTCCAGCGCCATCCAGATCTGCGGCGAAAACATCTTCTC
>Ga0307515_10025553_pt1 | contig 10211 bp, 8 predicted proteins | sample 17_EM_MG_FD_194513 | JGI IMG/M metagenome (GOLD analysis project Ga0307515, IMG submission 194513) | Populus trichocarpa ectomycorrhiza microbial communities from riparian zone in the Pacific Northwest, United States - 17_EM | ecosystem: Host-associated > Plants > Roots > Unclassified | place...
TCGGGGCCATAATGCCCGTCATGACTAGGCAGCCCGTACGATCACCGGGACGCCCCACGCTCGACGCCGTGGCAGCGCGCGCCGGGGTCGGCCGAGGGACGGCGTCCCGGGTGCTCAACGGTTCGCCGCAGGTCAGCCCGCAGGCGAGGGCTGCGGTCGAGGCCGCGATCACCGAGCTGGGATACGTGCCCAACCGCGCCGCCCGATCGCTGGTCACCCAGCGGACCGACTCCGTCGCCCTGGTCGTCTCGGAGTCGCAGGAGCGGGTGTTCGGCGAGCCGTTTTTCGCCGGCGTGCTGCGCGGCATCAGTTCGGCCCTGATGGAGACCCCGCTGCAGCTCTGGCTCGCGATGGCCGCCTCGACCGAGCAGCGCGAGCGGGTCGAGCAGCACCTCACCGGCCACCACGTCGACGGCGTGCTGCTGCTGTCGCTGCACGACGACGACCCACTGCCGGCGATGCTGCGCGACCGCGGGATGCCGTTCGTGCTGGGCGGCCGGCCCACCCGCCTCGACCCGGACGACTTCTTTGTCGACGTGGACAATGAGGCTGGCGCGCGCTCGGCGGTGGAGTATCTGCTTGACCGCGGCGCGCACCGGGTCGCCACGGTCGCCGGGCCGCAGGACATGGGGGTCGGCCGGGCCCGGCTGGCCGGCTACCGCGCGGCGATGCCCGATCAGGATCTGGTGGCGTACGGGGACTTCACCGAGGCCGGCGGGCTGGCGGCGATGCGGGCCCTGCTGGAACGATCACCCGAGCTGGACGCGGTCTTCGTCGCCTCCGACCTGATGGCCTGCGGCGCGCTGCGGGCGCTACGGGAGGCGGGCCTGCGGGTGCCGCAGGACGTGGCGTTGATCGGCTTCGAGGACGCGCCGGTCGCCACCCAGACCGAGCCGCCGCTGACCACTGTGCACCAGCCGGTCGAGGAGATGGGCCGGCGGATGGCCGAGCTGCTCGCCGCCCGGATCCGCCGCGAGCCGATCGCAGATTCGCACGTTCTGCTCGACACCCACCTGGTCCGTCGGGCCTCCGCCTAGCCCGTTCTAGGCTTCCCTAACGAGTGGTAGTCGGCTCCTTTAGTCAGTGGGACATGGTGGCGCAACCGGCAGGAAACGCCGCTTTGAGAAGCTAGACGCCGTGGGGACGGCACCGCCGTGCCGTCGTTCAGACGGGAGGAGCTGCATGTTGCTGCGGGTACGGGTCACGCTGCCGGACCGGCCCGGTGCGCTGGGGCAGGTGGCGCGCACGCTGGGCGTCGCCGGTGCCGACATCGTCCAGGTCGTAGTGCTGGAGCGACTCGGCGGTCGCGCCGTCGACGACTTCACGGTCGTCTGGCCGGGCGCCTCCCGCGTGGAGCGGCTCCTCGCCGGCCTCGCCGCCATCCCGGGCGTCCAGGTCGACGGCGTGTGGAAGGCGATCGGGGCGCCGGTCTCCGGCGGCCACGACGCCGAATTGCTAGCCCAGGTGGCGGCCAACCCGGCGGACGGGCTGGCCACCCTGGTCGACGCCGTTCCCGGGCTGCTTGCCGCCGACTGGGCGGCCGCCGCGGTGGTGCCGGCCGATTGGGCCGCCCGCTCCGGCGGCGAGCCCACAACGGCGTACGCGAGCTGGCGCGCCCCGCAGCCGCTAGTGCTGCCCGAGGTCACCCCGCTGCGCGCCCGCCCGATGACCGGCGCCGACGCGACCCGGTATGCGGTGGCGCCGTTCGGCCGGGCCGGGCTGGTGCTCGTGGTGGCCCGCTCGGAGGACGCCGAGTTGCCCGCGGCCGCGTTCCACATCACCGAGGTCGACCGGATCGCCCAACTGGTCCGGGCCGCCGCGGTGATCCTCGGCGACCGGCTGGATCGGGCCGGCGTGCCACCGGTTGTCCACGCTGTGATTGACCCCTCATAGTTCGACCAGCTCAAGCAATATGTGGGTAACACCGGCGAGGCACGCTTAGTTTCGGTTCATAAGACGGGTCACCCGGGGTTCTCGTCGTAGGTGAGCTCATGTAGCGAGCTTCGCGTGGGATTTCCGTCGCGGGTGGGCTCAGCCGGAAGGGAGTGCCGCGCATGGCCTTGTGGCGGATCCGGGCCACGGTTGACGACCGGCCGGGCTATCTCTCCGTCCTGACCGCCAGCCTGGCGCTGCGGTCCGTCAACATTTTGGCCGTCCAGGTGCACACGACCGAGGCGGGCGCGGTCGACGACTTCCTCGTCGACACGCCTGACGCGATGACCGAGTCCGATCTGCTTGCCGCCGTCGCTCGGGGGCGCGGTCGGGAGGCGTTCGTGGCCCGGGCCGAGGCGCAAGGCCTGGCCGACCAGCCGACCCGGGCGCTGGCCCTGGCCGGGCGGCTCGTGCACGACCCCGACACCCTGGGCGATGCCCTGGTGGCCCTGCTGGACGCGGCCGAGGTGTGCTGGCGGCCCGAGTCGGCCGGCCCGGGCTTCGGCGAGTCCCGCATGCTGCTCACCGACCCCGCCGGTGGGTCGTTCGAGGTGCTCCGGGCGGCGCCCGCGTTCACCCCGGCCGAGTTCGCCCGCGCCCAGGCCCTCGTCGAGGTCTCCGGGGCGGTGCTGCGCCGGCACACCGAGCAGACCACCCTGCTGCTGCCCGACGGCGCCGAGTTCCTGGTTCGTGCCGCGTTCCCCGACGACCTCGACGGGGTGCGCGGGCTGCACGAGCGCGCCTCGACGACCACGTTGACCCGGCGCTACCTGGGTGGGGCGCCGATGCCGTCGGAGGCTCGGCTGCGCCGCCTACTCGAGCCGGCGGGCGGCGTGACCCTGTTGGCGCTCGACGCCGAGGACGAGGTCGTCGCCATGGCGAGCCTGCTGGCCGAGGGCGACCTCGGCGAGGTGGCGCTGCTGGTCGTGGACGATTGGCAGCGCCGGGGGATCGGCACCGCGTTGCTGCGCCGGCTGCTGGCGTTCGCTCAACGTTCCGGCTTCGCGGCCGTGCTGGCACACGCCTGCGCCGACGACGCAGCCATGCTGCGCACGCTGCGGCGGCTCGAGCCGAGCTCGTCTGTCCGCGACGGCGCGCTGGTCAGCGTGACCCTCCCGGTGGCGGGCAAGCAACCCTCGGCCGACGAGACCCGATCGGCCAAGTTGCCGATTGAGGCCTCGGGTAAAGAAGGCTCACCGGGGTAACCTCCCGCCTCGGGCGGCTTCCCTCACCGCGCGCACAACCGGCTCCCGAGCTGGCGTTCTCGTCGTCCTGGTCGTCACCCGCCGGCCGGTCGGGCGTGGCTGCACCGGCATGGGGTTTCGCGCGAGCGGTCCCGGCGAATCGGTCAGGCGTGCCGGGTGCCGTGCTCGACGCAGGTCGCCGTCCAGCCGGTGGGGACGATCTGGACCTTCATCCGGCGCCGGCAGGAGGGACAGAACCGGGGCGGCTCCAGCTCACGCGCCTTCGCGCAGGGCGAGTGATCGCCCTCGGTGGCGGCGTTACCGCAGCGGTCACACCAGAGCGCCGTCACGGCCATCACAGCGTTGCCGAGAGGGCCTTGACCGGCATCTTCAGCTCGGCCAGCAGCGCCAGGTCCTCGGTCGCCGGGCGGCCAAGCGTGGTCAGGTAGTTGCCGACGATCACCGCGTTGATGCCACCGAGCAGGCCGTCCCGGGTACCCAGATCGCCGAGCGTGATTTCACGGCCCCCCGCGTACCGAAGGATGGTTTTGGGCATTGCCAGCCGGAAGGCGGCGATGGCGCGCAACGCGTCCTTGCCCGCCACGACCGGCTGATCGCCGAGTGGGGTGCCCGGGCGGGGATTGAGGAAGTTGAGCGGGACCTCGTCGGGCCGCAACTCGGCCAGCTGCGCGGCGAACTCGGCCCGCTGCTCGATGCTCTCGCCCAGGCCGAGGATGCCGCCGCAGCAGACCTCCATGCCCGAGTCGCGCACCATTTTGAGCGTGCCCCAGCGCTCCTCCCACGAGTGGGTGGTCACCACGTTGGGGAAGTAGGACTGGCAGGTCTCGAGATTGTGGTTGTAACGGTGGACGCCCATCTCGACCAACTCGTCGACCTGCTCCTGGGTCAGCATGCCGAGGCTGGCCGCGACCTGGATGTCGACGGCCGCCTTGATCGCGGCGACGCCCTCGCGCATCTGCGTCATCAACCGCTCGTCGGGACCGCGGACGGCGGCGACGATGCAGAACTCGGTCGCGCCGGTAGCGGCCGTCTGCTTGGCGGCCTCGACCAGCGCCGGGATGTCGAGCCAGACCGCGCGCACCGGCGACGTGAACAGCCCAGACTGCGAGCAGAAGTGGCAATCCTCGGGGCAGCCGCCCGTCTTCAGCGAGACGATGCCCTCGACCTCGACCTCGGGGCCGCACCACGCCATCCGCACCTCGTGGGCAAGCTGCAGCAGCGCCGGCACGTGCTCGTCGCTCAACTGGAGCACCTCGAGGACCCCGGCCTCGTCGAGACCGACACCGTTGACAAGCACCTGGGCACGGGCCCGGTCGAGGATCTCTGGCATGCCCGTACCCTACAAGCCTTCCAGGCTGATGGAAGTGTCGGCGGTGGGTGATAGTTTCCCCGCGTTGCATGTCTTGACGACGGCGAATGTGAGGGGTGTTTTGACGGCCTGGTTGGACGCGCTCGAGGACCTCGCCGACACACGGGCCAAGGCCGGCCTGACCCGCGAGCTGCGGACACGTGCGGCCGGCGACCGGATCGTCGATCTGGCCGGCAACGACTATCTCGGCCTGTCCACCCACCCTGCGGTGGTCGCGGCTTCCGCTTCGGCCCTTTCGGCGTACGGGCTGGGGGCGACCGGCTCGCGGCTGGTCCGTGGGTCGACGGCCGCCCACGCGGGGTTGGAAACGTCAGTCGCCGCCTGGCTCGGCGCCGACCAGGCCCTGGTCTACTCGTCGGGTTACCTGGCCAACCTCGGCGCCGTGCGCGCGCTGACCGGCCCCGACAGTGTGATCATCTCCGACGCTTACAACCACGCTTCGCTGATCGACGGGTGCAAGCTCTCGGGTGCGCAGACCGTCGTCGCGCCGCACGCCTCGCCAGCCGACGTGGCCGCGCTGCTCGACTCGTTCCCCGACCGCCCCGCCGTGGTGGTCACCGAGTCGGTGTTCTCGGTCGACGGCGACCTCGCGCCGCTGGCCGAACTGCACGCGGTGACCTCGCCGCGCGGCGCCCTGCTGCTCGTCGACGATGCCCATGCGCTGGGGGTGGTCGGGGCCTCGGGCGCGGGCGGCGTCTTCGACGCGGGGCTCGCCGGTGCGAGCGATGTGGTGGTGACCGCGACGCTGTCCAAATCGCTCGGTGCCGCGGGCGGCGTGATCGCCGGGCCGGCGCAACTGGTGCGGCATCTGGTCGACACAGGACGTACGTTCATCTACGACACCGCGCCGCCGCCGGCCGTGATCGCGGGGGCGCAGGCGGCGCTCGAGATCGCCCGCGCTGCCGATGACCTGCGCCTGCTGCTGCGTTCCCGGGCGGCGCTGATCGTGGCGCGGCTCGCCGCGGCGGGCTTCGACGTGCGGATGCCCGCCGGAGCCGTGCTCTCGGTCACCGCTCCAGGCCCGGAGGCGGCGGTGGCCTGGGCCGCCGACTGCTGGGACAGCAGGGTCGCGGTCGGCTGCTTCCGGCCGCCGTCCACGCCGGACGGCTCGTCCCGGCTCCGCCTGACGCTCAACGCGGGCGTGTCGGAGGACGACTTCGCCCGAGCGCTGGACGTAATCGTGGAATGCGCGCCATGACCAGCATCCACGACCTGTTCCGGCGCCGAAGAGCCCAGCCGGCGCCGCGCGAGTCGCCGGAGAACGAGTCCCCGCCGCCCGCCGCCGACTCAGCGACGGCGGGGTCGCCCGACGCCAGTCCTACGGCGTCGGGGCCTGGTGTGGGTGGGTCCATTGGTGGCGCTGGGGCGGGGTCGTCGGAGGTGTCCGAGCCGGCCGCTGATGGCAGCGTGACGGTCGACGGCGATGTGGCACTTACCTCCGGCGGTGCCGGGGCGGCCAGTGTGCTCGGATCGGACGCTGCCGAGCCGTCTGGGGGCGCTCCGCTGGAGTCATCGGCGGACGTTTCTGGGCTGGCGTTGTCGAGCCCAAGTCCGCTGGCTTCGGGCTTGCCTGCTACCCCCCGGCTCGAGCCGGGCTCACACGCTTTTGCCTCGCCGGCGTCTGACCCTCCGTCCTTAGTTTTACCCGAGCTGGTCTCGCCGTTGCAGGTTTCGACGGGGCCGGTTTGGCCAGCGTCGGACGAGCCGATTTCGCCTGGTCGACGGGATTCCTACTCGAGCGCTCACAGCGATTCGGTGGACGTTGCGGCCTCGGCGGTTGTCGGCTCGTCAGCTGTCGCCTCGCCTGCCGTTGCCTCGCCTGCCGTTGCCTCGCCTGCCGTTGCCTCGCCTGCCGTTGCCTCGCCTGCCGGTGTGCCGGTGGGCTCAGCCGAGCGGGCTTCAGCCGAGTCGACGCGGACCGCGGCCGGGCCGACCGCGGCGGAGTCGATCATTGGCGAGTCGCCCGCCGGGCCAGTCATCGCCGAACCGGCAGCGGCGGAGCCAGTCGTTGCTCGGCGGGGGGCCGCTGGGCCAATCGCTACCGGGCTGGCTGCCGGTGGGCTGGCCAGTGACGAGCGCGGCGGCACGGAGCTGGACTCCGCGGGGCCAGCCCTCACGGGACAGGCCATTGCCGGGCGGCAGGCCGCTGGAGCGGGTGCCGCAGAGCAGGCTGCCGTTGGGCCGGGCGCGGCCGTGCAGGCCGTTGGACCAGGCGCGGTAGCGCGGTCCTCCGCGGGATCAGGCGCCACTGCGGAGGCTGCTGCCGGACTGGGTGCGACGGCGCAGGCTGTTACCGCATCGGGCGCCACGGCGCAGGCTGCTACCGGACTGGATGCCACGGCGCAGGCCGCCACAGGACCGGGTGCGGCAGTGCAAGCCGCCGCTGAGCCGGGCGCCGCTGAGCCAGCAATGCAGTCCACGGCGCGCCAACCCGAGGCCGGTGAGTGGCGGGGCGTTGTGCTAGTCACCGGCACCGATACCGACGTCGGCAAGACGATCGTGACCTCGGCCATCGCTGCCGCCGCGCAGGCCGCCGGGTTGCGGGTCGCCGTGCTCAAGCCGGGTCAGACAGGCACCTCGGGCGGCGGCCCGACCGACATCGATCTGGTCAATCGGCTGGCGGCGCCGGACACCGCGCGGACGCTGGCGTGCTATCCGGATCCGCTCGCGCCCTTGGCCGCCGCACGGTTCGCTTCGTTGCCGCCGCTCGAGCTCTATGAGGTCGTCGACGCGATCCGGGCCGAAGCGGACAAGCACGATCTGGTGCTGGTCGAGGGCGCGGGCGGCCTGCTCGTTCCGATGGGGGTGCGTCCGTCGGGGGATTCGTGGACCTTCGCCGACCTGGCCACCACGCTCGGCGTTAGCACCATCGTGGTCACCCGCGCCGGCCTGGGCACGATCAACCACACCGCACTGACCCTGGAGGCGTTGGGCCGCCGTGGTGTCCCCGCCGGCGTGATCCTGGGCGCCTGGCCGGCCGAGCCCGAGCTGGTTCACTGGGCCAACCTCAGCGAATTGGTCCCGCACCTGGTCGGCGCCCTGCCCGACGGCGCGGGCGCGATGGACCCCGGCGTCTTCCGCCGTTCCGCCCCGGGCTGGCTAACTCCGGCCCTCTATGGCGTCCTCGACAACTGGCGAGTCTGGGCCGACGAGGTCAACTGAAGGTCGACTTCGGCAACCTGCATGACGTTCTGGGCATCACGTGGCGACCGCGACGCTGCGTGGCGCGCCCGGGTCGCGCCGGCGGCCCGGCCCCGGTTCGATCTGTCGCTGGTATCGGCCGGAGCGGGCCGGCGATGTGGCGTGGACACACTCGCGGAAGGCCAACAGGCGGCGGTGGTCCCGGCCAGGATCGCTAGCGCGACGCGACTCGGTTCGACGCCGTACAGCGGGACCGTGGTGAGGTCGGGATGCAGGCTGTCGGACCCCGCAAGTCACACGCCGACCAGCTTTCGCCAGCGGAGCGCAGAGATCTTTGGCCCGCCGTACGGCCTGAGCTGTCAGTTGGCGCGGTGGGTGCGCTGGCGGGTGGCCTCGTACAAGAGGACGGTGGCGGCTGTGGCCGCGTTCAGAGAGCTGGCCGCCCCGGTGATCGGGATTCGGACCATGGCGTCGCACGCCTCCCGCCACCCGGCGCTGAGCCCGTGGGTCTCGTTGCCGATCAGCACCAGGCGCGGTCCGGTCAGGTCGTAGTCGGCGACGTCGACCGCGCCGTGCTCGTCGGTGCCGACGATCTCGAGCGGCAGGCCGTCCGCGCGCAGCGCGCCCACCCAGTCGAGGACTTCCCGGTGCGAGTCGACGCGCAGCACTGGGAGGGCGAATAGCGAGCCGGTGCTGGCGCGTACCGATTTGGGGTCGAAGGGGTCCGCCGCGTGACCTGTGACGATCACCGCCGCGGCGCCGAATGCATCTGCCGACCGGATCAGCGTGCCGATGTTGCCCGGGGTGGTCGGGCGGTCGAAGACGACCACGAGCAGGCCGGGGGCGGGTGCGATGCCGGTCAACTCGTCCGGCGGCATGGCGACCACTGCGAGCAGTTCCGGGTGCTCCTTGTCGGCCAGTTCGGCCAGCAACTCGGCGGCCATCGCCACAGGTGTCGCTGCCGTGCGGTCGAGTATTTCCCGGGCCCAGGAGGATAGGGCGCCGCGATCGGGGTAGATCAGCGTGTTGATCGTCCAGCCGTGCTCGACGGCCAAGGTGATCGGGCGCACACCCGAGACCAAGAACTCGCCGACTCGCGACCGCTTGGTTCGGTTTGTCAGCAACGCCTGCCATTGTTGGAAGCGCGCGTTGCGCGTGGTGACCCGCATTGCCCTGGACATCGCGCAGACGATACCGCGCCGGCTCGCGGGTGAACGCAACACTGCGGGCAGGCGGGCGGAGGGTCACAATTACTGGGCCAGGAGGTAATGCCCATGCACACTGACGGCGTGGCTTTCACGTTGACGATCGACTGTGGCGGTGGCGGTATCAAGGGATCGGTCCTCGACGAGGCCGGCACCATGCGCGCCCAGCCGTTGCGGGTGCCGACGCCGTACCCGTTACCGCCGGATCTTTTCGTCAAGACGCTCGTGGGGCTCGGCAGCCGGCTGCCCACCGCGGATCGGGTCACCGTGGGCATGCCGGGCATGCTCCGGCACGGTGTGGTGGTGGCCACGCCGCACTATGTGACCCGGAGCGGTCCGCGAACCAGGGTTGACCCCGAACTGGTCGACGCGTGGCACGGCTTTGACGCGCGGACCGCGCTCGCCGAGGCCTTCGGCCTGCCGACGCTCGTGCTCAACGACGCGGAGGTGCATGGCGCCGGCGTCGTCGCCGGCACCGGCTGCGAGCTGATCCTGACCTTGGGTACGGGCCTGGGCTGCGCCTTATTCGACGGCGGTGCACTCGCCCCACACCTGGAGATGTCGCAGGCCCCGGTGCGCTGGGGCATGAGCTACGACACCTATATCGGCGAGCACGAGCGGCGCCGTCTGGGTGATGCCCTCTGGTCCCGCCGGGTCCGCAACGTCGTCGAGGGCCTGCGCCCGGTCTTCCGCTGGGATCGCATCTACCTGGGCGGCGGCAACTCGCGCCTGATCACTCCGGCCCAGCTGGCCCGGATGGGCGACGACGTGGTCGTCGTGCCGAACACGGCCGGGATCGTCGGTGGCGTCCGCGCCTGGACACTCGGCACGCACCGCTGACGCGGGCCACCCGGCCGGGGCACTCGGTAGGTTGGGGTGATGCTGCCCCGACCGGTCGCCTTGCTGCTTGACTTCGGCGGGGTGCTCGCCGACGCGCCGCCCGAACGGATGGCGCCGCCCGAGTTGGTGTTGCGGCTATACAACCTGATCGGGGCCGGACTTACGCCCGGAGAGATCCAGCGCTCGCTCACCGAGGGCGCCGCCGCCTATGCCCGGTGGCGAGACGAGGATCATCCCGACGAGTTGCCGCAGGCCGAGGTGTGGGATCGGTTCATGATCGGCGACTGGCCGCGGACCGCGCAGGCCGCCGTGCGGACGATGGTCGGCAAGCTGAGCTACGACTGGGCGTATCGCAACGGCTGGGCGCTGCGTCCTGGCATCCCCGAGGCGCTCGAGGTCGCGACGGGCCGCGGGCTGCCCTTGGCCGTGGTCAGCAACACGACGTGCGGCGCGGCCCACCGGGACTTTCTCGCCAAGGTCGGCGTGGGCAAGCTGTTCGCGGCGCAGATCTACAGCGAC
>Ga0307515_10025554_pt1 | contig 10210 bp, 10 predicted proteins | sample 17_EM_MG_FD_194513 | JGI IMG/M metagenome (GOLD analysis project Ga0307515, IMG submission 194513) | Populus trichocarpa ectomycorrhiza microbial communities from riparian zone in the Pacific Northwest, United States - 17_EM | ecosystem: Host-associated > Plants > Roots > Unclassified | place...
GTCCATGGGAATGAGGTCCACGGTCGCATCTGCTCCTGTGGGTAGTCCAATCGTGGAACCGAGGTGACGAAGGGTTTCCGAAACGGAGGGATAGTCGAGTCCAACGGCGGCCGAAGGTTCGTTTGTCCTTTTGGGGTTTTCATAATGTGTGACATCCAAACTGAACGCGAAATCGATGTAAGGGTCCGTGGGTGCGGGAAGAACCAATTCACTAAGGCGTTCTCTTTCTCCGTCTTCGCAGATTTGTCGGGGTTTCGAATCACTAACCCCACACCCCAAACCGTCCCGGCGGCGAGGAGAAAGGTTCGAACCAGCCCTTGTTCCTTCTCGGGGGTCGCGACCAGGCACAAGATCGCAGCCTTCTGCCTCGCACTCCAGATCTGCAGATAGATCAAGGTGTGACGGATATAGCATCAACAGACCAAAGCGACCACAAGGCTAAATTGCAATGAACACGCACCCTCAACCCTATCATTTTGGACTGGTCCTGCGCGCTGCAGATTCGAATTCGAACCGCAACCGTCGCTCGCAATCTGGTTGGCATCGGCGGTGTTGGTATTGGGAAGAGTGCGGCGCCCACTCTCACCCCACTTCCCATCCTTCCCGTCCCATTCCTCATGTTCGCATAGGGAAATTATAGCGTCATGGCGCTGTTCCGCGAGGGGATATCCCGCCAGTCGCAGTTCCGTTTCACCAGATTTTCCCAGCAGCAACGGTCCAATCTCCATCGCCCGAGGGTGTTCCTGAGCACTGCATAATCCAACGGCACCGGGCGGGTGCCCATACCCAGGTTGAGGCCCCGTCTCCACACTTAGTCCGCCGGTCATCAAAATGCTTCCCGTCTCGGTGTGGCCCATGGCGGAGCAAGAATTAATATAATCACCACCTCCGGGGACAGCAGTCGTGCAAGTGCTTGTCCAGATGTCATGATGGCCGACTTTCCGATGGTGGCGCAGGGTCCTCTCGTTGGCATCCATGTCATCAACCCCGGAACACCCAGGGGGCGGCCGCGATAATCCTGCGCAACACAGACGGAGTACGGCGTGAGAAACCGTCATACACGCCAAGGCAAGGGAGCAAAAAAATGTTTGGAATGGAATATGATCACAGGCGACCGATCGACGGAAGTCGACCGGCGCGGTAAGCAAACTCCCAGGCTCGAAACACGTTCCGCGTTCTAGAACCGTGGAATGTCGTGCTCGCAACCAATACCACGAATTTTAGAACGAAGTTGTGGAATGCGGGGCGGGAGGGCATCTGAAAGGGGAACAACGCGAAAAGTCGACTTGAAAAGATCGGCGGATGCTTACGATTAAACACAAAAACGCTAGAACCAGATCCAAACGTTGATGGCGAAAGCGTCAATATCCGTTCCCGTTCGCCAACAGGACCCCGAACTAAGTCTTCATCGATAAACATAGCATCCTCTAATCCCTCAGAATCAAATGAACGGCAGGATCGCTTCCGCGTCGGTTGTCCCACCCCCCGCGTCCCATCCCCACGGTATTGCAAACCTAAAAAATGAGAAGAAGAGGCTTCGGCGTGCGGCTTGAAATCGGAATCTAAATTGCGATGATCGTCGTTGTGATTGGCGTCGCGATAGGGCCGAAACTGTGGACTAGGGTTGGGAGCCCTGAGAAGATCACCGGAGATATCCATCGATGTCGAAATAGAGGAGAGATCTGAGGAAGAGAGTCCGGAAGCCGATGATCTGGGGTGCACGCAGTGAGCATCTGGCAATGAGGAAAAAGTGGATCGAGTGAGTCACCATCTACTTTGCGTGTCTGGCGAAAAAGAGAAACGGTCCATACAAGTCTGAGAGGAATGAAAATTCAAAACTTCCAGCGAATCTTCATCACCACCTGCGCCTTCTTCAACCTCCTTCATCTCCACTTCACCACTAGACCCAACAACCCCAAGAAGCGTATCCATCGACGGCGGGGTAACATACCCAACACCCCTCCTCCCCAAACTCCCTCTCGCCCTCACCATCACCATCTCCTCCTCCCGTCTTTCCCCCCTCCTCTCAACCTCCGAAGGCGTCGGAGAAGGAAGGTTCAAAACCCTCTTCTTCATCAAACCCCAAGGATCCGAAGACTCGAGCAGAGATTTCAGTAATCCACATTCTTCGGGCTCTTCCCCGCCTCCGCGATCAATTGCCTGAGACTGAATAGACATCGTTCTTGAGTCCTGGGAAGTAGGTAACCGAGTATCATCGTCATCGAAGTCGGGTCTAGTACCGAGAGCCGGAGGGAATGGAGAACCAGCCGCAGAAACCCCGGAGACCCCAGACACAGAACCAGATACAGATGCGGATACATGGGAAGCACGCCCACGAAGATCCAACGGCCCAAGACTCTTGTTATCCAACCCGCCCATATCTCTATGTTCAATCTCATCCACATGTCTCGAAACGCTGCCGTCACCATTGCACCAGTTATTAATGAACGAAGTCAGTGAAAGACCCAGAGTGTCGCAGCTGAACAGAGCCCCATCAGCGCCTCCATTCAACCCCGTCCTCGTGTATGAATCCGGCGTCACATCGGTCTTCGTATAACTTCGCAGTTCCCTATCGAGAGGAAGGAGTCCATTGATTCCAGGCCCAAAACCTCCACCTTCACTGCCTTTATCTATGTCCAAAAGAGGATTACTTGGAGCTGATAAGGACAGCGATGTAGACCCAGATATCGATGTCGAAGGGGACGATGACGAGAACCTAAGCGTATCGAATTCTCGTGTGTCTGCGTGTACGTGTTTGTGTGTCTGGATCGACCACGAGGTAATGTTATTGGTATTCAGTTCGATGTTATCTTGAAAGGCGCGTGCGTCATTGACATACGGGACAGCCTCGAGTGGCGTCGAAGACAAAGGGGTAACCACTTTGGGAGAGCCAGGCATTAAATTTTGGTGAGGAACCCGCAGATGAAAACGAGACCCTGGAGATAGTACGTCGCCCATAGTTCGACGCTTCGTGCGTCGCCGGATACGAGACCCAAAAACGGATCCACGGTCAGAAGAAGGGCTAGAATAGCGAGACCAGGGGAGAACAAGAGAGGAAGAACCAACAGAATGGCCCCGAGAACCAGAGTCAACATCAGCGCCGGCGCAGGATCCAGGAGTAGAACAAGAGATAGGGGAACAGCGAGAACCGGGAGCGTGCCGATCTTGAGAGGCGCCAACCCAAGGGAGCCGTTCCACGCAGTCTAGCACACCGCCCATCCGAGCCCAGTCAAACTCTCCACCACTGTCCAACCTATCAACAGAGACCGTTGATAGATGTCGACTTGGGTGGTAACCATCCATTGCTCCCACTCCACCCAGATCATTCCCACATTCTCTCGCGTGCATCTCCATCTCCTCAGTTGCCATCTCATTTAACCCGTCCGAGCTCAATCTCCATCCCAAAGCATGAGCTGCATTGTGATCACTGTGGAACTCGGTATCGGAGAAGACCTCCGTCCGAGGTGACAGAGACCCAGCAGTCGGAGAACAACTTCGTATTCCCGAATCTGACGGGAATGATCTAGGGGAAAGGTTATTCGGATTGCTGCCACCAGCTCCTACAGCCGCCGCTTTGGGATGTTTGTGGCGTTTTTCGTCGTCGATGCGGGGTTGGACGCCAGCAGGAGATAATCGGCACTCGACGCGTTGCTCATCGCCTGGAACCCTTCGTAGCCCAGCTACAACTCGCCGGTCCGGAGTCCGAGCATTCATCCCATCCGTCAAATCTACCGCACCCATCATCACAGTATCATGTGCCAAAACATTGTGAGAAAGAGGGTGAAAGGATCTTTTCACTCCTGAACGTGACGGGCTTCTCGAATAACGTGGCGGGGTCCGCGAAGAGCCAAGAAAGCGAACGTGGGTTTGAAGGGTCGAACGTGTACCACCTCCATGGGTGGAATCGCCCTCATCCACATCCCTGAAGAACGAAGGTGGAGGAGATAGCGCCAATATCAACTTGGACGGCGGGGTTTCCACTTCAGTCCTGAATCCGTTCCCAAGAATCGGACTCGTCTCGCCCCAATCGGAGATCGAACTTTTGACTCGAGGAGGGGAAAGTGGGTATGCGGTCTTCGACCCGGATCCGAGATTAACGTTAGACTCGATCCCACCGTCCACGTTCGTGCCATCCTCGTTCAGATCCGTCTGGATTTGCCTCTCCAGCCTCGCGTTCCCCTCGGAATTCGGGTTCGAACTCCTTTCCCAGACACAGCCTGGCGTGTACCCGAAGTCGGTTTTCTGACCTCGAGGGGGCACATGCGCTCCGATCTTCGGTGCGTTACCCACGACCAAGTCAGATGGTGTAATCTATGAGAAGATACAACACGAGATTAGAATGAGTTTGGACAACAGACATCTTGAAAAAAGAAAGGGTTATTCAGTCATCTGATAAAATAAGCCCTGGGTGGTCAAGAAAGCGCAGAGCATTGTACAGAACAATACAGTCCAAGCTCCCCAAAACCTCGCACACCCGCATAAATACAGCCACCCACGGAATCAACGGCAGAGCAACGAGTATACAGACCGGCAACTAAACAACTCACCTCGCAGTTCCCTCCATCACCGTCCCTATCACGGTTTGGGTCCGTGGAACTCGGATGGTCTCCATCCGCGCTGTTCGCGCGTGACTGAATTGCGGTGGATGAAGGTTGGCGTTGCTGACGGTGATCGGGATCAGGCTTGATCACCGCGGGAGTGGGATCAGATGGGTAAAGACTATGACGCGTGTGTTGCCATACAGGAATTTGATTCCGAGTTTGTATGTGGTTGACACGGGGGAAGTGGTTGGCTTCAGGCATTGGAGGGGAGTCCACGCGGGGGCGTCCAGGTTGCAGATCGTTGACGGCATGACATTCTTCTTCGTCACCGCGAGTCAGAGCGTTATCGCTATCGATATCGGTTGAGAGAGTGTGTCCCCGAGTATTGACGCAGCCGGCGATACCGAGTAAGCTCGGCAAAGCGAGTATCCGGTCGATCTGGGCTCGAACACTTGTCGCTGTATCGAAAAGTGGTCAACAAAGATGCTACAGCCGAAACAAGATGGAACCAGGGGTGGGGGGCATATAATTGGAAAACAGGTGGGCGTTCTAGGAGGGATCAGAGGGAGCACGAGGAACGACATGATGGGGGCACAAGGTTGGATTGTACTCTGGGAAAGAGGCGATTCCCACATCGTCTATTAGTTTTGTGGCAAAAGAATTATCACGAGAGCGGTGATCAGGGATGGGAATAGATTGGGAATGCTAGATGCGAGTATGAACGCCCGGGGCGGTGTGTAGGGTGGACAGTGTGCGAGATGATATATGATAAACAGGGAGGCGCTCTGTGATTCGTGTGATGATGTGTCGGAAACGGCAAAACGAGGAATCCGAAAAAGAAACAAGATAAAGGCATAAGGAGGCTTACGATCTGAGATGTCAATTAGATCCAAGATTTTTGACCGTCGTTTCGAGGACACCTCAGTTACAGGAGTTGGTTGATTCTCGGGCAAAGATGCTCGGGGAAGTGTCGGTTCTGAGTGTGAACTCGGTTGTGGGAGTGGATGGGATGCTGATGCTGATGTTGCACACGATGGTTTCGCAGCAGAAGGAGTTTCCAGGAGTAAGGTTTGCAGGCTGGATGCTGGGTCGGGGTTTCCATTTCCTGTTAGAGCGACGGAGGTGGATGACTCTGCGGAGGTGACTGGGGGCAAGTCGTTTCGGACGGATGGGTCTAGACAAGGCTGCCGGGACCGTAGGGATGGTGAAAATGGACCACCGTCGTTCCGATGGAGGTGGAAATCTTGTTGGGTTGATTGACGGTGTTTTTGAGCAAGATCCCGCTTCGCATGCCCAAGTGAGATATCAAAGATGGTTGCCGCTGGTGTGCAGGTAGAATATCCCGACCAGGAAATAGAGGTAGGATTAGAGTTATCAGCAACGGCAGAGGGTCGAGAGCGACAGGGGGATTGATGATCCAGTCTCCGCGACCGAAGTGCATCAGTGAGGATTCCTAACCGTTGTTTGCTGAAATGACCTCGTTGTAGACGTCCGGTGGTGTCCTTCGACCTAGCCTTGGCCGCATTGCGTCGTCCGCCAGTGTAGTTTGCGCCGACCATGGATTGACAGCGACGACGGGGAACGTAATGGCAGGGATGGAATGAAATCTTGGATTTCTGACCGGGGTCTGGTTTGGAGACCGTTGGCTCAGACGCAAGGGGTCCGGATCAGGTGACCGGTTCTAGCGTCACGCGTCATGTCACGGGCACGCGGTTTCAGGGACAAAGAACAGGCTCTCGAAGGATTTTTCAAAAGAAAAGAGAGAGAGGGAAGTTCTGAGTTCTCTCCGAAGAGATGATTGGATGGGAAATAAGCGTTGTTGGGAGGGACGAGAGTCAGAGGCAACGGCAAGAGTTGAAATGGATGTTCGGCACAGCCCATTGTTTGTCCTCGCCTCGGTTGGCTGAGAGTTTATAAGATGCGCCCGTTCCTTCCCTCCGCCGCGTTTCCCCATCCCAGGTCCTCCTCCTCGAAGAGAGACAGAGAGACGATGCCCTCCTTCACCAGCGATCGATCGACAGCCAGCTCCTCTCCTCTTCGTCGCTCAGGCTCTTTCCTCTCCCTCTCAGACCTCTCCGGTTCCTGCTCCAGGCTCGATCCCTACGTCTCCGTGCAGGGCTTCATCGACAACAGGGAGAAGCCTTTCAAACACCTGAACCGTTCGCCGTCTTCCTCGGGAAACAACAAGTCTACCCCAAAGGTCTCCAAAACAGAGACCCCACCCATGTTCTACCACGCACACAGTCCGAAGACACCATCACCCTTGTCTGGAATCCACCAAACGACCTACGAGACCTACCGACCCTCATTCCCACGTTCAAAGCCACAGCCTGACCTCTATAGGCTCGCGATAACCGCTCACATGCGGTCCACGTTCCAGATCCAGCAGCAGGAACGTGAGTTTGTCCTCGAGCAACAGCGCCGGCAACAATTTGACGCTGGTTTTCGGATCGGGTCTCCCCTCGCGGTTTCCGTCATGAATGCGACCAGGGATCTCGAGGTCCTTGTTGCTTCCCAACAACAACAACGAGATGCTGATGGCGACATCCCCATGACCGACTGTCCTACCAGTTCGTGGGTCACCATCGGTCTGCCTGGCGAGGATTGGGAGATGGTCGACTGTTGCTGTTAGCCCGCTTGTTTTCCTTTTCGGTTCTACCTCTGCGTTTTTCCTAGGTTACACTACTCAGGACTGGGTTTACTATTTCGCTCATTAAGCTTATTTTCTTCGCCTTTTGTATATCATACCTTTTGGATATTCGTGTAGCATTTATACCTTAGCTTGATCATCTCCGGGAACTCTCTCTGGTTCTTCGTCGTAGTGTCGTTAATCTCCTACCTCTTGTTTATATGTCGAATATTGTTATCGCCTCTGCAGTGTACCACCTCCCTCTCCCCCTCTGTAGCAATTTCCAGCGCATCTCTCAATGACAATCATTTCTAACCTGTTCCTGGCGTCGGCTATTGTGTGCGAAGAATCAGAGAGGTCCAGCGGCAAACGCACCTTCTTCCCCCACTCATTCACTAGCCGGCCAAGCCCAAAGCCCCCACACTCATTTCCCCCCCTTCCCAAGACATTTCGGCAACATGGGCTCGTATCAGCCTGCCTTTCTCAAGAGACCCCCCTCAAACTCCAGTCTCAGGACCCAGGTGAGACAGACTGAGAACTCCGCCCACCGACCATGGTTACCGCTCTTGTTCTCCCCGTCCTGCTCGTCCTCTCGCCTCCAGCGGTCTTGGCGGAGATACTCACTCCACTTCCTCTTAGGATGACTCTCGGTATGATGGATCCACCAAATCGCTGGTCGACAAAGTACGCCACGCTCGTCCACTGCCGCCAACACCGCCCGCTGACGGTGTCCAATTTTACTTCCATAGTTCTCGTTGTCGGCGGACCCTTCACTTTGGAGTATAGACAGACCGGAGCCAGACGACGACCTCCACCGACCTGATCCACGACGGGATGTGCTCAACGATTCTGGAACAATGTTCACATTACGCGGACTCGCCAACCTCGGTTGTATCAGTCTCCTCCTGCTGGGCATAGTCACTCTCTTGTGCGTTTTTTCTCTAGTTTTTAGCAGTGTAGTCAGTCTCTGACGCGTGGTGCGCGGCATTTCAACAGCGCCGGGTACCCTGTTATTTCCCATTTCACCACAACTAAGCTATCTTTTAATGATGGCTTCAACTACGGCGGCTCCAATGCCTCTGGCATTGTACGTATTCTGATAGGACCAAGTATCCTCCAAAACCCCCTGACGGCAATTCTAGGTCCCTGAACTTCCAGGACACCGAGGTCTCATCGACCCCGATACTCCAGAATCGGCGTTGACGAAAGCCTCCCTCCACGATGGGTCAGAACTCAAGCTGGTCTTTTCTGACGAATTCAACAACGACGGACGGAGTTTCTATCCCGGCGACGATCCCTTCTGGGAAGCTTCCGACCTCCACTACTGGCAAACAGGCAACCTCGAGTGGTACGACCCCGCTGCCGTCACAACAAAGGACGGGGCTCTCAAGATCACACTCTCGAGGAAGGACACCCACGAGTTGAACTATGAAGGCGGCATGATGAGCAGCTGGAACCAGTTCTGTTTCACGGGAGGATATATCGAGGTTGCTGTGACCTTGCCTGGTCTGAGCGGCGTTGCTGGTCTGTGGCCCGCCGTCTGGGCGATGGGCAACCTCGGAAGAGCCGGGTATGGTGCCAGTTTGGAGGGAATGGTGTGTATTCTGGCCCATTGGGGCGAAATTCCGCACAATCCTGACCCACAAATTTATATAGTGGCCATACACCTACGACACATGTGACGTCGGCACCGTTCCCAACCAAACCTGGCGCGGCGTGCCAGATACCACAAGCTTCCCAGGCGACAAGTACAACCAAGATCACTTTTCATACCTCCCGGGTCAACGACTGTCGCGTTGCACCTGTCCCGGTGAGGACCACCCTGGACCTATGCACGACGACGGGTCGTTCGTGGGCAGGTCCGCTCCCGAAATTGATATCTTCGAAGCTACGGCCCATGGCAATAGGGGTGCCGTTTCTCAGTCTGGGCAGTGGGCGCCGTTCAATGCGGGATACGAATGGTTCAACACGACGGAAAATTTCATCGTTCCCGACGCGACCGTTACTGAATTAAACTCGTATGCTGGGGGGTGCGTCTTTTTGTTTTCCAGGAAAGCGGGGGTTGACTGAGTTGGTTTATTTGTTTAGTGTTTTCCAACAAGCCATCTCTGCGGTCTCCACAACCAGTGAGCTGCCCATTACGATCATCTTTCCCTTCCGGTGAAGTGCTGATCGTAATTATCAACCGCAGATGCCGATTGTTACGAGCTCAACAGCAATTGCTACTCTGTGTACGGTTTCGAGTACAAGCCTGGATACGTGGAAGACAGCGGGGTATGCGTCTCTTTCCCTGCCTCTGGAGTCCCCCGCATTGTCGAATCATCGGCTGATGCAACCCTTTTTCTTTCGCGCAGTACATCACCTGGGTCAACGACAACAAGACCGCGTGGACTATGAACGCTGGGGGTACCGCTGCCGATCGGAGGGTGAATATTGGACCTAGGCCAGTTCCCCAAGAGCCCATGGTACGTCTTTCGTCTTTCCCACATCCTCATCCCGAGTAACACGCGTCGGCTCGGCGTTCCTCTGATTTCTAGTATATCATCATCAACTTGGGAATCTCACCCAACTTCGGAGACATCGATTTCGAGCATTTAACGTTCCCAACGGTCATGTCCGTTGATTACGTGAGGGTGTATCAGAGACCAGAGGATATCGGGACCGGATGCGATCCAGATTCGTTCCCTACACAATCGTATATCAATAAGTGGGCTTCATTGTTTACTTGCTCGCGTCTGGTGGAGACCTGATGACACATTTTCCTAGGCACCCCGAAGCGTACACGAACCCGAACTTCACGACGTGGGTTAACGATTTCGGGCAGCCGTTCCCAAAGAACAGCTTCAAGGGCGAATGTTGATACCGGCTTGTTGACATTTCTCTGTCTCTTCTGTGGGGTCCCGCGATGATTCGGACTAATACTGTTTTTTTTGTTACTTTTCGGTTCGCATCTACGTTTTACACAATCTCTGGTTGTACCTACCTTTGCTCCATCTACTCTCCGTTTGTTATCTGTCTAATCTCTCCCATCTTGGTACCC
>Ga0307515_10025555_pt1 | contig 10210 bp, 5 predicted proteins | sample 17_EM_MG_FD_194513 | JGI IMG/M metagenome (GOLD analysis project Ga0307515, IMG submission 194513) | Populus trichocarpa ectomycorrhiza microbial communities from riparian zone in the Pacific Northwest, United States - 17_EM | ecosystem: Host-associated > Plants > Roots > Unclassified | place...
CCCGGTGATCCTGATGGGCTCCGAGTACTGGGGCGGGCTGCTCGACTGGATCAAGGGGCGGCTGCTCACCGACGGTAAAGTCGGTCCGGCAGACATGGAACTGATCATGCTGACGGACGACGTGGAGGAAGCCGTGCAAATGATCGTGGACGCGGACGTGGCGCTGGCCGAAAACGGGAAGCGGTGACGTGGCGGCCATCTGCGTCTTCTGCGCCTCGTCCAACAAAATCGAGCAGAAGTGGCTCGACCTCGCCGCCCAATTGGGGAAGGCGCTGGGGCCCCGCGGTCACACGCTCGTGTCCGGCGGCGGCTGCGTCGGGATGATGGGCGCGGTCGCCGACGGGGCCCGGGCGGGCGGCGCGCACACGCTGGGCGTGATCCCACAGTCGCTGGTGGACCTGGAGGTCGCGGACACGGCGGCGGACGAACTGATCGTGACCACGGACATGGGCGTCCGCAAGAACATCATGATCGACCGCTCGGACGCGTTCATCACGCTGCCGGGCGGCCTCGGCACGCTGGACGAACTGTTCGAGGTGTGGACCACGGCGACCCTGGACCTGCACCGCAAGCCGATCATCGTGCTGGACCCGGACGGCTTCTACACGGGCCTGTGGACCTGGCTCAATGAACTGACGGAAACGAAATTCGTCCGCCGCCCGGCGCTGTCGCAGGTCACGGTCGTCACCTCGATCGAAGAGGCGCTGGACGCGATCGAGGCCTTGTAACGTTTCGCGAAAGGCGCGGATCGGCGATCGGCCGTTCGGCGGCGCGTGGAACACTTCTGTGCATGCCCCCGCAACGGGCGACACTGCTCCAGGTCGCACAACGGGCCGGCGTGTCCCGCAGCACGGCGTCCTTCGTCCTCGCCGGACGCCACCTGGACATGCGCATCTCCGAAGACGCCCGGCAACGGGTGCTCCGGGCGGCCCAGGAGCTGGACTACCGACCGAACCTCATGGCCCGGAGCCTGCGCACGAAGGTCACCAAGACCATCGCGCTGGTCTCCGACACCCTCGCGTCCGACCCGTACGCCGGCCGCGCCATCCACGGCAGCCTCGCCGCGGCGGTCGCCCACGGCCACCTGCTCTTCATCGGCGAGACCGAGGGCGACGCGGTCATCGAGGAGAAGCTGATCTCCGACTTCCTCGACCGGCAGGTCGACGCATTCGTGTACGCGAGCATGTTCACCCGGTATGTGCGCGTGCCCAAGCTACTCAAAGGCCGGTCGGTGGTGCTGCTCAACTGCCTCACCCGGGCCGCCAAACCGGCGTACCACTCGGTCATCCCCGACGAGGTCACGGCCGGCTGGAACGCGGCCAAGGTGGTCCTCGAGGCCGGCCATCGCGACGGCATCCACCTGGTCGGCAACCCGGCCCAGCACGTCTTCGCCGGCCGCGAGCGCCTGGCCGGCCTCCGGGAGGGCTTCGCCGCCGCGGGCATCAAGCTGGCCGGGACGATCGACTGCGACTGGTGGCCGGACTCGGCGTTCGAGGCGGTCAGCAAGGCCATCGCCGCCGGGCCGCAGCCCAAGGCGCTGATCTGCCTGAACGACCGGGTCGCGCTGGGGGCGTACCAGGCGCTGCGCGAGGCCGGACTGGCCATCCCGGCGGACGTCTCCGTGTTGTCGTTCGACGATTCCGACCTGGCCGCCTGGCTTCGGCCGCAGCTGACCAGCATTTCGCTGCCGCACTACCAGCTCGGCTGGCAGGCCGTGGAGCTGCTGCTGAACGCCGCAGCGGGTACGGAACCGGCGGTGCTGAGGGTGCCGATGCCGGTCCGGGTCCGGGCCTCGATCGGTATGCCCTGATCGGTTTCCGTCGTACCCGCGTGGTCTCATTGGTGCCGTGACCTCGACTCCAGCGGCGGCGCGTAGGCCGGCGTATCGGCTCGTGCGCCGCGCCGCCGCACCGGCCGCGCGGCTGCGCGACGACCCGCTGCAGCGCTATGTGGTGGAGCACACCGACGGGCCGCTGCTCGTCGTCGGCGGTCCGGGCACAGGCAAGACAACGATGCTGGTCGAGGCGGTCGCCGAGCGCATCGCCGCCGGCGTGGACCCGGAACGCATCCTGGTGCTGACCTTCGGCCGCCGCGGCGCGTCGGCCCTGCGAGACCGGATCGAGGCGCGGATAGCCGGGCCGACCTACCACGAGCCACTGGTACGCACCTTCCATGCGTACGCCTTCGGCCTGCTCAGACGGGCGGCCGCCGAACGCGGCGAGCCCTCGCCGCGGCTGCTCACCGGGCCCGAGCAGGATCTGATCATCCGCGAGCTGCTGGACGTCGTCGGCGACGCGACGGCCCAGGACACCGTCCGATGGCCCGAGGCGCTCCGCCCGGCGCTGCCGACCAGGGCCTTCGCCCAACAGCTCCGCGACCTGATGCAACGCGCCGCCGAACGCGGCATCGGCCCGGTCGATCTGGCCCGCCTGGGCGAGCGCCTGGGCCGCGACGACTGGCCGGCGGCGGCCCGCTTCCTCCGGGAATATGTCGCGGTGCTCGCGCTGCGCGACGCGACCACCCGCGGATCGGCCGCCTACGACCCGGCCGAGCTGGTCCGCGCGGCCTCGGGCCTGCTGACCGACGAGCCGAAGCTCCTCGAGGCCGAGCGCCGCAGGCTGGCGTATGTGTATGTGGACGAGCTGGCAGACACCGACCCGGCCCAAATCGAGCTGCTCACGCTGGTGGCGGCCGGCGGAGCACCGCTGGTCGCATTCGGCGACCCCGACTCTTCCGTGTACGGCTTCCGCGGCGCCGACCCCCAGGCTGTTAGTGCCTTTCCCCAGCGCTTCCGAACGGCATCCGGGGCGCTGGCCGAGGTCATCACGCTGCACACGAACTACCGCGCGGAGCCGACGCTGCTGTCGGCGACGGGCCGACTCGCCCGCCGGATGCGCGGCGCCTCCCGCCACCGCTTCCTCCACCCACCCACCCCGGCCGAGGCCCCGACCCCTGAGGCCACCACCGCCGCGGCGCCCGACCCAGCCTCCGTGCCGGGCCCGGCTTCCGGATCCTCCTCGACTGGTGCCGGATCCTCCTCGACTGGTGCCGGCTCCGGCTCGACGGAGGGCTCGGCGGAGGGCCCGGCGGGACAGGTCGGCTCGGCGTCCGGCGGTGTCTCCCCGCCGGCGGGCTCCGCGTCGGTGCAGGACAGCGGGCCGGTAGTAGCCGGGGCCGTGGTGCGGACGTTCCGGTCGCCGACCAGTGAGACCGCCTACGTCGCCCATGCACTGCGCGAGGCGCATCTGCTGCACGGCGTGCCGTGGTCGCGGATGGCTGTTGTGCTGCGCTCGACGACGTTGCAGCTGCCCTCGATACAGCGCGGGCTCGCCGCCTCGGGTGTGCCGACCGTCACGCACTCCGAGGACCTGCCGCTGCACCTGCAGCCCGCCGTCGCCCCCTTCCTGCTGCTGCTTCGCTGTGCGCTGGAGCCATCCGTCCTCGATGAGGAAGCGGCGGTCGCGCTGCTGCACTCACCGCTGGGCGGCGCGGATCCCCTCGCCGAGCGGCGGCTGCGCCAGGGCCTGCGGGCGCTCGCCCTGGCCGCCGGCGACCGGCGTCCGTCCGGTGAGCTGCTCGTCGATGCGCTGCGCGACCCGGCCGGGCTGGACGTCGTGGAAAGGCGCTGGGCGGCACCCGCGCAGACCGTCGCCCGGCTGATCGGTGCCGCGCGGCAGGCGGCGGCAGCTCCCGGCGCCACCGCGGAGCAGGTGCTCTGGTCAGTGTGGCGGGCGAGCGGGCTGGCCGAGCGCTGGTATGGACTCAGCACCCGAGGCGCGCCGGTCGAGCCGGGCGGCGAGGGCGGCCGGGCCCGCCAGTGGCGAGCGGAGGCCGCAGACCGCGACCTGGACGCGATAGTCGTGCTCTTCGACGCGGCGGCCCGCTTCGTGGACCGACTCCCCGGCGCGCGCACCGAGGTCTTCCTCGACCACGTGCTCGGCCAGGAACTACCCGCCGACTCGATCGCGCCAAGCGCCGACCGCGGCGAGGCCGTGCGACTGCTGACCGCGCACGCCGCCAAGGGCCTCGAATGGGACGTGGTCGTGCTGGCCGGCGTCCAGGAGGGCATCTGGCCCGACCTGCGGCTGCGTGGCAGCCTGCTGGGCTCCGAACGCCTGGTCGACTTCCTGGCCGGCCGAGCCGCCTCCGGCGCCGCCGCGGTGGTGGGCCAAACATCGGCGCTGCTGGACGAGGAACGCCGACTGTTCTACGTGGCCGCAACCCGAGCCCGCCAACAGCTGATCGTGACCGCAGTGGCATCGGCCAGCGTCGGCGGCGCCGACGGCGAGGAACAACCGAGCCGCTTCCTGACCGAACTAGGCCTGCCAGACCAGCGCGGCGGCCCAGATCCAGCCACCCCACCAGACCCGGGCCCACCAGACCCGGGCCCACCGGACCCGGGCCCACCGGACCCGGACGACCCAGGCCCACCAGAGCCCGAACCCGACGACGACCCCGGCCCGAGCGACCCAAGCCCGAGCGACCCAAGCCCGAGCGACCCAAGCCCGAGCGACCCCAGTTCGAGTGGCCCGTCCTCGGGCGATTCCGGATCTGGTGGCCCTGAGCCGGGCGGCCCAGGTTTGGGCGGTGCGGGCCGGGGCGACTCGGCTCTGGGCCTGGGCGAGCCAGGCCCGAGTGCTTCCAGCTCGGGGGGCATTTACCGAGGCGGCTCGGCCCTGGGCGGTGCGGGCCTGGATGATCTCGGGCCCGGCGAGCCTGCGGCGTCGACCGACGATCGGGACGGGGACGGCGCGAAAGCCGGCGACGTGGGGGCCGGGGATGACGACGAGCTTGAGCTGCCGGTCGGGCGACCGCCTAGGGCACTTACCCTCTCCGCGCTCGTTGCTGAGTTGCGTACCGTTGTTGTCGCCTCTGATGTTGCACCTGCCCGGCGGCGGGCCGCCGCGGCCGAGCTTGCCCGGCTTGCCGCCGCCGGTGTGCCCGGCGCGCACCCCGACGAGTGGTGGGGTCTCAAGTCGCTGTCCGACGATCGGCCCCTGGTCGATGAGGGCGAGCCCGTCAAGGTCACCCCGTCTTCGATGGAGAGCGCGCTTCGCTGCAGCCTGCGCTGGCTGCTTGAACGCCATGGCGGCGCCGCGCCCGCCGGGCCCGCGCAGGGTGTCGGCAATCTGGTCCATGCCGCCGCGATGCTCGCCGAGGACGCCAATGCCGATCGGGAGCGTCTGGTCGAGTACGTCTCGGCGCGCTTCGATGCGATTGAGCTTGCCGCGCGCTGGCTGGCCGGGCCCGAGCAGGAGCGCGCCCAGGGCATGGTCGACAAGTTGCTGCGCTGGCTGGCCAAGAATCCACGCCGGCTGCTCGCCATCGAGCATGAGTTCACCGTGCGGCTCGATGATCCGGCGCGGCCGATTCAGCTCACCGGACGGGTCGATCGGCTCGAGGTTGACGAGCAGGGCCGGCTTGTCGTCATCGACCTGAAGACCGGCAAGACCACCACCGTGTCCGCGAGCGATGTCGAGGAGCATGCCCAGCTCGCCGGGTATCAGGCCGCCGTCGATGCCGGTGCGTTCGAGGAGTTCGGCGATCAGAGTGGCGGCGCCGCCCTGGTGCAGCTTGGCCCGACCAAGGAGGCGCGCGAGCAGATGCAGCTTCCGCTCGCCGAGGCCACCGACCCGAACTGGGCGTATGCCATGGTCCGGCGCACCGCCGACACCATGGCCGCCGCCACGTTCGCGGCCGTGGCCAACTCCAAGTGCCGGGTTTGCCCGGTTCGGACCAGCTGCCCGGTGTCGGGTCAGGGTCGGCAGGTTGTCGAGCCGTGACCCAGCCCAGCCTCTTCGCCGACCTTCCCGCACGGCCGCGCCGCCGGGCCGATTCCGGGCCGCGCTACACCCCGGTCGAGCTGGCCCGGCTGCTGCGGCTGCACGCGCCGACCCCCGAGCAGGCCGCGATCGTTGCGGCGCCCGTCGAGCCGGTCCTGGTGGTCGCCGGTGCCGGCTCCGGCAAGACCGAGACCATGGCCTCGCGGGTGGTCTGGCTGGTTGCCAACGGGTACGCCCACCCGGACGAGATTCTCGGTCTGACCTTCACCCGCAAGGCCGCCGGCGAGCTGGCCCATCGGGTCCGGATGCGGCTGGGCCAACTGGTCCGCCGGCTCGGCCAGCAGGACGCCCTGGCCGGCGAGCCGACAATCTCGACCTACCACTCGTACGCGGCCCGCGTGGTCACCGAGCACGGCCTGCGCGCCGGCTACGAGCCGTCCGCCCGGCTGCTGACCGAGGCCGCTCGCTGGCAGATCGTCGACTCGCTGGTGCGGTCGTACACGGGCGAGATGACCGGCCTGAACCGGGCCCCGGGCACCGTCACCGACGACGTTCTCGCCCTCTCCGGCGAACTAGCCGAGCATCTGGTCACCCCCGACGACCTGTCCGCGTGGACGGGCCGATTCTTCGCCGAGGTGCAGTCGCTGCCGGGCCGCGTCTACAAGGACGTCAGCGACATGCTGCTGCGCCAGCGGCACCGGCTCACCCTGCTGCCCCTGGTGCGCCTCTACGACCAGCGCAAACTCGACATCGAGGCGATGGACTTCGGCGACCAGATGGCGCGCGCGGCCCGGGTCGCCCGGGATCATCCCGAGGTCGGCGCGATCGAGCGGGGCCGCTTCAAGATCGTGCTGCTGGACGAGTACCAGGACACCAGCCACGCCCAGGTCGTGCTGCTGAACGCGCTGTTCGGCGGCGGTCACCCGGTCACCGCGGTCGGCGATCCGTGCCAGTCGATCTACGGCTGGCGGGGTGCGTCGGCGGGCACCCTCGACCGGTTCCCCGCGGAGTTCACCGGGCCGGGCGGCCGCGAGGCCTGGGTGCTGAACCTGACCCGAAGCTGGCGCAATCGACCCGAGATCCTGCAGGTCGCGAACTCGCTGTCGGGGCCGCTGCGGGCCGCCGGCGCCCGGGTCGCCGAACTGATCCCGGCGCAGCGGGTGGCCGACCGGGTGGGTGGGCGCACGGTCGCCTGCGCGCTGCTGCCCACGTACGCGGACGAGGCCGAATGGATCGCCGACGGCATGCTCGCGGCCTGGCGCTCGGCGGCCCGGCTGCCCGAGGCGCTGCCCGGCGAGATCCCGGTCGAGCGGCGGCCGACCAGCGCGGTGCTGGTCCGCGTCCGCAGCCAAATCCCGGCGATCGAGGAGGCGCTGCGGTCGCGCGGCCTGCCGGTCGAGGTGGTCGGCCTGGGCGGCTTGCTGGACACCCCGGAGGTACGGGACGTCGTCTGCACGCTGCGGGTGCTGGCCGACCCGATGGACGGGGCGGCGCTGCTGCGGCTGCTCACCGGGGCCCGCTGGCGGATCGGCCCGCGCGACCTGGTGGCCCTGCACCGACGCGCCCGGTCCATCGCCGCGGCGCGAATCTCCGCGACCACCCGGGACGAGCCCGAGGACATCGTCGCGGACCGGCTCGACGACGCCACCCTGGTCGAGGCGATGGCCGACCTGGGCGCGCCGCAGCAATACTCGCAGGAGGGCTATGCGCGGCTGCGGACGTACAGCAGGGAAATGGCCGAGCTGCGGCACCGCCTGGACCAACCGCTGCCCGACCTGGTCGCCGACATCGAGCGGACCATCGGCCTGGACGTCGAGGTGGCCGTCCGCGGCTGGGGCGCGGGCGACGCGGGCCTGGCCCGCGGCCACCTGGACGCATTCGGCGACGTCGCGGCGCGGTACGCGGGCGACACCGACGGCGGCACGCTGGCCGGCTTCCTGGCATTCCTCACGGCCGCCGAGGAGGAGGAGCGCGGGCTGACGCCGGGCCAGGTCGACGTGGTGGAGGGCGCGGTGCAGGTACTGACCGCGCACGCCGCGAAGGGCCTGGAATGGGACGTGGTGTCGGTCGCGGGCCTGACGAAGGGCGTCTGGCCCGGGCTGGTCCGCGGATCGGACCACTTCCTGATGGGAATCGGCGTGCTGCCGTTCCCGCTGCGCGGCGACTCCGACGGCCTGCCCACGTTCGACCTGTCGGATGCCGCCGACCAGAAGGACGTGGCGGGGGCGCTGACGACGTTCGGCCGGGCGTGGCGCGAGCACGACGAGCGCGAGGAACGCCGCCTGGCATACGTGGCGGTGACCCGGCCGCGGCGGCTGCTGCTCTGCTCGGGCTACTGGTGGGGCGACGGTGTCAAGAAGGCCCGCGGCCCATCGGTCTTCCTGAACGAGATCCGCGCGGCCTGCCTCGCGGGGGCCGGGGCGGTCGAGGCCTGGACGCCCGAACCGGGCGGTGACGCCACCAACCCGAGCGCGGAACTAGTGGCGACGGCGGAATGGCCCGCCGACCCACTGGGATCACGCCGACCGGCGATGGCGGCCGCCGCGGAGCTGATCCGCCGGATGATCGCAAGCCCGGACCCGGAAGCGGCGAGCGCCTTCGTCGAGCTGGCCGAGACAAACCCCGAGGTCGCGTCTCGCGCAGGCCTGGCCGCCGACCTGGTTGGCCTACCAACGGAAGGCAACGAGATCGCATCCCGAACTGGCCGGCCTGCGGAGCCGGTCGGTCCGGCTGTGGGGTCTCGGACGGGCCCACCCGCGGAGCCGGTCGGTCCGCCTGTCGAGGGCGATGAGGTCGTGTCTCGGACGGGGTTGGCCGCGGAGCCGGTCGGTCCGTCTGTGGGGGGCGATGAGGTTGCTTCCCGGACGGGCCTGCCCGGGACGTTGGTCGGGCCGTTTGTGGGGGGTGCCGAGGTCGCGGACGATCCGGACATTGCTCGGTGGCGTCGCGAGGCCACTATTCTGCTTGCCGAGCGCGCTGAGCGGGCCCGTCAGGACGGCCCGCTTGAGGTGGCCCTGCCCGCGCATCTCTCGGTCTCCCAGCTCGTGGTGCTGCGGCATGATCCCCAGGCGCTGGCCCGGTCGCTGCGTCGGCCGCTGCCGCACCATCCGGAGCCGTATGCCCGGCGTGGCACGGCATTCCACGCCTGGCTGGAGCAGCGCTACGGCTCGGTGCGGCTGCTCGACGTGGACGAGTTGCCCGGCGCGGCGGACGATGATGCGGCCGCGGATGAGGAACTGGCCGCGCTGCAGGAGGCGTTCCTGGCCGGCGAGTGGGCGGATCGAACCCCGATCGAGGTTGAGGTGCCCTTCGCGACCACCGTGGCGGGTGTGGTGGTGCGCGGGCGGATGGATGCTGTGTTCGCCGACCCGGGCGGTCGGTTCGACGTGATCGACTGGAAGACCGGCCGGACCCCCACCGGGGCCACAGCGACGGCGGCGGCGGTGCAGCTGGCGGCGTATCGGATCGCCTGGGCGGCCCTGGCCGGCGTGCCGGTGTCGCGGGTGCGGGCTGCGTTCCACTACGTCCGCGACGGCGCGACCGTGCGCCCCATAGACCTGCTCGACGAGGACGGCCTTGCCGCCCTGATCACGGACATCCCCGAGTCTGGCAACCCGGCCTAGGCGGTCTCACAGCCTGCCTGAGCCCATCGACCAGCCGCTCTTACAAATCGCCCTATCCAGGGTAAATGGGGCCCAACACCCTGGTAAGTGGTCCTGAACGCCTGGGGAATAACCCTGCGCAACGCAGAACCTCCCCACCCTTCGAAGTTGGAGACTTCGGGTGCGGAGCACGCCTCGGCTATCCAAGATTCGTCGCAAGCCTGCCGATCTGCTCACAGACGGTGATCGGGCTGGGCTGGGGCTGGGGGCGGGGAGGGCGCCTGGGGTGGTCAGGTGTTGGCGGCTGCCAGGAGGTGCAGCAGGGCTGCTGCGTAGGCCGCCTCCGGCGTGGTTGCGGTGAATGTGCGGTCTTCGCCCGGGAGGGTGAGGTTCACGGCCCAGCCCGTCGCCGTGCGGCTCAGGGTTTGCAGCGTCCCGCCGAGGAGTTCGCGGAGCTGGTCTTCGCGGGGTAGCCACAGCGCTTCGTCCAGCTCGACGTCGTCCAGCGCCCACTCCGTGGTGCCGTTGAAGCCGATCACCCGGCCTTCCGGCACGTTGTACACCTCGATGGTCATGTTGCTCAGCACGAAGACGTCGTCGTCCAGGTCTCGGTCCGGGATTGCGAACCGATCACCGGGGCTCGGTTTCCAGACCAGGCCCGCCTTCCTGAGCTGCTGTGCCACTTGCATGCCGATCACCGGCCGGCCCCCTTTGTCGTGCTAGGCTCCATCGCGTTGTCAGTTTGGTTCCCAAGTACCTAGGAGCGCCTGTGGGGATTCTGCCCCAGGCGCTCTTTGTCGTAACCCGGGTTTCTCCGGTACGGGC
>Ga0307515_10025556_pt1 | contig 10210 bp, 8 predicted proteins | sample 17_EM_MG_FD_194513 | JGI IMG/M metagenome (GOLD analysis project Ga0307515, IMG submission 194513) | Populus trichocarpa ectomycorrhiza microbial communities from riparian zone in the Pacific Northwest, United States - 17_EM | ecosystem: Host-associated > Plants > Roots > Unclassified | place...
GGCCTGGAGCCGCAACTGGAAGGCGGCACCGTGCGCGTGAGCGCGCGCATCGAAGGCCGGCAACTCGTGCTGCAGGTGCAGGACGACGGCCGCGGCCTCGCCGCCCCGCCGCGCCCCGGCGTGCGCAAAGGCCCCGGCGTGGCGCTGGCCAACATCCGCGGCCGGCTGCAGTCGCGTTACGGGCATGAGGCCAGCCTTGAACTGCAAGCCTTGTCGCCCGGCACGCGCGCCGTGATCTGCCTGCCCATCGATTCACCTTCCATCCCCGGAGAGACACCATGAACCGCCGTTCGATCTTCGTCCCCTTGCTGTTCCTGGCGCTGGCTGCGCCCGTGGCCGCCCAACAGCCGCCGGACACCACCGCGCTGATGGCGCGGCAGCGCGAGGCGCTGCGCGCGCTGGCGCCACTGGACGGCCAGTGGCGCGGCAGCATGAAGCTGTACCTGCCCGGCGGCACCGTGCGCGAAATGGTGCATACCGAGCGCGTGGGGCCGATGCTCGACGGCAGCGTGCGCATGATCGAAGGCCGCAGCTACGACGCCGAAGGCCGCACCGCGTTCAACGCGTTCGCCACCATGTTCTTCGACGTGGCCGCGGGCCGCTATCGCATCCACGCCACCGCGCAAGGCCACAGCGGCGAATTCGACCTCGAGCCGCGGCCGGACGGCTTCGTCTGGCGCACCGTCTTCGGGCCGGTCACCATCCGCCACACCGCGGTGGTGAAGGACGGCCGCTGGGAAGAGCTGAGCGAACGCCTGGCCGACGGCCAGCCGCCGGTCAAGCTGGTGGAGATGTCACTGCGGCGCGTGGGCGATACCGACTGGCCCGCCGCGGGCGCGGTGCCGATGCGCTGAAGGAAGCACCATGACCACCGCGCTGATCGCCGACGACGAACCGCACCTGGCGCGCGCCCTCGCCGAGCAGCTGGCGCGGCTGTGGCCCGAGCTGCAGGTGGTGCACGTGGCGCGCAACGGTGTCGAAGCGGCCGAACGCATCGCCGCGCTGCGGCCCGACCTCGCCTTCCTGGACATCCAGATGCCCGGCCTCACGGGCCTGGAAGTGGCGCAGGGCATCGAAGGCGCGACGCGCGTGGTCTTCGTCACCGCCTACGACGAATACGCCGTGCAGGCCTTCGACAGCGAGGCCGTCGACTACGTGCTGAAGCCGGTCAACGAGACGCGGCTGCAGCGCACGATCGAACGCATCCGCCGCGCGCTGGCGCAGCCACACAACGGCGCCGACGGCACGCAGTTGCTGGCGGCGCTGCAACGCCTGCTGCCGGCCGCACCGGTGCCGGCGCAGCGGCTGCGCTGGGTGCGCGCCGGCAGCGGCGAGCTGACGCACCAGATCGCGGTCGACGACGTGCTGTTCTTCCGCGCCGACGACAAATACACCTGCGTGCAGACGGCCGCCGCCGAGCACCTGATCCGCACGCCGATCGGCGAACTCGCGGCGGCGCTGGACCCGCAACAGTTCGTGCAGGTGCACCGCTCGACCATCGTGAACCTGGCGCACCTGGCCGGCACGCGGCGTGATGAGGCCAGCCGTCTCTTCCTGCGCCTGCGCGGCTTCGCGCACGAACTGCCGGTGAGCCGCGCCTACGTGCACCTATTCAAGGCGATGTAGGCCGCGGCCCCGCTTCAGCCTTTCACTTCGAAGTTCAACTCGTTGCAGCGCAGGTTGTGCACCTGGTGGCGCGCCAGCGGGCGCGGCACCGGCTCGCTGGTGCCGACCAGCAGGTCGTGCAGCACGATGCGCGGCCGCAGGATGTAGCGGCCGGGCGTGGAGACGTCGAAGGCCGGCGCCAGGTCGAAGCTGGCGCTGGCGCTGGCGCCGGGTGCGATGGAGACGTAGTCGCGCGCCTGCGGGTCGCCGCGTTTCATCTTCGCGCCGCCGTACGGCAGCGACTTGCCGCCGCGCCGCACCGTGAGCCACGGTGCGAACCAGGCCGGCTCGAAAGGCGTGGCCCAGTTCAGCAGTTGCACCGGCTGCTGGCCGCGGTTCACCAGCTGCAGCGTGAACACCGCCGGCTGGCCCGCACGCAGCAGCGCCGGCCCTTCGATGCTGCAGGCCAGCGGCGCCACCGGCTGCGGTGCCGACGCGGCGGCGGCGCTCATCGCCGCCAGCAGGCCGGCGCCGAACGCGATGTCACGGCAATGAAGGCGTGTTCTCGGCAAAGTATTCGTGGCTGTCGGCGTTGTCGAGCGCGCGTGTCGGGTTGCTGATGGCCAGCGACGCGGCGGCCGATTGTCCATACGCCCAGTCGTCGGTGCCCGCCACCACGTTGAAGTGGCTCATCTCGTGCACCAGCGTGCCGGCCTTGGAGTCGGTGCCCGTCATCGGCGCCGACCAGAAGGCGTTGCAGACGTAGATCTTGTACGGCTGCGTCGGGTAGACGTAGGCGTAGTAGGACTGGTTGCACGAGCAGTCCAGCGTGAGCGCCTTGGTCGAGAACGCGGTGTTGATCGCGGTGAAGTGCGACTTCGCGGTGTTCCAGCGCGAGGTGGTCATGGCGCCGAACCACTTCTTGTAGCGCTGCGTCGCGGCCGGCGTGCCGCCGAGATAGCTCTGCGCGTTGGCCGCGTAGGTGGTGGCCGCGGCGACGGCATTCGTCAGCGTGGTCTTGCGCGAAGCCGAGCAGTTGCCAGTGAAGGTGATCGAGCTGGCGTCGGCGCTGGGCACCACCGGTTCGGCGGCCACCGCGCGTTCGCTGCGCGCTTCGAGCCACAGGTACATCGCCTCGGACTTGGCCGCGCTGGCATCGGCGCCATGCGCGCCCTTGCCGATGTACTCGATGCTGTACATGCCGTTGCGCGACAGGTCATAGGCGCTCGTCAGCTCGACCTCGTAGCTCAGCGTGGCGCCGGGTTCGATGCGCACGTAGTCCTCGCGCGTAGGGGCGGCGCGCTTGACCAGCGGGCCGGTGTAGGCCACGGCCTGGCCGTCGCGCTGGATGCGGAAGGCCGCGCCTTCGTGGCGTTGGCCCGGCAGTTCCCAGCGCAGCACCGTGATGGCTTGTCGGGTGGTGTTGGTCACGCTCACGTTGACCGTCACGTCGACATCGCCGCGCAGCACCGGCGTGGGTGCGGACACCCGCACCTGCAGCCCGTCGCGCGCCGCGGCGCTTGCGCTGGACACCGAAAGGACCAGCGCAGCAGCGCCGATCGCGAGGCTCAACCACTTCATGCTAACTCCTTGGATCCACGTCATGGGAGGGCGCATTCTTCCAGCGGCCCCTCGGCACCCGTGCGCGGGTTATCACGGGGTGTGGAACGCATTTGGCTGGCTTTGGGCGGCCTACAGTGGACGCGTCACGACCCTTGCAAGCGGACACATGAGCACCACCCAAAACCCCACCCGCCCGGCCCGCCGCGCCGCGCTGCACACCGCAGCCGCGATGACCGTGGGTGCCGCCGTCGGCACCGCCGCCACCGGCTGCGCCAGCACCGGCGGCAGCGGCGCGAAAACCCCGTTCGCCGTGGCCGACACCTTCGTGCCGATCGCCGGCAGCGAGATGGTGTTTCCGGTGCGGCGCATCTACTGCATCGGCCGCAACTACGCCGCCCATGCGCGCGAGATGGGCAGCGACCCCACGCGCGAGCCGCCGTTCTTCTTCCAGAAGCCCACCGACGCGATCCAGAACGTCGCGCCCGGCACGGTGGCCGACCACCCCTACCCGACGCTGACCAAGAACTACCACTACGAGGTCGAACTCGTCGCCGCGCTGCACAAGGGCGGCCGCGACATTCCGGTGGACAAGGCGCTGGAGCACGTCTATGCCTACGCGCTGGGCCTGGACATGACACGCCGCGACCTGCAGCGTGCGATGGGCGACGAGAAGAAGCCGTGGGAAATCGGCAAGAGCTTCGACCGGAGCGCGCCGATCGGCCCCTTCCATCTGGCCAGCAGCATCGGCCACTTCACGAAAGGCGGCATCTGGCTGAAGGTCAACGGCACCACCAAGCAGAACGCCAACCTGAACCAGATGATCTGGAACGTCGCCGAACAGATCAGCCGGCTGTCGCAGGCCTTCGAGCTGGCGCCGGGCGACATCATCTACTCGGGCACGCCCGAGAACGTAGGCCCGGTGGTGCGTGGCGACGTGATCCTGTGCCACATCGACGGGCTGCCCGATCTGTCGGTGAAGATCGTCTGAGCGTCAGCCGCTGACGCGCGGCCGGCGTTTGTCCGGCCGGACTCCCGCTTTGCGTGGAACGGTATCGAGGCCCCTCAAAAGGGCCCGATGCCGCATCACCCAACGAGGAGTCCTCTTTCATGTTCGTTCGCAGCAAGACAAGTTCGGCCGCGCTGATCGCCCTGGGCGCTATCGGCACCATCGCGGCATGGCCGGCGTTCGGCCAGGAGGTGCAGCGCGTGGAGATCACCGGCTCCAACATCCGCCGCACCGCGGCCGAAACCAGCAGCCCGCTGCAGGTCATCAGCGCCGAGCAGCTGAAGGCCAGCGGCTACACCAGCGCGCAGGACGTGCTGCAGGAACTCACCGCCAACGGCCAGGGCACGCTGTCGCAGAACTTCTCCGGTGCCTTCGCCACCGGCGCCGGCGGCGTGGCGCTGCGCGGGCTGACGGTGGGCGCGACGCTGGTGCTGATCGACGGCCGCCGCATGGCGCCCTACCCGATCGGCGACGACGGTCAGCGTTCCTTCGTCGACATCTCTAAGATCCCGTTCGATGCCATCGAGCGCATCGAGGTGCTGAAGGACGGCGCCTCGGCGGTCTACGGTTCGGACGCGATCGCCGGCGTCGTCAACATCATCCTCAAACGCCAGTTCAAGGGTGCGCAGATAGCGGGCGACATCGGCGCCACGCGCCACAACGACGGCCAGACCTCACACCTGGCCGGCACCTGGGGCATTGGCGATCTGGCGCAGGACGGGCGCAACTTCTACGTCTCGGTCGAAGCGCGCAAGCAGCGGCCGATCTTCTACGCGCAGCGCCCGGGCCTGCTGACGCAGACCGACTTCACGTCCACCGGCGGCTACGACACCACGTTCGGCCGCGTGTTCCCGCTGGCGCCCAACCCGGCCAGCGCCACCGGCTTCGTGCGCGACGCGGCCGGCAACCGCTACTTCATGCCCGGCTGCGACGCGGCGGCGTTCAGTGCCGGCCAGTGCACGTTCACCGACACCTGGAGCCAGGTGCAGGTGCCCACCGAGAACCTGAACCTGGTGACGCGCTACACGCAGAACTTCGCTGACAGCTGGCAGCTCTCGCTGCAAGGTTCGCTGTTCCGCGGCAAGGCCGAGACCAACGCGCCGCCCGGCGTCTCGCGTTCCACCGGCTTCCAGGGCATCACCTCGGGGCCGGGCGTCGTGCCGCAGCTGCGGCCCGTGGTGCCGCGCACCACGCTGCCCAGCACCAACCCGAGCTTTCCGGCCAGCGCGGCCGCGGCCGGTTTGACCGAGGGGTTCCTGACCTACACCTTCCTCGATTTCGGCCCGCGCCGGGTGCTGACCGATTCGACCGCCACGCGCCTGATCGCCGACCTTCAGGGAACACTGGGCAGCTGGGACCTCAACGCCGCGGTCGGCCTCACCGAGGTCAAGCTGGATCTCACCGGCAAGAACTTCGTCAACCCCGCCAACCTGCAGGCCGCGCTGAACCGCACGACCGATCCGTACAAAGTGGGCCAGCCGAACTCCGACGCGGTGAAGGCCTTCATGGCGCCTGAACTGAGTGTCACCGACACCTCCAAACTCAGTTTCGTGCACCTGGGCGCCGGCACCGATCTGGCCCGGCTGGCAGGCGGCGCTCTGGCGCTGGGTCTGGGCGTCGACTACTACGAGCGCAAGCAGGACGGCCGCGCGCCGGCCGATGTGGCGGCCGGCCTGATCGGCGGCTTCAGCAACAACTTCACCATCGGCACACAGAAGGTGGGCTCGGCCCACGCCGAGCTGGTGGCACCCGTCGCGCGCACGCTCCAGCTGGAGGCGGCGGCGCGTTACGACCGCTACAACATCTCCGGCGGCAAGGCCAGCCCGAAGCTGGGCTTCAAGTTCACGCCGATGAAGGAATGGGCGCTGCGCGGCACCTGGTCGCGTGGCTTCCGCGCGCCGGGGCCGGCCGAGAACGGCACCTCGGGCCAGACCTTCTTCGCGGGCACCACCAACGACCCCGTGCTGTGCCCCGACGGCGATCCGGCGACGCCGGGCAACTTCCCGACCCAGTGCTCGATTGCGGTGGGCTCGGTGCAGTCGACCAACCCAACCCTGAAGCCGGAGACCTCGACCTCGGTGACGCTGGGCACGATCTTCGAACCGACACCGACCCTGAGCTTCTCGCTGGACTTTTACCGCATCCAGCTGAAGGACCAGATCGTCACCGGCGGCGACTCGGTGGTCGTGCGGGGCACGAACCTGACGCCGATTCCCCAGGTGCAGCCCGACGGCAGCACGCACGACGTGGCGCCGCCGGTGGCGCCCATCGCCTACCAGACCTCGGGCTACATCAACGCCAACGCCACCACCACCAGCGGGCTGGACCTGGGCGCGCGCTGGCGGCGGCGTTTCGCCGAGTTCGGCGAGTACAAGACCGAGTTCATGTGGTCCTACATCCTGAAGTACGACCTGACGATCGGCGACACCACCTTCAAGCTGGCGGGCACGCACGGCCCCTTCGTGGTCTCGGGCAACACCGGCAACCCGCGCACGCGCATCCAGTGGAGCCACGGCTTCTCGCGCGACGACTGGGCGCTCACCGGCACCATCAACCACATCGGCTCGTTCAAGATCACCGATCCGTCGTTCGGCTACGACGACTGCCTGAGCGCGCTGGACGGCGGCGCCGCGGCGACGGCCTACGGCAACGTGATCCACGGCGACAACCCGCGCGTGCCCGACGGTGTCAGCTGCAAGGTGGCGGCCTTCACCACCTTCAACCTGCACGGCCGCTACAAGGTCTCGAAGGCGCTGGAACTGCACGGCTCGATCACGAACCTGTTCGACCGCAGCTTCCCGGCCGACTGGAACACCTATGGCGGCGGCACCGCACCGTACAACCCGTCGCTGCACGGCGCGGGCGCGATCGGGCGCTTCTTCAGCGTCGGTGCGAGCTACACGTTCTGAGCGGGATCGGTTGCCACCACGCGGTTGCGGCCTTCGATCTTCGCCGAGTACAAGCGCCGGTCGGCCAGCGTCAGCAGGCCGGCGCTGTCGGCGGTTTCGGCGGCGTGGGTCACGCCGATGCTCACAGTCACCGCCAGGCCCGGTTTCAACCCGGGCCAGCCGTGCCCGGCCACCGATTCGCGCAGCCGCTCGGCCACGCGCACCGCCTCGGCGGGCGGCACGCCGGCCAGCGCCAGCAGGAACTCCTCGCCGCCGTAGCGCGCCGCCAGATCACCGCTGCGGCAGTGCCGGCGGATGAGGTCGGCCACGCGGCGCAGCACCTCGTCGCCGGTGTCGTGGCCGAAGCCGTCGTTGATCTGCTTGAAGTGGTCCAGGTCCAGCAGGAGCAAGGACATCGGCTCGCCGCGCTCGACACGCGGCTGCTGCTCGGCCAGCCAGCGCTCCAGCGCGCGCCGATTGCCCAGGCCCGTGAGCGGGTCTTGCAGCGCCTGTTGCGCCCACTGGTTGGTGAGCCGAGCCAGTTCGACGCGCAGCTCGCGGCGCGCCACGGTCGCACGCGCGGCCTCGTCGGACTTGCGCGCTTCGACCTGCCGCACCTCGCGCAGCGCGGCCAGCGCGGCGACGGCGTCGCCCAGCGCCTCCTCGCAGCGGCTCAGGCCTTCCAGGGCCGCCTGCAGGTCGTCGAGCGATCCGTCTTCGCGCAACAACTCGATCGAGCGGCCGTACTGCTCGCGCGCCAGCGCCATCTCGCCGCGGGCTTCGTGACACTGGCCCAGTTCGTTGTGCGTGATGGCGATGTTGGGCCGCAGGCCCAGGGCCTGGTAGCGCGGGATCAGATCCAGCAGAGCCGCAATCGCTTCGTCGACACGGCCGCAGCGGTGCAGGGTGATCGCCCGGTTGCCCAGTGCCATCACCTGCACCTGCTGCTGGCCCGCTTGCGCGCAAGCGTCGGCCAGCGCCTGCCAGCGATCGATGTAGGGTCCCAGCGAAGCCAGCGCCTGCTCGCTGCCGCGTGGCAGCGCCTCCCCCTGGCGGTTGTGGGCGTTGTACAGCGACAGCAGCATGTGGTGCTGATCGTGCGTGCTGCCATGCGCGCGCATCAGGTCCAGCGCCTCGCCCAGGCAGGACAGCGCGTGCCGATGGCGCCCGAGGATGCTGCTGCACACCCCCACGATGCGCAGCACGCGCGCGACACGCTGCGGCTCGCCGAGCTCGCGCGCCAGCGTCTCGGCGAGTTCCAGCGAGTCCAGCGCCGAGACATGGTCGCCGGCCGCGCGCAGCGTCGTGGCCATGCCGATGAGTGCGTCGCAGGCGCCTTCGCGCGAGCCCACGCTCTGCAGCAGTTCGCGCGCCTCGGCCGCGGCGCGCAGCGCGTCGCGCAGGCGCCCGGCCGCAACGGAGGCACGCGACAGCTCGAGCAGCAGGCGCGCACGCGTCTCGCCTTCGCTGCCGGCCAGCGCCTGCTGCGCCAGCGTGATGGCCTCGTCGGGTTGGCCCTGAAGGGTGAGGCGTTGGACTTCGGCAACGGGATCGGACGACACGGACGGCAGCGGAGCGGGCGGAACCCGCGATTCTGGCGCAAGCCCCTCGGCGCGAAGCGTGCGTTTAGCCCGCCACCAGCCCGTCCATCTGCAGCACCTCGAAGTCGCGCCCACGCACCGAACCGAGTTCGGTGGCCAGCGCGTCGTTGTTCCAGCGCTCGTCGGGCGCGCCGCTGACGTACCAGCTGCTGCCGTTGTCCGCCAGGATCAGGCCGTAGGTCTTCATCGCCTGCAGCAGCGCCTTGCCTTCGGCCGAGAAGCCGGCCGGGATCTGGAAGCTGGCCTTCAGCCGCACGCGCAGGCCCATCGGCGGCTGGTTGGTGTTGCGGTTGCTGCTGGCCCAGTGCGTGGCCGGCGGCACGTAGGCGCGGCGCGTGGTGGCGGCGGTGAAGCGCAGCGCGTGACGGATGCCGCCGGCGCCGCGCGCGGCTTCTTCGTAGCGCGCCAGGCCGGGGAAGATCGGCAGGCCGGCCGCATCGGCGCTGGTCCAGCCGGGCTGGCCGCCCGGCCGCACGGTGTTGCTGTCGAGCTGGAACACCGCGCCGCAGGCGGCGTTCCAGCTGCCGTCGCCGTTGGGCTGCGCCACGTACAGCTCGTAGAGCCGGTTGTGGTCGCGGTCGATCACCAGCACGTGGCGGTCACCGCTGCTCGACGGCCCGCCTTCGATCGGCGCGCCAACCGGCACCGGGTACGGCCCCGGTTCGCTTTCGTCGCCATAGTCGGTGAAGTGCACGGCCACAGCGGGCTGCGTGCCGGGCACGACGATGTACGGGATGCCGATCGGCGCGCCTTGGTACAGGCCGGCACCGAAGTCGGCGTGCAGCGCGGTGTTGAGGCCGATGGTGGCCAGGATGGCGTCGGACAAAGGATCGACCGGCGCGGCCGTGATGTCGCGGTTCCAGGCGTTGTCGGCCGGGAAGGCGCGCGCGCCGTTCAGCGCCGCGCCGGCGCCCAGCGATGCGACGCGGAAGTCGGTGCCGGATGAAGGGGGCGTGGTTGGCGCAGGCACCGGCGGCAGCGTGGGCGCCGGGGCCGCGGTGGGCACCGGCGTGGGTGCGGCCGTGGGCGCAGGAGGCGCCGGCGCCACGGGCGTGCGTTCATCCGCCGCGCTGCTGCCTCCGCCGCCGCAGCCGGCCAGCGCGGTGCTGGCGGCCATCAGCATCAGGTAGCGGCGCTGCAGTTCGGCGGCGCGGGCTTCGTCCAGGGTGGTCATGCGCCATTCTGTTCACCCACTGCCGACGCAGGTGTGAGCAAACGCCACCGTGGTGACGCGGGTCTCAAGCAAGTGTGGCTCCGCCACTTTGCTTGAACCCCCACGGGGGCGGGCCGGGCTGGCCCGGCCCTGGGGGCCCTCAGAACTCGGCGATGTCGCCCGGATTGATCGGCAGCACCTTGGTGCCGCTCGCGCCCAGCGCCTTGATGAACTCGGCCGGCGTGCCCGGCAGCGAAGGGTTCGTGAGGTAGTGCATCGGGATCACCACCTTGGGCTTGATGAACTCGCGCACGGCGAAGGCCGCGTCGGCCGGGTTCATCACGAACTGGCCGCCGCCGATGGGCATCAGCACCAGGTCGGGCTTGTACATCTC
>Ga0307515_10025557_pt1 | contig 10210 bp, 8 predicted proteins | sample 17_EM_MG_FD_194513 | JGI IMG/M metagenome (GOLD analysis project Ga0307515, IMG submission 194513) | Populus trichocarpa ectomycorrhiza microbial communities from riparian zone in the Pacific Northwest, United States - 17_EM | ecosystem: Host-associated > Plants > Roots > Unclassified | place...
CCCCCCCGGCGTATATCCAGACCTCCTTCCAGGGTCTGGCTCATTCAAGAAGGAACAGAAATTGAGCGTGTAGGAAGAGAAAAAGAGGCTGGACTCCTGAATTTTCAAGGGTGCGCCGACATTACGCTACCCAGCCGGTGAGTGGAAAATTCATCCACTCCAACAGATCGGTAAGCATAACATTGATTATTGATCATGTTCTGACGGTGGGGCCTCTTAACGTAACTCTGGGAGTGTATGCTCCTCAGCGGCCCGCAAGGCGATAAAAGTTGCGAATTTGACAAGATTGCGTGACACCAATGATTGTCCACATCGACTACAGGTCCAACCTTTGTGAAATGCAACGCTGAATGCAGCCGAATTCGGCGCTTCCTCGTAATTCTTGAGCAAGGCCGCTTTCCAATCTTGAATGCAAGTCGCGCATTCTGAAGATTGTGGATACGGCCTGGGGATGAATGGGTCCACGGTTTGTTTGACCGGCTGAAGCTCTCCAATGAAGCCCTTATAGGCGTCTGCGCGAGCATTGCGCATCCTATGAATCTCTTTGAGCATCCGAAAATCGAGTGTAAGGCCATCCAATGTTGCATCATCGGGAGTTGTATCCCAAATGGAATTGGCTGCATTAACAACTTCCTTCAAGGCCAGGCGGGCTGGTAGACTGAAACCATGGGTCAATGAGAGCGAGAGGGTGGCTAACGGATGCGTGACTGTGAAAGGCTGGATAACCGTGGTGCCTCGTATACGCGGGAGCATCAAGTGGGATGAAAGGTAATCGAGTGCATGGTGCATGCTGTACTTTTCTGCCACTCGCATGAGCTCCGCAATCTGAACGAAGGTCACGATCTCTGGTTTTGGCTTTTTTGGGTGCGAGTATGAGATGGTGAAGAGCGCATCGAGGATGACATGGTCCTCGGAAGCATTGATGGTTTGTTCCTCCGACCGTGAGGAAGGCTCAGCCACAGTGAACATATCAGCGAAGAAGCCCGAGGTAGCGACGAGTACCGTGCGACTGAGGTTAAACCTCACTCCATCTGAAGCGACGATGACAAAGTCGTGGGGACCTGGGTAGTCGATAGGAGAGATAGGAGAGATCGGTATTGTCATCGAAGGGGCCGGCCTTGGGTAGTTGACGGGAGAGATGGACATTGTCGTCGAAGAGACCGCTCTATAGGCTGACGTTTAAAGGTAGGTGCGATGTATGCGAATGACAGAATGTATGCGAACGACAGGTGCGACAAACGGCTGGCCTTTATGAACCACAAGGTGGCAGGCGGGCTAGCAACGAGCCGTATATATGACAGAAAAGTCATTCTAACACTAACTTATAGTGCCCACAGTACCCGCTAAATAGCATACGGCGAGATAGAGCCTGACGCAATGGCAGCCTCCGAAGCTCAGGAATTGTCATCGGCGGTATGTACCTGATGATGTCTTATGTGGACGGAAATAGAATCACAGAGCGACGTCGAAGCTGATTTGGGAAAGATAAGAGGTGAGGGAAGTCTCGGTACGTGTATAGTATTGTGTGCGACTGGTGTCGAGCTGACCATAAGCACTAACTCGACTGAGACTGAACCTGACCATACCGCAGCAAGAGTTGTGATATCATGGGCTTAATCTTCGCAAGAGGGTCGGGGGTTCACTTCTCTGACACCTTGACTCTCGGGACCGTTGAAGGCGGGGGAGGCCAAATTCGAGATCAGGCTACGTCTTCCATTGAGAAACAGGTAGATACACAGGTTCGGGAAAGCTCGTTGAGAATAGTAATATCAGAAGTACAAAAATTTCAAGCTCGCCATATGAGGCATTTGGCCGACCCCCCCCCCTCATATTCAGACTAACTTCCAGGGAATGGCTCATTCGGGAACGGGAGTTGATTATTGACTACGTTCTGACGGTGGACCATCTTATTGCAACTCTGGGAGTGTGGCCTCCTCAGCTGCCCTGTCTCTGTAAAAAGCTTCGAATGCTACACGATTCCGTAACACCAAATCTTGACCACATTGGTTACAGGTCCACCCTTTGTAAAATGCAACACTGAATGCAGCCAAATTTGGCGCTTCCTCGAACTTCTTGAGCAAGTCCGCCTTCCAACAATGAACGCAAATTGCGCATTCCGTGTGCCGTGGAACTGACCTGAGCAAGTTAATGAAGTTTCGATAGGTAATTGCGCGGGAATTGCGCATCCTGTGGATCTTTTGGAGCGTACGAAAATCGAGTGTGAAGCTAGCCAATGTTGTATCATCGGAAGTTGTATCCCAAAAGGAATTGGCTGCATGAACAACTGCCTTCAATGCTACACGGGCTGGTAGACTCAAACCATGAGTCAATGAGAGCGAGAGCGTGGCTAATGGATGCGTGACTGTGAAAGGCTGGATAGTTGTGGTGCCTTGTATACGCGGAAGCACCAGGTGGGATGAAAGATAATCGAGTGCATGTCGCATGCGGTACTTCTCTGCCACTCGTATGAGCTCCGCAATCTGAACGAACGTCACGATCTCTGGCTTTGGCTTTTCTGGGTGCGAGTATGAGATGGCAAAGAGAGCATCGAGGATGACGTGGTCCTCGGAAGCATTGACGGTTTGTTCCTCCGACGATCGAGTCGACGAGGAAGGTCCGCCCACAGTGAACATATCGGCGAAGAAGCCCGAAGTAGTGGCGAGCGTCGTGCGACTGAGGTGAAACCTCACTCCATCTGAAGCGATGACGACAAAATCGTGGACCCCCGGGTAGATGATAGGGGACGTGGGTTGTGTCTGTGTCTGTGGGGGAGATGGCCTGCTTTGCGGGGAAAGCCCGGACATTGTCGTCGAAGAGACCACTCTATAGGCTGACTTATTCAGCATAGTGCCCGCAGCTAGTACCCTCTAAATAGTGGAGCCTGATGACGCGAGGGCAGGCTCCGAATTTCGGATATGACGTAACTACCTGCAGACGGAAATTGATTCACAGAGCGGCGTCAGTACGAGTGTTCGAAGCTGATTCGGGAAGATTATTGCCACCCGGCGGAGGCAGTGCCCCTCGAGGCCGCCATACTTGCTATCGATCCACCCACCGGACATACTTCTTTGGCTTACATTATGGTCTGCCTGATGTACAACACCTGTGGCCTTTTACCACTCTTTAATGTATATAGAGAGCACTACTACGTGGGATGCCCCTCATGGTTCATCCTCACCTCTTCGTGTGCTAGGGTGGTTGTGCTATTCAACAAGCTACCAATGGTTTAAGACAAAGAGCTCTCTCGGTGTGATCTGTGATAACTTTAGTATTATGTGCGACTGATGTCGAGCTAACCATAAGCACAAGCCCGACTGAGATTGAAGCTGGCCCATCTGAGGCGATTACGACAAAGCTATGAGGGAAAGGGAGTCAAATGCCGGCCACAGCTGGTAAGTCTCGAGAGCATGGCACCAAGATCGAGTTGTTCTATTGTAGTGGGGAATATGGCTTTAGTCTTCAAAAAGAGGACCACGGTTCACAGAATCCGTCTCCCCCCCCAAACTCCGAATCTTAGAGCTGTTGAAGGAGGTCAAGGTTGAGGTGAGGCTACCTCTTCAATTGAGAAACGAATAGATACACAGGTTCGCGAACGCTCATTGAGAATGGTAATATCAGGAGTACAGATGTTTCCAGTGCGCCATAGGAAGCATTTGGCCGCCATCCCTCCTCGTATTCAGACTAACTTGCAGGCTCTGGCTAATTCGAGAGGGAACGGGAAATGCGCGGGAAGCATTACATTGGTTATTGACTATATCCTGACACTCGATCCTCTTAGGGCAGCTCTGGGAGTGCGTGCTCCTCAGCGGCTCGTAGAGCTATAAATGCTTTGAATGCGACAAGATTGCATGTCATCAAAGATTGACCACATCGACCACAGACCCACCCTTCGTAAAATGCAACGCTGAAAGCAGCCGAATTTGGCGCTTGCTTGAACTTCTTGAGCAAATCCGCCTTCCAGTCTTGAATGCAATTTGCGCATTCTGGAGGTTGTAGATCAGGCAGAATGACTGGGCGCTTTCGAAGCGCCGTAGTTGGAAGGAAGTGATATGAAGCCCGTGGGACTGGCTGAAGCTTTTCAATGAAGCCCTTATAGGCATCTACGCGGGACTTGCGTATCATGTGAATCTTTTTGAGCACCCGAAAATCGAGTGTAAAGCCGTCCAACGTTGCATCATCGGGAGTTGTATCCCAAAGGAAATTGGTTGCATTAACAACTTCCTTCAATGCTACACGGGCTGGTAGACTGAGGCCATGGGTCAACGAGAGTGAGAGGGTGGCTAATGGATGTGTGACTGTGAATGGCTCGATAACTGTGGTGCCTTGTATACGTGGAAGCATCAGATGGGATGAAAGATAATCGAGTGCATGGTGCATGCTGTACTTTTCTGCCACTCGCATGAGCTCCGCAATCTGAACGAAGGTCACGATATCTGGTCTTGGTTTTTCTGGGTGCGAGTATGAGATGGCGAAGAGCGCATCGAGGATGACATGTTTCTCGGAAGCATTGACGGTTTGTTCCTCCGACGATTGGGTCGATGAGGAAGGCTCGCCCACAGTGGCCAGATCGGCGAAGAAGCCCGAAGTAGCGGCAAGTACCGTGCGACTGAGGTTAAACCTTACTCCATCTGAAGCAATGACGACAAGGTCGTGGGGCCCTGGGTAGTCGATAGGAGAGAGGGAAGAGATGGACATTGTGGTCGAAGAGACCGATCTATAGGCTAATTTATCCAGCATAGTGCCCACAGTGAACGTATTGGCGAGGAAGCCTGAAATAGTGGCGAGCACCGTGCGACTGAGATTGTCGTGCTGCCCTGGGTTGTTGATGCGAGGCCCGTCCATTTTTGTGGAAGAGACGTTGATTTATTCAGCATAGTGCCCACAGTATCCTCTAAATACCATTCGGTGAGGTAGAGGCTCCTGCAAGCCAGGCTCCGAAGCTTGGAATTACTTCAAATTAGGTAACATCGCGCCTAACAAACATTGCGCCTAACAAATACCTCCACAGAATACAGCCCCCACTGCCCAGGCACCGACAGGGAAGACGTAAACCACCTACTTATACTCCTAGGCTGTTGGGAGTATGCCATACACAGGCGCCAACTCACAGTAACGTTCAAACGCGACGCCTACTCGATAAAACACCTCTTATCCGACCGAAAGGCAATTCATCTGGCAATAAGCACAACCCCGAACTTGATTCCTCTGAGGGGATTAGGACAGAGCTGTGAGGGCCAGGGTAGCCAAATACTGACCACCGCCGAGGAGTCTGGAGAGCTTGGCAGAAGAGTTGTTCTATTGTAGCGGGGGCCATGGGCTTAGTCTTCACAAGGGTGTCGGAGGTTCACAGAATCCGTCTTCTCTGACACCTCAACTTTCGGGACTGTTGAAGGGGAGGCCAAGTTCGAGGTCAGGCTACGTCTTCAATTGAGAAACAGGTAGATACACAGGTTCGGGAAAGCTCGTTGAGAATCGTAATATCAGAAGTACAAAATTTTCCAGTTTGCCATATGAAGCATTTGGCCGACACCCCCCCCCCTCGTATTCAGACCAACTTCCAGGGGATGGCTCATTCGAGAGGGAACGGAAATTGACTATTGACTATGTCCTGACGGTGGACCCTCTTATTGCAACTCTGGGAGTGTATTCTCCTCAGCGGCCCTGTCTCTGTAAAAAGATCCGAATGCTCCATGATTGGATAACACCGGATTTTGACCACATTGACCACAGGTCCACCCCTTGTGAAATTCAACACTGAATGCAGCCAAATCTGGCGCTTCCTCGAACTTCTTGAGCAAGCTCGCCTTCCAATCTTGAGGGCAAGCTATGCATTGTGAGTTATGTGCCCTTTGAATGCGTGTAATAAAGTTCCGATAGGTCTCTGCGCGGGAATTGCGCATCCCGTGAATCCTTTGGAGCATACGAAAATCGATTGTAAAGCTACCCAAGGTTGCATCATCGGAAGTTGTATTCCAAAAGGAATTGGATGCATTAACAACTTCCCTCAATGCTACACGGGCTGGTAGACTGAAGCCATAAGTCAATGAGAGCGAGAGAGTGGCTAATGGATGCGTGACTGTGAAAGGCTGGACAGCTGTGGTGCCTTGTATACGCAGAAGCATCAGGTGGGATGAAAGATAATCGAGTGCATGTCGCATGCGGTACTTCTCTGCCACTCGTATGAGCTCCGCAATCTGAGCGAACGTCACGATATCTGGTTTTGGCCTTTCTGGGTGCGAGTATGAGATGGAAAAGAGCGCATCGAGGATGACATGGTCCTCGGAAGCATTGACGGTGTGTTCCTCCGACGATCGGGTCGATGAGGAACCCCCGCCCACAGTGAACATATCGGCGAAGAAGCCCGACGTACTGACGAGTGTCGTGCGACTGAGGTGAAACCTCATTCCATCTGAAGCGACGACGACAAAGTCGTTGACCCCCGGGTAGATGATAAGGGACTGTGGGGAACGCACAGACATTGTCGTCGAAGAGACCGCGCTATAGGCTGACTTATTCAGCATAGTGCCCACCGCGCGTACCCTCTAAATAGCATACAGAGAGATAGAGCCTGACGCAAGGGCAGGCTCCGAAGTTCGGATATGACGTAACTATCTGTAGACGGAAATTGATTCACAGAGCGGCGTCAGTACGAGTGTTTAAATCCCGAAGCTGATTTGTTGATTATTGCGGTGGGGCGGAGGCAGTGACCCTCGAGGCAGCCACACTTGCTATCACGCACCGGACATACTTCTTTGGCTTACATTATGGTCTGCCTGATGTACGACACCTGTGGCCTTTTACCGCTCTAATTATGTATATAGAGCGCACTCGTGGGATGCCCCTCAAGGTTCATCCTCACCTCTTCGTGCGCTAGGGTGGTCGTGCTATTCAACAGGCTACCAATGGTCTAGGACAAAGAGCTCTCTCTCGGTGTGATCAGTGATAATTTTTGTATCGCGTGCGACTGGTCCCGGGCTAACCATAAGCACAAGCCCGACTGAGATTGAGCCCGACCCACCTGAGGCAAAGCTATGAGGGCAAGGGGGTCAAATGCCGGCCACAGCTGGCAAGTCTCGAGAGCGTGGCAGCAAGAGTTGTGCTATTGTAGTGGGGAATATGGGTTTAGTCTTCACAAAGAGGATCACGGTCCACAGAATCCGTCTCCCCCCAAAATTCGAGTCTTAGAACTGTTGAAGGAGGTCAAGGTCGAGGCCAGGCCACGCCTTCAATTGAGAGACGAATAGATACACAGGTTCGGGAACGTTCATTGAGAATGGTAATATCAGAAGTACAAATGTCTCCAGTGCGCCATAGGAAGCATTTGGCCGCCATCCCTCCTCGTATTCAGACCAACTTCCAGGATCTGGCTAATTAGAGGGGGAACGGGAATCGCGCGGTAAGCATTACATTGATTATTGACTGTATCCTGACGACAGACCCTCTTAAGGCAGCTCTGGGAGTGTGTGCTCCTCAGCGGCTCGTAGAGCTATAAATGCTTTGAATGCGACAAGATTGGATGTCATCAAAGATTGACCATATCGACCACAGACCCACCCTTCGTAAAATGCAACGCTGAACGCAGCCGAATTTGGCGCTTGCTTGAACTTCTTGAGCAAGTCCGCCTTCCAGTCTTGAACGCAAGTTACGCATTCTGGTTGTGAATTAGGCGGAATGGCCGGGTGCTTTCGAAGCACCGTAGTTGGAAGGAAGTGATATGATGAATCCCATGGGACTGGCTGAAGCGTTTCAATGAAGCCCTTATAGACATCTGCGCGGGACTTGCGTATCATGTGAATCTTCTTGAGCACCCGAAGATCGAGTGTAAAGCCGTCCAACGTTGCATCATCGGGAGTTGTATCCCAAAGGAAATTGGTTGCATTAACAACTTCCCTCAATGCTACACGGGCTGGTAGATTGAAACCATGGGTCAATGAGAGCGAGAGGGTGGCTAATGGATGGGTGACTGTGAAAGGCTCGATAACTGTGGTGCCTTGTATACGTGGAAGCATCAGATGGGATGAAAGATAATCGAGTGCATGGTGCATGCGGTACTTCTCTGCCACTCGTATGAGCTCCGCAATCTGAACGAAGGTCACGATATCTGGTCTTGGCTTTTCTGGGTGCGAGTATGATATGGCGAAGAGTGCGTCGAGGATGACATGGCCCTCGGAAGCATTGACGGTTTGTTCCTCCGACGATTGGGTCGATGAGGAAGGCTCGCCCACAGTGGCTAGATCGGCGAAGAAGCCCGAAGTAGCGGCAAGTACCGTGCGACTGAGGTTAAACATTACTCCATCTGAAGCAACGACGACAAGGTCGTGGGACCCTGGGTAGTCGATAGGAGAGATAGGAGAGATGGACATTGTCGTCGAAGAGACCGATCTATAGGCTAATTTATCCAGCATAGTGCCCACAGTGAACGTATTGGCGAGGAAGCCTGAAATAGCGGCGAGCACTGTGCGACTGAGATTGTCGTGCCGCCCTGGGTCGTTGATGCGAGGCCCGTCCATTGTCGTCGAAGAGACGTCGATTTATTCAGCATAGTGCCCACAGCATCCTCTAAATACCATCCGGCGAGGTAGAGGCTCCCGCAAGCCAGGCTCCGAAGCTCGGAATTACGACTTACAAATTAGGTAACATCGCGCCTAACAAATACCTCCACAGAATACAGCCCCCACTGCCGAGGCACCGACAGGGAAGACATAAACCACCTACTTCTAGGCTGTTGGGAGTATGCAATATACAGGCGCCAACTCACAGTAACGTTCAAACGCAACGCCTACTCGATAAAACACCGCTTATCGACCGAAAGGCAATTCATCTGGCAACAAGCACAAAACCCGACTGAGATTGAACTTGACTGCTCTGAGGGAGTTGGGACAAAGCCGTGAGGGCCAAGGTAGCCAAATACTGACCACCGCTGGGGAGTCCGGAGAGCTTGGCAGAAGTGTTGTTCTATCGTAGCGGGGGCCATGGGCTTAGTCTTCACAAGGGAGTCAGAGGTTCACAGAATTCGTCTTCTCTGATCCCTCGACTCTCGGGACTATTAAAGAGGGGGGGCGCAAGTCTGAGGTCAGGCGATGTCTTCAATTGAAAAACAAAAAGATACACAGGTTCGGGAAAGCTCGTTGAGAATAATAATATCAGAAGTATAGAATTACCCAGTTTGCCATATGAAGCATTTGGCCGACACCCCCCTCGTATTCAGACCAACTTCGATCCAGGGTCCGGCTCATTCAAGAAGGAACGGAAATTGAGCGTGTAGGAAGAGAAAAGAAAGGCTAGACTGGGAATCGAACCCGGGACATCCCTAATTCCAGAAGGGCGCGTTGACACTATGCTACCCAGCCGGTAAGTGGAAGAATCATCAACTGCAACAGAGTGGTAGGCATACCATTAGTTATTGACCATGTTCTGATGGTAGACCCTCTTAAAGTAACCCTAGCTCTGGGAGTGCATGTTCCTCAGCGGCCTGCAAGGTGATAAAAGCTCCGAATTTGGCTCTGTGGTTACAAATTCCAGGTCAGGGAACTGGTGAGGAACCGGACGAGAGCACCGGTGATCACCGGGTGGGGAGGGTACCAGAACTGGTTGACAGACCGGTTCACCACCGGTTCCCGACAGGTCAAAATGGCCCCTGTTCTCTCACCCCAAGCTGGTAACTGTTCTGGTGGACCGGTTCTACTAGTCATAAGGGCTGGTGAACCGGTCTTGAATAGCAGTTTTAAACCAGTCAGGAGGACTGGGTTTTACGAATATAGAACAAATTGTATATAATAAATATAATACATGCTAATTCTGTGACAGAAATGTGACAACAAGAAAAGTGTACGGTAGACTGTCCGATGGAAAAAGACAAGACAATGGAGCCATGATGTAGCAAATCGACAAGAAGAAAATGATCTGTTGCGTGTTTGTAATTAGTGCGAGACATAATGAGCAAAAAAATGTACTACTTAACAATGAAAAGAACCGCCGTCCAATTAAACCTTGGAAGGGACGGTGCTTGCGGGGGGACTGCCTGAGGGGATTCTTTCGTCGGTTGTTGACGGGGCGGTAATGGAGCAGTGGCGCCCTTGCCTCGCCCTTGCCCCTTGTGCGCAGTGGGTCTTCCTTGAGAGGGGTCCGGCGCTGTGAGTGGAGCTAGGGTGGTGACTAGGGTGGTGAACTCATGGAAGGTTCAAGATCTTGATCGCTTTCGCGATCGGTC
>Ga0307515_10025558_pt1 | contig 10209 bp, 12 predicted proteins | sample 17_EM_MG_FD_194513 | JGI IMG/M metagenome (GOLD analysis project Ga0307515, IMG submission 194513) | Populus trichocarpa ectomycorrhiza microbial communities from riparian zone in the Pacific Northwest, United States - 17_EM | ecosystem: Host-associated > Plants > Roots > Unclassified | place...
CAGGTAAGACTTCGGACATAAGCAAGTCTCCGAAGCAACAGTTATTGACTATTGCGCGCGTAGATCATGCTCCGGGCGAGCGATATCGGGGATCACTCTCCTCACGCCGTCGGAAATGCCAATGATCTGGCGGTCCGTCGTATTCGTTGGCTTAACGACAGTTTCCCGGACTTGCTCTTCCCCGATCGTGTTTGGGGAGAGGCCATCAAGGCTTCCAGACTTTGGGAGGAGTGGGGTCCGACCGGACTGGTTCGGGACCCAGTCTTTACTCGCCTCCTGAACAATGGAGTTTGGGATAGTCGTGAAGGAGGGAGATCGATGGCGGAGATCGAGTCGATGCGTTATACGGCGGCCATGGGGAGTCGTTTGATGCTGAGGGCTCTCGAATTGGAAGACAAGGTTAGTAGTCTTCAGGTGATTCGAGTGACCTCGTTTAACCATGAAACTACAGCACGACAAGGCAGAGAGGGAATGGAGGGAGTTCCAAAAGTTGTGGAACGCCTTCATCGAGAGGGTCGACGCTGACTCAATCGCTCTGGACGAGCGTACCAAGCGTCATCGACAACTGCTCGATGACAATCTCCGGTGGCAGCGCAAGGTGGAAGAGATGGCAGGTCGTCATGAGCAGCGAATCGACGACTTGGAGAAGAACCTCGAGGAGAAGGAGATTTACATCAACAACATCGAGTGCGCGTTAGCGACTCTCACGTCAAGGATGGACGCGATGGAGGACAAGGTATGCCGATGTAACGAGGTCCAGGTCGAGGAGGTAGCCGAGAACGAGGACGATCCGACTTCGGAGTTGTCGTACGAGTCCCAGTACTTCACTCCGGTGGCCATTGCTGGCCTCATCGAGGACGTTCCTCATCGGTTGGTTCCTGTTGGTGATCTCGAGGTTACTCCCGGCGGTTTTGGGGAAGAGGTGAGGGATGGAGACGTGGAACCGGATTCGGTTGCTTCGCGGGTCGCGGAGCAAGTCTTGGAGGAGGACGAGGATGACACGCAGGTTCGCGTGTGTTTCTCGTGTCTGTTTTGCCACGAGCTAACATCCGCTGTCCAGATCCATATCGAAGAGGAGTCGTCGGATGGAACCGACGTCGAGCAATTCATGCACCCGGTAGGCCGAATTTGCTCTCGTCCTCTTATGGAGTACAGACTTATTGACCTGTAGAATCCTCGTCCAGTCCCGGAGGGATATCGCCTCACCATTGATCCTTTCACGTCCCGCGCCAAGTTACGTCTCGTGGGCGACGCAGACCGTCGAGAGGGAGTACGCCGACGCTCAGGTGGAAGCGGTGGACGCGCAGTGCATGCCTCGGGGGGAGTTCAACCAGTTGGTGTCCCAGACCGTTCGCGAGAGTCTTCTGACTCAAGCGAACCTCGAGCTCCGGGGAATAAGGTCTTCCTTGGAGGTCATTCAAGGAGGAACAGAGCTGCTGCTCGCGACCGGACTGAGTCAGGTTCGGACGATGCAAGCCGCTTTCGTTCCAACCATAGTGGAGGGGAACGCCACACCCGAATCCGACGAAGGCGGGCACCTTACTGAGGAGGAAGACGACCGCGGGTTGGAATGGAACTACCGAGCGGAGGAAGGCGATGATGGTAGTGAGACTTCTCCCTAGAGATCGAATAGTTAGTTGTAACCAGTCGAAGTCTCAAGAAATCCATCAGGTCTTTGTTTCGTATGAAAGAGAGTGAATGAAGAATAAGATAAAGATAACAATAAAGGGGTATTGTCGTGAAATCGTTAGAGTCATAAGACGATAACAGTGTGGAAACATTGAAAGCAAAGAGATAGCGGAGAACACAATGAGAGCAATTGACAGAGCGCGAAGAAAGAAAGAGAAAAACGAGTGTAAAATAAACGGCGAAAAATAGCGCGATGACAAGTGTGGTCGTTCGCATCCATCCATTTCACTTTTTATCCCGCTATTCGAAGAACTGCTGGCACATTATGACCACCTTTTGTGGCAGTGGCCATTCTTTGATCATAGATTCGATGTGACTGTGATGTATTCTTCTAACCTACAGTTGTCGCCAGTTCCATTTTTCTCTTTATCTCTCTTCGTTACCTCTGGTGCGACGAACGCTATTTCCCGCACGCGTCCAGGCCCTTTTTCATCCCAATAAATTGTGTAAACGTCGGGACTCTGGAACTCGTCAAGGCGATCATTGGAAAGAATCAAGTCTTCCACCGTGCAATCAACCCTGGACTTGAACGTTCTGAACTCGGGCCAAGACCTCCATTGCGGGCACCGAGTAGCGTTCGTGGTGGTCGTGAACCGTTAGTCGGTCGAGTGCCACGAGCTCAAATTTTGAACATGCAAGGCGAGCATCGGTTTCGTCGGTGATGTTGGTCGCGGTCGTTTCTGAACCATGAGATCTTGAGAGGGCACCATCAGTGATGTCGACTGGCCGACGCTTGGACTGCCAGGTCACGGTTCTGGAACAAAAGCAGTGGCTAGGAGCGGCCGACTCCATATGGAATCCTAGGTTTGAGAGGGTTTGCGAACGACGTGCGAATCGAGGATTCTGGTAATGAGATGAGAGGATGGGAATGGGACCCCTTCTGCGTACTTGGTGCATGATTTTTAGGCCGCTCGAGTCCAAAATGCAACTCGGCCTATTGATGAGCGACCTCTTCCCCGACGCGTCCTCGTAATTCTTTCTTGACTTTACCGACGTTACAGATCCGATGGTTCGATGGGCTCCCTTAAGTATTGTGCAGTCTTGAGGTATCAGTCTATTGGTTTGATTGGTGCGACGGAACAATACAGAAAGGCAGAAACCTTAGGATATGCGATCCAACACGAGAATCGGGTGATGTCCGAGGGAGGAGAGCGGGGGACGGGGAAAAAAGGAAGAGGAATGGCGAGGGAATCCTAAAGTGGACGAAAAATAAAGAATAGGCGTGGTATCATCGTTAGGGGATCGAACCTCTCGAGGTAGGACTCAGCGTTGGGCCGTTGAGCCGATAACCGCTTATCTTCATCGATTCCGGCGCAGGGTGTCCATGCGAGACCGCCAGCCGCAGTCCCGGCGAGAAAGTTATATCACGTCCAACTCCGATTCCAATTTCCATGGAGTTAACGAACGTGAGTTCGGGAAGATGACCATTGAATACCTCCCGATGGAGTAGATTCGGAAGCTCGGACCGACGCGATGCGTGCGTATCTGAAATTGAAGGCGAGCGTGCCCTGCGTGAAGAGGTGGACGCGGCGAGGGACGAATAGGCGGAACGGGAAGAGATGGCGGGATTTGTTGAGCGCCAAGAAGACATGCTTTGATCGTATCGTATCCGATAGTCGAGACGGAGAGACAGCGCAGGCGATACGGGAGAGTTGTTCTCGTGTGGTGGACTTAGGAACCATGCGAGTTTGCGGCTGTTTCCAGGCCACTGCAATACGCTGCAACAAGTGGCTCGGATATCAGTTTAAACCAATCATTGCAAGGTGCGACGATCGAATGTTGAAACGTTGAACAGCCGCGAGGGAACGTCAAGAGAAAGCATTTGAGCAGCTCTAGTAATGTCGAGATGAGAATAGGATGCAAGCCCATAACGCAAATAGTATCAAGTCATATACGAAGCAACTGCTGCACTCATGCCTCGAGCTTCAAGGCCTCATGCAGTGTGCACATGGTTTGACTAGTTGCCACCTTTACAGAGGGGAGGGCGCAGAGGGAGGACGCCTCCGGATTACAGGTGGCAGGAAACATCACAGTCAAGACGACCTCACCACCGACAGGGGTCGATCACTTTCGAAGTTGAACGGATCTCGGACAGGAGGACGCGCGCACGCCTACGAACGGGCGCAAGCTACTCCACCTCTTGCTCGACTTCGCTGGTAAGTCCCCTTCCGCCAACCACCACGATACCAACCCCTACTTGTCTGCAGCATTCTGATTCTCCCTGTCGCCCGCCTACACCAAAGCACGTGCGGTGACTCATGGAAGGCGCTGAAAATAACGAAAAGAGTGAAAAGCAATCTCCGCTGCTGCAAATCGATCCAAAGTGGTAAGTTCGACGCGCTGCGTTATTTGCGTCGCGGACCGTTGACGTGTTCAGCCTCCAAGATGCTCTCAGAACCTTCTTCCAACCCATCAAGACCGACGATGCGCGCGTCGACTTCTACACGATGTACAAGAGGGAGGCGACCGAGTACGATACCGACTACGTCAAGAAGTACGACGAGGACCTCAATACTACCTTGATATTCGTACGCCGCCCACTGCCCGCACCTGTAACCTATCTCACTTGTTCTCATAGGCGGGTCTGTTCTCTGCCGTTAGCTCCGCTTTCGTCATCGATGTCCATTCGAACCTCCAACCCGATCCCAACCAGCAATCTGCGGCCCTCCTCCGTGCCATCCTCCTCACTCTCAATCAGTCCGCCATCCCCGGTGAGACCCCCACCGTTTCACCTGATCAACAAAGCCCGTCAAGCGATATCGTCACCGTCACCTGCCTCATGTATGCGAGTCTCATAATCTCAATGCTCGCCGCGTTCGTGGCCATGCTAGGAAAGCAATGGCTGAACCGGTACTTGCGCAACTCGGGCGGGTCAATGATCGAACGTTGTGGTGACCGTCAGCGCAAATGCGATGGGCTCGAGAAATGGCCGTTACACTTCTTCGTCGAGAGCCTTCCGTTGATGCTCCAGGCCGCCCTCCTCCTCCTCGCCTGCGGGCTCTGCCGATATATGTGGTCCATCAACGCCTTGGTCGCACGCACTCTCATCAGCCTCACTGGCCTTGGAGTCATCTTTTACATCGGAGTCATGATCGCTGGCATGTCGTCGTATGCGTGTCCATTCCAAACACCAGTATCCATTGCTCTTCGTGGTTCATGGAAGAAAGTTCAACCTGAAACCATCTCCCTTAACATTCACCCTACACGGATGCTTTCGCGGACCCGCCAGATGTGGAACCGGGGAGTCCGGTCGCTCCTCCGTCGTCAATCTCCACCAACGATGATTCCGCTCGAGAACATAGAGGTTCACCAATCTGAGCCGTGGATGACGCCAAAGGATCTTGCCACCATTCGCCGAACGAACACCAATGACGTGCAATGCGTATCGTGGATCCTCAGAAACATCACAGACCCAGAGGCGCTCGATGCTGCCATCAGACTCGCCGGCGTGGTTCGGTGGTTCGACAACGGAACCAATGTCGATCTCCCCTATGGTCTGGTTGTCTCTACCTTCGAGGCGTGCTTTGATTCCACTAGGAAGTTGTATCCCGGGTCAAGGGACAGGGCATACTACTCTGGACGGGCAGTGGCCTGGATTCGAATTCTTGCGATGTGCAAATCCGAGGAGTTCGCAAGGAAATTTCCTCCACTACTGGTCCCAGGATACACGACCCCGGTTCCTGACCCTGATCTTGAACATCTTCTGCACGTTATCTATGGGAATTGGGATCCCAGTTCTTACATATAGTGTCTCCTCGATATCGATCCAGGTCACACACATCCACATTCACAATGGATTTCAAATCTATTCTTGCATCATTCCTGGGCCAACCGGACCAAACTGGACTATATGGATGTCCTGGATTGTCTTTCCAGAAGATGCGAAATCGAGACCACCATCCCTCTCCCTCTGAACACGGCAGTCAACCGGCTCCTAGCGTGGTGCACCTTCCTCGGATCCCCTGTTGAGGAAGCGGTGCTGATGGTCCAAGACAAACCATACGACATCTTCCGATTATGCCCTTAAAAGTTGCTCACTGTTTTTAACCAGTGATCGCATGGGACCCATTGCAAATCAATTATCCAAGGCGGTCCTTTCAGCAATCAATGATACCCCCATTCACCTAGGATTCATCCCACACATGCTGCGCGACTTGGACAAGATGGGAACTCACCCCGCGTGCTTGACGGAGGCTGCATACACATGGTGCTCTGTGATTTACGAGAACCGCCAAAGTCTTGGGGATTGGGAGTCACTTCTCCTTGTCTGTTTGAAGATCGGTTTCCGTCACCTTGCTTTCCAGTACCTATCTAGCGAAGCCAGGATCACTCATACCGAACACCACCGAGGATTGGTTGATGTAGTTTTCAAGAGTCAGGAAAGCGAAGCGATCGCAGATCTTCTCCACGCCTGGACCATGGGGGACGCGTTTGGGGAGCTTGGAGACGAATTGCTCAGCTCCTGTGCAAGACACCTTGTTTGTCTTCAAAACCTGGTTCCGTTCTCCTTAAGGTTGCGGCGGCTCGTCATACGCTCCGTCCAGTACATCAGTTACGAGGAATTTGAGGGGATAGGAGTGGGGAGTCTCACTGGATTGCTGAACCATCTCCACGTTACAGCATGGGATGTTGATATGGACCGAGAGTTCTGTTGGGCAAAACTCCTCCTGGAGACATTCCAAACGTTTGAGGGAGCTCAACACCTGTCCCATTGGTACTGTGAGTTACTTGTGGAGCTCGCGATTCGGGGCTCACCTTGGCCGGAGAGCAGCGGGATCGCATACCGTCCACAGATTACGACACTCCTTACCGCAGCCCAGGAATGGGATAAATTGGAGTACTGGGTGGGAGCTGTTTGGGTGGCATGGCCACCGGGGGCTGGTGGGACGACAGAAGAAGACCTTGATCTTTTGATGGTCTTGCTGTTCCGTCAACGACCCGGCGCTCTCCAGAAGCTTGAGCAATGGATGGAACAATGGAGTCAAAGAAACAGCAAGGACATACCTGAGTCGTTTATACGGGTCTGCGAACGAGCATACGAGACGGCACAGCGGGATGCCTCGTAAGTTTCCTTTTGTGCTCTCCTGATTTACGTTCCGAGTCTCACGCGGTATCTTCTCTCATCTTAGACTGATTTCATCCGGCGACAAAGGAACGGAAGGACTCGCCCATTCGATGTCGCCCCCCTCCTGATCCCCAACGTCCAAAGGCAAGTTCCGCGAGTCACTACAGTACCATGCCTTTTGACATTTGGGTGGTATGATGAATCGTGTTTATCCGTTCAATTTCTATCTGTGTTCCATAACTCCTGGTGTATCGAAACCATCTTCTGTTATGGCCGTCTCTTGATTGTAGATACGGTGTGACCATGACACCTTCTGTTTAGCCTAGTTGTTGCCGATTCCATGCTTCCCTCCACTTTTTGTTTCTCCATCGTCCCCATGCAACGAGTGCCATCCCCCACATGCATCCAGGTCATTTTCGAATATCCCAATCAATCGTCACGAGCCCATAGACATACATCGGGGCTTGGATACGAGAAACGGGTGACCGACTCGCCAAGTTGCAGCAGGACCACCGGAGAGAACTTGGCCCTCCACTGTGCGATAAATCCCGAACCTTAACTCACACCAACGCCTCGACACTCAGCAGTACTGTTTGGGGTCCTCAGTGCGTCGAGTGTTAACCGGCGTCACAAGCTTGAGTCGTGAGTAGTAGGCGGGGTGAGCATCGGTCAAACAGAACTATTATTGCACCTGGTTCGGAACCATCTCGACTCGTTATTTAACGTTCAACACTCGGACCGCCAGGTTATAGAGGCAATGGCTAAGAGCGATGATGAACGTGAGAGACTACCGTCTACTACCGTGAAAACCTCTCGTGGTTCGGCTTGGGATGTGCGGCTATATTCCACATGAAGTCGCGGACTCGGGAGGGTTCGTAAACGGACTATGAATCGGGTCTCCGGGTCATCACATAAATCCTACTCACGTTAGAGGTGAGCTGGATTCAATGATATGGCGCAGAGTGCTTGTGATGAGAGCTGGGGGTAGTGTGGATCTGGACATCGCGCTTTTGACTCTACAACGCTGGGGAATTAAATGCACCCGCCCCGCAGATGGCCCGTGAGTCATTTCCCATGCAATGTCGGCGGTGGAAGGCATTAGCATACAGATGATTACGCTTGATGGGAGGGCTGGCTCCAGACCAAATGTACGAGATACTGAGAAGAGAAAGGGGTGGGGGTTATAAAAGTGCAAGGCAACGGTTCCTTTCTCCCTAAAGGTGCCATCCACTCGGTTTGAAAGGGGAGCCAATTGAAAACCGAGGGTTGTCCAGTGTGGGGATTCCCTCCGTAGGATTGAACGGGAGTTCTAATACTTGGGACAGTTTCTGATGATCTGTTCTCGTGTTTGGGCGGTCGGTCCAGGGAGAGGACAGTCGCAGTGCACCGGATTGGAAGGGACGAAACGCGGAAGTATTTGCTATTGTGAATGTGACGAGGAAATGATCGATGACCTCAACCTTACAAAGCCCCGCCAGAGAAGAAGGCTACTAGACAATGACTCTCGGCCAAAAAAATGAACGACGGCGTGTATGGGTATATGTATGGGTGTCGCCTAGTGTTGCACATGCCCCCTGCGACAGCCCACAACAGTTACCTCACCTCTTTTCCGACTCTCCCATCTGCTTGACCCGCTCCATCCTCCCTAGCAGCCGACTACGCCAGAGCACATTCAAAGACTCATGGAGGGCGTTGGGAAGAATGACGAGGCGTCCCCACCTCTGGAGATTTATACCAAGCTGTACGTTCGACGCGCCACGCTGCTTACGTTGCCGACCACTGACCAGATGCAGCCCCCAGGACGCTCTGAGATCTTTCTCCCAACCCACGAAGGACCCTCGCCTCGAATTCTACACAATGTACGGGAGAGAGGCAGCCAAATACGATACTGACTATACCAAGAAGTACGACGAGGACCTCAGTACCACCTTGATATTCGTCCGTCTCTCATCGTTTTCCCTTGTCAAGTATCTCACCTGTTCTCATAGGCGGGTCTATCATCTGCCGTCAGCTCCGCTTTCGTCATCGATGTCCATTCGAACCTCCAACCCGACCCGAGCGAACAATCTGCGGCCCTTCTCCGCGCCATCCTCTTCACTCTCAATTGGACCGCCATCCCCGGTGAGACCCCCACCGTTCCACCCGTTCAGCAAAGCCCGCCAAGCGAGATCGTCACCGTTACTTGCCTCATGTACACGAGCCTTTTCCTGTCCCTGTTCGCCGCATTCGCCGCCATGCTGGGGAAGCAATGGCTGAGCCGGTACTTGCGCAATTCTGGCGGGTCGGTGACCGAGCGTTGCGAGAAGCGTCAACGCAAATTCAATGGGTTTGAAGAATGGCGGTTCCACTTCTTCGTCGAGAGCCTTCCGTTGATACTCCAGGTTTCCCTCCTCCTCCTTGCTTGTGGACTCTGTCGGCATATGTCGTCCATCAATACCCTCGTTGCACGCACCCTCATCACCCTCACTGGCCTCGGAGTCGTATTTTACATCGGAATCGTGATCGCTGGAATATCATCGTACGCGTGTCCATTCCAGACACCAGTATCCGCCGCTCTCCACGGTCTATGGAAGAAGGTTCGGCGTGGGATCATCTCCCTGATTGTTCGCTCCAAACAGGTGCTCTCGCGGACCCACCGGATGTGGGAACACGGAGTCCGGTCGCTCCTCCATCGCCAATCTCAATCGACGATTTCGCTCGAGGTCGTGCATGTCGACCGACCTGAACCGTGGTTAGAGTCAAAGGATTTTGCCATGATTCGCAGAACGAACGCCGATGACGTACAATGCGTGTCGTGGATCCTCGGGCACCTCACCGACCCAGAGGCGCTCGACACTGCTCTCCCGCTCGCTGGGGAGATTCAATGGCTCGATTTCGGAGACGATTTCTGGCCCATTCATCGTCTGATTGTCGCTACGTTCATGTCGTGCTTCGATCCCACTAGGACACTGTATCCCGGGTCAAGGGACAGGGCATACTACTCTGCGCGGGCAATGCTCTGGATTAGCGCTCTTGCGGTGTTTCGCCGCCGCGTATCCAGAGTTCGCTATATCATACCATCCAGCGAATATACGGCCCTGGCTCCTGACCCTGACCTCGAACATCTTCTGGGATTCATCGCTTTGGATCGGGGATACGTTAGTGACATCGAATGGCTTCTCAGGATCAACCCAGGTTGCACACCCCTACACTCACAATGGATTTCAAATCTACTCTTGCATTATTCCCGCCGGACTACCGACCCCAACATGGATCTGGGTCTTTTTTCCAGAGCACACGAGATCAAGACCACCATGCCTCTGAACGCGAAGCTTAACCGGCTCCTGACATGGTGCACCTTCCTTGGATCGCCTGTTGAATCAGAGGTGCTGATGATCCAAAACAAATCGTACGGCATCTCCTATTTTTACTCCTCAGGTTGCTTACTGCTCTTCGCCAGTGACCACATAGAACGT
>Ga0307515_10025560_pt1 | contig 10209 bp, 4 predicted proteins | sample 17_EM_MG_FD_194513 | JGI IMG/M metagenome (GOLD analysis project Ga0307515, IMG submission 194513) | Populus trichocarpa ectomycorrhiza microbial communities from riparian zone in the Pacific Northwest, United States - 17_EM | ecosystem: Host-associated > Plants > Roots > Unclassified | place...
CTGAAAGGCTACCATGAGAGGCTGTTCCTGGCTGTGAGGTCACCTCAGAGAGAGAGCTTTGTCCTGCTGCTGCCATGCCTTAGAGAAGCAGATTAGGGTTCAAGAGTAGGCTTTGATACCATGAAGAATTTTGAGAGAAGTCTTTCTCTTTTCTTGATATTACTAGCAGTATGTTTGTACAATAAATAGGGAAGAGAAGCTAACCTACTGACCCTCAAAACAAGAAATAAATACTAGATAGGAAAGTATTCTACACTAAACTAGAAAGCAATAATCTAGAGAATCTGGATAGTTAATACCAGATTCTCTTTCCTAAACCATATATACTAAGATTTCTCTAAGATCCTAACTGATTTTGAGACTGATTTCCACACATCTCAATGTTGTTTTCTTCATAAATGAAAGCTTTGTTGGTTTTCAAGTACTCCTATTACCATGGGCTTTAGTTTTGAATCTGTTAATTTTCCAGTATTGAGGATTTGCCAATTGCTGGATCCATACAGGTTCTTTTCTTTTCCACAATGACCAGGCTGCTTGATGTTATGGAGGAGTATCTCACTTGGAAACAGTATCGATACCTTCGCTTGGATGGTCATACCTCTGGAGGTGACCGTGGTTCACTCATTGACCGTTTTAACCAACAAGATTCTCCATATTTTATTTTCTTGCTCAGGTGATCATTTTTTCATATATACTTGATATTTAGATATTTCTGTGTAACCAACCAGATTTTCCCTGTTTTATGTTTTTACTGGTGAGTCATGTGTCATGTATGCTTGATATTTAGGTTCTTTTTTGGTGTTTACCAAGGCATGGTAGTATAGTAGTCATGCCAAGGTTAGAAAATTGGATGAGGTTGAGATAGATGAGGGATAATTTTTTTATTTCCAACGTCAAAATTATACTAGACATTGTTTGTCTAGCTATTTATCTATTGTGGAGGTTGGCATATTGCAGGTAGGAAATTTTGGTTTCTGGATGTTTAATAATTTGCATTGTGTTTCCTTCCTTCTTAAAAGAGAGAGTGCACATGGAGATGGGATATTGGAGGAGGTAATCCATGTATATTGTAACCATTTGGCACGTGCACACACTTGTAGGGATTTTTTAGTCTTGTTAATGGTTGTGATGCAAATGAAATGGTTGATTGGTTGGTTATGCAACGAGACATTGCATTTCAGTGGAGCTTGTACAGTTCATTGTTTCACTCTTATTACTATGATTGCGTGTTAATAGTAAATTACATTAAATCTCAAAAACCTTTTGATGTGCCCTGGCATATTGAATACATGTGTGTTTTCATGCTTATGTTTAATTAATTTCCATAAGCCTGACATTTTAAATATATGGACTTAGCATTCGGGCTGGTGGTGTTGGAGTGAACCTTCAAGCTGCTGATACTGTGATCATATTTGATACTGATTGGAATCCTCAGGTCATAAATGAAGTTGCAACACCTTGATTTGTTTTCTATCTAGGTTACCGAATCTAAACTGGTCTAGTTTATGTTGGTACCTTATCAGGTTGATCTTCAAGCTCAAGCAAGGGCTCATAGGATTGGCCAGAAGAGGGATGTGCTTGTTCTTCGATTTGAAACAGTAATTCTCTCCTTTCTCTTCTTGTCTTTCCAGGCTAAGTGCATATTGGTTTTCTGATTTTGGAAATGTGAACATTTGAGATTTTTTTATGATAACTGACTCTGGTTTCTAATGAATTAATGTTAAACCGGAGAGGCTGGGTGCATGGCCCCACGAGACTTGAAAATGATCAGTACCAGCATAGTTTTCTTTCACAATGGCAGCTGAGGGTTTGGACTGATCTCATAAATGCCATTTCTTTCTTTTGCTGGAATGCATCAGATTACAAATAGTACTTTTGCCAGTCCCTAGGAAAACCTAAATAAAAGAAAAAAGAATCAAGGAGTTGATAAACTATATTTTTCTTTTAGAATGTCTTTGGTGGTATCCTTCATTTCCTCCTTTCTTCTTTTTCTTTTTTTTAAGTTTGGATATCATTATTTCAGAGCAGTGTCTAAATGCCGATGCTCTGGAGCAGAATGAGCATCCATGTAGGAAGTTTCATGTTTTTTTATAGAAGTATTTGTGGTGCTTCCATTTATGCCTTCTCGACATCTAAATTATACTTGATGATGAAAGGGCCTGATCATAGGTTCTAAATATTGGTAATACACTGTTCTCATCTTTCCTTTTAGGTTTTTCTAAAGGGAGTAAATTGGCATAATTTCTGAATGATTTTTCATTAATTGGGGAATTAAACATTAGAATGATTTTGGGCTTGAAAGTTAAAGAATCAAAGCAAAAAGATCGAGAGGAAAATAAAATGGTGAATGCTAGGAATGCCTGATTTCTCTTGTTGTGAACCCTGGATCTTGAATTTCACAAGGACTGTGGAAGGTGATGCATGTTTTTTAATTTTTAACTTGTTTTCAACCATTTTAATTGTCATAAGGTCCAAACTGTTGAAGAACAAGTCAGAGCTTCTGCTGAGCATAAACTGGGAGTTGCTAATCAGAGCATTACTGCTGGTTTCTTTGACAATAATACAAGGTTAAAGGGAATATTTGTTCAAGTGCTTGCTCTTTAAAATTATTCCAAAGGGTTTTTAACTGATGCTCCAGGGGAAATTTCTGTCTTGTTTTTACAGTGCAGAAGATCGAAGGGAATACTTGGAGTCCCTTCTGCGTGAATGCAAGAAAGAGGAGGCTGCCCCTGTTTTAGATGATGATGCTCTAAATGATCTCTTAGCTCGCAGGTAAATCCTTTTCAAAGGCTGTTGTATTTGTCAGTCAGCATTCTATTTTCTTGTGACTGGTAACCCTCATAATATAGTATGGTTTACAAGCTGCTGCTCATTTGTATTTTAGAATTTATATATAGCTTGTCCACATAGTTGAAAAATTTGATTCATTCGGGGTGGCTAGAAATTGTCTGGAAATGATGTATAGGCTTCAATGTAAACAAACTATTTTTGAATTCACTTATCAATTCTTTTTGTCCATGATTGAATAAATTAAGATTTTCGTATAAGAAATAAATGATCCATGATAGACTCAAATGTGTTTTCCTTTCACTGCATCTCATCGTATCTGATCAATGGAGAGGCCTCTGGCATTAGTGCCTTCTGCATCTTTATGTTGCTTTGCTTCTGGGGCTTCTAAATTAGTTTCTCTAGCTGATACCCAGTGGGACTGTAAAGCCTTTTTATTATTATCAGCAAATAAGATGTATCCTCTGGTTTCCTATGCAATACGTTATGTTGGGTAAAAAGAAAGGTGAGTCATTGTAGAGCTAAGATAATTCACTGTCTCAAAAAGTGGGGGTACTCATGTAAATAAGTGCAGCTTTCTGAATAACATTTCAACTTAAATAAGAGGAGGAATTTTTCCTCGGTGACTATTTCTGACCATTCTACTTTTAAAGGCCATGTTTAATCACCAGTCGCCATCTTAGCAGTCCTTTTGGAAGGGCTAATTATTGTTTTGGATTTGAAATTTGAATACGATGGAATCCTGAAATCCCTTCCCTGTTGATGTACCTATTTTGGCCTACTTTACTTTGGGAAGCAGTCTGTATTATTTGTGCTATCAATTGCATTGCCTTTTTGTTGAATTATGTTGTCAAGTTGAAATTTTCATATTTATTAAAACTTACGTTGGCAGTGAATCAGAGATTGATGTATTTGAATCAGTTGACAAACAAAGGCGGGATCAAGAGATGGTATGGTTAAAATATGCCTGCCTTCATGGCTTAACTGCTCTGGTTCATCAACTAAATAAAACTTCTAATTCTGCAGGCAACATGGAAGAGTTTGTTATCGGGTCAAGGGATGGATGCTTTGGAACCTCTACCACCTTTGCCTTCACGCCTTGTAACAGATGATGACTTGAAAGCACTCTATGAAGCAATGAAGTTGTATGATATGCCAAAGGCTGGGGCAGAATCCAATGCAGGGGCGAAGCGTAAGGGGCAGCATGTTGGGGGCCTTGATGCTAAACATTATGGAAGGGGCAAACGAGCTAGAGAGGTTTATCGTTTATATTTGACTCGTGGTCATAGCATGTGCCATCTAACATGTCAGCATGTTATGCCTTCACTTTCCCTTTTTCTTAATTTTGGTCTTTCACTTTGTTAGGTACGCTCTTATGAAGAGCAATGGACAGAAGAGGAATTTGAGAAGATGTGTCAGGCTGAATCTCCAGACTCTCCTAAGGTGAAAGAAGAAACAGGAGAGAGGAACTTGCCAAAAGAGGCTAGTGGGTCTTTATTGGCTATTGGTTGCACAGAACCTCAAGCTCCACCACAACTGCCACCGCTGCCACCTCCTGTGGAGCCTCTCTTGCTGCAGCAGAGCAAAGAGGTAACTCCTCCATCAAAACGGGGGCGTGGAAGGCCGAGAAGAGCAACTTCAGATAAATCTCCAGCTGGGATGGTACTCTCAGTACCTCCTGAAACTGGCAAAGTGGATGTGGAGTTACAGAAGGGAATAGAGTCTGGCTCCTCAAAAACATCTCCTCTTGATTCTTCTCCTGTTCCTAATTTAGAAGGTAATAGTGGAGCCACACCTCATTTAGGATCAAGGATTGCTCCCAGTGCTCAGCCAACCACTCCAGTTTCTGTTGCACTTAGCTCACAAATCACTACTGCTCCCCTTTCTGTGCCATTGCAATCAAGAGGTCGAGGACGGAAGGTTCAAGGTGCAGTTCAAACACCACGGCGCAGAGGAAAGAATCAAGTGGCTGTTTCACCCACCACTTCAAGTTCTGCTGTTCCTGATCCAAATATAAATGATCAATCACAGAATGTATCTGTCAATCCATCAGTAATTGCCATGGGTGGAACTGTTTCTAGTGCTCCCATGCCACAACATCCTACTAATTTTCCTGCTGCTGCTGCTGTAGAGGGTATTAGTGCAGCCACTCATCATTCTGGGCCTGGGACTGCTTTGGATTCTCAACCAAACCCTCCCAACCCTTCTATCTCCCCTACCATTCAATCCATAGTTCCTAGTTCTTCAGTTCCTATGCAAGTCAAAGGGCAAAACCGAAAGACTCAAAGTGGCACTGAAACAACTCGACGCAAAGGAAAGAAAGAGGTGCCAGTATCACCTTCTGTTCCAGATGCTTCAGACAGTCAGCTTTCAAAATCCAATCCAACGTTGTCACAGGATAAATCTGGGGAATCAGGAAGTAAAGCTATTTTCATGGTTAGTAACCAACAGAATGATGCTCTGGACAGAGATGTTAACCAGGAGCAAGTGTCCCAAGAAGTTGGCCAGGATAAAAAAGCAACTGAGCTTTTGGATGATGTAGCCCAGCATAGGCAACCAGCCAGCACTCTTACAACGCATGATGGTATTACCAGATCTATGGGTAAGATTTATAGATATCTAAATGGAATTGAAATTGATGTGATGGAAACAATTGATAATATCTTGCATACTGAAATCGAAGAACTCAAAGCTTGTGCAGGATCTTCTGGACAAATACATGGTGTTGATATGCATGATGTAGCTTCTGTGACAAAGGAGGTTTCAGCAGTGAATAGCTCTTCAAAAGCTAAAGTACTTGAAGTTTCTGGGAGTGAAAGTGGAGTTATCCTGTCTACACCTCAATTAAGTAAGCGCTTTGCAGAGGTGGTCCAGAATCAAAGCTCAGAGGATAACCCTTCCCCAGTGGTTTATCCTGCAACTGAGTCATTACTCCATTCTGCCACTGTAGAAGGTGTTTGCAAAACTGTGCATCAGCTTGCTCCAAAGATTACTTCCAGCTCTCAGCCAATTTCATCTTATCCTTCTGTTACTCCAGTATTTCAATCTAACACTCCTGAAGCCATGCAAGTTAAAAGGCAAGGTCATAAAGCTCCTACCAGAGGGGAAGCACCTAGACGAAGAGGTAAGAAACAGGGTTCAATTTCACCTGCTGTGGATGCTACAATTGGTCAGGATCCCATTGTAAATCCTCAAATGCAAATGCAAAATAAGTCCAGAGATTCATTAGGGAGCAAGGTCATATCCTTGAGGAGTGCTCAAGGAAATGAACTCAAGGACTTGAAGAATGTTGTTCAGGTATTTTGTAATTTGGTGATTTGGTACAACACAATATAATTATTTGCTATCAATCTATCATAGTGATATATAATTGTATCCCTATCATATCAATTTAGAGTTGATACAATTGAATAAATTTATTGCTATTATATTGTATCCTAAGTATAATAGGGCAATTTCTTTTTCTTTGTATTAGCTGTATTCCATCTACTCTTTAACAGTAAATCAGTCTTATATTTTGTTTACATGCTGTTTCGTATTCAATATTTATTGTTTGTTTTTGTTTTTGTTTTCGCTTTTCCTTTTCACTTTTAGGAAGCACATATTCCCAGTGGTTTAGTTGGTCAAGATCCAAAAAGAAAAGAAGCTAGTGGGATTCTGGCTGTTGGCCGAATTCAGACTGCTGACGTAACTGATGTTGCTCGTGTGATGAAGGAGATTTTTTCTGAGACTTGCTCTTCAAAAAATAAAATTGGTGACTCTTCTACAGTTGAAGTTAGAAGTGCCCCTGTTTCAAGTAAGATGTCTGTGGAGGTGGCAAAAAACCAAAGCTCAGAGGGTAAAGCACTATCCGCTGTGTCAATTTTAGAAGCTACACTTCCAGTCATGGGGAGTTCAAATGATGATTCTAAACAGCCTGGGTCTGGAGACGGTGTCAAGATGGAAGGGGATCATACTCCTGCTTTGGGTAAGGCTCCTACTTCTGAAATCAATCCCTCTATGCTTGAAATCAAGACCAGTCATGGCCCTGTTGAAAAAATGAGAGAGTTGATACGGGCTTCCACTGAAAACCCAGTCACGGGAAGTAATATGGAAGTCAATCATTCAGTTCTTGATGCTGGTGACAGGGACAATATTACTTCTCAGAGACCTGCTCCTGAAGGTCTTCTTGGTGATGGTGGTGATCCTCCCATGGTTACCCTATCTGTTTCAGATGTAACAGAACACCCTAGGAGTGACTCTGGATACAGAACGCAGGCTTCAAAAGCATCTCCTAAGTCTTCTCCACATGTTGTTAGCCTTGGCAATCGTACAATTTCCATTAAACCTGATTATACTGATTATTTTTCCTTAGGGACTGTTACTCCTGTTGCAGATCATTCAGATTCAAGAAATATCCTAAGTGTAGCTGATAGTGTATCTAGAAGCAGTAATAAGCCTTCTGTGAAAGAGTCCCTAGATTCTTCTCTTGAAATCAGAGATGATGAAGCTAAAACTCATATTCAATCGGGGGTTGATATAACCAAGGTTGAGGGTGAGGAGGTCTGCAAAATGCAAATTGATCCTGCTGTATCAGAGGTTTGTTTTTTATTCTGTTGTTTTTCTTATCTCGATTTTTCTTAGACAGGGACAACATCTGCTTATCTTTCTAATTCTTGGATGAGGTTTTTTTTTTTAAAGGTAAATTGTCTCTAATGAGGTGTCCACTAGACTTGGCAATATTGCATAGGAACCCCCAAACATCTGACATTTCTCTTTGCTCTCCTCTTAGGTGTTGGTTTTTTTTCCAACACCATTTGGGGTTTCTCTTTGTTTTCTTCTTAGGTGACTTGTTACCATATATGGCGGTTTTGCTTTGATTTGTTTTTTAATAGATATTTGGTTAGAGAAAAGTTACATTTGCCAAAACATTTCACTGCTTAAGGGTTTAGAGTTTCATATCGTTTAGTTATACTGTCATAACTCTCTGTTCTACTTTCTGACTTGCCCATTATTTGTTCCATGTGCAGTTTCCTTTTCTTTATGATGGTTTTTTGTGCCTAACTGGACTTGCAGATTACTTAAGGGGCAGTTTGGTTTTATATTTGAGTTTGTGTTTGCTTGAAGTCTAGGGATAGTTTTAGCCTGTTCTTTAAATCTACTGTTAGTCATTCGCATTGCAAACACTCAGTTTTCAGTGAGGGTCATTGGGCTTTACTAATAACATAGGATCTAGGAAGGGCTTTTTTGGAGTTTGTGCATGCGTGGGAGTGTTGTTTCTTTGTGGGTGATTAACAACTTGCTCTATTGATGTATGATGTTTTTTTTCCTCGTATCAATTTTTGTGCATTGATTCAGTTGGTAACTAATAAAATGCTATTACCAGGCCTCTTCTCTTAAATATCTGTCTTCTTCCAACAAGATAGAGCCAAACAGTTCTGCAGCTGGAGCCAGTCATCGAAAGGATGCTTTTTCTCAGTTTGGTGGGATTGTGCTGCAAAATATTTCTCCACTCAGAGGAAATACCTATGGCCCATGTGAGAATGATCTTGTTGGAAGCTCAGTAGTAGTGGAGGAACCACACAAAACTGAAGCAGGTAACAAAGCAGAATATTCTCAGGTTGGTGCGTTTGTGCCAAAAGATTTGTCAGAAAACATGGTTCTACCCTCGTCCCCACTGGCAAGGGAGGAAGAAAAGGACAGTAGACCATTTGAGCAGGGTTTAGCTGGCAGCTCAATAGAACCAGAAACATCAAAGGGGTTTGAGGCTCAAATGGCCAGTAAAATGGATGTATCTAATGCTAATGTTATCATTCCAGAAATTAGACCAGAACACATGGTTCTACCCCAATCTTCCTTGGAAGCAGAAGAAAACATCAATGGCATTTTGGAGAATGATGTGGCTTGCTGTTTGGTGGTGCCAGAGGGAGCAAAGGGATCTGAAGTTGAAAATGATGATCAGATGGGCGCGCAGAAGGTGTCTGATAGTGTACAAGAAATTGTGGATCCCTTACCATCTTCTCTTGTAATAGAGGAAGATCAGGTTGAGGGCTCATCCGAGAAGGGTGCGCTTTGTTTCTCTGTAATAGTTCAAAATTCAGGAGGGTCAGAAGCTGAAGCAGGCAAGCAACTAGATGCATCTCATGCTGAGACTTTGGTACGAGAAAATGTATCAGAGAACATGGTTTCGCCAAGATCTTCTTTGGTATCAGAGGCACCAGTGGTTGAGGGCTCTTCTGAGCAGGATATATTTGGCTTCTCAGTAGTACTAGAGACATCTAAAGGGTCTGCTACTAATAATGAGGTTCAAGTAAATCCATCTCAGGTAGATGGAGTTGTGCCTGAAACTAAAACGGGCATATGGATGCAGGAATCTGAGATTGCAAGATCATCTGAGAAGCACCAAGATGACAGCTCAGTAGCCAAGCAATCAAAACCATCTGCAATTGAAGAGGGCAGTCAAATGATAGTATCTGAGGTTGGTGGAATTGTGCATGAAACTTCTTTGGAAAACAGTTGTGTGCCATCTGTCTCAGAAACAAAGGCAGAAAACGCTAATTGCTTATATGAGAAAAGTTCTCATTGCGTCTTGCTTGCTCTAGAGGAAGCAAAACAGTCTGAAACTGAAAGTAGCAACCAACTGGCTGTATCTGATTTTCCTATGACCGGGCCTGAAAATTCTTTGGAGAACATATGCCAGTCTTCATGTTCTCTAACAATGGAGGCGGATAAGATTGAGGGCTCGTCTAAGAAGAGTTCTTGTGACATCTCAGTAGCAATGGAGGAATCAAAAAAGTTTGAAAAAGAAAACGATGAATCTCATGTTGGTAGCAAGGAATGTGAAGAAAGTCAAGTTGTTGGTACCAGTTTCGAACACACACAGGTTGGTAGCATTGGACCAGAAGAAACATCTGGAAACACAGACAAATCCTCATATTCCTCAGAAATGCAGGAAGGTAAGATTGTGGGCTCATCTCAGAATATCCCAAAGGAATCAAATAGGTCGGAAGCTGAAACAGATGATCAAACTCAGTATGGTGGGATGGCTCTAGCCAACATGTCAGAAAATATCGAGGGCTCTTATTCCTCAGGGATGCAGGAAGACAAGATTAAGGGCTCTTCTCTGAATGTACCAGAGGAATCAAATAGGTTGGAAGCTGAAACAGATGATCAAACTCAATTTGGTGGGATGGCTCTAGCTAAGATGTCAGAAAAGATTGAGGGCTCATCTCTGAATGTCCCAGAGGAATCAAATAGGTCGGAAGCTGAAATAGATGACCAAGCTCAATGTGGTGGGATGGCTCTAGCGAACATGCCAGAAAAGATAGAGAGCATATCTTTCTCAGGGATGCAGGAAGATAAGATTGAGGGCTCTTCTCTGAATATCCCAGAGTCAAATAGGTTGGAAGCTGAAACAGATGATCAAACTCAATTTGGTGGGAT
>Ga0307515_10025561_pt1 | contig 10209 bp, 4 predicted proteins | sample 17_EM_MG_FD_194513 | JGI IMG/M metagenome (GOLD analysis project Ga0307515, IMG submission 194513) | Populus trichocarpa ectomycorrhiza microbial communities from riparian zone in the Pacific Northwest, United States - 17_EM | ecosystem: Host-associated > Plants > Roots > Unclassified | place...
GTTCCATGAAGTATAAAGCTTCTGTTCTGGGTATGAAAACTGAGATGGAAAAGATAAAGATGGCAATAAGATAAAAGATATTGTAATTACCTGAGCTCTCCCTTAAGGGCTTTCGATGCAACCTTCTATTCTTCCTGCCCTCTGCTATGAGGTTGGTGATTTTATTGTAAAGTTCTTGTGTTGGGAACCCACCTTGCATCCAGATGTAATAAGCATCAAATCAGACGTCCTCAGATGCTCCTCGGCTGGGTTTCAAAGAATTGAGTTAATTAGGTTTGCAAATTGCTTCGTTCTTCTTCACTCTTCGGTCTTCAGAGTTTTGGCTTTTTAAAAGGCCAAAACGACGTCGTTTAATGACTGTCAATATAAAAAAAAAATTGACCGGGTCTCACCCGGGTTTGACCGGGTGGACCGGGTCCCGGGTCGATCCGCCGGGTCGACCGGGTTTCACCGGGCCAATTTCCAAGCGGGTTTTTGCCTCCACTCGGACCGATCCCAGGCCCGGGTCAGCCGGGTCCCGGGTCGACCCGCCGGGCCAGTCCAGGTTTTAAAATTTTGTTTCTAACACATAGGCTGGACTAGCAAAATCACAGCATGTTTTATCCCTCTGTTCCTCCCTACAATCAAAAGTTTATTATCATCATTCTTTTTTTTTTTATTATTATTATTAATGTAAATGTCCGGGTGAACTTGCACGTATCTTAACTAATTCCACGGATTCTAAAGTTAACGATCATGTAAGCCTCTAGTGACTCTAAAGTTTGTGAGACTCGAACTGATAACATTTAAAAAACAAATCTAGAACCTAACTAGAAAATTACACCTTTTAAAATTTATTATCATCATTTTTCAACGCCCAGGTTGCAGCTGCCATTTCTTCAACATTATTCACCACCACCTTTATAAACTATTGGAGATTTGTTTTTTAAAACATCAAATTAAAAGTGAATCCGAGTTAAAACAAATTATTCTTTAATAATTTTTTAATAAATATATTAAAAATAAATTATAAATAAATAAGAAATTAGTATAATTTTTTTTATTGACATATGGTTAATAAACTCAAAATTTCCAGTTCTATTTGATCTAGGTTAATCAAAATTCCTAAACGTTTTTTAAAAATTCCTTAACCTTTATTATTTAATATGAAATGCTAGAATTAAGTCTAGCAACCCTAGTTCCCTATATAAATAGGGATTAGGGATTGTCCATAGCTAAAAAGTATCCCTAAAAATCCTTTTACTTTTTTACTTATCTCAATTTTTTTGCTTTTTTATTAAGTTTTTTTGCTCTCTAGTAGAGTATTTTTCATTGTAGTTGCTTTCACATTCTAGAGCTATAGAATTTTGAGTAGCAGAGAGAAGTCAATTTATATTTCTTTGATTCGTAGACTTTGAAAGATTATGCAATCTTTAAAAATTAAATTATTAGAATCATAAAAGACTTTATGTAGAATAAAGAATTTAATATTTAACAACAATGCTTTCTATTTACACTACTTTAGTTTAATATTTCAAACTATAAGTTTAATACTCTAGTATGGTATGTGTTAGTGTGTGTGTTAAAAACTTTATTTAATTTAATTACTCGTTCAAATTTTATTCTAATTTTGTTATCTTGCATGGAATTCTATAGAAATATCTGAAAATTTGCATGAAATTTATCGACTGATCATTGTATTAAACTCTTTATTGCAATGAATTAATAATATTCCCATATATTTAGTTCATCAAAATTAAATTTAACCTAAAAAATTGCAATTAATTAAGATTTTCTACATAAACAACAGTCCAGTTTCTTACATTCTTCACACAAAAAGATGTCACCACCCACTTATCAAGTGCCTACTCCATCACACTATCTCCAACATTATTACATGAAAGAAACTTTATTACTGTTAGAGAGACTTCACGATTAGCGACCATCCTGTCCGCATAGGCAAGCACCTCATGAGAAGCCAACATATTTGTTAACGAAGCGCCGACTGTAATATTGCATAGCAGCAGAGTCATTAGTGTGACCCTTGTCGACAAGAATTCCGACAGGTTTATTAGTCCCGGAAAGAGAAAAAAAAAGGGGGCCAGACGACATTGTTGATCTTATTCCTCCAAAAGCCCTGAAAAGAATTGGTTATGTTGCTGCAGATCTTGTTTCTCTCCCATTTCTTTCCCGAACAAGACAAGGAACATACCCCTCACAACCTGTATTTTGTACTCCTACCCAAACAAAACAAAAGCTTTTTTACAACCTTGAAAGCTTTTTTATAATCTTGAAGAGGCCAAAACACACATCCTAATCAACAAAGCCTACCAGTGTACTCCCCTTGTTAGCTTTGAAACACTGCAAAAATGAATGGATGCATTATTCTATAAGATCCAGTGGTTCATATAGAAAGCAAGTTGCTAGCAACCAATATCTAGCGAACTTGAATTCTTTTTATTCTTTTCCTTCACAATTTCCAAAAAGTAAGCACATTTTCAAGAGAATGTAGAAGAGAAAAAACATGAGCATAGAGAATTACCCTTTTGTTCAGCCATTCTATAAATACCATAAGCTCATATGTGACTCTCAAGTTCATCATGAGACCGAGAGTGAGACTCTTACTGAATGGAAACTTCATGATTGATTTACAGGTTTCTCTTCTGGGGTGTTTTCAACAATCCAAATCAGTGCTCTCCGGGTGAAAACAATCCCATAGGCCACTAGAATTATCACCGAAATCACCAACCACAAAACACTGATAGCACTACTTTGACCTTGTCTAAAGGTTTCAAATGCAATAATAACAATAATCCCTGTTACATCGTTCACCAATGCTGGGGTCAATGCCCCATTCGTCCGACCTCGGAGGCGAGTAGTTGTCACTCTTTAAGGACAAGATAAATCACAGGAAATGCAGTTATAGATATACTTGCGGCAACCCCTCCAGATAAAACAGGTTTTGCAAGCTTCCCATGAATTGATATTTGAAAATAGTGTGCACCTATACACACTACTATAAAGCGAAGAAAGATCAGTGAAGACTTGTTTCTTCCCTTCTTTTCTAAATACACTGAAAACCGTTCCACTGGAGTCAAAGATAAGAAATGTGCAAAACCAATAGCTCCAATAAGATTCGCCACCACAAATCGGGCATTATCTAGTAACAGCTGCTTCGTTAACTCCTTGTTCCGGCCTAGAACAGAGGGTCCAAAGAAATTGCACCCTTGAAAATCATCATTCCATTACACAAATTTTGGAGGGAAATAATTTGAAACACTCACAATCCACATTCAAATTTCAATGGTATACAATATTGTCTAATTAGGTGCATGTCTAATTTACGGAACTTCACCAAGGCCCTAATTACCATTAGATAAGCTCATATGTGCGCGCGTATATGTCTACAAATTGAAGGAAGAAATCACTCACATGATTTCGCAGACGTCCCTTGGCTGTTTGAGGCTTGAGAAGAATGCGAATCATCTTACTTATTAAGATGATCAAAGAAAGATCAAGCAATACGAGGTTAAACTTGAAATTCAAAGGGTCTTCTCCGTAGAAAAGGCCGAAGGAGCGAGAAGTATGAGTAACTTGATTCAACTTTGACGGTACCGGAGACATTTGCATGAGGGAGTTATTGACAGGGTTTAATAATCTGGCCATGACAAGTACCTGCAAATTAAAACCTAATTATGAGAAGGATTAGAAATGAAGCATAATAGGCCCCACGATCTGGGCTTTCCTCAAAGCGACGATAGGGCCTACAACTAAGGCCTGCCTTAACTTCGTTATTGCCAAGCTTAGAAGATTTGTATCAAGAATCAGTAGAAGGCGGCCGTTTATTGTGAAGGTGATTTGAATACAATATATTCAGCTGCGTTGCAGCCACCACCTGCATAAATATAAAATTGAGAATCAATCATCTCTTTGCACGTTAAAGGGGATAAAAAGCTATTTGTTGGATCTGATTCATATAATTAAATCAATTTTTTTAATTGTTAGCATGGTGTTGTTGGACCTAAAATGTAGCTGGTTTGATTTGCATAGATCCGGTAGTTTTAATAATCCATTATTTGAAGGTATTTGGTAGAAATTTTTATAAATAAGCCCTCCTTTTGAAGTCCAATGCACTTTTCTTGAGCTTATAAATAAAATAAATTGACATTTCTTAGTGCAACTTGGTAGAATAATTTATGATCTGATAAATTTTGAAGATTAATCATTACAACGTTAATAGCCTAAAAATTGTGTGAATAATAAGCACATTGAATTAAATAATAAAACCCAAATTAAAAAAAATGAAAACTAATTAAATAATAAGTTCCAGATACAAGTTCTCTTCAAATTAACGTCCCTAATCTACTGCATGAACACAGGTGACTTTGGCGAGAGACTTATGTCTGTACGTGCAAGGCGATTTAATTGAGATTTTTGATATATTGCGGATCCAATTAAGGACAAACCAGTTCGTACTTGCAAGTTAGAATTGATGCATGGGCTCTTTTCCGGCGTCTTGATTTTTACCAGTACACTTGTTTTCAGTCAGCTCACGGCGCTGCCAGTAAAGAGTCGTCTATTTCTGTTGTAGACGAGAGGTTCTGTTCTTATGCGATGTAGCGACTTCTTACATAATATTACCGGAACTTTTACTTGTACATCTTCTACTTGTCTAAGAATTGGAGTTCCGACCTTCTGCTAAAGGAAACAAATGGGGAAAAACCGGCCTTGCGCATAAACACAGAACTCTTGAAAAAGAAAACCATTTAACTTGGTCGAAGCAAGTACAGATATTTAAGCCTCTGCCATAGGTTGCTATCTCATCTCTCTTACCCAAAGTTAACAAAAAAAAAAAGTAATGGATCCCGCAGAATCATGGGGAAAAAAAGAGATGACAGCATTTTTATCTACCTTCCGGGAATATAACCTAATCAGATTCGCATCAACACCAGGATATATACCACCATCCTCCCAATTTATAAACCTCTGAAACAATTACATCACGTTCAAAATCTAAAAATGCATGTTTCAATTATAAGGCATTATTTTCATGGAGGAAGAACAGAATACTATGTATCAGTAGCTATTTTGGGTCAAAGATACAGTCAAGATTTTGATGTCTCTCACTGGAGGCATACCCTTAAAGCTCTCTCCATACTGTGGAAAGGTGGGGGTTTCTGTTTAAGCACGCTGTCCACTATCCTATAATGATGAAGATCATAATATATAGTCAATAATAGCAAAAGGTAGGAGATCTGCTGGGGAAAGATGTTTCCTTTGTCCCCAAACAATAGGACACACTTCGTACCCTAAAATTAAATTAAACTTCTCAATAGATGCGATCAAACTAATAAATATACATTCCAACCTTACATTTTGGTTATAATGGCCAACAAAATGATACACTTTTGCAATCGAACAGAGAATGGATGACTATATTATATAAAAGGACTCAAAATATTTAAGTCAACTTCACCCATCATCATCCACATGAAAGGCTATGAACAGCAATCTTTATAAAAATGCATGATAGAATAAAGATATTGACAATTACTATGTAATTTGCATCAAAGTTGGATTTTAACAGGGATGGTGGTGGTGGTGGTGGTGGCGGCGGCGGTGGGAGAAAAAATTATAGAAAAAGAAAGCGACGGAACCGTGATCTGAACTAAGTGGGGAAGGAGTAGACATCCACAGCAACCAACCCCGATTATTGAAAAGCCTGCAAAAAATTTAAATCAAAACAAAAAACCCTAACACCATAAATTTATATCAGGAATCTTTAGGGTTTCAGAGTTAGTTTCAGAATAGCTTACATTAAAACTTGAAAGCCAAAACCGTAAAATCAGGCTAATCTCTCAAAAGGCACTCACCAAGCACCTGTTTCAAAGAAAAATGTGAAAACCCTTGATTTTTCTTGTAAGAAGAAAAGGTAAGAACCTTTCTAAACAGTGGACCAACAGAACTGATGATTGGCATGCCCAAAAGACAAACCCTAACGTACCCAATTCATAATATTACTCAGCAGTATAAAAACCTTGCTGCATAATTAATCTTATTATTTATACAAACCAGACGAAGAAATAGATCACGAATTCCTGGGGTTTTTACCTAATTGAGAAAATCATGGAGATCAGAACCGTTCAAGGAAACTAACTAGAGCATCACATAAGCCAAAGAGGTTAAGATTGCAAGCTGAAAACAATTACAATTTCAGAGACATAAATATCAATCTAAACGGGATAATCAACCGCGATAGCAAAAGTTAGAAATAAAATAACATACCTAATTACCTGATAAGCATGAATGATCACAGATCATTTTATTTTGCAATGATAACATCCCAGTGAAAATCTGGGCCATGAAACAAAGGAATTGTGGAAAAAAGACCAAAGATCATTTATCTTTCTATTACCAAAACCTTACTGATATAAAGCATGTAAATAAATAAATATAAACCCAGAACAGGGAAGATAAAGCCGGGGTTTGTCCTTGCAAAGATGTGGAGCTTCCCTCATGACGCTAATTCCAGGAAACTAGAGCCAAAACAAGAAAAAATACATCTTGAACCAACTTATGTATATAAATATCGTATTGAGTTAGAAGGAAGAGAAAATAAAACGCACATCATTGATCTTGGTATGATCATACTGCTGAAAATCCAACCAGGAACAAAAATGGCAAGATCAAGGATATATTTATCCAAAATACCCCAAACATGATCATGAATCTAGGCTCTTGTCTTTTAAAAGAAAATCTAGCGAAGGAGAGAAATTGTAACCTAATTAAGAACGCATTTATAGAAGAAAAGTACACACATACCCAGAAGCCAGAAACCATCTTTAAAGCTGAAACTGTACCGGAATAGCAAGGAGAACCTATAGAACTCAGGATAGATAGCGCCACTAATGACTAGATTGATTATGTTGAGATTAACCCATCAAACATCAACTTATCATCAGCTCATGGCGCTATCCCTCCTGAGCTTAACAGATCCTCCCATACTTATGCACATATCATCCATTTGAAGACTTTATCAAGAAAGCCTGAAGCAAGCAAAATTTGAAAGAGCCATAGCTGGGAGCTAGCTAATGAAGCTCCTCAAGTCATGACTCACATGGTGGTGGGTGCAAAGGAGGGTGAGAGTCTATTTATAAAGGGAGGAACGTGGTAGAGCATTATGGAAGGACGGTTTTTTTATCATTTTATTTGTAGTAGTATTTTCTTATATTTTTATATTATGGTTTAAGTCCATGTGTAATGTTTTTCCTACTCTTTACCTCTATATATACCTCTGCCGACTACGTCTTTCATGCTAGGAAGATCACTCGGGATACGGTATGGACTATGGCCTATAATTTTCTAAATTCGAAATTATTTTTTATTTTCTCGCAGCTTTGCCGCATGGTAGCCATGAATTCTTTCAAATTTTGTCTCGAGTAATGTTTAGAAGGAGGGAGCCTCAATATTGTCTAATATGCACTCTACCATATCTTGACCACTGGACAATTTGGACTAGATGGTAATTGACAAGCGAGCTAGCTAGTTTCAACCTCCAAGCATTTCCAATACAGCAATGACATGGTTATCGTTGTTAGCATTAATGAGGCATTGAATTGTTTGGAAACCAGCTGTTTACGGCTGATCAAAACCATATAGTAATATTTGTTCTCCATAACGTCGAGTTCAATTATAAGATGATTATATATATATATATATATATATACAGACACTCATTTACCAATCCGTTAAGCCTCTAAAGATAGAGAGTTATATATATAAATTGGAGACAATATCCAGTTTACGATCCATGATCTAGCATTTGTACAGAGTCAAAACCTAATGCTTTTTGCTTGTGTTTGATGAGAGTTTTCCTGTCCGAAACATATCCTGATTTCTTACCTAATTCTTCTTCCTGTTACGATGGTGAAGGATTAAATATATTTGTACCCTGGTCTTATTTCCTCCTTCACAAGTTTATTAGTGAGCTAGCTTTTTCGGAAATTTCAAACTTACATCGAACTAAATAAAATATCTCAAGACGTCCATTTGGCATTATGATCCACTTTTTTTTTTCCAAGTCCTCGTTCATCAACCCATCTAGTGATTGATACTCTCAAATATCTACCTTTGAAATTTCAAATTCTCAACAATTTAATTGTCACTGTCATATTGAGGAAGCTAAATTTCAATATGTATCGAAATAATTGCTCATGCATATTAATTATATGGATATATGTACGTTTTCTAACATGAATAGGTATGGATGTAACAAGGGGCGGAATCAGTCGAGACTGACAGGGGCTCGAGCCGCTGAATTAAAAAAAATCCATGCTTTCTCCTTGAAGAAATTAAAATTTTAGAGCTAAATCCAGTAAAATTTAAGTTTTGTCCTTTAATTTTTTTTCTAATCCTGGCTTTCCTATAAAAAAATCTTGTCTCTGCCCAGATAGGGAATTAACTAGATTAGTAAAAATTGTATTGATTTTCAGAATCTAGTCTTTTTAAGAAAAAAACCTGCTTAAAGCCTTTATTGATCCAAAACAAGGTTGGATTGGTGCCTTTCAGAACATACATAAATGTTTGCGGATGATTGGTGAAAAAAAAATGAAGCCTTGTTACTGGTTACCATGGAGGGCGGAGGCTTCTCTCTCCGTATATTTTCTAATTAATAAGTTTGATGAACTTATCAAGTTTTTAATTTATTTTAAAAAAATTACTAGATAAAATCTCATAAACTTCAAGATTACTAGATTTATATAATAATTCATATAATTAATCAAAATATACATAAATTATCCCTAACATCCAAGTTAATTAAAAAAAATATATCCTTAATTAATTGAGCATGGGGCGGGGGCAGGGTTCAAGGAGTTCCCTTTACTGTTATCCCACGTCACTTGCGAGCTTAATAGATACGTTGCACTCTGCTGTTTCTTAGATATTTTTATTTATTATAAAATATATATACATATAGATTTTTTAAATATATTTTTATAGTTTAAAGAATTTAAGTTCAAATAAAAAAAGTTATATATACATATAATTAAATAAATTAAAATTATATTTAAAAATAAATAAATAAAAAGTCATTAACAATACCTAATAAAACTTGAAAAATTAAGGATATCTACCCAGTTGTATTTACTAAATTTATTTATTAAAATAATTTTTGTATTTAAACAAACAATAATCAAAATACATCATGTAAAACCGCACACATTAAAAACACTATGTAAAAATAAATCAAAATAAATTTCATCCATACAAAAAATTAAAAAAAAAATGATTGATAAATTAGAAAAACTCTTTAAATTTAAATGCATAACTAAAAAAATAATCATCATTTAAAAAAAGTTTTCTAAACAAAATAAATAAAACAAAGGGTACTAGTTTAAATATAAATTAAAAAAATTAGAGAAAAAACCATGAATTAATTTTTTTAAAAAAATAATTAGAAAAAAGAGAGAGCAAAAACTAGGTGATGCTAGGCTTGACTTGCTTAGTCTATTTTGGCAAAATCCGCGCGATTGGCCCATGATTTTTTTCTATTTACAACTAGGGTGGATGACATGCCCCGGATTTTTATGGAAAAAAAATCAGACGACGCATCGTCTGATTTGCGATAGTTGGAAAATTAGGGCTTCAGTTTTTTTACTAAAAAACCTATTTTTCAACCCATTCTTGACTCACAACAGCTATAAAATACTGTAAGAATCATGATAAACTTATACATGGCTTATAAAAACCCAAAAAATCGCTTCAAGATCAGACATTAACCCAAGTCTAAAATCAACTCGGGTTCAAATTTATTTTTTCACGAACTTTAAAAAGTAAAAAACACCTGCGATGAACTCCCCTCGTCAAATGTAACCATTTGACACAAAAATCGTTTGTTTTAATGGTTTAAATCAATGCCAGTAATATTTTTTATTCTCTATCACCTAAATTCAACGATATCTCTCCCTCTCCTTCTCTCTCCTCTTTTAATTAGGAATTGAAAAATAATAAAAATAAATTAGAAAAATATTGAGGTGCTGAAATTATATAATTTATGTTATTTTTAAAGTTCAATAATCAAAATGCGTGTTTTGTGAAAACTTATAGTATATCACTTATACTTGACGCTTCATTTTAATTTTAATTTAAAAAAATCAAAACCAATTAATTTTTAACTAGAACTAAATCTTTAAAAATATAAAATTTTAAACAATTTATTCGCAATAACAC
>Ga0307515_10025562_pt1 | contig 10209 bp, 10 predicted proteins | sample 17_EM_MG_FD_194513 | JGI IMG/M metagenome (GOLD analysis project Ga0307515, IMG submission 194513) | Populus trichocarpa ectomycorrhiza microbial communities from riparian zone in the Pacific Northwest, United States - 17_EM | ecosystem: Host-associated > Plants > Roots > Unclassified | place...
GCCAATATCGTAGAGCAGCTCTGTCGTGTGATAATCCCTCCCTTCAATGGTAAAGTGAAGGTCAAAATCCTTCTCACCAAGGCGATTGATGTTCGTGTCGAAACCGAGGTCCGCCTCAGAGGAGGTAGCGAGCAGGATGAAGAATTTGAGGAGTGAATCAGGATCCTGGAAGATATTAGATATCCAGGCACCCGAAGCACAAGAGCTACACCGACCTCGAACCAGTCAAAAGGCGTGAATGTGAAGGGTGCTGCTCGGCACAACAGCCAGATACGGAACTTTGTGCCGTGAATGGTGGACCCGAACGAAAACATCCGACGGGGGTCGCAACGCATGATGTGAAGGAGACTCCAAAAGGCCTTGGCGTCATTCTGTGGAATGATGAGATCCCGGTCATGGCAAGCAACTAATCCAGGTTGACTTACATCAACGGCAATACCATCACCAAACTTGTACTCGAAAGGACAGGCCAAGTCCCTCCACCGGAATTTGCCCGGCGTCGGGGAGGTGCCGCCAGCCATTTGAAGGAAAGCGTCGGGCCGATGGGTGCTAACCCTGGTGGATTCGGGCCCAACGTAGCCAGCGTGTACCATCGTTTTGACGGCGGTCTCACGTTTGGTCTTTTTAAGATAGGCCAGCACCTGATTGAAGAGATTTGAAAAGAACCTGAAAGTTTTAACTTCGCTACCACCTGTTTCCCGGGTGCGGAAGAATTCCTCCTTGACTTTTGTACGACTCCACTTCCCGGTTTTTGTAAGAAAGTGCTCCTTGGCGAGGTGCGCCTTAACGCCCTTTAGGACACCGTCTCCCAGCGGATACGCATCCCACAAGTGATCCGTAGAGATATTTATCAGATATGTGACCTCGTCGAGAAGAATTTGGCGAGCCTGGTCCAGGCCAGCGGTACGAAAGAGTTTCGTGGCGAAGGCACTTGTACGCTGCCCAGTGTCGGGGCCAACTTGTCGGACGTCCTTTGCGCGTGTCGGAGTCCTAGGTTCGATGTCAGCTTTTTGACTGGGACCTGTGCTCGCCGGTTCAGTATCAGGGCCAACTTGTCGAGTGGAGTCTGGGTTCGTCGTACCGGGGTCATTGGTGGACATCGATGGGGAAACTGAGGAGCACCTACGAGGGATGAAGCGATGCCGCGGTTCAGTATCCGAGGGGCCAGCTCGTCGAGTGGGGTCTGGCTTCGTCGTGCCGGGGTCGTTGGTGGACATCGATGGGGAAACTGACGAACACCTGCCAGGGACGAAACGATGTCGTGGTCTGGTTGTGACCGGAGTCCGAACTGGATGATCCTGAGTGAGTCAAGTTATTCTGCTGCGGGGTTGGAAAGTAGGCAGGGCTGCCAACTTGGCCGACCGGCAGCCAATGATTCAATAAATGGCAAGGTGTACTAAGGTACCCTCTGCGCATCCCAGCACACATCCCCTAGCTACGTGACACAGGGTGTAATCAGTAAATAGTGGAAGGCGAAGGCATCTGCCTGCACCCCCTTGGGACCACACGCTTCAGGTAAATGAAAAGAAATATATATCCTATGCTTTACGCATACACACACATATCGAACTGGTCCAAAGCACGAACAGCAGGGCGGTGTTCAGGCGGAGCGGGTGGTATGCTCTATCCCAGACCAAGCGTGACAGGTGACCGTACAGGTGGATCGGATCCGGAGAGCCTGCAGCAATGTTAGAGGAGTTGGGGGAAGGTAACCATTGCAGGGTGCCAATCACACCCCCCAGCGCACGCCGAACAAACTGGACTGCGAAAACATGGAACGAAATGACGAGAGTACGCACACCATGAACGTGATACCACACAGCCAACGAGAAATACAGCGTCAGAAACCTAGAACACAATTCTTTTCCCCGCTGGAGGTATTATCGCAGCAGACTCTCTCTGCTTCATTTTCTTCTTCGCCTCCCAGGACGGATGCAGAGATCTATCCTCTCGTCGCGGCTTCTTCAACGGAGGTTGCCCATCCATTCTCCCACCACCGGATTTTGCGGCGATTCGACCTCCATACCCCGAATCTGCTTGCTTCGGAGGCTCAAAGGCCTTTTTCGTGGCCCAATGAGGACGCCTGACGGCAGTCTCCCGTTGGCGACGCTTCTCCTCCTTGACCCTCTTCTTTTCCGCTTCCTCTTCCCGTTGCTTGACGACGTGTTTTGCACCCTTTCCGTACTTCTTCTCCCAGATTCTGAAATATTTCATGATCAGAGTTGTGTCGGAAAGTGAAAGTGGACCGAACTTACGCTCTTCGAGCTCGTTGACCTCTGCGGTTCTTTCTATCGTTTTTGCCTTGCATGACTTCCAGCTCGTCTTCCGGATCCGAGTCCCCGGTCCCAGGGATATAACCAACCGAAAGAGAAGGTAGGAAAGTTGAAGTTCCTGCCGCTCCAGAAGGCTTTGAGATGCTCCCCCGGGCGGGCGGCGAGGGAAGGGTATCGGAGTCGGAATCAGGGGTAGACTCGTCGCCGTTGTCTTCGGAAACCAATTCGGGCTTCAGTTGCTGCTTTGATTTAGCCATTGGACCTGAGTGGCCCGGAGAATCGGCATCCGACGTTGAGTCCGACTCAGACTCGGACTCAGAGTCAGAGTCAGCTGAAGTTGTACGTAGCTGGGTGGAAGGGCCATCGCTCTCTGAGTGTATTGAACCGGACTCCCAGCCGTCGTCGTCGATATGATCATCAGGAGATTCCGCTCGATCGAAGAAGTCGTCCCCTCCGTCCCCATACCCAGCTTGATCCTCGGAACTTTCTTCCTCTTCGTCGACCGTACGGTGAGTGGCGAGACTGGAGGATTTTGGGACCGAAGGATCGAGGATAGCCTGGAGATCCGCCACTAGTTCCGAGGCCCGACCAGAGAAGGACTTGCAACTCGCCAAACGGTTCCTAATTTTCCCCTCTGCGCTGTTAGGCTCGACTGCGTAATAAGTGAGGGGAAGGGAGGGCTGAAGCTCGGCGGAGAGGAAGTTTGATACGGTCTTGTCGGCAGAGAGAGTGCGGTTGTGCTTGAGCTTCTGGATCAGGGCAGCAGCCGCGAAATGAGCTAGATTCAGAGCCTGCAGGCGGTGAGAAAACTGGGTTTCCCTTCAACTGAGCGAAACGTACCTTGAGGGCGACCAACTGAGCTTCCAAATCCTGCAGAGCCTTCGCGGGAGGAAGTTTTGCTCTCCCCGTCTTATCGTCCGACGAACGAAGAGACTTGAGTTTCCTGACTATGATCCGAGTTTCGTTGACTTTTGCATGTTTAGCCAGTCGTTTGAATTCTTGCAGACTGTGGTGCTTTCGTGGTAAGGTTGAGTTGGCTCTCTTGCGAAATGTGACGAAGGAAGTTCGCGTACGAGTTTACCGGGAAGAGTTTGTTCGGGAGTGGGCTGAGCGTGAGTTGAGCGAGAGCCGACGAAGAAAGGACTCGAGAGAGAAATACCTCTGGGCCGCGTTTTCGTTTGACGCCCCTGCTCGGGTTCATGGCGGCAGACCGGAAAATTCAATTCGATCACTTGGCGAAATGAACGCACGCCACATGTTCGCACGCTTACTCATCTGGATGGTTCACTTGCCAACTCTGCGTCTGTCACTCCCGTGTTTCACTTCCTGGTCCGCGGACACTGAGAAGTGGAGATACCAATCACGGAATTTCTGCTCCCAAAAGCTTTCAGATGCATCGCCGAGCCGGACTTTGGACGGAGTTCTTTGCCTGGCTCAAACCGTATAAAACCAGCCCATGTCGAGTCGGTCTCGGTTCGTCGCGTTCCCCTCCTCCCGGATCGCTCCCTCGTCTCCCAAATGGCCACCCGCTTCCTGCTCATCCTCTCACTCCTCTGCTCACTCGTTATCTCCGTCGTCGCTGCCCGGTCCAACTCCTCGTGTCATTCTCCCAAGGTTCGAAAGGAATGGAGACAACTCTCGAAGCGCGAGAGGGAGGCCTGGATCCGTGCCGTGAATGTATTTAACTGTGCCAACCCCTCCTAGTCATGTGCTGACGGTCGCTTTCCAGTGTCTAGGCTCTCTGCCGCACGACCCGCAACTGCAGCCCACTTTCCCCCCAGAAATCTCCCGGATACCTCCCGTTTCTAGTGCAAGTTCTTTCTATGATGGTATGTTTCGCCTCGACACCTTCTCAATACGACCCGGCTAATCAGTGAAATCTTAGATGTCGTATACATACATATGGACTTGGATATCGACGTTTGTCTATCCTCTGCGTTGCCAGCCCTCTCGTTTCGTTAACGTCGACGACAGGTCCACTATACCGGCCGGTTCCTCCCATGGCACAGGTACTATGTCCAATTCTTTGAGGACTCTCTCGTCGACAAATGCGGTTACAAAGGTGCCCAACCGTACTGGGACTGGACCATAGGTATCGCAACCTATCGTCTACATCATGCCCCTTCTCGAACTAATTTTGGCAATCCAACCGCTGTACAGACGCTCGTGACGTCTACAACGCGACTATCTGGGACGATTCATCTTCTGGACTCGGTCGTTGGGGTGACCCAGCCAACGACTTCCAAATCTATTCCGGAGGGTTCAAAGACCAAATACGATTCTACCCTTCCCCTCACCACATCCGTCGAAACTACTCTCTCTTCCCATTCACCAACCCCGTCTTCTCAGGTGTTGACGCAGGCTCGGTCAATTTTATGCCCAACGTCACCATGACTCGCGAGAACGTCAATTACATGGTCGGTGGCTTTGATGGCGATTTCATCGGTTTCCACACCTATTTTGAAGGTGCTTTTGTGAGCTGTATTCTTCCCACGGCCGATTGCAAACCTCTACTTATCTCTTTGTTATCAACCAGGGACCTCACGCTGGAGCTCATTTGATGTTAGCAGGGTGGGTATCTATCACCACACTCTATCTCTCAACGTTTGAGACCGATCAACTTTGTTAGCGATTTGGGTGGTCTCTGCCCAAACGGCACCGGACCTCCGGAGTGTTTCCCAGGATCGAAATGGACTCCAAACGATCCGGTCTTCTTCCTTCATCACGCGGTACGCGTTCTCCCATCTCTCTTTTGTCGTCATCGAACGCTGACTTGCACCGTTCGCGTTTGTGCAGATGGTCGATAAGCTGTGGTACGATTGGCAACGGAGGCTTCCGACGAACAAATACGCGTTCGGTGGCGGATCAGTCTCGGTTTTCGGACAACCCGCTTTCAATGTGTTCCCGACTGGAATGGCGCCTTACCTGAACGTGAGTGCTCGAGTGTCAAGACTGAACCCGGGTAGCACCCGTTATGTATCATCTAATCCTTTGACTTTTTTGTAGTTCAATTCCACCATTCCTGGCGACGGACTCTGGAAGGACATTTCCATTTGGGACGTGATAGATACCCGAGCGGGCGTTTTGTGCTACATTTACGATTAGATCAGAACTTGTTTGTATCTGTGAGTGCGTTTATGTGGCCTGTAGGGATTTTCTTCGCGTCTGTTGTTCTCCGTATAATACGGAGGTGTTTTTCTTGATCGTTTTCAAAATCTTCAGAGTTTGAATTACATAGGTTTCCATTAATGAATGATCCTCGGAGAATACGATACCCGAAGGTAAAAAAGGCTACAGTACGCAGCAGTGGTGTCGAGGTCCAGACTGTAATGACAAGACAGGTTTCATTAGCCCAGCTGCAGAAGGAAGGGGGACGGGTGTATAATGATCAAAAAGGCACATAAGTTCCAGGTCAAGGGTATTGCTGGGAGTAGCTCGTTGCCAATCCGCCGAAACGGCAGCCACAAGGCGTATTGCCCGACTGGCAGCCGGCCGGATCAGATGAAGCCTAAGCTGAAGTCCCGTCTTTCATAATTTGCATCTCCCTGTTGCGCTACCTGGGATCCAGGACCCTGTTGACGTTCCACAGGAAGCGAAATACGTAGATCGAGGGTGCACCTTAGAAAATGGATCTGCCAGCCTGCCGCCTATTGCCAACTCTGGCGGAACTCGCCAGAACTGCCTTGCAAATCCTTTGTTGAGAAAGTGCGACCAGTTTCGCGTAGGAAGCGATCGCCGACCATTCTGTTTGTTCCGCCATCACTACCGCCCAGGAATCCCACCCACTTTGGTCGAGTTGACATCACAGATTCCTGCGGCTGCGACCCTTCCAAGGCGGATAGACGCGTATCTGGTCCTGCGGACGGTCCCATTTGGTTTTCTCGTTCCTGTTGACATGACGCGTTGGGCGAAATCAGATTTTATTCGGGTACCTACGTATGCAGCCAGCGCCTTGGGGGGCCATCCCGTGACATCAAGAATAGAAGAGCCGCCCTCAAAGCTTAAAGTCCAATGTCAGGTGAAGGTGTTCGAAACAAGGTACAGTATTCGGCCTCTCTCGCGTGCAGTCGGGTACCGGTGCATACTGATGACAAAAAAAGAACGGAATCGCGTCCAAGCGCTGTCCGCACAACATAAGGGCATACCGGTTTTGGGATGGGTGCAAAGGGGGTGATATTATTGATACTAATTTTCTTAGCTAATCTCAGTCAATCGGACCGTGGGAACGCTGCCCCGCCTCTCCAAGTTTGGGTCCCCCCTCCAACCAGGTCGACGCTACAGAGCGGAATGTTGATCCTCTTTTGGGACGGATGTTCGAATGCTGGCCCACTGTCCGAATCGAGTGGCATCCTGGCCTGACGGCTTTCACACAGTCCCTGTGTCCCCATCGTATATGAAGTGGCCCCGTAGCTACCCGTTCTCAGGTTACTGTCTCCGTCCCACCGCCCACACGCCTCAGACGCGCGTGTAAGTCGCTCTTTCGATATGGCCTCCCAAATTGATCTCCCAGCACTCATTCAACTCGGCCACGACTTGTGAGTACTCTGCGTTGCGGTTGCCCCGGTTATGCTGAACGCTATCGAACAAGCACATCCTTCAAGGTGGACGCAACACTATATCATGTCCCCACCTTACAAGATCACTGAACGTCTAAAATCCAGCTTTATGGGGTCAGTGTGACTGCCCTCTGGGCGTACGACTACTTCCTGACGTTGGGAGACGAGGTAACGGAATTATACGATGACAACGACACAGAAAGCGACTTAACGACCTCATACAGGTCCGTTACGCGTGGAAAACGGAGGGCATTTTCAGTGCGCGAACCTTCGGGCTTTGTTTGGGTTGTCCTGACTGATGGCGTCTCAGTATTCGTACTATTTCTATTTGTGGGTGCCCTCCACCACCGGAATTATATCAGCCTGATTGTAGTCTAGACCAGGTACCTTCCAGGACTGTACCAGGCGTGGGCCATCACCAGTAAGTGGGATTTGATCAGCTCGCACTACCCGACGAACACAAAAACTATTGATCCTCGGCTACAGTATCATTGTATCGGGGCTACACATCCGAGGTATGATTGGTTCGTATCTGCCTATTCTTCCAGGAGGCTAATGTTTATTACGAACAGACGTACGTGGAGAACTCCCGGTGACGAGATCTGAGTTTGTGTGGTTGACCCTACCATCGCAGGTGTAAGAAAACCGGGTTCCTCTCAATGTTGTACTACACGGTGATGACTGCGATTGTCCAAATTGTTCTGGCTCAAAGGTCTGACGCTTCTTCGTTGATTTGAACGCGACCGCTCACTTTTAATATCACAGGACGTACGCTATAACAAGGAAGAACAGATGGATCGCAGGCATACTATATACGGTTGCTGCCATACAGTTCAGTATTGGAACTTACTTGTTCGTTCGCGTTGTGACGAAACCAGGTCAATATTTCCACCTCATCACACACACGTACCTGAGTTCCGTAACTCAGGTCATATTTCCAACAGGAGAAATACCTGCCACCATCCCTCTGGATGCGTATCACATATGCTTCGTCACGGCTGCCATCGAGAACGCCTTTCCGTTCACTCAGTATTCCCTCTCGCTCTTCTTTGGTAAGCACTCTGCCACTCTTTCTTATCTCCCCACTCCTCAAATCGAACCGCCTGTCCGTTCCCTCAGACATTGTGGTTCTCGTGTCTGTCCTCGTACAAACACAATTCATCCCGAGGCGCCAAGGAATGAATTCGTCGAGCATTCTCGAAACGGTCACCAGGGACGCGGGGACATACTTCGTCGTGATATCCACCTCTCACCTCTTGATCTTGATCATGTATGCTGCGGCAAGGGTAGGGTTCTTTGCGCCAGTGTTCGGCGAGTATAACGCGTGCTGACCGCCGTGCCGCTTTTCTAGCCGGGGTTAGGGGGCATGCCTGTGATGTAAGTCGACCTCACGCATGCGATTGGACCGAATCATAATTACTAATCGCCCTCCATTGCTTCTCGTCGGCAGTGGAAACGCAGTGTGAGATGCTTCTTGCCCACACACCGACAACTGACCGATTTGGATTTTGCCAGGCTTATTCCGATGATGATAAGTCGGATGATTATCTCCTTGAAGAAGGCCGCCAGCTCGCAAATTTACACCACGAGTGTGGAGGTTCCAACTGGGTTCCCGGTGTCCTCACAGGGTACCCAACCACCCCGTCCGGTGGACAGCATTCAACTTTCCGTGCTCAAGAATTGAGGGGTTTAACAACCGGTAGGCTGGTCCCACATGCATGAGGTTTTGTCTCTAACTGACCCTTCTCCTAACTTGGAGGGTCGAATCCTCAAGTTTGAAATCAAAGCCCTGGTTTCGTGGACTTAAAAAAATGAACAATGAAATACCTTGTATATACCGTACTCTATCTTCTGTGTCCTTTGGGAATCCTTGCTTCTGGGGAAATGGGTAATTGTCCGTAGTACCAGAAATGTATACCTATTCCAATGGGTTTCATTGACTGAGGTTTATTCTTCGGTGTCTGAGGCTCTCCATCCAACGTAGGTCGATGGGTTTTAGGCACCAGGACAATGACTGCGGCGCTTGGCGGGCTCGAAATAGTGGATTTACGGCCCACCGTTTGGAAGTTGAACTGCTTGCGGAGGAAATGGCTATTGCGTTGTGATTCCAAATGCGCGAATTTATACAATACCCGTGGACTGACGCCATGGATGGGGTTTTGACAGTTTCGTTGAGAATCCCTGGGTATTTGTCTAGATTCGCATGTACATGGTGCAGCCTTACGGACAGCCAACGCATCGCGCTGTCTCTCTCACCAATTGCACTCGCTCCCATGCATTTTCGTGGAGGGCATCTCGCACCACGACACCCGACCTCCATCTTGGCCTCGTCGCGTTAAGAATGCCCACACCCATCCGGTTCAGAACCAGTCCCCGAACGCGCGGGGGACGCGACTCACTGAGCGGATCTTCGTTTATAACTCACTTCACGACCACCAATCTGTCTGTTGGATCACGGTCCGGTTCGTCCCAATCAAGCCACAAACTAGACCCCCAAGGGAGTGGCAAACGATATGATGAGCAAAGCGCGTGCGGGCGTACACAAGGAATGTTCGTCAGCGTTCAATATTCAATGCTGGGAGGAGTGTCCGGAAAAATCTGGATGAATCTCTCGGCGGTTCCAACTTGCCATCGATCGTCGTGGAGCTTATGGAAGGCCTGAAGTCTCTGGAGCAATGTGCTAGGGGCGGAGATACCCCACTCCGAGCTCCCGCCCACGTCCTTGAGCCTTTGGGGTGTCTGGCACCCATCCTGGAGCGCACAACACCCGCCAAAGGGCTCTGTCGGAAGGGTTATGGGATGTCCTTCATCCTCCCCTTTGTCTCACCCGGATTCTCATTGGGCAGAACGTCCAGAGTCGGTTGGAACCCAGTCTCGAAGTCCGGTGAGGGAAATCTAGGGACGAAGGCTGTCGGAGTTGGCCGGGGATCATCCCCGCAGCCTTAACACAAATTGGAAAAACGGTTGGACCTCATTCGATAAGGACGCCACGATAGACTCTCCCGCTGTCATCAACGTTCCTCCTTGAAAAGTCCTGTTTCTCCTCTCCCCAAACAATCGACTTCGATTTCTACACTTCATCGGAAACAGATCCTGCACGGGAAGGTCTCGTTCGGACGTCATCCAGAACTAACTGGTACTGGCCACCTTTCCCTTCCCTCTCACGCCTGTCAGTCCCTCATTGACCTTGACGCCTTTGCCGTCTCCCACAACATGAGGATTTGGTGAGACGTAGTTGTCTACAATTGTAAGAAGGGGAAGGGGACAGCCACAATTCGTGAGGGTGGAGCTGAAAGTTCGCGATTGGGGTGAGCAACCTGGGGCCTGTGATACGGGTAGGCAGGAAGCGAGATACGTAGAACGGGGGCGTACCGTAAAAA
>Ga0307515_10025563_pt1 | contig 10209 bp, 14 predicted proteins | sample 17_EM_MG_FD_194513 | JGI IMG/M metagenome (GOLD analysis project Ga0307515, IMG submission 194513) | Populus trichocarpa ectomycorrhiza microbial communities from riparian zone in the Pacific Northwest, United States - 17_EM | ecosystem: Host-associated > Plants > Roots > Unclassified | place...
TAATATTCGGGATGCGGTCCCAGCATTGCCTCTGACGCTCATTGACGAACTGTTCGCTGTCGTTGAAACTCCGTCCAAGAATTTTCCCACACTCTCTCCACTCACATCGCCCGCCCGGTCTTGCAGGTGCCCTTTGTCGAGGAAGTTCATCAGTAAACATCCCATCCGACGCAGCCACCACCAGGGTCACCGGGCACTAGCCTCTTCACCGTCGTCGTCGTTCTCCTCATGGGGATGACCTTTGATCGATTTTGCCTTCATCACAACGTCAGGCTCCCTCCTTGGTATAAGTCGCCCGATGGTTACGCTAAGATGTCTTGTCTAACGGTCTTCAGCAGAGTCTTGGTCACCCCGGCTTCTAGATTTATTCATACGACGAACGGTAGTCGATAGTTCGACAACCCCACCGCGGTCTCCGTGCCGGTCCAACTCCGACCGGCTAGGCGTAGTCCTGTAATTGTAGTCCACGAACATCGGCACAGTCCATAAAGGAGCATTCCTGTAACACTTGAATTCTCAACCCGACGTCTAATAGTCGGTGCACATAGTAGATAGAACTTATCGGGAGTTTGGGGGGGAAAGGGTCCCGGCGAAGTTGCTTAGCGCCAAAATCCGAACGCTCGAGCAATCCCAGCGCCAGCCGCGCCCAAAACCCCAGTAACAGCACCACCAATAACACTGAAAATAACAGGAAACCCAGCACCCATGGCAGCAGCTTGTGCACCCGCAAACAAACTACCAGCAGCAACATTTCCGATCCCAGACTGAATTCCAGCCGCGAGCGTGCCTAAGCGTCGAAAAAGTGTGGCGGGGTGGCAAATAACATGAGTTCTGCGAGGCAACATCGCGAAAAAAAAATCACTATTACCTGCAACAGGACCAGCAGCAGAGAAACCGATGGCGCCCAACACAGGAATAAGCAAGAGAGGTGTCAAGATCAACGATCCTACAATTCCTGCACCGACACCGGCGCCGAAAATGTAACGCATTCCTGGATGGAATCGTCGTTTTCAGCGATCCAACTACACACCAGACCAACCGAGGGGGGCCGTGGAGACTACGCACTCGTGATACCCGAAAAAAGTCTAGAAAACATTGGTGACATGGTGTTGAGGAGCTAGAGACGCTGGAAAATAGAGCACGAGGTTTATATGGGGTGCCCGATTTTTGGGCGCGGGATTCAAACTCCGCGGCGGCGTACTCTCCAGATTATTCACTATCGGTTATCACTTTCTCGTTAGTAATACTTGGCATCGATGTTGAGGAGAAAACACAGGGAGGGTGCTCACAGTGATAACAGAGGATTCATGAGGCCATTGCCCCGCGATCCAGCTCTCCCAGTCCAAGTCACTTCCACCACCAGATTCGACAACACCACCTTCCTTACCCTCCTCCCCACCATCACTCTTACCTCTGAAGAAAGCCAACCGCAGGCCACTCCTCGGCAGTTTCTCAACCCTACTCCTCGAATACACCACCCTAATACCCCCCCAACGGGACGTCCCCAAGCGATCAAAAAGCCAGAGCGCCCCGGGGTGATCGGGAAGGTCCACCTTCACTCCGGTGAATCAGAAGGGGAATCCATCCTAACTCCTTCCCCTCATGAGTTTGCCCAGAGCCTCTCGCAATACGTCAGGGTCATGTCGAGGAGCGGAGAAACAGAGTCTCTGAGGTAAACCGTAGTCCGCAGGAGCGAGTCACTGAGTGCGCCGCCCAGCAATCGAGAGCGAACGCGAAGGAGCGGATGCAGGTTTTTGATTCCGGAATCTCCGACAACATGGGTAGAAGATTTGGCGAGGGACCTCTGAGGGCTAATTTGTCGCAGAGATATCGAGTTTGGCGTTTGATCGTTGATTTTGAACTTGCTGAGATGGTATGAGGTGAAGCGTGCGAGTGGCCCGCCTGAAGACCGACTGATGTGAGCCTGATGTTGGCGGAGTAACTGTGTCCCCCGGTGAGTCGTGGGGGATGAAAAAGTGGGTGAGTGTACATTGGAGGGCGGGACGGTGGAGCAATCTCTCGATTTCCCACACTTCTCCGCCCCGCTTCCCGTCCCTACGGCTCCTTTATCAACGAGCACACATCCGGGAAAACTCATTTTAATTTGTAATAATACAACTTCCATACAGAGCACACAGGTCATTAGTTGTTCAGAAGAAGCGGGCTACAGGCTGCACGCCGTGGAGGAAGGGATAAGAGAGTACAGCCACGAAACAACAGCGTTCGTTCTTCAAGATCGGATGTCAATCACCAAGAAGTGGAATCACAAAGCCATCGTAGGCTCCGCTCATTGTCCCCCCATTTCCCCAATCGTCTTCGGCCACTTTTCCGGCCAACAACCCCATCCAACACAAGAATCGTCGGGATCTCCAGCACCAGTTTCTTCACCCTCGTCTCCGTCGTCTCCATCGTCCTCCTCATCAGAGTCCCACTCGTCCCAGTTGCGCCGGCGACACCGGGGCAACTTTTTAACCTCGGTCCGTTCATACTCCAACCTCACGCTTCCCCCAACGAGCCCCTCCCAAGAGGACAAAAAGGCACAGTGGTCCGTGTCCGGGATCAACATCTCGCACTTCACCTTCACCGCAACGGAACGGAAGGGTGCCCCAGCTCCTTTTCTTTCCGAGAGCAATTTGCCCAACTCTACTAGCAGCGACCTTGGGGAACGGAGAGGGGTGGATTCGATATGCAATCGCTTGAGGTTTGGACACGACAGCTCCAACTCCGGAGCACCACAAAGATACTCGAGGATGGACGAAAACTCCAGGGGCGGAACTCCCCGGAGTTTGACCGCTTCGACGTCGGAGAGGTTGGAGATAAACGCCATGACATCGAGGGCAAAGCAAGTCGCCTCTTGTTGTTCCCAAATCCTGCCACGCTCAACGTCAAGCGTGAACTCCTTTGCGGTTCTGAAACCAGGGCAAGTACGGCCGCATTCGAAAAGACTCCGTAAGAAGCGGATGAACCTGGCTGGATCTCGTGATACACCATCGAGCTTGTGCTCCTTGGAATCGAAGAGTCCTCCACGGGCGTTGTTTGCTTGGAGCTGAACCGCGTGATCGCTGATAGAGAAAGAGACTGCGGAAACTTTGTCGAGGACGTGAAGCCCTGGTGCTGCGGAAAGATTGTCGAACTTTGGGAAGATGGTCCCGACGGAGATGAATGACTTGCTAAGGAATACGAGTGCGGATGCGGGAACAGTCATAAACCGTATAAGTGAGGTGGTTCCTTGTCCGATCAGGGTGCATTTTTTTAGTGAAGAGAGAGGGACGGTGGGTAGTTTTATTCCTTTGGAAGGCCCGCAGCAGCCCGTCAAACGGACAAATTCGATCGAGGGGCTATCCCGGAGTACGTCCATCACATGAATAGGAGAGATGGGGTACTGTTCGAGGGCACCGCACTCGAAAGAGGTGAGATCTTTGAATAAACCAGTGGGCCAAATTATCGTTTTCGTAAGGGTAAGGTCGCGAAGCGAAGTCAAACAGCCAGAAAAGATGGCTGGAAGGCTAATCAATGATATCGGATCCTCGTTCCCTGTGGTCAACTCTGGCCGAAGATGGAGGACTCTGAGGTTTGGTGCAGGGCCGAGGGAGGACAGAAATGGGGCTAGTTGTCCAAGTCCGGTGGAAAAGTGGAGTTCCTCGATTCTTTCGACGAGTTTCCAGAGCGCTGCGAGGCAATTGGTATCGTGATGATCGACGTAAACTGTGAACAGCTGATCGCCTGCGTGCGCCAGGATCATGTCGAGGAGAGGGGGAGTTGTTTGCGTGAGGTAAATGGTGGTCCATAGGGATGAATCACCGAGAGCGGCGCGCCGCCAGTGAGCGCTGACTTGGGTGAGCGGGAGCAATGCCTTGACGCCATCTGGTCCGACGGCGAATTGAAGGATTCGACAGAATATTTCCGCGGGCCGGTTCGGTTCGACTTTTTCACTAATAAGTACAACAATCGCTATTGTCAGAGAATCAAGTGTTTAGGGCATACAAGCATCGTACCTTTTGGTGGTCTCGCCAGTGGGCATGGTGGGAGAAGAAAGGGGACCACAAGACGCTCCAACGAGGATTTTTCGTCGTTTATTGCCAATTTATGTTCCAGAATTCGTGGCCCGTGCGTTCACTTCGTTGCACTATTCTGGAAATCGCGTTTCCGAGGCTCGCATGTTCGAGTCTATACATCCTCGCAGAAGATCGGCCAAGATAGCCCAAATGCTGACGCGGACGCCTTAGGGTGCTCGTCACTCTGCGGGGGTGATATGTCGTAGAGGTCACCGATTTACTGGAAGAGTTTGGAAATACCCGACCCAGCGATGGGACACTTGAAGTTCTGCAAATCATCTTCCCACGCCACCTCCGCCCATCTCGAGCTCGTGTGAAGTGAAACGCGAGGCCTGATAATTGGACCTCGGTAACCGGACGTGGGCAGGTTCTGGTGTCGGACGTGGCTCAGCGAAGGCGATACAACAGGGTAGCCAAACATGGACTCAAAGTACATATCGTTCAAACGACAAGCCCCCTCACCAATCCAGGCATCATTTTGAGCGTGAGGGAAAGAAAGATGAAAAAAAAAAACAGCCCTACCAACAGAGTCCGCCCGGCCACCGAATTGTTGAACTCTCCGTTCCTCTCCAGAGTCCCAGTCAAGCGGTGACAGGTGTCGGCCGATCGACCTGGCATGTGTCATCCTCCGCTGCTGAAGTTCCTGGACAAACGACATCACGCAGATCATGTCAAACTCGTCAAGATAACGTTTTTAGATAGTTGCCAATCCATCTGCTGCCTCTGAAGGGGCGCAACTGGATAAACCGTGTCCGTCCCTATTTTCAGCCGGGAATCTTGTCCTATGAGAACATCGCGTTCAGTGTCGTGCTCGGACGCGAATGGAGAGGGAGGTCACGTACCTCGCGGATGTCATACCCCCGATGTTTCGAGATGGAGATTTAAGTATCTGGACGATGGATCGCCCATCAATAAACGGAAACCTCCAAACCTCCAAACCCAACGTGTGCGTCGTGACCTATTCATCCAAATCGAATAGCGGACCAATGGGACCTTCCATCGTGGCATTGACACCGTGAACTGTGACAGTGCAAGCCGAGCAACAGCAAGGTGAGTTGAAGCATCACCGGGAGGCTTTCTACGATGAAGTGGAGATGCCGCTTCTCGAGTTCACCCAGCTTACGCTGTCTGTTCCGGTTCTTATCGGTACCAGAGCCCCCACGGTTCCTGAGATATCCGTCGACCCACTGATTGCAAAGCATTGCGAGAAACGATGCGAAGAGTGAAGTTGCGAGGCTGGCGTAAAGCAAGGACCGAACGATGACGATGTCAGAGGGTGGACCATTCCAGGTGGTGGTATTCAGGTCTGTGTCGGGGGTGAGCGAACCGTTCATGGCGTGGATGAGAATTTGTATGTAGGTGGCAGCCACCTGACTCGGGTCGGGTTCCAGCTTTTATTAGACGTCGGTTGCGAACCCTGAACTGACTGCAGAGAATAAGCCGGCCTGAGTATCCCCCAGTACCAGCGTTAAGCGGACGTATATGGACCAAATCGCCCGCGCGAAGCGAGAGGTGTTGATATCTTCACATAACTATAATAAAATCCGGATTATTAAGAGGAGTAGAGTGATATACCTGTCAACGCGATCAGACAGTGGCAGGTCACTGAAGAGGTTACCGCCACAAGCTACGTTAGGATCTGTCCAGAGGATTCCTTCTCCGCGACATAATATTAAACCGAACCTTTGTCAATGAAAACATTCTATATATCGTGGTGTCGGGTCTGGTTTAGGAAGGAACTGTGGATGTATTCTGTTGTTGCTGGTTTAAGAAGAAGCTGTGGACGTATTCCATTGTGGGTCTGTGGTCGGGTTTGGCAGACCAACAACGCATCATCAGTTTCCATAAACCGTCCGAGACACTTTGCTTCGGGTCCTGTCCATCTGGTCGAGATGGACAATGTTCCTTGGTTATCCTCGCGTGAATGACCGCAGCATCGCGAGAGAGGTTTGGGAACGGTACTTCCTCCGTGATGCATTCAAGTATCAACATCGCGAATGAGTATGTGTCGGAGTGTATCGTTGCGGAGGCACGGTTGTCCCTGATGAGCTCGGGGGCTGAATACCTTACAGTAACTCCGGATGACACCGTCTTTGAGATCGTGTTGTCGTTGGCTTCTTCAACGATCTTTGCAATTCCAAAGTCGCAAATCTGCGGTTTGCCCTTACCAGTGTGGTCAGCCCCCGATCGGTGGGCCGGACACGAATATGGAATTTACCTCGTGAGAGACAAGCACATTTTTCTACGCGCCCTCAGTCAACAGAGTTTCACGAGGGGTATGAGGAACTCACGCATTTGACTGCGTAAGAGGTCAAATCGTGAATACTCGTCAGATCATTGTCGGACTTACCGTTCCCGTGTACAACAGATCGTGCGTGGAGATAACTCAGGCCAGCGGCGGAGCCGCCCAACTGAATCATGAAAAGTGAGGCTCCACTCCCCAGCACAGCTTGCGGTGTCGCCTACCAAACGGTTTTTATCATTTTGAGGGTTCTTCTTGACGTAGACGAGCAGATTTCCATTTTCCTGCCAGGGAGATACCTAAGGAACTTGAATCAACCTCGTGTCTTCTCACCTGTGATTGTCCACTCACCAAGTAGAGGCGCGGTCCGAGATTTGTAACAATTCCTATGCAACCATGGAACCTTTCGGGAGGAGAGTTCGGGAAATATACACACCATAGAACGGCAGTATGTTTTCATGGTGTAGCTCTGCCCAACTTGGCAGTTCACGTTCGAGTCTCTAATGACCAGGGAGGGACGCATGAGCAAACAGCGTAGAGACAGCCAGCAAGCGTCGAACCTTGCGCGCCCTCTCTGGTGACTCGAGTGCTCGGAGTGCTTTCAAGGCCACCTACGAAGAACCGAATCAGCAGGATAGAAACGGTGAGGCTCAGACTCACTTTCTCCCTGCTTGTTCCCTTGTCACCCATTTTCTCCCCGCAGATTCCTTCTCCGCCATCTTTCCTCCTGTTTATTGTCTCCCATCGTCCTTCCCAAACTTTGCAATACACTCCTCCGCCGACGTCAACCTCCTGCAGTTTCATAACTTCTCCATCCAGTCGCTCGACAGACGGTGCTTCATTCGCTTCAACTGACTGATTCACTTGTTTCTCGTGTTCCGCGATCGGCAGCGGTTCGCGAAACCGAAGCCTCTGAATATCGGCCATCCGGTGTCATAATCCACATTCTCGATGGGTGCGACGAAAGCGCCTACATTATGACCGGTTTCTGTCACAGCACCAGCGGCGTCTTCGCCTGTTCCCCCCCTCGGGGAGATCCGTTCAACACTCCGACGGTCGGGAGGGTTTACTTCCTGGTCACCAAACGAAGAAACGGAGGTAGACTGGAACTTTGGAAGCTACCCCGATTGACGTGAGATCATAGCAGATACACCAAAGATGACCCCGAAGAAACTCACAATGGACTCGAGCTTCCCAACAAACCCTGTGACACCCGCCTCGATGTGGGTTTTCCTCACTTGTAGAACAATGAAATACAGAGAGTGCGATAATGATCCGAACTTACTCAAGCTCTTTGGATAGTTATACTTTGACCAACCTGCCAACTGTTCCTCGACCACGATCAGGTTGCTGTCGTTTCACGTCAGCGGAAGATAGATCAACGGGGGGCAACAGACAGGCCTTTTGATGTCGTCGTACTTGAACTGTTGTGAAACGAGGGAATGATCGCTGAGACTTTTGTCAAAACTTTCGCACAGTTCCACAAGCTGCGAAGTTTCTTTCTGCTTGGAGGTATGGTCCACATGATCAGCATCAAGGGGGCGGATGAGGGGGACAGATTGACCTTGGCGACGGATATCTTGCCGCAATATTTGTTGATCTGCGTCAGGACGCATTTAAATTCCTGTAGAGAAACGGAAGATCCCTGAGAGCCTATGCTCCTTGGGGCGCATGTGGGGAAGTGGTTTGGTTCTTGTACAGGAGTGGGAGGTTGCATGCCACGTAAATCATTCAACACCTTCGAAACTGCTGGGCGCGAGCGATGGTCACGAGCCCAACAATGTTGCATCAACGACCACAAATTTTCTGTGAAAGTTGAATGTCTAGGTCGTGACGGGCGCTTGCCTTCTATCACGGCCACCTTGGCCATGTTGGGCGCAAGATTACTGAACGGGGCCGCGCCAGTGAACACCTGTATTAATATGAAACGACCGTAAGCCAAAGTTCTACACACAGTAGGTTATCCCTGATGTACCTCTATCATGACCACCGCGAAAGAGTAAACGTCCGCTTCCTTGCTGAATGTCCCCTCTTTCAAGACCTCTGGTGCTGCCCACAGCGGGGTGTAGCCACGCCTACACGAGGCACTCCGTGTGGAATCTGGGTTTTGAGTAACTGTAGCGTGGCCAAAATCCGCAATCCGTGCACGATCGGGGTTGTCCACGAGGATGTTTGCCTGGTCAGGTGTCAATACTACGGCAAAAGATTCGGAACAGTCACGTACTCCCTTGAGGTCTCCATGTATTACATCGCAGGAGTGGATGTGGCAGAGGCCATTAGCGACATCAGATAGCTGGCGACGGGAGTAAGTATAAGATAAATACAACAGGAGGGGCACCTACAAGCCCAAGTAGGTCTGCATTGGGGTTGTTCTTGATGTATTCCAGCAGCCTCCCGCCAGGCATCCATTTCGAGATGAGTTGAGGAGTGGTGGTGGTGATACCCAGTAGTGGTACGATGTTTTGATGCTCCAAGCATTTCCACAGCACAGCCTCTTGGTGGAAGGCCTGTGAGTTTCATCAGCGATTGCAAACAGGGAAAGCGACAACGTCGATAACATGCATTAGCAACCTGCTGTGGACCACCCCGATCGAGCTCCCGCAAACGTTTGGCGCAAATATTTAAACGACCGAGGGTCCCCCGGTAAACATTACCAAAACCTCCTTTGACGAACAAATCGGCGCGAATGTTTAGGTGGGGAGACGAAAGCGTGTACGATGTTGGGAGTATCGCCTTGGTGCCGCATATGCTTTCGAGTTCAAGTAGACACTTCCGGAAAGCGTCACTCGGAGCATCGAGAGCATTAATTGCCTACGCTGGCTTAAGCGGAGAGTGGGGAAGGGCAACGCGACTACGCACCTTGTCCAAATAGTCGACAAGCCAGATCAGATTATCGCCTTGAAGGTCTGGCACGGATTGCTCATATTCCTGCCCGCAAAGTAATTTATCGAGCTGGTCGTGAAAGTCAGGTGAAGATCTGTCGATGGGAGGGAATTGTTGCAAGATCGGGTGATTTGGTGAGGACATGGGGGATATCCTTCGCCGGGGTAGCAAGGGGCAGGAAAAAGCGGCAGATGGGGAGATAAGAAGGTATTTATTCAAGAAGCCTCATCCGATCCATGAGACATCCCCCGTCACATGCCTTCGGCCAACTCGGGCAGCCCTAGATGGAACACTGGGGCTCGCTGAGGAAATCCTGACACAGATGAGACCATTTGTGCGGGCCGCAAAGATGATCAGACAGGTCGGTTCCAGAATCGCGATTGGGTCGTGAGCAACGCCATTCCGAGTTGAAGGGTGTGGTGTGAACTGACCTTGGATAAGAGCGGCAAACCAGGTTCTATCATTTATCAGCGGAATTGTACAATGGATTCTCATCGCCGACCTCCGCGGCGCGTGACACACCAGTGTACACTCGCAGAAATATGACCCTCGACCTTCCGGGCAAGGCGTCGAGACCCCAATTTGATTCGACTTGATGCAATGGGAGATTGGCTTGTTTGCACGTGTCGACACCCTTGGTCGACGAGATAGTGTGTCAAGGCCCACAATCGCCAGAGGCATCTGACAACGACGACGCCGAGGAGCTTTACGAGTTCCTAGGTGCTTTCGGCAGCAGTACGGCAGCTATAAAGGACACCCCGGCGGACAAAAGGGCGGACAGTGACTCTACAGGCAGGGGTCGGGATGGCGGGTCGTAAGTAAGAGGCTGGGGGCTGGTTTTGACGAAGAAGCTGGGAACTGGGGCGGTTCCGAGGATGTCGATGAGAGTACCGTTCGTAACGCACTGTGAAAAGCACAGCGACTGAAATTCAGTAGTCGAAAGTGACTTAATTTAAATTACTTTGCTGCTGAAATCGAGGGAGCGGAGATGAAATTCACGCACCGAGACCATCTGAAATCAAGTCGCTT
>Ga0307515_10025564_pt1 | contig 10209 bp, 3 predicted proteins | sample 17_EM_MG_FD_194513 | JGI IMG/M metagenome (GOLD analysis project Ga0307515, IMG submission 194513) | Populus trichocarpa ectomycorrhiza microbial communities from riparian zone in the Pacific Northwest, United States - 17_EM | ecosystem: Host-associated > Plants > Roots > Unclassified | place...
TGCTTAATTTTTTAGAATTCCCATTAATTATTTGCAGATATTGTTTGAGCACACAACCAAAGATGGAATTATTAAAGATTGATTAAACAAAAAATCTGGTTCATGCAACCTATCACTTGGCCTCTATGGCATATACAACTATTATGCAAAAATAAGCTATAGAATAAATACGATTCCCTTTACTATACTAAATTAACAGCATAAAGAAACAAAGTTAACAGGAAACACAGTTGTATGGCGTTGTGTCATTTCTTTACAAGCCTTTGGGGTTAAGCATGGAGTTGAGAACTTGAGACATATGGAAAAGATCAGTTTATTAAATCTCATGATAAAGTTTGTGTTGACCAGATACTTAATGCCAATTATTATTCGTGTCCCAAGGAACATCTCAGTGAGCTATATTTAAGAGGTTTGAAATAAAATAAAATAAATCACATCTAATTTTATGGTAATTAAGGACCCTAACTAGTTTTCTAGAGATTATAAGTAAGGAAAAAGTTATATTAAAGGAAGATAAAAATCACTCTAAAACATCTTATCTAAGATAATTTTTTTAATGATAAAGATATCTATTATGCTTATACTATGGGTTTGCATAAACTAATACATGTGTGTTCACTCATTAAAAATTTATAGACCTAAGTTATTAATTTGGGATCCAAGCCTAGCAATAAAGCCTAATCCTCACTTTTAAAATACGGATGCCAGATTTGAAAGAAAATTATAAATTAGGTTTTGGCATGTTTCTTTTTATTATGCAATTTGTGATTTTATTTCAAAAATTTGAATTCACAAGGATATAACCCTTTTAAAGATTTTACCATCTCGAGTTAATTCTTTAATGAAAACAAAACCTTATATTTTCTTTTGAAAAACTACAAAGTTTCAACTTCTCGGGAACAAAACCCTTTGAGTATCATACCACTCATGGGTTAACTCTTGGACTAAAATAAAACAACATTTTATTTACGTAAATCTTTAGAGAAAGCAAGGTTATATATATATTTTTTAAACGACAAAACTCAACTTGTTGGGATGGAATCCTTTTAAGGATTATATTGTCCACATATTGATTCTTTAATAAAAATTTCTTTTATTTAATCTTTTTGACAAAAAAAAAATCAAACTTTTAGATGATATAATTTAATTTCTCAAAGACATAATTCCCTTTCGAGGATTACATGATTCCCAACTCCATAATGATCAATCAACATTATACAACAAAGTCCATATAATTGCCATTAAAATGCAAGTCTCAACATGGTCCATAAATATGTCTATATGTATAAGAATATTATTCACATATTAGAAATAATTCAACACAACTAGTTAATAGAAATGAATATAATCTAACACAAAAATCATGCACACGTCGCAAATTAAACAAAACAAAATAAATAACAACATACAAGAAAATACACATTCAAGAATAAAAAACCAACACATGCGTTATAAATTATTCTAAAAATAATTAAATCACATATTAAGGTTCAAAATTGACTTTTGCAAGTTGCTAGAGTTGGCTGGAATTGGATTGAAGTTGTTAGAACAAAGAGAGACACAACAACGATGCATGCACCCACGCACTAGAGCCTAGAGTATTGTTGAAGATGGGGCATGTAATTCTCACACGCCTATTTAAAACTTGTAAGAAAATAAAACAAAAAACACACTAACTTAAAACTTGGATCTTTGGACAAAAGATGGATTAGAATTTGTGGTGACTTGGTAACCTGAGGTTTAATTGATTTCGGTACGTTTCATTTCAAATAGGGGTTTTTATTGGGTTTGGTTGAGTGGAGATTCATGACGTGGAAAGGTTTTGATGAGGATTTGTGATCAATTGAGAGGATTCTTGTGAGTAATGTTATGGTGACATTGTGTTGTGTAAAAGATCAGAGTTGAGCCAAATAACTTGAACTTTTTTATGACAAGGCTTAAACTTCCTTATTACAGGGTTGAACTTTCTAATGGAAAACCTTCGACTTCCTGATAATAGGGTTAAAACTTCTTGATGATAGTGCTTGAACTCCTAATTGAAGGGCTTAAATTTCTGACAGGAGAGCTTGAACTTCTTGATAACATTGTTGATCTTTTTTATTGCATAGCTTGAACTTTCTCATAAAGGTTTGAAATTCCTGATTACAGAGCTTTAAATTCTCGATGAGAGAGCTTGAAACTTCATGATGACAGAGCTTGAAACTTCATGATAACTAGGGTTTAAATTCCTGATGACAGAGCTTTAACTTCATAGTAACAAAGCCTAAACTTCTTGATTACAGGGCTAGACTTATAAATGGTATAGTTTGAACTTTAGATGATAAAGCTTAAACTTATCGATGATAAGGCTTCAAACTTCCTAATGATAGGGCTTAGAACTTCCTTATCACAAGGCTTCAAGTTCTGGATGATAGGTTTGCAACTTCCAGATGACAGGGCTAAACTTTCTAATGGCAAAGCTTGAACTTCCTAATAACATCGTTTTAACTTCTTGATGACAATGCTTGAACTAAAAATGTCCTTTCTTAGAATCATAAATAGGGTTATTGATATAAAACAAAACAAAACAAACACCTTAATATTTGTCAAACCATGTTGTCGCACCTGGAAATAAATGGGACTCTCCAAAATAAAAGATAAAAGATGTGAAAAATATAGTTGGTGCCACCTAGTAATTACAAGGAATTAAAAGTCCTAAAAGTAAACATTGGTTCTAGAGATTTAGGAAAAGGATTAGTTATGCTTAAAGGAAGAATAAGGTCGTCCTTATCGTATCCTTTCAAATGAAAGGTTAACCTTTATTTAGTGTTTTCTTTTAAATTTATCTTTTAATTTTCATAAAAAGTCTTAATTATCTTTTGAGCTTTATTTTTAATTTATTTTAATTATTTGTGAAAAATAAGACATCGATCCCTTAGAAAATAAGACTTGTCAATTAAATTATTTTTGAAAAATGTGATGTTGACCTCTTAAAAAAGGAGACATATCGAATTCGACATTTGTGAAATAAGTGTTTGACCCATAAGGATGGTAAAAATTAGGCTTTTACCTCATTCTTTTAATTAAGTCCAAAATAGGTCTGAAAGGTGCAAGTCATACTTATTTGAGCCTATGTAGGATCACGTTCACCCAGTTTAAATTATTATATTTCATCCATGAAAGAATATTGCACAACATCCAAAAACAAACTCATGCCTATAAAATAAATCATTTTTGTATTATTTATTTTTTATTTTTTTTATAATAATAATATTATTAGGGATATTTAGACTCATATTCATATAAAAATATAAAATGTATAAAAATGCAAATAAATTCATTCAAGCAAATAGCATTCATATATTTTCATCCATAGAATCAGACATCATATGAAAAAAAAAATATTTTTTCACACAAACAAATCAAACATTTTCTCATATAATTACTCTGATGCAAAAGATAACTTTCAACCTTATACAACGAAGCATTGTTCACCAAATTTAGATGTGTCCATACTTAAATTTGGATTCATTCTCATCAAATTAAAACATGTCCAAACATAAATTTATACAAGTCTACATGCAAATTTAAACATATATATACATGTTCAATCATAAAAACTTTTATATAGGAAAATTAATAATCAATCAAAGACAGTGTATGGAAAATCAAAAACAGTCTCGAAAGCGATTAGAGTTGATCCAAAAATAATGGAACAAATCAAGGTAGTGGCAGCACGTGGCTTGCATACGTGGGTAGTGAGGGAGGGAATTGTACAGTGATGGCGCATGTATCACATATTCTGTATCAAATCTTACAATAAAAATACAAGCAACGAATAGATACTTGGGAGCTTGAGTTTGGCCAAACTAGGACAAGAATGTTGGTGTTTTTTTATCTTTTGCAGTTGACGATAACCAAGGATGAGAAAAGGCGATGAGGTTATTATAGACTGATTTCAAGGTTGATCTGTCATTGTTGGGTTCAATGTTTTGTGGTGGAGAAAAAGCAATTTGTGGTGGTTTTTTTATAGGCCTTGTTAATCTGATGGAAAACAGGGTTGGGCAAGTGGTGTGGTGATGTTTTTTTATTGTTCTCTGAGGTTTAGTTAAAGAAGCGAACAATGGTCACCATATCAGTGCTGTCATTATGGATTTAGATGGTGGTTACTTAGTTAATTTCTGAATGGAGGAGAGGGACTTGGTTGATTGAATTAGAAAATATAGAGCTAATGGGTTAAATAGGATAATTGTGGTGGCTTCTACTGAGAGGTTATTGTGGTGAATTAATGGAAGGGAAGGGATAAAGAGGTTATGGTTGATGTATAGTTAGGAGAGGTATTGTTGGTGGTAGTAGTTTGGAGAAACAATTTTAGATGACTAATTATTAAGGGGGGGAATGAAATGGAGGCTCTTCCTCTTATGGTCTTTATGTTGTTTTTGGTTTTTAAATTGAAAAAAATGTCTAAAATTATTGGGTTAAGACTGAGATTATAGGGCTAAGTTTCTAGGATTGAGGGGTTGAGTTTATAGGATTGAGAGTAGGATTTTAAGGCTGTATTTATGTGATTTTGGCCAGTTTTAATGGTGAAAAAGTTATAGTTAGTGTGATTTGTATTTTGAAAAAGAAAATAAATAGGGTAGTAAAAAAGATGTCATTATTGGAAAATCCAAGAATTCAATTGAGTCTTCAAAATCTTCATCTTTTTTCATTACAGTCCATGGCTTTTTGAATTTTTAATTTTTATTAGAGGTTTAATTTTGGATCTTATTTTCAATTTCATTCTGAAATAAATTAGGTTAACTCTTGAATTTGGCCACTTATTCCAGTTTAGTTCTTGGTTTTTATAATTGTGCTTTTTGGTCAATTTATCCATAATTCTCCTTTATCACTTTAATTTATCCCTAATTAAATCAATTAAACTTTAGATTTGGCAACTTGTTACAAATTCACCCTTGGTCTTTCAATACTTTTAATTTCAACCTATTCAACCCATTTTCTTATCAATTATTTCCTCAATTGCATCCTAAATTATTCTTGATATTTTTTACCTTTTTCAACTTAGTCTTTGGCTTGTTAAATTCAATTATCTATTCAATTTTTATCTCCAATTGTATTTCTACCCTTCTCTTTTATTATTATTTTTTATTTTATTTTATTTTTACTATGTTTTTCATCATTTTTATTTTGGATTATTTTTTGAATATTTATAACTTAACTAGTCACACAAAAATAAACAAAATTGATGAAAAAAGTATGAAATGATTAGAATTGACTAGATTTATTGAAAATGAATTATAATTCACGCCCACTATTCATGTGTGAATGATAGAACGTTAATTACAATTCATGTTTACTATTCACGCTGTGAACAAAGAATGAAGAAGAAGAAGAAGGCGGCTACCTAGTGCGGCGGTGGTCTGGGCATGAAGGGTGACGAGGTGCTAGCGATGGCAACGATGGAATTTGGAGGTGGATGACAGAGAAAGAAAAGGAAGAAAAAGAAAATCTGTAGAGGGGAGAAGGCGAAGAGGAAGAAGAAGAGTGAGAGTTGTGGCCGCTATTGTTGAACAGAGGTGTTCAAGTGGTGACTTATGGTGGAAATGGTGGTGGTTAGACCGGTAATGAGAGTGGTGGGCGGCTGAAGAGGCAGCGATGAGAGAGATAAGGAACTGAGGGTAGTGTCGGCTAGGGGGGGAAAACTGGGGAGAGGCTGATTTTTTACCTATTTTGGACCCAATTTTCTTCATGCTCAGGCCATGAAATCCACTCTTATTTATAAGAGGTTAAAGAGGGTAATTTTGTCTACAAGGAAAAAATTTCAGCCCTTGATTCAGTTGGGAACGATCCCAACCGTTGGTTCAAAGTAGGTACCATGAACTATCAAATCTGATAGTTCAATGCTGCCTGAGTTGGTCTCTTTAGACCGGCATCACGGCTGTTGTGATGTTAATAAGCCTGAACGGACCATACTAGGGGATATAGGGATGTCAGGTTACCATTTTCGTTCATGTGTTATCAATTTTGGTGGACATATAAGGCATTAAATGCACATAAAAAGTAGCCACACAAGCAGCATTCTCGAGCAAAAATCAGGGAAAACAATAAACAGTGACCAGACGACACATTGTCTGGTCTTTTTTTCTTAATTCAAAACGGCGTCGTTTAGGGTTAAATTAGGGATTTTTTTCCAACTTCAATGTTGTCCTTTATCATTCACTATTATTCGATTATAACCCTAATTAACCCTAAACATTTGATTTAATGCAATTTAACCCTTGCCGAACTTCAATTTGAACCCCATATTTATGCGCTTTTTGCACTTTGATCCTTTGTCTTAAATTTATATAATTTAACCCCTAATTGATCATTAAACTTTTAATTTTTTTCAATTCAACCCCTGGTTTTTATCAATTAAGCCCCTATAGTCCGACGCCTTTTGCAAATTGGTCCTTGACTGCGAAAATTTTCAATTTAACTCCTAATTGACCCCAAAACTTCAATTGTTTTACGATTTTGCCCCTGATTTCAATCAAATAACTTGATAAAAATTAAATTTGATCTCTTAAAAATCTATTATCAATTAAGCTCAAATTGGGCTCCCCAACTTAATTTTTCACCAATTAATGCCATAATAAAATTAATTTGACTCATTTAAAGTATAATTAAGTACTTGCACTTAATTAAATCCTTTAATTGGACCAAAATTAATTCTTAAACATAATTAAAATTTATTTTTCCCATGATTAAATCAAATTGACTTATTAAAAATTTAATTATGTCTTTGGACTTAATTTTTATGCAAATTCATCCAATAATCATTTAATCTGACCTTAAATTTGCATCTTTTTTCTTTATTTTTAAGCATAATGGGGGGTACAATTAGGCTTCGAATTTTCTCCAAAATTGCAGCTTGATTTTTCTGTATTTTTGAAATCCTCCTCAGCCTGCTTTCTCCATGTTGCTAGCCTTTATTTTATTTTTTTGATTTTCATTTTGAAAAAAAAAATGATTTTTTGGGAATAACCCATAATTGGGTTTTGACATTACCTTTTAATATATAAAGACTTTTCTAGCTAAACCTCTATTACTGGCCCCACCAAAGCTTGAGAATCCTTTAAGTTGTATATTTTAGTAATATAAGGATTAATAAGTAGGATTACAGGAAAATGACATTGTGCATGAACAAACTATGTATTACTTTAGTCGTGTACTCACATAGGTTTTATATATATATATGTCTTTGTATTTTGTTAGTTTTAAATTATGTTGTTATATATTACCATTTGATGTTTATATAATCTATAAAACATACTTAATTAAATAAATGATGTCGAAACCTTTTTTAAGAGGTCATATTGGAAAATGAACATTAACATAGTCTGAATTTAATCTAGTTTATATGTCATAAAAAATAGGTAAAGACCAAACTTTACCTAATTTCTTAGTTGATAACTCATGCAACAATATCAGCCATGAATTGAATTATATGATTTCTAGGAGTTTGAGTTACCTTCTTGTATCAATTGATTAAATATATCTTCTATTCTCTTGATTTCAAATGAGTACTCTTTATTTTCACGAGTTGTTTCAGTTGTTGTTGCTTCTTTACCAATAGGTTTGTTAGCCTTTTTTAGTTTTTTTTAATGCAACAACCTCAAATGGTTTTTTATCCTTAAGTTCATCATCTGATGTAAACTATTGTATAAATTTTTCAAATTCCTCAACAAAACCCAAATCTACCATGAACGGGTCATTACAATCTCATTCAAATAGCTAAAAGGGTATATTCCCCTAAATAGCTAATTATTTGCTTGCTTTGACAACATCTTTTCATATTGAGCAACATCAAATATAAAGGTGTAGATATTAAAATATTTTGTTCCCACAAACCTTTTGTTTTTTGTTTCTACAATATCCCATCTAGAATTAACATAATGCATCCTTACTCTATTATCATTGTAGTTCATTTAGTTATTAAAGTCTTTAAACTAAAAGTATATCTTTTTATGGAAACTTATGGGTCTTGGACTATCTTGGTTAAGTCAGCCAATTTCACTTCTACATTTGTTCCATAGAAGATCTCATGTAAACTTTCATTTTTTCTCGGGATAATTTTGGTCAATGATGAATTACATAACATGAGTTTCAAGAAAGGATTTACAATTAATTATTAAAATTAGCAATATATTCCCTTATTGATTGGTTATTCTCTTTAAAAAGAAGTTTAAATTCAAATAGTTTATTCTTTTCGGAATTGGATGCAACATATAAGTGTTTGAGATATAAAAATATTGAGATTGCCAACTTATAGGCTATTGAACTACCTAATTATAGGTTATGCTAGTTATATATAAGGTTGTTGAGCCATGTAACTTATAAACTTATAGGATAGGTGGTACCTCATATGTGTTCATTCCTGGATTGGATTGAGCATATTACGATGCTTGCTCTACAGATATGTAACATTTAAAATGAAGTTAAGAAGCTCTAAACATTTATATCAAAGTGCTTGTTATTACAAAATTTAAATTTAGTGGGATTTGCCCCCTAGGTGTCTGAATAAAAAAAGTGTTAGATATGCTTTATTAGAACTCATTCTGGATTTGATTGAATTGATTAGTTTTGTCTTAAATGGTCTTATTACTGCCACATTATTATTGTGGTAAATTATGATGGTTGTATTTTTCATCCTCAATAGGATATCTATTAAATCATGTTAGATAGGTTTGGATCATCATAAAAAGACTCTTTCCTGTAGAAGGAGCCGCTACTAGTTAATTGGAAAATTGGTTATGACCACCTGATCATGTCATCGGGTCCCCAAAAAAGATAAGTATAGGACTATGTTGGAGGCACCAAAGCACCAATATATTAGTCAGAAGTTAGTAGAGGTAATGATATTTAAAAAGGTGGGAGCATGAGGGACTACATATGGACACTAGATTTTTTCCCCAAATGCAGTCTTTTATTATTATGGGAAATTAGTAATGAAAAAGAGCCATCATGTGGCATGTATATTGAATGGCCTCAATTAGTTTCATGTACTTACTAATCATCATTTTTATAGTGACATTCTTTCTAGTTATTCTTTTTAGGATGATTACAAGTTTATTAATGATGTTACCAAACTTGTCCCACTAGGTATGTCATTCTGTTTATTTGACATATAATCTTATGATTGATTATCATCAACGTACTAATCAGTCATTTATTTGTTCAACAATACGTTATCTATTCTTTAGTTTTTCCATCCATTGAGGAGAGACTATACTTAGAAACTTAATTTTGAGTGGATGTAGATAATAACCTCGCTAATCAAACATAATGTGAAGTTGTAAAGTTGATCCTAACAAGTTTAAAAGAAAAGAAGGGTAATGCCAAGACTATAAACTGGAAAAATACAAAGTAAAATAAAGATCCCAAAAAGTTATAAAGAGATTTCTAAATTGCAATAAAAAGGTTAAGTTTTCTAAATTGCAGTAAAATAGTAAAGTGATAAATGGTAGAAAGCTTATGGAAAAATTACAAAATAAATTGTGTATACGAGGTTGATCATTGTTCGAAGCTATTGAAAGACCTATTTATATTGTTACAAATATAAAATTTCATATAAACATAAAATCTTAATATTATACAAACTGTCTATGACAGATAAAAACTATTTTATCTCAATGACAGTTTTGTACCGTATTTTTTTTTATTGAGAATGTAGGTTATTTTTTTTTATTTTAAATTTATTTTTCTTTTAATTGTAAAAAATATTGCATTGACCATGTTTTTTTTAGATGAATCAAATATGGAGAAAAAAATATTTCACCCAATAAACAAATAAACATAACCTAAAAGAGAAAAGGACAATCCTTTTTGCATGCTTTAATTTCTATAGTTTTCACACATTTGGGACAAAAGTACAACCAAAATGGATCAAATAATTCCAATATTTCTTCTCAGATGAGGTTTCCTAATTATTGCGCTTTGTTATTGCTATGTGACTCAAAGCTGTCCACGTCTCTTCAGAAAAAAATTGTTAATATTATTATTATTTGGTACAAGAGAGATTACTTAGACAATTTGGCTTCTCCACAGACCCATCTCGCACTAGTCACGGAAGAAAGAAAGGTACCTAGCTGAATGTGAAAGGTGCAATCTACAGCTTCCTCTTGGCATGCCCTCCTGAGACAATACTGTTGTGGGTCCAATTTTAATTAATGGAAGAATTCCCTGTCC